>Ga0247844_1009441_pt1 | contig 10177 bp, 8 predicted proteins | sample LaCtaG_FD_192421 | JGI IMG/M metagenome (GOLD analysis project Ga0247844, IMG submission 192421) | Freshwater microbial communities from meromictic Lake La Cruz, Castile-La Mancha, Spain - LaCruzMarch201714.5m_1 | ecosystem: Environmental > Aquatic > Freshwater > Lake | place: Spain: Castile-La...
ACCTCCTTGTTTAATCAAGGCTCGTTCATGATATTTACGTAAGAAGTACTGTGAGGAAATAAACAAGACAATAACAGCTTCTACGATCGATACGATCTCAACAGGAACATCTGTTGATCTGGCCATGATATCACTACCAGTACGTAAGTAACTGATCGCAAAGGCTGCGATAACGACACCTACAGGATGATTCTTACCTAACATCGCCATCAATGCCCCTGTAAAACCTAAACCAGGTAAGGTTGACCATTGAAAACGATTGTACATCCCCAAAAGTTCAATTGAAGATCCTATTCCACCTAAGAACCCAGAGATAAAATGAACCGTTAAGAATAACCAGAAAGCATTCATCCCAGAGTATTTAGCGAAGTCTCCGTTTAGACCCGTCATACGGATCGAATAACCAAGCTTGGTATGAAACAACATATAGTAAAGCAAGATAACGCAAACGATCAGTACCGCAAATCCCGCATGGATTCTTGTCCCTGGGATAATGATCGGTAACTTAGCTGTCAATTGGAATAGATTGGAAGCTACACCGGAAACATCGGTTGCTTGTAGATAATATTTGATGATGTATAGACCCAATCCATACAGAATAGAGTTCATCATCAATGATGTAACCAATTCATCTGTTTTGAATTTAGCTCTAAAGAAGCCTGGAATCAATGCAATCAAACCCCCTGCGATCCCAGAAATCAAGATCGTAATGATGGGGTGTAAGGTTGAATTTGAGAACGTTTGTGTCGCAATGGCAGCCGTAACGATACCACAGAAGTAGAAGATCCCTTCTGTACCTAAGTTAAAGAGTCTCGTTCTAAATAAGAGCGCTGTTGCTAAACCAGCAAAAGAGAGTGGTATCATCAATTCTATAACATTTCCAAAATATCTAAATTTAGTTAAAGGTGAAAACAACATCAAAGAGAAAGCTCTTAATGGTTCATCACTGACCATCAATAGAACGATGAAAGTCAATACGAGAGCCAGTAAGACAGCTGCAAACATCTTAACTGCTTGGAAGATTTTTTCGTTAGCTAACATGTGAGTGCCCTCCTAATGCTTTCTTCATCTTGACGTTTTGCGCCCAACATATATAGACCAAGTTCTTTATCAGTTAAGCCTTTGACTGTATCGAAATGCGCAACGATTTCTCCTTCGTACATAACGATCAAGCGATCACTAACTTCCATAACTTCATTGAGATCGGCACTGACCAGAAGAATTGCCACGTCTTTATTACGCATCTTGATCAGTTCGTGATGGATAAACTCTTCACTACCGATGTCTATGCCTCGCGTAGGTTGTTCAGCGATGAGGATCTTCGGTGAAGTATTGGTTTCTCTTGCGACAACGACCTTTTGGATATTGCCTCCAGACAAACTTTCGATCTTAGATTTAGAACTCTTTGTCTTCACTGAAAACATCTCGATCAAACGATTCGCTAAAGTATTGATCCCCTTATTGTTCATAAAGATCTTTCCGTTGATGTCTTCTCGTTTATAGTAGGAAGAAATAAGATTCTCGGCTACACTGGCTCCTTGTGCAATCCCATCTTTCATTCGATCTTCAGGGATATAAGCTAAACCAGAATGACGTTTTTGTTCAATCGTTAAACTTGTCAATTCCTTGTTTTCAATAAACCATTTTCCTGTGTTAAAACGAGACAAACCAACCAAGCCAGAGATGAGCTCATTTTGACCATTTCCTTGAACACCGGCGATGCCTAAGATCTCACCCGCTCTAACCCCAAAAGAAACATGTTTTAAAACTTCTATGCCTTTCTTATTGAGATTGATGTTTTCTACTTTAAAAGCCATAACCGCTTTATCTGTTGGTTCTTTGAATTGATCATAAGACATAATGATCTTACGACCAACCATAAGTTCAGTCATTTGATCGATCGTAATGTCTTTATTATCGTAAGTACCACGGCTTTCACCGTTTTGCATAACCGTAATACGATCGCTTATCGCTTTAACTTCATTCAGTTTATGTGAGATGAAAAGGATCGTATGTCCCATTTCTTTAAAATGCTTGAGATTATCAAACAGAACCTCAGTTTCCTGTGGTGTTAATACCGCAGTAGGTTCATCCAGAATAATGACTTCGGCATTCCTATAAAGTGTCTTTAAGATTTCAACCTTTTGTTTGGCGCTAACTGCTAAACGACCAACATGTAAGGTGACGTCCATATCAAAGTTGTATTTTTGGGCAAGCTCTTTGGTAATTCGGACAGACTCTTTCTTATTTAGGAAGATTTTATTTTTTAAAGGTTCCATACCTAATACGATGTTTTCAGCCACAGTAAAGTCATCGATCATCATGAAATGTTGATGAACCATACCGATCCCATTCTTAATGGCTTCCATCGAATTGGCGAAATGTACTTCTTTGCCTTTATAAACGATCTTTCCTACTGAAGGATGCTCAATACCAAATATCATTTTCATCAAAGTCGATTTACCGGCACCATTTTCCCCAACTACAGAATGAATCTCTCCTTTACGGAAAGACACACTTACGTTACGATTCGCAACGACCCCATTGGAGTAGATTTTGGTAATACCGGTTAACTCAAGAATATTATCGTTCATGGGTTTCCCTTTCCAGAAAAATAAGTGCTCTACACCTGAAGGTATAGAGCACTTTGTAAATTCAATCGTGTTCTAGCTTAATTAGTAGGTGCGGCTGCAGCAAGAATGGCATCCCATTGTTCAGCAGTCAAAGTCAATGCATCTTTAACAACGATTTCTCCGCTGACGACTTTCGCTTTATAAGCAGCGACGACATCGCGAATCGAAGCAGGAAGAGCATTATAGATTGCATTCTCAGCTAAAGCAACGCCGTTTTCCTTGATACCTAATACTTCGATGGTATTGTAAGGAAGTGTTCCATCCATGAAACGTTCAACAGCTTGCAAGATAGCCAAGTCTACATTCTTTGTTCCGGAAGTAAGAATCATTTTTTGTTTAGCAGGATCAGCAGCAAACAACAAAGCTTGGTCGGCATCAACGCCTAAAGCATAATGTTGAGCTTCAACAGCTGCATCGAACAAACCGTTTCCGGTTCCTCCAGCAGCGTGGAAGACGATGTCTGCGCCAGCAGCATACATATTCAAGGCCAATTCTTTACCTTTGGCAGCATCGCTGAAGCTTCCAGCATAACCGACAATGATCTTAACATCTGGGTTAACAGCTTGAGCCCCTTGGATGTAACCATACAAGAAGTCATTGATACCACCGAAGTTCATCCCGCCGATGGCGCCGATGACGTTTGCAGTGTCGTCTGAGTATTCAAGATTGGTCTTTGTAACCAAACCAGCAACTAAACCAGTCAAATAACCAAGTTCGTTCGCTTTATAGAACATAACATAGGTATTCGCATTGGTAGGAGCAGCTGAATTGTCAAAGTTGATGAATTTCTTATCTGGGAATTGAGCAATAACTTTTTCGAAAGTAGGAGTAGCTTCCCAGTTACCGCCGATGATGACATCATAGTCACCTTCGCAAGCATCTAGATAGAAGTTTTCCCATTTACTTTGGTCAGTACCCATTTCAATGATGGTGGTTTCTGATCCTTCGATTTGTTCGGTAACAAGCTTCATGCCGTTAGCAACAACGTCGAAATAGGATTGGTCTCCACGGAATGGAATCAACAAGGCAACTTTTACAGTCGCTTCAGGTTCCTTCTTAGGACCACAAGCTGTTAAGCCCATAGCCATAAACGCAACAACTAATACAGTCAATAATTTCTTCATTTTTCCTCCATATCATTAAAAATCAGATTCTGATTTTTATGACTACCATTAATACAAATATAGGCATCTATAACCATGTACCACATCGGGTGCAACGGGAATTAACTTAATGTTATTATATTATACACACAGACCCATTTCAATCATAAATGTGAAAGAATTGTGAACATTGACATAGTTTATACAATAACTGATTTTGAGTTAAAGATTTAAAAGAAAGAGCACATTTGTTATGTTTCTTTTGATAAAAAAAGCCGAAATTTCGGCTCTTAGATTAGTGAATTTGTAAACTGAACAATTCGAGTAATGATCTCATCACTGAAACATAATGGGTCAGTGTGTTCAGCCTTATCGATGAACTCTACTTTGACAGAAGCTTTGCCTTCTTTACCCAATGCACTCACAAAATCTAAGGTTTGAAGCCAAGGAACCATCGTATCATTCAATCCATGAATCAGATAGAAAGGCACCTTATTGTTTTTAACGTAGGTCATAGGACTGGCCTTCTTTGTCCAATTCAAATCTTTGTTAAATGGCTGACCCAACCACCAAGTCATATAATGGTCTTCATCATTTGTATCCCATTCATCTTTAAGATGAAGTTCTTTTTTATGAGATTCCATCGCCAATAAATCGAGTACTCCATAATGAACGATAACCCCTGAAAGATCCTCGCTTTCATTTGGATACCCTTGAGATAGATCGTGTAGATCTGTGTTTAAGGTCAAACCAACTAGGGCTACTAAATTACCACCTGCGGATTCTCCCCATATCGAAATCTTATCGGGATCGATGTTTAGTTTCTCCGCATTCGCTTTAAAATAACGGATGGCGGTCTTAATGTCATAAATGGCTTGAGGAAAAGGTGCTTCTAAGGCCAAGGTATAAGAGATGACGGCTACCGCAACCCCATGAAAAGCAGGCTTAATCATAGGTCCCATAAACTTGGATCGTTTATAACCACTGATCCAACCACCCCCATGAACGACAATAACCAAGGGACTTTTCTTTGTCTTATCTTGACGATAAAAATCATAGACCTGTTTCCCATTTTCCATATAAGGCACATCGAGCGCTTCAACTGGATAAGCACTAAGATCCAAAACCCCTAAATCGAAACTAAGAAAATCTTTGATACGTTGTGAATGAACTGGACTCATATCTTTCTCCTTTATTTTATTTCTATGTCTTTTACGTTTAAGCTCTTCGCTATATCTAAACAACGATTCATTTCTTCAAGACTGGTATTTCCCATTCCTAATTCCTTTAAGCCTTCATCTCTTACCCCAAAAGGACGATACCTTAAGAGTTTAAGTGGAGCTTTGTCTTGGATAATCGAAGCAACATATCGAACTGTTCTTTCGTTCTCTTCAGGTTTATTAGGCAAGATCACAATTCTAACTTCTTGAAGCTTATGTGTATTGAGTAGTTCTTCTAGATTTAGAAGTACCATCGAATTATCTGCCTTGGTTAGTTCTTGATGGAAAGCAGGATCAGAGGCCTTAACATCCAACATGACCCCATCACAGACTTCCATCAGTTTAGGATAGTCTGCAAATCGACGAAACCCATTTGAATCGAGTAGAGTACCTAAACCTTCAGCTTTCACTAAAGTAAAGAAGTCTAAAAGAAAGTCTGGGTGATTCATACATTCACCACCACTGACTGTAACTCCTTTTATAAAAGGTTTCACTTCTCTAACACGCTTGATCAAGCTTTCAGCACTCATCTCAAGGATCTTAGGGGTAGATGAGTACTTACACGTTCTGATACAAGTATCGCATTGGGTACACTTATCTTCATCCCATACGACTTTCCCATTAATCATGTGTAAGGCATCTGAAGGACAAGTCAAAACACAGTCTCCACAATGGATACAGGCCTTGATCGTTTCTGGATTATGACAATACCAACAAGAAAATGGACAAGTCTGTAAAAAGATGGCCATCCGATTACCGGGGCCATCTACACTAGAGAAATTGATGATTTTATTGATTGGGGCTTGCGCCATTACTTAACGACCCGTCTATCAAAAGCATGGGCTAGATCGCGAGAACCTTGACCTAAGATGGTCGCATCATTCTTAACGGCTTCTTTTTGTTCAAGTCGAGCAATTTCACTACGTTTAACCAAATAACCTGTGACTCTAACCACATCATTGTTTTCACAGTATCCAGAGAAATAACGCATCCCTGAACTTAAAGCCCCTCTAATGATATCGACTAAAGCTTCAGGTGTCTTTACCCATGTTTCTTCAAAACGGAAGATATCTCCAACACCTGTTGGGAAGTATTTATGATAACGGGTAGAATGTTGAATTTGTTTTAAGATTTCAGGTTCACTTCCAATTGGGATACGTACACCAGGAGATGAATCAGGTCCATCTTTTTCAATCCCTACTTGAGCGTGTAACCAATATCTATCACCACTGTTTTCACAATAAGGTGCTTTGTGTTTGGATAGGAAATCATCTAATGAAGCTAGGATCTTAACTCCAAGATCATCTGCTTCTTTATTGTGACCATAGCCATGTTTACTGTCTTTACCCAATAAGGTATTGACTGCTTCAGCCAAGCCAACCAAACCAAACATCCCAACAAAGTTCTTAGGATCTAAGAAGCCTTCTTTCACTAAATAACTACTCTTAAAGAATGCCGCTTCTTCATTTATAAACTTAATACGTGTATCCATATGAGCCGCCATCAATGAGGCATACTTAGGTAAGACATTGTTTATAAAGTCTTCTGGAGATGAAGCATTCTTAGCGATATTATTGAGACGTAAACGAGGTAAAGTATAACCTCCGCCGGCTAATCTTAGTCCGTTGTAGCAACTCGCTAACGCATACTGTCCTTCCCCAAATTCAGAAGTAAACATACGATGATTTGCGAAACTTGGTTTCGCAGTCACCAACATCGTTTTCGCCGCTAAAGCTGCGAATTCATCTGAAGTCAGTTCAGGATCATATTTTAAAGTAAGGTTAGGAATAGCGCATTGTAGTCTTTCAGTCTGTCTTAAAATCATTCGTCCTGCTTTAGAATCTTGTGGTCCAATATTCGCATGAACGAAGGAATCATTTAAGGTACGATCGATGTTTAAAAGGAATAAGCCTATGGCCTTTTCAGCTTCTTTATCTAAATTACCCAAGAAAACAGGGAAAGTAGTAACAGAAGGCACATGACGATACATGATCAACAAGGCATTGGTAGCTTCCCAAATGTCTTTAGGAGGGTCTAGTTCAAGAAAAGCACTGCCATTTTTCATTAAGATAGAATAATCAGGAACGATATAACGAGGACGATAAGGCAAAGCCCCTTCAAAAAGATCACAAATCATGCCTTCTTCTTTGGCTTTGGTGAACTGAGGATCGACATAAATAGACGTGTCTGTATTCTCCCCAAGTTTAGCGAGTTGGATGACTTGTTGCTGATAAGTTAAGGTTTTATCCGTTACGATTTTATAGGCTTCTGTCATATTATTTGTCTCCTGATTTCAATTCATTATATAACATATTCTGTCTTTTTACACAAGTGAACCACTCACCTGTGTATAATAAAATCAAGAGGATTCTATTTATGAACAAGAAACCCAATATTTTGATCATAACCACCGATCAACAACGCTATGACACCTTAGGGATTCATAATCCGATCATCAAAACCCCTAATTTGGATCGTTTGGCTCAAGAAGGTCAATGCTTCACACAAGCCTATTCACCTAATCCTGTATGTGTACCTGCGCGATATAACTTGTTGACAGGATTATCGTGTAAACATCACGGTTTTGACGATAATGATTTTGGTCATGTGAGACACATCCCATTTGATCTACCTACTTTCCCAGAGATACTAAGTGATAATGGTTATGAAACAATTGCGATTGGTAAGATCCATTTTCAACCTAATCGAGATGCACGTGGAATACATCATTATATGATGATGGATGAAATCCCGCATTATCGCGAAGAAGATGATTATGCTATGTATCTTAAACTAAGCCATCCTGAACTTTCATTTGTTCATGGGGTAAGAGATCCTTTATATATGATGCCTCAAACATCGATGGTAGAGATACAACATCATGGCTCTACATGGGTCGCTGATCGTAGTATAGAAACCATTAAACGTATAGGAGGGAATCGCCCCTTTATGATGTGGTCAGGATTTATTCATCCCCATCCACCTTTGGATATCCCAAAGGAATACAAGGATCTTTATAAAGATGCCCCAATCAAAGAATGCATTCCCGCGATCGATCCTTTAAGTTGGTTGGCCATCGAAAACAAAAACATCGTTAATTATCCTGATCCAAGTTATCTTAAGCGCTTTAAAGAGCTTTATTATAGTGCTATAACTTATGTCGATACACAAGTTGGTCGTATTATCGAAGCCTTAAAAGAAACTGGTCAACTCGATAATACCTTGATTTTGTTTTGTTCAGATCATGGAGAGATGTTGGGTGATCTAGGTACTTATCAAAAATTTCTACCTCACGATTCCAGTGCTCGAGTTCCTATGATCTTACGGTATCCTTCTAAGATCAAAACAGGTTCAACATCTAACTCATTTGTTAGTCTAAACGATATCTTACCTACGATTCTAGATTTGACAGGTATTTCATATCCCGCAAAACATGAACTCTTGGGTAAAAGTCTATTTGATTTAAGCGATCGAAGTTCTACTGTTATGGAACATGGTCGTGGAGATAGACGATGGATTTCCATCGTAACACTCGAGTATAAATACACTTACTATTATGGAGGTTCGAGAGAAGAACTCATCGATCGAATCAAGGATCCATATGAACAATTTAATCTAATGAATCATCCTGATACATCGATTGAAAAGATAGCCTCACAATTTAAACAAAAACTCATCGATTGGGAAATGCGTCATGGTTTATCGGATCATATTGAGAATGGATCGTTTAAAGTTTATGATTCGCCTATTATTCAACCTTTCATGGGAACTGGTCCGATCATATTCCCTAATCAAATCACCGATCCTCTTGAAAAATCTAAGGTTTCTTCCTTAGCCCATCAAATCATTGAGAGCGTAAAAAATGAAGCCATTATCGACTTAAGTAAAATAGACTTTTCCTACATGATACAAACAAAACAACTTAGTTTAGAAGAAGTATCGATGATCATTGAAGCTGATAAACAAAAAAGCCATCTCAAGTGAGATGGCCTTATTATTAGTATTACTTAACGAAGGTTCCTACGACTTCTAAAGTCGCAAGTAAGGATGCTATATGAGGTGAATTAGCGAAGGCTGCTGTTAGATCAACTCCCGCTGTATAACCTTTATGGCCACCATTTTTCCATTGGGCGACATTGGTGACTTCATAGACTTTTCCACTAACTGCGATATAAGCTTTTGCGCCATTCTTCCCATTAAACGCAGCTAATGTTTTAGTAGAATATTCACTTACAGTTTGGCCACCTGTTTGACCACCGGTCTGTCCGCCAGTCTGATCCGTTCCTGGATCGGTGTTTGGTTTAGCAGTCGCTGTACACGCTCCTAACAACATTAATAGACTTAGCAATACGACGTATTTTTTCATTTGTGCTCCTTGAGTGCATTCACTTATCATTTTAGATTGTGAAATTTGATAGGTTTTGTTTGCCTATGCCTTCATCTTAGAGGTCAATTGTGGCGACATTGTGGTTCACACTCTTTTGAATTGTTAATAAAAAGCCACAATTGTGTGGCTTACTTATCGTTTGAGATAAAAACTATATTTATGTTTTTTTCTATATCGTAAATATCCAACTACTCCTATACAGAAGGCAAGACCCAAACCAAAACGAAGCCATTGTTGAAGAAAGAGACTACTTAGTGTAAATACACTAAAATGAAACAATAGTAAGATCAATAGATCTGAATTTAGCTTTAACTTTCGTTTTGGATAAACCCAAATCATATAAACAGCTATCCCAATAAACTCCACATCCATAAATAAACTCCAGAAATTAGAAGACTGGAAATCCTGATACGCTGAACTTAGAAGAAAAACAATACCCAATCCATACATAAACAAGAGCGCATCTTTCATCTTCATAGTGTTATCCTCGTTTTTGCTTTTTCCTGTTTTGGTTTACTCAAAGTATTCACTGGACATATGGTACACCACATCCTAGGGGTATATAGGAATCCTAAGATCAAACCTATAAGCAGAGTAGAGCTCATCATCGATAAGATCCTATATGAGAAATGAAGCATTGCTAATGGAAGTTCAAACTGTATAAGTTGAGGCAAAATGAATGGAGCTTTATAAAACATAAAGAGTCGAATATAGAGAAGAGCTTCAACCCTACCTAATCCAACCATAATCGTAGACATGATCGCAAAGAATAGGTTTAGACTCAAATAGATAACAAAGAAACTTTTTATATGCGAAGATCCTAACCAAGTGGGT
>Ga0247844_1009443_pt1 | contig 10174 bp, 11 predicted proteins | sample LaCtaG_FD_192421 | JGI IMG/M metagenome (GOLD analysis project Ga0247844, IMG submission 192421) | Freshwater microbial communities from meromictic Lake La Cruz, Castile-La Mancha, Spain - LaCruzMarch201714.5m_1 | ecosystem: Environmental > Aquatic > Freshwater > Lake | place: Spain: Castile-La...
AAGCTGTGCCGACAGCAGCCGACGTTATGTCCGGCCAAGAAGTCACCATCTAGGAACCACTATGACCGGATATTTCATTGCTTTTGAGGGCGGTGAGGGTGTTGGTAAATCCACCCAAGAAGCCCTCTTAGCAGATTACTTAACCGAAATTGGAAAGACTGTTATTCGGACCCGTGAACCGGGTGGGACCTCAGCGGCCGAACAAATTCGTGACACGGTTCTTAGCCGTGAACATGAGGGCATGAATCCTGCGAGTGAGGCGCTACTTTTTGCTGCTGCGCGTGGGGACCACGTTGCCCGGGTTATCCGGCCAGCTATTGCCCGAGGTGACGTAATAATTTGTGATCGTTTTATTGACTCATCAATTGCCTACCAGGGATATGCGCGCGCCCTCGGTCCTGATCGAGTCCGGGATTTGAGCATGTGGGCAACAGGGGGACTGCTTCCCAACCTCACCATTGTGTTGACCCTTGACCCTGAAGTCAGCATGAAGCGGGTCATTAATCCTGATCGCATGGAAGCGGAACCGATGCAGTACCACCGTGATGTTGCCGCTGCATTCATCGAAATCTCTTCGCTGGATCCGGGTCGTTACCTCGTTGTTGATGCAACCGGAACGAAGGAAGAAATTGCTGAGGTTATTCGCCAGCGAGTCATGAAGGAATTGAACTAGAAGTGCAACCGATTTGGGGTGCACTGGTTGGACAGAGTGACGTAGTTGAAAAACTGAGTCGCGCGGTAAATGACGCCGAGAAAATCCGAGTTGGTGAACCCGGCCCGGCCATGACGCACGCATGGTTAATCACTGGGCCACCTGGATCCGGAAGGTCGACTGCCGCAACAACATTTGCTGCTGCACTCATCTGCCCATTAAATGGTTGCGGCACCTGCCAGATCTGTCGAATGGCTCCCGTTGGCGGTCACCCTGATGTTGAAATCATTACTCCCAGTGGCTTGTCCTACGGTGTCGACGAGGCCCGCGAACTTGTCCGGCTCTCATCCCTTGCCCCCATTGACAGCCCTTGGCGGGTAATCGTCATGGAAGACGCTGATCGCCTTACGGATCAAGCATTTGATTCTCTGTTGAAAAGTCTGGAAGAGCCAACCCCGCATACCGTGTGGGTGCTGTGTGCCCCCAGTGTCGAAGATGTCCTACCAACAATCGTTTCTCGAACGAGACACGTCTCGTTGCGTACACCAACGACCAAGGACGTAACCGATCTCCTGATCCAGACGTACAAAGTCGATCCAGCCATGGCCGCATTTGCTGCCCGTGCTTCTCAAGGTCACATTGGTCGGGCGCGTGGATTGGCTACCGAGGAAGCAAGTCGAACCAGAAGGCAATCTGATTTGCGTTCCGCGATGAGCCTTCGTGACATTCCCTCATGTATTTATGCGGCTCGCGACATGGTGACCGAAGCGACAACGGCAGCGAACACTCGAGCTGACGAACTCGATACCAAAGAAGATGCGTTGCTACGGGCCGCTTTTGGTATTGAAGAGGGAAGTCGGGTCACCGGAACTTCTAAGCGCAGTGTTGATTCTGCAAAGAAGCAACTGCTTAACCACCAAAAAACAAGACGCAAGCGCATGATCCGAGACGAAGTGGACCGATCTCTCGTTGACCTACTAGGGCTATTCCGAGACATTCTGATTATTCAACTTGATAGCAACCTTGAACTCATTAATCAAGAGATGCGGCCAAACATCGAGTCATTTGCGGCTCGCGGGAATCCAGCCGACACCACCCGAACACTGGAAGCTATTGAACGCGCGCGAGCATCTATTAAGGCAAACACTCCACCACAACTTGCACTTGAGGCATTGATGGTTTCGATCAAAGATCCGAAGCTCGCATCAGTCCATACGAGTATGCAATGAGCGAGTTAGCGGCCGGCTGAAGGTTCACCGCGCCACCGATGTCGGGTGAGGCGAGAAGTTCAGCTGCCGCTGAGAGCAAATTGTCGTAACTGTCACAACCTAATTCCAGTCGTGAGGCAACGATCACCGCAGCGCTATTGGCGCTATTAGCGGCCGCCGTTCCTGGAAGCGAGGAACTCAACTGGTGCAAAACCAAGAGTCGATCGCATAGTGCATTGAGTGCAACGGCGGCCTCGGCATCAGCGTTGAGCATTTCGCGGCCCGCGTCACCGTGTAATACAGAAACACTGGCGCTCATATTTACCACTTGAGTTCGCACAGCTAGGTACCTTTTGACGCAATCACGACCGGTCGCTCCACGGGGTAGCGGTGTAGCGGGTGGAACCAGGTTTCGCGCGACCGGCCGCGTGCCCAGTCGGCGCCAACGGCGGATACTGACCAAAGAGAGCAGTGCTGCGCCAGCGCTAATAACCCACAGTCCCGGGGCACTATTCACAACTGCCAGGGTTCCGCTGGTGAGGGCAACGCCTCCACCAGCAATCACACCAAAGCGAAGGGAATCTAAGCGGGCTTGGTATCTGCGACGTTCCTTATTCGCGGTTGCTAATTCTGATTTGTACGCACGATTCAGAGTTCGATTACCAGTGGCAGCGGTAAATGCGTCAATCACATTTAGCCCCTTGGCAATCCCAGCTTCGACCATGGCTGAGATCTCTGCCGGTGTGCGTGGTTGTCGGCTCACCGATATACCGTAAGGCGACCGTCGATGCGCCGTCCATTGCACCCACCGATAACGGTTCAAGCGTGAAAGCCTTGACCTTGCGAGGATTGTGTCCTGTACGCTTGCCGAAGGTCTATCCGAATAGCGAACTTTTGATTGTGGTTGGAGGTAACGTTGAGTCTGTTTGAATCCGTCGAGCAGGCACGGGACCTGTTGAGCGGGACGGGCTACCTAGTAGACGAAAGTCTGGCAACCACGGTGTTTCTCGGCGACGCCCTGGGAAAACCAATTCTGCTCGAAGGGCCTGCGGGCACTGGTAAAACTGAATTAGCCAAGGCGGTCGCTGCGTGCACGGGTGCCGAGCTCATTCGCTTGCAGTGTTATGAAGGTCTTGATGAAGCTCGTGCTCTGTATGAATGGAATTATCGCAAACAACTCTTGCGTATCCAGGCCGGGACGGAAAGCTCTTGGAATGAATTGCAGGAAGACATTTTTTCGGAAGAATTTTTATTAGCCCGACCACTTCTCAAAGCGATTCGAAGTCGCAGTTCAGTGGTTTTACTCATTGACGAAACGGACAAGGCGGATGTTGAAGTCGAGGGACTCCTGCTTGAGGTCCTCAGCGAATTTCAAGTAACTATTCCTGAACTAGGAACTATTCAGGCTTCCCAGCAACCCTTTGTGGTACTCACTTCCAATGCCACGCGTGAGTTGTCCGAAGCGCTTAAGCGGAGGTGCCTCTACGCCCACATCGACTACCCAGACTCCAAACGTGAAATAGCGATAATACGCTCCAGGGTTCCCGAAGTTCTAGAAACTTTGGCTGAGTCAATAGTGAAGACTGTCAATGCGATGCGAGCCATGGACCTGCGCAAGCCACCAAGTGTGGCTGAGAGCATTGATTGGGCGAGGGCGCTACAAGCATTAGGTATCTCACAACTTTCTGACATTGCCGTAGACCAAACGCTAGGTACTGTAATTAAACATAAAGTTGATGAATCCAAAGTTCGTGACAATTTGAATCTACGGGTGCATTCATGAAGTTGCCCACAGATTCGGATCCCACTTATTTGGTTGGCGGAACACGAACTCCCGTTGGTCGTTTTGGCGGCTCGTTGGCCTTTATTCGGGCAGATGATCTGGCTGCCACGGTAATCAAAGCTCAGGTCGAGCGTCTTGAACTTGATTCGGATTCGATTTCTGATGTAATCCTTGGCGCTGCGAATCAAGCAGGCGATGACAACCGTAATGTCGCACGGATGGCAGTTCTTTTGGCAGGACTCGGAGATCAGGTTCCGGGTTACACTGTTAACCGTTTATGTGCATCAGGCCTGCAAGCTGTTGCGTCGGCTGCCCAAGCAATTAAATCTCGAGAAGCAAATTTGATTTTGGCTGGCGGAGTGGAATCCATGACACGTGCACCATGGGTGATGGCGAAACCTGAGCAAGCTTTTGCTAAGCCAACCGAACTCTTTGATTCCGCCTTGGGGTGGCGGTTGGTAAACCCAAAGATGCAAGAACTTGATAGTGGTGAGGCGACGCTGTCACTAGGATTGTGTACCGAAAAGCTTGCACGTTTAATGGGTATTACGAGAAATGAATCTGACGAATTTGCGCTGAGATCGCAACAACGCGCCGCAATGGCGTGGGAGCAAGGATGGTTTGATCGAGATATCGTTTCTATAACGGTCCCAAACAAGAAATCTTCAGCGAATTTTGTGCGAGACGAAACAGTGAGAGCAGATTCCAACCGTGAGAGCCTCGCATCTCTAAAACCAGTTTTTCTCACAGATGGAATAGTGACGGCAGGAAACGCATCACCGCTCTCTGACGGTGCATCAATTTTAGTTGCCGCTTCAGAAAGCGCCCTGGCAGAAAACCATTTGCAGCCACGCGCACGAGTGGTTGGTTTTGCAACTGCAGGTGTGGCCCCAAGTTTATTTGGTCTCGGACCTGTTCCCGCTATCCAGAAATTGATGGCCAGATTCGAATTTGACCTGTCGGACATCGACGTCATTGAGATTAACGAGGCCTATGCAGCCCAAGTGCTTGCCTGCACAAAAGAGTTGGGGATAGACCCGGAAATTGTCAATAAGTCCGGTGGGGCCATCGCATTAGGTCACCCACTCGGTTCAAGCGGGTCACGAATACTCATCACAGCAATGGGTGAACTGGAGCGGAACAAGGGACGTTACGCCATAATTTCTTTGTGTATTGGAGTAGGTCAAGGAGGAGCCATGCTCATTGAGCGTGTGTAGACAATCTAAACGATTACGTTAACAGCCTGAATTAGTTCGCGAATTGTTGAAACCTGAAATGTGTCGGTGCAATGTGATTGATAGTCACTCATTCGAGAATCAAGAAGGTCCCATTCGCTTTTCTCTTCAGGGTTGAGCCAGTAAAGCCTACGCGATTGCTTACCGAGTTCCGCTATGGATTCAACCGCGGGCGGGCGGTCATGGGATCGTGCATCACCAGCAATAATGACGGTCGTCTTTGGAGTGACGGCATCTCCCCACCGTTCTAAGAAGGCAGCGAGCGCCCTGTGGTAGTCACTTCTTCCATCTTGGGCAATCAATCCACGTCTGGCTAGCAGGTGATTGGGGTCTATTACACCCGGATTACCTTCTAAGAGCCCTGTAATCTCCACAATGCCATCGATGAATACGAAAGAGCGCACTCGGCGAAATTCTTCATGCACGGCAGCGAGCAACATGAGTGTGAATGGTGCGAATTGTGCCGTAGAGCCAGAGACATCGCACAAGACTATGAGATCAGGTTTGGATGGGCGTTTCTTTCGCAACACTGGATTCGCGGGAACGCCGCCCGATCCCATTGATGCGCGAATAGTTTTTCGCATATCGAGACCTGCACGACCGCGGCGTCTTTTATTGCCCAATTTCGTAGCCAACCGCCTTGCCAATGGGCGCATTGCTTGGCGCATCGCAGCAAGTTCATCTGCCCCTGCTTTGAGAAGCTTTCTGTCCTCGGGGTCCTCTAATGCTTGTTCGACTTCATCGCGTAGTTGCCCCGACAGCATGTCTTCAAGGCGCCTTTTCATTTGGTCAATGGCAGATTGGGCTTGAGCGGCGTTTACCGACCGCTCATACTCACTCTGCGAATTGAGTCCGTGTAAATATTTACGGTAAAGGTCTGGTACGCCCATGCTTCGCAAAGTTCGTTGTGCATGATGGCCGACCGATCGGCCATCGTTAATAGTGATGCCACTTTGGTCAATTACTTTGTTCAGGGCGGCATCGATAGTGGAGTCATCTCCAGTTATCAACGCTTCAAGGAGTTCATTCTGTGAATTATTTGGATCTTGGCGAAAATCCGAATTATCGGTGGGTAGCCATTTCGGAAATACTGAATTGAAGGCTCGGTGAAATGCTGTGTTGAAAGAAACATCTTTGATCAAGGTTGTCGAGAGGGCAATTTTGAGTTCTCGTCGATTTGATAGATCGATGAGGCTCATGGCGGTGACAGCATCTAAAGTTTCGCTTGTCGAAATGGGTACGCCGGTGGCCCTTAGACGATCAGTGATGCTCAACACGAGGGACTCAACACCTAATTGTGCGGAATTCACTCCGCAAGCGTATCCTCCTTTTGATTACAGCAGAATAATTCCACGAAATTAGGGCAATTAAATGACGTCAGTCCAGCTCCTGCAACTAGGCATCAATATCAATCCAGGCCTAAGCAATACAGAGACTATTCACATGGCCCAATTGGCTGCCAGACTTGGTTTTTCCGAAATTTACCTCCCCGAAGGTCAGTATGATCCCCGATTTATTTCGGAACTAGAAGGTGTGGTCGAGGAATCACGTGTAGCCCTTCACCCGAAAGAAAAATCACAGACAGTCTTGAGATCGGCTAATCTTGATGGAGTTCGCCAATTAAGCGAGGAGTTGAAAAAAGACTCACTCGGATCGGGTGTAATTCTCGACGTAAATGTTTTCATTGGACGTACTCTCAATGAAGCGATGGCAAGAGCTGAGCGAGATGCGCGGTTTACCATCGCGGAGTTGCAGGAAAGCGGACTTTTTGGAACTTTCGAACAAGCGCAGGGGCGAATCATTGAACTTGCCAGCGCGGGGGTTGAGTGTTTGATAGCAACGGTCCCCTACGAATTGGACGTCGCAGACGTTCTTGCTCAAATTCGCGCACTAGTTGTAGGGCCGGCCGTGAAACTGGGCAAATCCTAGATTTTCCCCGCAATGTCTTCTTCGATTTTATTGGCAGTGTCTTGCAATTTAGGAAGAATGTCGTTTTGCAGCTTTTCCATGTTGACTCGAGATGCATGAACAGACGTATTTATTGAGGCAATCAATCGCCTATGTGTATCCCTTACGGGAACAGCTACCGATCGCACTCCGAGTTCGAGTTCCTGATCTATAACACTCCAGCCGCTGAGTTTAACTTTTGCCAACTCCGCTAGTAACTCAGTTGGATTAGTTATTGTTTTATCGGTCCTTGGCGAAAAATCAGCTGTTGTGAGGTACCGACTAATCGCCTCGGGCGTTAACTCGGACAGGAGCACCCGACCCATGGACGTGCAGTAGGCAGGGAGTCGTGCACCCACGGTGAGTCCAATAGTCATGATGCGATTCGTTGAAGCGCGAGCTACGTAAACAATGTCGTGTTCGTCGAGAACCGATGCCGAACATGATTCATGGACAATCTCCGCAAGTGATTCAAGGTGTTGTCGTGCGATAGATGAAAGAGATAAACCAGAAAGATGGGACTGGTCTGAAATTCAAATTCCCTCACGAATCGGACTCGTCTCGGATGCCACCAGAACGCGAAGACCCCCTTTCTGGAGCGTTTGACCCCCTGTTTCAGAACGCGTAAAAATAAACTGGGTAATTCTCTTTAAAATATAAGCCAAGCTTGCATCCTTTTGATGCAGGAAGCCAAGACCCTCGTATCCATTCAACCGCATGCCCATCAACAACCACAGATGCGTTAACAAGTCACGGGATGCATAGCTTGGCCGGACTTGTTGCCGATAACGCTGATGACCTCCCCAGCATCGAGAGCCGCGACAATGGAAAGTTGTTACGGGAAATGTCCGGACAAATGGCTGCATTGCTCGACTGGTACGGGTACTTCGCCGGGGCCGCCGACAAGATCGAGGGAAGAGTTATTCCGTCCCCTAAGGCCAACTACCTGACCTACACGCGTCACGAACCTATCGGGGTCGTCGGCGCGACGCTTTCGTAAGCGGAGTAACTCCGCCCGCTCAGCACCTGCAAGTGGCTCCAAATCCATTTGTTTCGCAGTTTCCAAACGAGCTCGCTCCGCAAGACCCCCAGACCCCCCAAAGCGCTCTTATCTAACGTGAGCTCAGAGGCGACCTCAGTGATAGAACGACCCGAATCAATCACACGATGCGCGGCCTAAACCGTGAACTCAGCCGAAAACCTGAGACGACGACCTGGCATGTGAACATCCTTCCGGCAAGGACAAAACCCTGCACGAGAGGTGCCTACTTTCCTGGGTGAACCTCACCGAGCCAAGTGTGAAAACCCGAGAAGGGCAGCTCTGCTGTCGCCATAATGCAAAAGTGCTTGACCGGCGGCGTAATTAAGGGCATTCTGTGCACATGACAAACAAGCGTACGGAATGCGAACGCAAGCCACTGCCGTCGCCCGTTCATGTGAGGTCCGCCGTCGCAAGGTGGGGTCACCGACAATTTGGAGGCAATATGAAACGCTCTAGGCACTACACCCTGGCGATCGCTGGGGTTATAACGGCACTAACACTAAGTGCATGTGGGGGTTCAACCGGTGGAACTCCTAATGCGGACCAAGACATAGCCGAGCAGTCTTCAGCACCAGATACGGATAAGTGCGGTCTTGGAAACGGCACGAAGGCGACGGGGGATCCAATCACGGTTGGATCGATCGCCACCATGTCTAAGGGACTCGATTTCAGTTCTGCACCTCTTGCAGCTAAAGCGTACTTCGAATGCGTGAATGCCAACGGTGGGATCAATGGGCGTCCGATTGAATTTGTACTCGAAGATGATGGGCTAGACCCCCAGAAGGTAGGAGCTCTAGCCGAGCGATTCGCAGGTGACCAGTCAGTTGTCGCGATGGTGGCCAGCGCGTCCTTTATCGGATGTGCCATCGTCAACCCGATCTGGGTTGAGTCCAACCTCTATGAAATCGCCGGTGTAGGCGTACAGCGACCCTGCTTCTACAGCTCCAATATTGCGCCAGTAAACGCGGGTCCGCGTCTAAGTGCAATCGCGGCAACTCAGTATCTCGTTGAGGATAAGGGCATCAAGACTTTCGGTCAGATGGCCCTTGGAATCCCTGAGTTAGGTGACTGGGTGCTCCCCGGAGTGAATGAGTATCTTGCTACCGTCGGTGGAAGCTCCGTCATTAATGAGTTGACGGCGCCACCCCTAAGCAATGCAGCGCCACTCATGAACTTGATCAACTCGGAAAAACCAGGAGCTTTCGGCTCGTGGCTGCCAGCACCAGATGCGACCGTCGTCCTTAAGGCGGCCGAGCAGCAGAATCTCGGAGACGAAGTTGCGTTCACTTGTCAAACCACGTGTTACGACACGACGTTCCCAAGCCAGGTGGGCCCATACTGGAACGGGAAGTTCTCAGCGAACTCCGAATTTACACTGCTGGATGCAACAACACCAGATAACCAACAGTGGCGAGCGATTATTCAGAAGTATGGTTCGGCAGAACAACCCCGGGACTCGTTTTCTCAGGCAGGATTTATCGCAGCAATGATTTTCGTGAAGGCTCTGCTGTCCCTCGAACCTGATAAAATTAATCGTGACACGGTTTCGGAAGCCATCGTCAATGTCAAGGATTTCAGCACAGACATGCTTTGCAAGCCCTGGTACTACGGCAAGAGCGACCGACATAATGCCAACAACTCGATCCGACAGGTAGTGATCGATGATGAGGGCAAGTGGGCGATTGCGAAGGACTGCTTCGCTGTCGCCGACCCCGCCCTTGCTGAGGTGCTGAAGGCGGAACAGTCATAGAAACTGCTTAGCTAACAGTTTGTAATGCCGCGTTTGGCGCGGGAGGTCACGTTTCCGCGCCAAACGTCGCATTGTTTCTGATGTTCGTGAAAAGCGCTTGTCAACAAGTCGATGAAGAGTTTGTGCGAAAGAAGAGAGAGGTAAACACTTGCTCCCTTACGTGATTGCAGGTTTGGCCCTTGGTGCACTGTATGCGCTGTCCGGGGTCGGGCTGGTTCTTCTCTATCGTGCTACCGGCGTCTTGAACCTTGCGTACGGTGCTGTGGGCGCTCTGTGTGCACTTGTGGGATGGGAGCTCAACCAGAGTCGTGGGTTGCCACTTGAACTCGGCATACTAATAATGATCCTGCTGACTGTGACGGTGAATGTTCTCTATGGCGTACTCGTTGCTCCCCTTATGGCCCACAGGTCAGCGGTAGTGCAGGCGACCGCCACTTTGGGGTTGGCACTTGCTTGCTTGGGAATTGCTAATTGGTACTGGACGGACAAGGCACGTGCACTGCGGTTACCCACCGACGCTTTGCGCTTTGAGGTTTTTGGGGTTGCTATCAGCAGTA
>Ga0247844_1009446_pt1 | contig 10169 bp, 12 predicted proteins | sample LaCtaG_FD_192421 | JGI IMG/M metagenome (GOLD analysis project Ga0247844, IMG submission 192421) | Freshwater microbial communities from meromictic Lake La Cruz, Castile-La Mancha, Spain - LaCruzMarch201714.5m_1 | ecosystem: Environmental > Aquatic > Freshwater > Lake | place: Spain: Castile-La...
ACCCACCCCTATGTTCGGCAGGGATATACCCATAATGGACAAGTGCTGGGTGCCGGTATTGGTCCGGGCAGTAATAGTCAAACTGTTGATATTAGCTGGGTAAAAGGATTTAATAAAGTAGGCCTGCGCATAGAGCGATTGGCCCGTAATATGGACTTCAATTATACCGCCTTTATTAGCACGCGGGATTATACCCGACATTGGATTGATATATCTACTGAATTACATGCCGACTGGCAATATCAAAATATTCTCTTCTCCGCCCGTACCACCCTCACTCGCTCCCTCAACTACCAATGGTACGTATTCCCCGATCTGGGGTATTTTCAAAATGGCTACGATTTCCTGAATTTTAATGGTTCCCTCTCCGTAGCGTACCGATTCTAATCTTCCCTCACTATTACAGTTTTTGTTCATTTTGCCAATTTTTTGGATTAGAATCCAATAAAATGGCAATAATTTTGGAATCTAATCCAAATAATCGGTATTTTTGATAAAATTGCTTACTTGATACAGCGTGAATTAGCTTCTGTAATTAGGGAAAAATTACAATCCGGGAAGGCGATTATCATTATTGGTGCCAGGCAGGTTGGTAAAACAACACTCCTGAAAATGCTTTTTTCTGATAATGATCAGGTAGTTTGGTTAAACGGGGATGAGTTAGATGTACAGCAACTCTTTGCCAATCTATCATCCACAAGATTCGCGGCATTTCTGGGAAATAAAAAGCTGGTAATTGTAGATGAAGCCCAGCGAATTCCTGATATTGGACTAAGGTTAAAACTAATAGTCGATCAATTACCCGGAATTCAATTAATAGTTACAGGTAGTTCTTCCTTTGATTTGCTGAGTAAGGTGAATGAACCGCTCACCGGAAGAAAGTGGGAATATAATATGTATCCCTTGTCATTTCGGGAAATGGTGAACTATCAGGGTTTGTTAGCCGAAAAGAGAATGATTCCACATCGACTTGTATATGGATATTATCCTGAAATTGTGAGCAATCAGGGATCGGAAAAAGAGTTACTCAAACAATTATCTGAGAGTTATCTTTATAAGGATATTTTTTTGCTCGAATCAATTAAGCGACCATCAAATTTGGTTCAACTGTTACAGGGTATATCGTTTCAGGTAGGATCCGTTGTATCCTATCATGAATTGAGCAAGTATTGCGGATTAGATGTAAAGACAGTTGAAAAGTATGTAACTATTTTGGAGCGTGCATTTGTTGTTTTTCGGATTCCATCCTTTAGTCGAAATCTTCGTGCCGAGTTGAAGAAAAGTCGTAAGATATATTTTTATGATAATGGTATTAGAAATGCATTGATTTCAAATTTCAATCAATTAGAGAATCGTGCTGATGTTGGAGCACTGTGGGAAAATTTTCTAATGTCAGAACGAATCAAGCAACAATCATACAGTTCCGTTGGAGTAAACCATTACTTTTGGAGAACAACGGAGCAAAAGGAAATTGACTTGCTAGAAGAATCCGGGGAAAACCTAAAAGCCTTTGAGTTTAAATGGAATTCTAGTGCTAAATCAAAACTTCCTAGCGCATTTTTACAGGCCTATCCCAAGGCGACTTTTCAGACCATCAGTATGCAAAATGTGGATGAGTTTTTATTGGAAAATAGGCATGACTAATTGGAGAAGTTTCACCTAACCCGCTCTCTCAATTACTAATGGTACGTATTCCCCGATCTGGGGTATTTTCAAAATGGCTACGATTTCCTGAATTTTAATGGTTCCTTCTCCGTAGCGTACCGATTCTAATCTTCCTAATTTCCTTTTTTTCTTCTAGTTTGCCATTTTTTGGTATTCAAATCCAAAAAATCAGTAACTTTTTATGGTTACTTACTAGATCAATTAATATAAGAAAAGTGTATTAAATAGCTCTTTTTGATATTTATATGCACGAATTGATTATTTTTGTATAAAATAAGGCATTATGTTGCACCATCATGCGCTGATAAAACAAATTAAAGAAAGAAGAGAGATGCTGAAGATTACGCAAGAAAGTTTGGCGGATTTATCAGGTGTAGGACTAAGAACCATTAAACAGTTGGAGGCAGGAAAAGCAAATCCAACCTTCAAAACTTTACAAGAAATCGCAGATGTGCTTGGTTTGGAATTGGTTTTACAAATAAAAAGACTCAATAGCATATGAGATCAGGACAGGTGTTTTATAAAAATGAATTGGCAGGTATCCTAAATCAACTTGATAATGGAAGTTTTATTTTTCAATATGATAAGCACTGGTTAAACGACAGTAGCAAGCCAGCCATAAGTTTGACATTACCAAAAAACAAAAGGGAATTTACTTCATCTACACTTTTCCCTTTTTTTTTCAATTTGATTCCCGAAGGGGTGAACAAGCGTTTACTATGTAGTAAAAAACGAATAGATTTTGATGATTATTTCGGCATTTTACTCGAAGTAGCCGGTGGAGATACGATTGGTGCGGTTACAATTAGTAAAGCGAAATGATTAAAATGGAAATGGATAGATGTCCCGGAACATTAGCAGCAGGGTTCACTACCTATAGTAGAACTTGTAGTAAGCGTGTTTTTAATGGGAGTAAGGTAAATCATATTCTTCCGTATGCTTCTTTACAGTCTAATCACAATAGTGATGATTCTTTTGAAGAGAATGCAATTCGAATGTCTATTTCAGGGGTACAGGAAAAATTTTCAATTATTCAATTGAAAAATAAGATTCGTTTAACAAAGGAAGGCGAGCAAGGGACACATATTTTAAAACCTATTTCAAATATATCTAAAAATGCAGATCAAATGCCTGCTAATGAGCACGTAACTATGCAAATTGCCAGACAAGTATTTGGTATTGAAACAGCAGAGAATGCATTAATTTTTTTTGGAAATGGCGACCCAGCTTACATCACTAAGCGTTTCGACATAGTATCCGGTATTCTCAAACTGGCTCAGGAGGATTTCGCATCACTTGCTGGTATGAGTCCACAAACCCAAGGAGCAGATTATAAATACTTAGGTAGTTATTGGGATCTATTTGAAATAATGCGTGCAAAATTGCCAAGCTATAGAGTTGAATCGCTCAAATTATACAAATTATTGATATTCAATTATTTGTTTTCAAATGGAGATGCTCATTTGAAGAACTTTTCAATTATTGAAACACCACTAGGTGATTTCAAATTGAGTCCGGCGTATGATCTTTTAAACAGTCGCATTCATATTGAAGATAAAGACTTTGCTTTAAAAGAAGGTTTACTCCCGGCGAGCATGAGACGAGGGAATGTTGCAAAACAATTTCAATTGCTGGCTAATTGTGCAGGAATCCCGGAGAAACAAATGAATGCTATATTGGCATTGATGGTTTCAAAATTAGATCAAGTAAAGATGCTGATAGATGCCTCATTTCTAAAAGAGCGATTTCAAAGAAGTTATTTACAATCATACCAAATGAGATTAAAGAAGCTGAAATATAACTAGTAAAAATATTTCACTGGCGTTTGATGTTAAAAATATAGGGTTTTTTGAAAGTAGTGTATGTATTGGATTTCAGCGAATATTTGGCCTGACTTGATTTGAAAAATTGGCTTGGAATCACTGTGCCAAATCAAAAATTCTTGTAAGTTTTTTTCATGGATATCCCAAGGCTACATTTCAAACCATCAGTATGCAAAAAATGGACGAGTTTTTATTGGAGTAATAAAAATACTCCCCCGTGAAATCCAGTTAACCCACTCTCTCAACTACCAATGGTACGTATTCCCCGATCTGGGGTATTTTCAAAATGGCTACGATTTCCTGAATTTTAATGGTTCCCTCTCCGTAGGGTACCGATTCTAATCTTCCCTCACCATTACAGTTTTTGTTCATTTTGCCAATTTTTTGGATTAGAATCCAATAAAATGGCAATTTTTTTGGAATAGAATCCAAATTTTACTGCAGAATTTATAAAAGCATGCAATAATTTAAAATAAATAATTATATGTATTTTATTAATTAATAATCTATTTAAAAAATATCATGTATTTTGTAAGTAGTACTTACAAAATACATGATATTTGTAAGTAAATTGAATGGTATGTTTCACCGTAAACAGCAATTTATTAATGCGGGCGAAGAGAGTTTATTTCTTTGGGGGGCCAGGCAGACTGGGAAAAGTACCCTATTAAAAGAGCTTTATCCGGATGCATTGTGGTTTGATTTATTGAAATCTGATGTGTTTCGTAGATATGTCAGTGAGCCGGAACAATTTCGGGAGGTGGTTTTAGCAGATACTTCTAATCGACTTGTGGTAGTGGATGAAATTCAAAAAATTCCGGCACTTTTAGATGAAGTTCATTGGCTAATGGTTAATCAGGGAAGAAGATGGATACTTAGTGGTTCTAGTGCAAGAAAGATTATTCGTTCTGGAGCCAATCTTTTGGGTGGACGAGCTTTGAGATATGAATTATTACCTTTAAGCTATTCCGAAATACCCGAATTTGATTTATTAAAAGCACTAAATAGTGGTTTGCTTCCCCGACATTATGCTTCTCAAAATCCAAAACCACTCCTGGATGCATATGTTGGTAGTTATTTGCAGGAAGAAATTTCTGCTGAAGCCAAAATTAGAAATATGCAATCATTCACCCAATTTTTGCGGGCGGCTGCTTTCTCTAATGGAGAAATGGTTAACTTTTCTAATATCGCCTCCGATTGTGGTGTTAGTAATAATACAGTAAGGGAATATTTTCAAATAATACAGGATACACTAATCGGCAGGTTTATTCCTTCCTTTCAAAAAAAACCCAAGCGACGAGTCATTCTATCACCCAAGTTTTTCTATTTTGATCTGGGAATTGCCGGCCACCTATTAAAGAGGGGAGAGGTTGAACAGGGCAGTGAAGCATTTGGTAATGCATTTGAACATTTTATTTATCAAGAGTTATACGCGCATACACAATATTCAGGAAAGCAGTATCCGATTGCTTATTGGAGAACTACCTCTCAAATGGAAGTTGATTTTATTCTGGGAGACCATGAAGTAGCCATTGAAGTTAAAAGTACATCCAATGTACAATCCCATCATCTGAAGGGATTAAAAGGGTTTTCGGAGGAGTATTCAGTCAAAAAGTTAATAGTAGTTAGCAGCGACCCGGCTGAAAGAAAAATGGGTGATATTACTGTAATGCCCTGGAAGATATTTTTAGATAGGCTATGGGCAGGTGAAGTATTGTAGTTCATTCTTTTCCATATTCATTACCGTTTTGAATTAGTTAAGCTGTAATAATCAATAGGTTGGTTGTTTACTTTTCTTCGAGTACTTTCAGTTTTTGTAAAATAATATTCCAATAGGCAGCTTGCATTTTTTCGCTTAAAAAGGATGCATCAATCAAGCTTTTTGCTTTTAATTTATTTTTAAAAAATCTGTCAAAAGCCTTTACAATTTGTTTGTTGTTCAAACCCAGCCCCAATCCAAATCTTTCAAAATGGTGTCGGGTAAATTTTCTTTTCTTGCCCTCCATTAATAGCGCCAATTCTTCATGGTCTGATGGGTTAGCTAAACTTACATTCAGCAAATCATACGCAGGAGAAAGTGACCATTTGCCTTCTTTATTTATCATGGAAAAGTTTTTTAAGTGCATATCATTATTCCCTGTTAAAAAGCAAAAAACAGTCAATTCAAAAAACTTTAATTGATCCATCAGTGTGTCTGCTGAATACACGCGAAGCGCCTTGCCTACACGTTCCATAGTACTCTTATGCTTATCTACTGCTTCAGTAATTTGAAACATGTCGAGCATATGAATTTTTTCACCATCCGCAGTTCTGTCAATTCTTTTGGTGATATACGCTAATTCACCGGAATGAAGCCGAATTAAACTTGTAGGAACCGTTTGAATGCCAAGTGCCTCTGCAAGCTTCATAGTCAGGTGTTCATTTTCCGGCATTTCAGGATAAATGTTCGACGGTGGTTTGAGAATATAATTACCCCCTATAGCTCCTACAACGGTAAGTCTTGGATGCGCAGATTTGTTCAGTGTATCATTTATCTGTGAAAGAGAAAGTTTGGGTTGTACTCCGGGAATTACAATTCGATTGCTAACAACTTCTTTAGCCAACTCATTCATTTCACTTAATGAGTAATTGAGTGATGGGGCTTGTTTGGTTCCAAAAAAGATTAGACTACATTTTGGATGGAAATCAAGCTGTTCTAATTCGGCCAATTCATTATAGCAGTATAAACATTTTTTACTCATTTGCATTACTTAAAGGTTTTACACTCACAGCACCAATACAGTTTTGGCAACAGGCAAGTAATAAGCCCATGCGATCATTTGAGTTAATTTTGTAATGACTTTTCGCAACGTCTAAAAGCCAACCTTCAGGTATAAGACCTTCAAAAAAAGGGAATAGGTGCTTATCGTGATAGGGGTTTTTAGAAACCGGCATGGTGAATGTTACAAACTGATTAGGATAATCTTTTACATATAGTTCGTCATATTGAAAAATAAAATGCCCTTCATCGGTCTCGGTTAGTAAACCGGCTAGTTTGTGATGGTAAAATACTTCAGCGGCTCTCATCATCCTGAATTTGAGGTTCAATATCTTTTATAGCAACAGGTGCCAGGGTATGTCCAAACATAGAAAGCACATAATTTACCTTTTCCAAATTCAAGTTGCCCTTACCCTGTTCGATTTTTCGGATTACCGTAAGCGCAACACCCGCCCTATCGGCAAACTCTTCTTGCGTTAATCCGGCTTGGTTTCGTTTTTCTTTAAGAAAATATTTTAGTGTTTTCATTATATGCAATTACAATTAATTTATTCAAAATTAATAAATTATATGTAAAATAATATAAAGTTTGTGAAGAACATTAATTATATCTAAAAGCATATAATATTTAGTTATTCAATTTGATATTTTCAATCAATAGTGAAAAAATTGGAATTAGTTACTCGATTACCTGATAAACAGGATGCGCTGGAACTGAGGTAATGGCGGTTTGGCAAAATCATAATCCCCCTTCTCATCCTTAACTACAAGCTCCCACACGCACCAATCTCAATGGTATGTTTTTCCCGATCTGGCTATTGTAAAAATGGCTACGATTTTTTGAATATTAATTGGTTTTTATCGATGGGCCATCGATTTTATTACCCCCATTTTTTTATTTGCCTGAAATTGAATACATTTTTTGATAGGTGTTAATTTTCATGAATATTGCAAGTAAGGCTTACAATATTCATGATTTTTGTAAGTGGCAAACTAAAAATGGGAGATAGTAAAGTAATGCACTGAAAATTTTTTAGATAAGCTATGGGCAGGTGAAATTGTATAGCTTATTTTTCTTCCTTCTTCACGATGAGCATTATTGAAATACCGGTAATATATTAAAGAAAGCCCCTCTCATATTGAATTATCAACTCATTTAGTTTTGAGAATCGTTTTAAAGCTGATTTTTTATCAAATTTTTCCGGATGAAATTTTGCACCTACATAACCTAATGTTGCTGCATATTCCTTGTGTTGAACATTTTTCAAAATCTCTTTTATCTCCTGATAACCATGTGTTCCGCCACAATCTTCGGGTGGACAGGCATTTTTACCATTTAGTAATAAGGGGAGTACCAGATATTGTGGATCATTTTCAATAGCCATCAATTCTATTTCATGCTCCCAATCATCTCCATAATCGTAGAGGTAGTCTATTTTCTGCCCCACTTGCTGAAAAATATCCTCCAGCATATAGTTTTTATCATCAACAGGATTCATTCCCATTTCATCATAACCGTCACTGAGGAGCAAGCGTAGGTCTCCAATAGTCAATTTTTCCACTGTAAAATGATAGAGATGAGAACATTCCCAACCCATGGCCTCTTGAATAATGTGATGCAACAAATACAGGGAACTTTCTGAAGATACTTGTACTGTTCTTTCAATCTCCGGTTGTATATCTTTTAAGGTAATTTTGAGTGTATAAGTGGCCATATTCAAATATTTTCCATGTTCATGTAAATGAATCTTATGAAATTTACCATCACTATTTCTTATCCCCCAACAAAGTAAACACACCCACAAATCCTCCCATACACAATAATCCTCCCAACAATAATCCCATCCACCACTTGGTTTCATTTTTCTTTAACGGCATCTCCGGCCGGTCTACTACCTGAACAGTAGGGGTTTCTTGTATCAACGAGGTTTTACTAATTTCCAAATTCTTTACTATTTCTGCAAACACCGTACCCTGTAAGTATTTATTTCGGGTACTGATTTCTGCGTCTACCTGGGGGGAGGCATAGGCAGGATTGGCATCCAGCAATCGTTGTGTGGCAGCGGCGGTTGAGTAGGTCTTATTGTCCAGCACAATGCCCAAACTATCTGCCCGCTTCTGCAGTCTTTCTATATTGGCAGTTAGCCGGCGGGTTTTGGTGTTGATGTAGAAGTCGGTAGTTACTTTTAACAGGCGCTCGCAAATTTGCTGACTAAACCATTCATCACGCGTGGTTGCCTGCAGTTGAAAAAAGCCCAATTTTTTATCGGTTTTTACTATCGTTATTTCTTTTTCCAAAAGCCGCTCAATAATGGTGTGCAGCAAACTATCTGTTAACCGATTGGTTATTTCTTTTTCGGGGGTAAAATGAATTTCGGTACCTATTTCTTTTACGGATTTCCATTTTTCGGTCAACCCATATACCTGTGCATACCGATCTGCCAGCGACGCCTGATTGTTTACTGCGGGGGTTAGTAAGGCTTTCTTAAGCAGACTCCTGCTTTTCAGCAGTTCCAGCACATTATCTCCCGCTAATACGCCACTACCTCCTCCGGTAAGAGAGCCTACGTCAAAGCCAAATTGTCCGGCCAGCGCAGAGGCAATGGATCCACCCGAACTCTTTGATTCTTCTACCACAAATACTAATTTGGCGGTGTAGGTGGTTTTCTTAATTAGTGCATAACCCGTTCCTAATAATGCACCCAATACAAATGCTATTGCCAGCCATTTCTTTCTGCTTAGGGCATATACAAAGCGTTGCCAGATTTCTTGCAGTAAGTTGATAAATGAAAAGTTGCGCTCTTCCTGATTAAAATCGGTTTCCTGTATGGGCTCGTTACCTGCCATAGGGTGGGGGTTGTAAAATAATTATTTTTGTAAAACAGCAATCAAACTAAGTATGGTAGCCAAAGAACCCACTAATGTGGATACCTCAATCACACTCAATCCCCTGCCTGCGGTTTCGGATTTTTCGGGTACGATAATTTTACTGCCCGGGGTTACTTTTGGATAGCGACGGAAAAACAGAAAATGATGAATTTTTCGGTTAATACCATTGCTGTATTGTATGTATGATTTTTTCAAATTTCCTTTGTCGGTTATTCCACCTGCATCCGATATATACGATAAGAATCGCTGCGAATCGTGCCTAAGTATCTGGGGATTAAATACAGCTCCCTGCACTTCTACAAAACTTTGTTTTTTGGGAACATAGATACTATCGTCTGGTTGCAGTAGAAACTTTTCTGCCCCCGCAGCCGGATTTTCCGCTAATACATCAGTGCCTACCCGCAGTCCTCTTCTAAATACCTGCACATCTGCCATCGCCGCAAAAGGGGATATACCGCCCGATCTTTGCAATACTTCCTGAATGGTTTCATTTCTCTTCTCCAGGGAATAATCTCCCGCATATAACACTTCACCCCGCACTTTAACCTTACCCAGGTTCCGGTAATTTAATAACTGCGGAACAAATACATAGTCCAGCGGTGCTAGCAGTGTTTTATTGCTGCGTGAACCGTTTGTTGTATCGTATTCCACTGTTAGTACCTGAATCAGTGAATTGGCCAGGGTATCTGCCCGATTATTTTGTAAACGGGAAATTTCTATTTTGTGGGTGGCAGCATCGTAGGTAAATCCACCGGCTATTAAAATGGCATCTTCTAATGTTAAGCCTTCTTTATAGGGAATGGTGATGGGTTGATTTACATTTCCGGCAATTACTACCGATGGAATATCCCGTAGGCTGTCTTTCGATAAAATAGTTAGGGAATCTTCTTTCTGCAATACAATATCTTCTTGTTTACCACTTAATAAATCCTGTACATGAAAAGATATAATTCTTCCTTCTGTACCCGGTAATTTTCTAGTAAGATATCCTCTTTGTAACAACGCATCCGGTCTTAACCCTTCAGCCTGCTTAA
>Ga0247844_1009447_pt1 | contig 10169 bp, 11 predicted proteins | sample LaCtaG_FD_192421 | JGI IMG/M metagenome (GOLD analysis project Ga0247844, IMG submission 192421) | Freshwater microbial communities from meromictic Lake La Cruz, Castile-La Mancha, Spain - LaCruzMarch201714.5m_1 | ecosystem: Environmental > Aquatic > Freshwater > Lake | place: Spain: Castile-La...
GACTGGTTTTACAGGACCAACTGGTGATATTGGACCGACAGGATGGACTGGATATACCGGACCCACTGGATGGACTGGTTTTACAGGACCCACAGGATGGACTGGGTACACTGGTTTCACAGGACCAACTGGTGATATGGGACCAACTGGATGGACTGGTTTTACCGGTTTCACAGGACCAACTGGTGATATTGGACCAACTGGATGGACAGGTTTCACAGGGCCAACTGGACCTGCTGCTTCTGATGCTTTAGCATGGTCAACATATAATCCATCATGGACTGCTGATAGTACAAATCCTTCTATAGGTAATGGTACTCTTTCAGGACGTTATAAAACTATTGGTAAAACTATTTTTGTTAATATCCAACTTCAGTGGGGTTCTACTACGTCTGGAGGTTCAGGACCTTGGCACTTTAGTCTTCCTGTCACTGCTTACAATTCTAATGCGGTTGTTCTGAACGCAACATATTTAGATAATGGTTCTAATTGGTATATAGGTTCTGCATATTCCGCATACGCAAGTCTTGCTACAACAGTCACACCCGTTTGGGAAGGAAATACTGCACATATCACTGCACTAGATTTAACAATCCCTTTTACTTGGGTTAATACAGATTCTCTTACTATCTCAGGAACTTACGAATCATCGTAAAAAATAACTTTAATTTTTTTTAACCAAAAAGGTTAAAAAAATTTTATTTAAATAAAAAATTTTTTCTTGAAATAAATAAAAATGTCATTTAAAATTTACAATAATAATACTATCGGTAATATTAAGCAAAATATTGATATTAACAGATATTTATGCATCAGAGTAGGTGATTATAAATATTCTTCTGCAAATACAGATGTTAATAATTGGCTTATTTGCGATGGTAGATCATTATCGCGAACACAATATGCGGATTTATTTAGCGTAATTGGAACAAATTTTGGTTCATTAAATGGAACTTCGTTTTCTTTACCTGATTACAGAGGTCGTGTCCCAGGTGCTATAGGTGCTGGGTCTGGGTTAACATCGAGAACGATGGGTACTTCTTTAGGTACAGAAACTCATACATTAACTATTCCTGAAATGCCTACACATCAACATACTGGAACTACAGATAGTGCTGGATTTCATACACATACAATTAATGATGCTGGACATACTCACTCATATGATGGTGTTCAAACTCAAAGTGTTGCATCTGGATTAGATAATGCAGCTGAAAATATTCCACGTCCTACCGAAAATACTGGAAATTCTACTACAGGAATTACCATTAATTCTAATGGTGCGCATACCCACGATTTTACAACTCAAAACACAGGTGGAAGTCAACCACATAATAATATGCAACCAACATTATTTGGTACCAATGTTTTTATTTTATGTAAATTAGATAATTATGATCATTTATCTCAATTACCTTTAAAACTTATTGTAGAATACTAAACTAAATTTAGTTATAAAAAAGAAATATTTAAAAAATGTTTTTTAAATATAAAATGTTAAAAGTTGGAACTGATTGTAGCGGTATAGAAGCGACATGAACAATGGCATAGTAAAACACCTGATTTTACAAACATTTCAATGTTATCAATTCTATTTATTGTATCATCTTTTCCGTTTTTCTTACCATTCTTATTGTTTTCAATATATTCAGCATAAATAGGCGTAACATCAGGTAATGAATCGACATTCTTATTGAAATAAGATAGAAAATCATTAACTGCTTTATCAAAAGTTGGTGGTACATCATATATCGGTTCTGTTTTCTTATCATCATCTTCAATAGAAAGATAATTTGTGATATCATTGAATAATGTAAATATCTTATCTTTATCATTTTGTCTTACAAATGATTGTAATTTCAATAGAAACATCAATTTCATCTGTTTATCAATAACAGATGTTAATAGCAATAACGTAATTATTCTTGTTTAAGCTCATAGTGTAAAAATTTTATTTACATAAAAATAAAATTCAACATAATTTTTCAGAAAAATATAATTTACGTCATTAAATTTCTTGCTTGATTATAACATATTTTAAATATTTGATTTTTTAAAAATTGTTCTTTAGAATTATATGGAACTCGACAAGATGATACATCTGTATCATTGAATATTATATACATTTTTTGTAAAAACATATTTTTATAATTATCATTATCTAATTTCTTTTTTTCATAATTTTTTTTTTCATCATCTAATTGATACTCAAATGGAAAACCTGATGTATCATTTATTAAAGAATATCCTTGTAATACTAAATTACACAAAAAATTTAATTTATACCATTTAGAATAAACATCTCCGTTTTTATTATACAGCGAAGCATCTTCTAGAATAGCATCTAATTCTTCATATGATATATCGAAAAATAACAATTTAAATATTTCTACGCAAGATTTAGTCATATCATCATGTTTCGCAATCATTTTACAAAAAAGGTTTTTATCACAATTAAAAATATCAATCGCGTTTTTCATTAAAAAATCAGGCATATCTGTTTCTGGATCGCACATATGCTCGATAAAATTAAATGCTAATGATAACTTTTTAGTAATTTCTTCATTTTTATAAACAAAACTTTCTAAAATTTTTTCGTTATTTTCAAGTATTTTTGTTATCGCCGCACGATTTTCAATATCTTTTTTATATAAATAAACAAGGTCATTTTCTAATACTTCAATACGTTCTTCCATAAGTGTTATTAATTATTTAACATTTTCAAAAATAATATTCAATTTTAATTAAATAAATTGAAATTAAAAAAATAAATTGAAATTAATTTAAATATAAACTTATGAATATCAAACTTATGAATACCAATGATGAACTTTTAACGAGTAAACCAAAAAAGAAAACCACCAAAAAAGATAAATTCCTAAAACCTATTTTGAAATGGGTTGGTGGAAAAACACAAATAATAGATAAACTTATTATTGATTTTCCGATTGAAATAAATAATTATCATGAAATATTTTTAGGAGGAGCAAGTGTTTTATTAGCTTTATTAACTTATGTGAAAAATGGAATTATAAAAATAAATGGTCATATTTACGCGTATGATTTGAATGAACCATTAATTTATGTCTATAAAAATATACAATCACAACATACCGATTTATACAATAAATTACAAGATATTATTACCGAATTTAATGATTGTGGTGATGGACAAGTTAACAGGAAACCAGCAAATATTGAAGAAGCAAAAATAGCAAAAGAAAATTATTATTATTGGATAAGAAGTGAATATAATAAATTAACTTTAGTTGATAAGAAAACAATAACTGGTTCGGCAATGTTTATTTTCTTAAATAAAACTTGTTTTAGAGGTGTGTTTAGAGTCGGTCCAAATGGATTTAATGTTCCGTATGGGCATTATAATAATCCAGAAATTATAAATAAAGAACATCTAGAAGAAATACATGAATTAATTCAAAATGTAATATTTGAATGCTGCGATTTTAATTTGTCTGTTAAAAATGTAAAACCAAATGATTTTGTATATTTGGACCCACCATATGCACCTGAAAAAGATACATCATTTGTAGGATATACTGAAAACGGATTTAATATGGAAAATCATAAAAATTTATTTAAATTAATCCATGAATTAACAACTGCTGGTAAAAAAATTATGATGAGTAATGCTGATGTAAATTTAGTTCGTGAAAATTTTACAAATGAAAATTATAATACATCGTCAATTTTATGTAAAAGATCAATTAATTCTAAAAATCCTGAATCTAAAGCAAAAGAAGTAATTATAAAGAATTACTAAAAACATTATGTAAATTTTCTTAACTATATAAAGTTAAGAAAAAAAAAGAATGTGTAATTACGCATAAATCCATTTATCAAGTGTTTCAAAATAATTTTCATCATCGCCAAATAAAACTTTTATATTATCTTCCATAAATATTTCATTCCATATTTTATATTTAATTGTATCTGATGTAAGTTTATTTTGTAAAAATTTACTTACACAATATCCGTATACAACCTCAAATTTAATACCCAATGATTTTTCATAACAACGTTTAAAATTACTACCGGATAATAATTTTTCTTCTACTGAGCCTTCTACATTTTGATTTTTTTTCTCTAATACTTTTAAGACTTTTCTACCATTTTTATATTCAATTAAATATGCTTCATCTGGATTGTTAAATAACACAATATTATATTTTATCTTCATATACTTTACAACATTATTTTGTTTAAAAAATGTAATCGTTTTATCATCGTATTCTTTTGAAAGATAATATTGTTTTTTTGTATCTTTTATATATTTTTTTGTATATCCATTTTCTAATAATATGTTTTCATTATCAGTTTTGTCTTGAAATTTTATTCCATTATGATTCGTTTTAGCGCCACCAGCTCCATTTCCTTTATTAATAATTTTCATTTATATCCTATCACAATTAACTTTGTCCAAAAAAAAAATTGAATTTTTTTAACATTTAAAGGTTAAAAAACTTATCATATAAAATGAACGGACCTATAATGGATGAAGAAGGTAATGATATAAATATTGATAACTGTAGCATATGTCTTGAAAAAATGGAAACTAATAAATATAAAATTCAAGAATGCAAACATGAATTTCATAACGAATGTCTATTAACATATTTTAGAATCTCAAATAATACAAGTTGTCCGTTATGCAGAAATATTCGTCAATCATCTAATTTAAAAACAATTTTGAATTATAGTCGGCGGAAAAATGCAAATAAAAAAATAGTTAACGAAGTGCAAAAATACAGAAAATTACAACAATTAGAAAGAGAATCTAAAAAAGAATTAAAAATATTTAAAAAAACTCATAAAGAAATTTTAGATAAAAGAAATAAATTAATAAATAAAAAATGGAATTATGTTCGAAAATTACGTAGAATGAAAATTAAATTGATGAATATGATAGCTTTACCATTAATTATTCGATAATTTTTATAACTTTTTTTAGTTATAAAAAAATAAAAATTATATATAAATAATAATTATGTTAAAAATAGGAACTGATTGTAGTGGTATTGAAGCACCTATTCAGGCTTTGATACAAATGAATATTCCTTTTAAACATGTTTTTTCCTCTGATATTGATAAATATTGCATTCAAAGTATTAAAGCAAATTATGAACCAGAAATTATTTTTGGTGATAAAGATGGTGCTTTTCAGGATGGAGATATAACAAAAAGAAATATTAATGATGTTCCAGATATAGATTTATACGTGTGCGGTTTTCCTTGTCAACCGTTTTCTACAGCTGGTGAAAGAAAAGGGTTTAATGACAAACGCGGAAATGTATTTTTTAGTTGTCTAGAGGTGATAGAAAAAAAACAACCCAGATATTTTATTCTTGAAAACGTAAAAGGATTAATAACTCATGATAAAGGAAATACTTGGAATATAATATGGAATGAATTATTAAAATTAGAAAAATATGGATATAATGTAAAATGGAAAATATTAAATACGCGAGATTATGGTATACCACAAAATAGAGAAAGAATATTTATAGTAGGATGTAAAGATAAAGATTTTGAATGGCCAGAAAAAAAAGAAATGGATGATTTGAAAAATTATATTGATTGGAATGATAATAATAAAAATAATATACGCAATGATGTTATTGAATCAAATATGTTAAATAATATACCTATAAATTCGATTTTTGTCGATTTCAGTTTTAAAAAACATAATTATCCTAATTCAAACATATATTCACCTTGTATAACATCAGATAGTAGATTATGGAATGTGTGTAAACATAGATATGCAAATATTAACGAAAGAATAAATTTACAAGGATTTAATGCAAATTTTAATCAAGTTGTTTCAAAAACACAACTCAATAAACAATTAGGAAATAGTATGAGTGTTAATGTTTTAAAATGTATATTTGAAAAATTATTGTATTAAAAACATTTTTTAAATTCTTCAATTAAACATGTATATAATATATACTTATTATTATTCTTTTTAATTATTTTTCCATAACCTCCTTTTGATTTTTCTCTATTAAAAACCATCAAATGTGACATATTTATTATAGAATTTTCTTGACATAATTGTTTCATTTCTATTTCTGTATATTCTTTTCGTGGGTCTAAATTTTTCATAAATGTAGCGATTTTACTATCGTCTTTTGACCATTTTGGGAACATTTTTGTAGTAAGTCTTTCATATTCATCATTACCAATTTCTTCACGACTTCTCTTAATTTCATCATTCAAGTCTTCTTTACTTTCCCCGTCATCATTTTTTTTTTCTTTAACCAAATTGTAATTATATTCTTCCAATTTTTTTCCTCCATCATCAGTTTTTACTAAATTAAAATCTTTTTTCTTTACATCAACTTTTGATACTAATTTTCTACCAGTTGGATATTTTTTATTATTCATAGTAACAGATAGCATACTTTTAGAAAAATTAACTTCTTCACCATCTTCTATCAACGGACTTGCGATTGCTCTTGTCACAATTTCGCTTGTGAAATTAAATCCGTCATACAAAGCATCAGCTACACGCTTAGTTACATGCAAATATAAATGTGATTTTCCTTTATTTCTACCACATAATCGTCCACAACTTTGAATCATATCTGGTATAGTAGCAGTTTTTGATGCATTATAATACATATCTGTTAAATGCCAATCATAATCTCTTGATACATAAGAAATGCAACGACCTGCCAAAATTCCAGATATAATAATAATTCGTGGAAAAGTTTTTACACCACCATTATCTTTCAAATATTGTAATGCATCAGGAATATCAATTTTGGCATATTTCTTTGGATAAACTTTAGTATTTTTTATAATTATTTCAGATGGCATATTTTTATAATTTATCGATATACCAACACCATTATAAACAATTACAACAACTTTATCTAAATAATTTTTTGAAATACCTTCAAATAAACAGTCTTGATTATCATTTATATTAGAATTTTTAATAAGTGCTATGTTTGGAATATATTTTTTAATTTTCCATGCAAAATCAGCTTTTCTATTTGAAAACCAATTTAAAAATATTTCTAAATTTTTATCAGAATTTAAAATTTCAGCGTAACTGGATTTTACATTTAATGCACTTGTATCTGGATCAGTTTCTAACAATTTTACTTGAATATCAAGAAATCCTCTATAATCATCAGGGACTTTTAGACGAATATTATTAGCGGATTTAATATCTTCTTCAGAAAATAAACAATCTAATGGCGTTGCTGTAACACCAAATGTTTGATATGATAATTTTTTTAACAATTTCAATATAGTTGAAATATTTGATGTTCCATAATCAACATAATCAATTTCATCAATTATCAAAACAAATGATGATGGTTTTTGTTTAAAATTTTCATAAATAGTTGTTAATTGTGTTTCATTACCAAGACAAACTACCATTTTGAATATATTTTTATCACTTGTGATGTTATCAATGCTTTTTTTATCATCACCTTTGATGACTTGTATTTCAAATTTTCGTGTAATTTGATTTTTATTTATAAATTCAGCGATTTGCTTATTAATTAACTCAATATCATTTTTTAATTTATTTGCATCGCCTTTCAAATCACGCACAACATAAATAGGAATTTTACCTTCTAATATTGTTTTTATTCCTAAACAAATTGAAAATTTTGCTTTTCCCGACTGACAATCTGCTGAACAAATACACATATCTTTTTTAACAATCGTATTAACTGATTTTACATATCTTGTTGTTTTATTACTTTTTTTTCTACTTCGTCCTGTTACATTATCAATATCAAATGATGTAACTTCTAATTCTGAATAATATTCAATTAAATCAGGTAAATTTTTCATATCTTCACTCAAAAAGTTTAGAAAATCTGAAACAGCGTCTTCGAAAGTTGGCGGTGTTTCATAAACTGGTTCTTTTGGAGGTGGAGAATCAATTATACCCTGTTGAATGTTAATCAATCCCGAAATCATTTCATGTAATTTTTTTATCTTTTCTATATTATTACTGTTTTTATTAAACAATGTTCTACATGTTTCTCTATCGCGCTTATTATCAATCAAGTTGAGATAAATCTTAATCTCGCTTACTAACAAATTGTGAGACATATCGTATATGATTTTTAATATCAAACGTAATATTAAAAATCAATTTTTTTTAAGGTCAAAATCAGGCGAATATTTTTTATAACTAAATTAGTTATAAAACGAAAATTTTTATATTTAAACTTAATCTTATATACTCAAACACTTTTACTTTTTAACTTTTAGAGAGACTTTGATGTTCATTGCTTGAAGTTCATTGACCAACAATTTAGAAGCATATGGAAAATTGCATTTCGTAATTTTATCGTTATTACATGCTTTGCATTCTGTCGATGTTGTCGCAATATTACCGCAAGTATCACACACATTAATCTGATATGGATCAGATTTTTCAAAAAGTCTCTCTTTCAAAAATTTTGATGTTCCATGTGAAATCATACACGATTATACCAATTCATCGAGACATTTGTTTCTCGAATCATTTTTACTAATTCGAAAATAATAACCAGTAAATATATGGGATTATTATATCTTGTTAGTAACACCTTTTCAGATGGGCCTAGACTATATCTTAAGCAATCATTGAAACGTATCAAGTTTCTTATGCCCACTACCATTTAGTCGTTGAACCTTCTCCATATCCTGATAAAACGGACGTAGGAGCTTGGCTGCGGATTATCTCTTTCTGAAATTTTTACCATACTTTTAGTGATTAACTAAAATGCTTATATTGTTTCCAAAAATAAGTTGGTATCAGAATCTTTACAAGATATTCCCGCAATTTGGAAGTGTTGCCTACCATATGTAGACTAACAATACTTTGCAGTACCATTGAGACTTGTTATCTCTTTCCCGATTATACTTAGTTTATCTAAAATTTTCATTTCAGAATCATTACTTTTTACTAACTCGAATTAGACAATTATAATATATGGAATTATCTTATCTTATTAGTATCATCTTCTCAGATGAGCCTAGACTATATTTTAAGCAATCATTGAAACGTATCAGGTTTCTCAAGCCCACTACCATTTAGTCGTTGAACCTTCTCTATACCCTGATATAGCGGATGTAAGGAGCTTGGCTGCGGATTATCTCCGTTTTCTGAATTTTTACCATACTCTAAGTTATTAACTAAGATTGCTTACTGTATTTCTAAAATAAGTTGGTATCAGAAACTTACAAGATATTCCCGCAATTTGGAAGTGTCGCCTACCATATATAGACTAACAATACTTTGCAGTATAATTGAGACTTATTAATCTCACCGAATCTTAACATTGATACCAGATTCAATTAGGCATTTCCTCCTAAAATCACTATCTTTATATTTTCACTATTAACACCATTGTCGTAAAATGTTAATAACTACAATATAACACAATCACATGTGGGATTAGAATAAATTTTAAGCCAATTCTCATTAGCCCATTTCCATATATTCGTTGCACCTTCTCCATTATTTAGGAGTTTGGCTCAGGATTGACATTATTTTTAGATTATACCTATACAACTGATTTTTCATCAGAACCATCAAGAGAGTTATCAACTTGATTTAGGACTAAAAATATTATGTTTTCCCCTGAATTTGAAAATGTTGCCTGTTACGACACAGACTAGCAGTATTTTTATATACCACTGAGGCATAAGTTTACCTCCTTCTCTTGCGATTATACCAAGTTCATCTAGACATTTCCTTCTAGAATCATTACTATACACCTTTTCAGGTGGGTCTAGACTATATCTTAAGCTTTCGCCCATTTCCATTTAGTCGTTGAACCTTCTTCAAAATATTTGAAGCTTGGATGCGGATTATCTCTATTTTTAAATTTTTACTCTCTTGGCTGTTAACCAAAACCCTTAATATATTTCTATAATAAGTTAGTATTAAAAAATTAACAAGATGTTCCAGCAATTTGAAAATGTTGCCTACTGTATTGTAGACTTGCTGTATTTTGTAATACAACATAGACCTAATTGATCTTCCTTCTCGTAGGAACTTTTGCTTGCACAAAAGACTAGACTGTATCTTAAGCCGACACATTGTCAACCGACACCCGTGCGGTCGTTGAAGAAGAACCATGTCTAATCAAATAGATTTAGATTCTTTATCCGCGGATTGTCCAAGA
>Ga0247844_1009450_pt1 | contig 10167 bp, 9 predicted proteins | sample LaCtaG_FD_192421 | JGI IMG/M metagenome (GOLD analysis project Ga0247844, IMG submission 192421) | Freshwater microbial communities from meromictic Lake La Cruz, Castile-La Mancha, Spain - LaCruzMarch201714.5m_1 | ecosystem: Environmental > Aquatic > Freshwater > Lake | place: Spain: Castile-La...
TGAAACTGCCGATCGGCCGACATGCTGATCATGGTATTGATCTAACCATGTCGGTTGCCAATGAATGGCTATGTGCCAAGATTCTGCAGGCCTACGGTGTTCAGGTCGCTCCCTGCTGGCCGGCAGTGTTTGGCGCACAGCAGGTGCTCGTCGTTGAACGCTTCGATCGCCAGGTAGCCCGTGACGGCCGTTGGCTGATACGTTTGCCTCAAGAAGATTTTTGCCAGGTTAGCGGTTTACCTTCGGATATGAAGTATGAAGTTAACGGAGGCCCAGGTGTTGAGTCCATCATGGATCTCCTGCTTGGGTCATCTCAAGCGGAAACAGATCGAGCGGATTTCTTTAGGACGCAAATGATTTTCTGGCTGCTTTGTGCCATTGACGGGCATGCGAAGAATTTCAGTGTGTTTTTGGAGCCCCAGGGGGGCTATCGCCTCACTCCGCGTTACGACATCCTGTCTGCCTATCCGGTCATGGGTAGCGCGCCGGGTCTTTTACAGGAAAAGAAAATCAAGATGGCGATGGCGCTGATCGGTAAGAATCGACACTACAAGTGGAGCGACCTGCAGCGACGTCACTTTGATAGCACGGCAAAAGCCTGCGGCTTAGAGGCGGCAGGCAAGGCCATCATCGAGAATGTTCTGGTAATGACGCCTAAAGTCATTGAACGAGTGTCAGACAGTTTGCCTCGGGGTTATCCAGAGTCGGTAGCGAATGCCATTCTTAACGGACTGAGGTCGACGGCGCAGTGCTTGGGGGCTGAGGGGTAGCCCATCAATGGTGCTCCTCTTGAGGAGAGCAATGGATTCACCATACGAAACGCAGTAAGCCTCCAGCGCGTCCACCTAGCCAGACGAGGTAGCAGAGGGTACATGTGTCCATTTCGTTGGGAGGTGGACACATGGACACATTGGTATTGAAGCCGGCGGAGCGCAGAAGGCGGCGGCACACGGAAGAATTCAAGCGGCAAGTGATCGAAGCCTGCCTGCAGCCAGGCGTATCAGTGGCGGCGATTGCGTTGGCGAACGGGCTGAACGCCAACTACTTGCGTCGCTGGGTCAGGGCGCACCGCGAAGAAGCTGAGCAAGGCAAGACGTTGGTCGACGTGGTCGCTGTCGAAGCGCCGGCGATATTGCCGGTAACGGTAGTAGCAAGCGCACCGGCACCGGAGATCCGTCTTGATGTGCGCCGTGGCGGCACAACGGTACAGATGGCCTGGCCGCTGGAAGCGGCGGTGAACCTTGGGCAATGCCTGCGGGAGTTGCTGCGATGATTCGGCCGAGCGAAGTCTGGCTGATCATCGAGCCGGTGGACATGCGTTGCGGCATCGAAAGCCTGTCGCTACGGGTGCAGAATCTGCTCGGACGCACGCCGTGCGACGGTACGGCATACGCCTTGCGCAACCGGCGCGGCAGCCGGCTCAAGCTCCTGATCTGGGACGGCACCGGTGTCTGGCTATGCCAGCGCCGTTTGCACCAAGGCAAGTTCGTCTGGCCGACGGCAGAGGCAAAGAGCGTCACACTGACGGCGCGGCAATGGGAGTGGCTGATCACGGGAGTAGAGTGGCAGCGCCTGGACGCCCCCGCACCGGTGCATTGGCGGGTGTAAGCCTGTCATGCAAATTGCGTGCGCAAAATCATGCTGGGAACGACGCAACATCGCGAAGAGATCTGACCTGTTCGGCGAGACGGCGGGACTCTCTCCCGCTACCATTGCGGCATGAATCTCGCAGTCGAACTCCAACGTGTCATTGCCGATCCGTCCGTTGCCGAATCAGTGCAGCAACTGGTCGAGAAGCTGCTGACGGAGTCGCGTGCAGAAGTGGCGCGTCAGGCGACTGAACTGCACGCTGCCAAGACCAAGATCGACGCACTGGTGCTGGAACTGGCCCACCTCAAGCGCATGCGCTTTGGCACCCGCAGCGAAGCACTGGGCGCCGAGACCAAAGACCTGTTTCAGGAATCCATCGAAGCGGACATCGCGGCAGCGAAACTGGAACTTGAGCGGCGTCAGGCCGAAGCCGGGGAACAGCCAAAGCCGCCCCGTACCCCGCGGGAACGTGCCGGCCGCCAGCCCTTGCCGGATCATCTGCCGAGGATCGAACACCGGCACGAACCGGAAACCTGCACCTGTGGTCAGTGTGGCAAGGACCTGGTGCTGATCGGCGAGGATGTCAGCGAGCAACTCGATGTCGAGCCGGCCAAGTTCTTCGTGCATCGCCATATTCGCCCGCAGTATGCCTGCCGGGCCTGCGAGACGGTAACGGCCGCACCGATTCCGCCGGCAGTGATCGACGGTGGCATGGCGGCCGTTGGACTCCTTGCGTGGGTGATCGTCGGCAAGTATCTCGACCATCTGCCACTCTACCGTCTCGAAGGCATAGCCGCCCGCAGCGGCGTCACGCTGTCGCGCTCGACCCTGGCCGAATGGGTCGGGCGGATGGGCGTAGCGCTGGACCCGCTGGTTCAACGGCTGGCTGAGTTGCTGCGGCAACGCAGTGTCCTGCATGCCGACGAGACGCCGGTACGACAGCTCGATCCCGGGAGTGGCAAGACGCACCGGGCTTACCTGTGGGCGTATCGCAGCAACGATCTGGATACCGGGCCGCCCATCGTGGTGTTCGATTACCAGGCGAGCCGCTCGGGCGCACATGCCCGAAGTTTCCTTGCCGGCTGGCAGGGCAGCCTCATGGTCGATGATTTCGGTGGCTACAAGGCGCTCTTTACCCAAGGGGTGACGGAGCTGGCATGTCTGGCGCATGCGCGCAGGAAATTCTTCGAGCTCAATCAGGCCCAGCCCAATGCGATTGCCCAGGAGGCGCTGGCGCGGATTGCCGCCCTCTACCAGATCGAGCAACGGGGGCGGCCGCTGTCGAGCGAAGAACGCACGGCGCTGCGGGAGTCCGAGGCAGTGCCGTTGCTCGATTCGCTGCATGTCTGGCTCAAGGCGACACGCCTGACGGTGGCTAATGGCGGTGGCACGGCGAAGGCGATCAATTACAGTCTCAAGCGCTGGCCGGCGCTCTGCCGCTACGCCACCGACGGCGCGCTGCCGATTGACAATAATCCTGTGGAAAACGCGATCCGCCCGATTTGCCTGGGCAAGAAGAACTGGCTCTTCACCGGCTCGGAGCGCGCCGGCAAACGGGCCGCCGCGATTCAGAGCTTGCTCGCCACTGCCGCCCTGAACGGTCTTGATCCGGCCGCCTGGCTGCGCGATACGTTGGAGAAGCTCCCAACCTGCCTCAACCGCAACATCGATTCACTTCTGCCGCTTCGCCAAACCACATAACACTCTCGCCCGTCTCTTGTCGACGAGGTACGGCTGGCCGCTTACGAAACGCATACAGGGAATAGATGACCAAGTTGATCTTCAAGCGCGACGAACTTATTTTTGAGGTATGGGACACACCTCTCTCTCCAAGTCATCCCAAAGAAAAGGATCCCCTTGGCAGACCTTGCGGCTTGAAGTCGAGCGACAGGTGGTAGCTCGTGCTGTTGAGGAACCGTTCCTTATAAAGCCAAGTCGATATCTTTCTTAACCGTATCGGCACAGCGCCTTGCAAGAAGCTTTTCTTGCGCTTTCACATCCTTTACCGTTAGGTCAATGCTGGTTTGGACTGATAGAACATTCCCAACGTAATAAGACAACGCCTCTTCCGCCCGTGATTTGACCGCATCGGAAGTGATTAGGCCGCAGGACGCGAGCATTCGTATATCTTCCCTGTCTCGATCAGTGAAACGGGATGTCTTTGATATGGCCAGATCAACCGGGTTCAGGACGTAAAGATGAATCAATCGGAGCTCGTTTCCGATACCCGTCCATTCCAGCGAGTCATCCTCAAAATCCTCATGTAAAAGCGCGAATGATGTGTTGTAGTTCGAGTCAAAGTAGATGAATGACTTGGTTCCATCCGCCTGCGTATAGTTGATAACCAACTCATCGTATGGGAGAAGTATCCTTTTGGAGAATGAGGCATCGACATCCTCCGTGTATCTGGAACCACACCAAAAATTGACAGCCATTCCTCCCGCCAGAAACATTTTCACCGGCTCACCTTTATAGCCGCCGCCCCGTAGGACACCATCTATCTTGTCCAACATTTCGGAAAGCGCGTCAGCAAGCTCAGGATAGGCTTTTGTCATTATGGATCAACCTCATTTTTAGCATGTTGGAGAAACGGCTGCAGTCCATGGCGGACTCTTTCGCAAGCTGCGAAAACTTCCCGACATAACCTGGTCGCAGGTGCTCCGCCACCTCAAGAAGCTCTTCCCTGTGTCCATACCAGTCAACGCCTGCGAGAAACAAGGCTACCGCAGCAAGTTCATCGTTCTTGACCGCACCAAATTCATGCCATTTTTGCGCTGCAAACCCATCTTTTTGCTTAACGCAGAAGTTCAGAAGAGCGGTCTCTGAAGCCCTGTCCATTTTCATGCCCTTTATTTGGCGACGCGCCTACTTTCATGCCATAACAATCAGTCGTTGTCAAAAATGATCAGCCTTAGCCGCGTCCGCGTCCTGCGTGTCTTGGTTCGTGCCTTGGAGGCTTCGAGCTACCTTCGTTTCAGCACTCATCCTTCCTCTCCTTTCGCATATCCTGTGTCAGGAATGAAGGTCAGTATTACATACCAACACTACTTACGGACACAGCCAAATGAATAGGGTATTTTTCTTCTGGAGCTCCAATGGCTATTGCTGGTGGTGGTCGATGGCTGCTTGTCACTTCAGGCTACAGTTGATTCGACCCGGAAATGCCGATCAGGTCTTTTCAGCCAACGTCGACAGAGCAGCGTAACCGTCCGGCGACGTTTTATACTTCCCCGTGCGAGATCGGCGATTAACGGGGGCGGCCAGAGTCGAAGATACTCCCGTATACCGTGTTGGATTTCCTGTCCTTTAGCCAACACACTGCCCGCACAGTCGATCAAGAGGAGACCACCATGCAACTGACCAGCAGCAGCTTTACCGACGGCCAACGCATCCCCGGCGAATTCTCTTTCTGCATTCCCGATGCCGCCAGCCACGTCTGCCTTGGCAGCAACCAAAACCCGCAACTAGCCTGGCAAGATGTCCCTGCCGGCACCCGCTCCTTCGCGCTGATCTGCCACGACCCGGACGTGCCGAGCCGTGGCGACGACGTCAATCAGGAAGGCCGCAGCGTGCCGGCCAGCCTGCCGCGCGTCGACTTCTTCCACTGGGTGCTGGTCGACTTGCCGGCCAGCAAGCAGCACATTGCGGCGGGCGAATTCGCCAACGGTGTCGTACCGCGCGGCAAGTCGGGGCCAGCCGCGGCCAATGGTGCACGCCAGGGCATCAACGACTACACCAACTGGTTTGCCGCCGACCGCGATATGAGCGGCGACTATTACGGCTACGACGGCCCCTGCCCGCCCTGGAACGACGAACTGCGCCACCGCTACGTTTTTACCGTGTTTGCCCTCGACATCGAACGCCTGCCCCTCGAAGGCAAATTCACCGGGGCGCAGGTGCGTGCGGCCATGCAGGGTCACATCCTGGCCCAGGCCAGTTTGACCGGGGTCTACAGCCTCAACCCCGCCGTTGCACTATGAATAGTCGCTCCTGCAAAATTTACTTTGCGCCACCCGTCCATGACAATGGTCGGCTACCGGGTGGTATCGAGCAGCCAGTCAGAGGCGTGAACCAGGTGTATCTCCTTTGGAATCTGGATGACCGTTGGGACATCGAGTGCGATCAGGGATAGCTTTGCGCGGGGAAATTGTGGGGCGGCATCCTGAAGTGCGCGGATTTCGCGCGCGAGGGTCTCTGGGTCATCAAGTGAGGCGCAGACCTGGATCAACATTTCGTCGCCCGAGCCACCGCGTGCATAAAAATCTACCTCGAAGCCCGCTGTGGTTTTGACGTAAGTCACTTCGGTGGCGCGACGCTGCAATTCGTGCAGAACAACGGTTTCGAGCAGATGACCGATATTGGATTTTCCGGAACGGTCGAATAAAGCACACAGCCCGGTATCGACCGGATAGACCTTTCGTGGATTGACCTGTCGGCGACGCTCGGAGTCAGTTGCAATGTCAATGCTGCAGAGGAGGAAGGCATCCTCGAGATGGACCAACAGGGTGTGCAGCGTGTCCTTGCTGACGGCTACACCACGGGATTTGAGATCGGCGTGAAATTTGTTGATGCTGAAGGCGCCGGCCGTATTACCGAGGAGTTGTTGCACCATCCAACGCAATACTTGTGGCTGACTTAGGTTGTGCCGTTCGACGACATCGCGCAGGAGTACAACATCGACATAGGTGCGCAGCAGTTCGAGACGCTTTCGGCTATCCAGCCCCTGGGCCTCAGGAAAGCCGCCGTGGGAAAGGTAGTCAAGCAGATCCCGATCGTGACGGGAACGTTCCGCTTTGGTCAGTCGTGCGGTAGATAAGTCCGGTTCGCGGCCCGCATGGCGTAGTGTTTCCCGGAAGCTGAACGGCGATACGATGGCTTCCATGGCCCGTCCGCGCATGCTGGTAGCGACTTCGCGCGAGAGCAGGCGTGCGGAAGAGCCTGACAGATAGATCTCGATATTCTCGCTATCGAGCAGGCGCCGGGCAAACATCTCCCAGCCGGGGACTAACTGGATTTCATCCATGAAAAAACAGGCACGGCGAACGTCTCGCCATGCCGGATTCAGACGGTAGAACTCTTCAACCAAAATATCGAGGTCTTGCACTTGCATACCGGCCAGGCGCTCATCCTCAAAGCTGAAATAGAGCAGCCCGTCTCTTCCCGTTCCGCTGGCATGGTGGTCTGCCAGGATTTGCCAAAGCAAGCTGGTTTTGCCTGCCCGGCGCATACCGATCACGGCGGTTGCTTTGCCTTTGATGGCCGGAAGCCAGACATCCCGACGCGTGAGCAACGGTAGTGCCGCCGCTTGAGCGTCAATGATTTTTTGGCGGATGATAGACCTGAATATATTGGCTTCCATGGTGGATGATATTACAGCATATTGTCCGTATAAGAAGGACATATCTGTTACGCCGAACGGTGCTGCTACCGTTGCCGCAAGCAGATTCGCGCACAACGGAAATCTCTGCGGGTCGATGCAGGGGCGAATTGTCTCTTGAAGCGGTAAAGCGTTTCGGTGAGGATTTCGCCGTCTGAGTAGGTCGGGTTGCCAAGCAGGTCATATTGTCCGGCGATGCTATTCAGGGCATAGGGGCCGATGCGGACAAAACCGGGCAACTGCGAATGCTCGCGGCCGCGGAAGGTGACTTTTGCCATGGGGATACGCTTATTGGGAGAAGCTGAAGCATACTGGATTGAAATCATGCACTGAGTCCCTATGTTTGTAATAACCATATTCAGGAGTCAGTCATGCGCTTCGACAAATTCACCACCAAGTTCCAGCAGGCCGTCAGCGACGCCCAGAGCATCGCCATCGGCCATGACAATCAGCTCATTGAACCGCAGCACCTGCTGCTGGCGCTACTCAACCAGGAGGAGGGCGGTACCACCTCGCTGCTACAGCGGGCCGGTGTCAATGTCCCGCCGCTAAAGAAGGCGCTTGATGCCGCCATCGACCGCCTGCCGCAGGTGGAGGGTACCGGCGGCGAGGTGACGATCGGCCGCGATCTGTCCAATCTGCTGAACGTCACCGACAAGGAAGCGCAGAAGGCGGGCGACCAGTTCATCGCCTCGGAAATGTTCCTGCTGGCACTGACTGCCGACAAGGGCGATACCGGGCGACTGTTCAAGGACGCGGGCGCCCAGCGCAAGTCGCTGGAGGATGCCATCAAAGCCGTGCGCGGTGGCCAGAATGTCGAGAATCAGGAAGCCGAAGGTCAGCGCGAGGCGCTCAAGAAATACTGCCTCGACCTGACCGAGCGCGCCCGTCAGGGCAAGCTCGACCCGGTGATTGGCCGCGACGACGAGATTCGCCGCACTATCCAGATTTTGCAGCGGCGCACCAAAAATAATCCCGTGCTGATCGGTGAACCGGGCGTCGGCAAGACGGCCATCGTCGAGGGGCTGGCGCAGCGCATCGTCAATGACGAGGTGCCGGAAACCCTCAAGGGCAAGCGTGTGCTGGTGCTCGACATGGCAGCGCTGCTGGCCGGCGCGAAGTATCGTGGCGAGTTCGAGGAGCGTCTCAAGGCGGTGCTGAAGGAAGTGGCCATGGACGAGGGCCGCATCATCGTCTTCATCGACGAACTGCATACGATGGTCGGCGCCGGCAAGGCCGAGGGTGCAATGGATGCCGGCAACATGTTGAAGCCGGCGTTGGCGCGCGGCGAGATGCACTGCATCGGCGCGACGACGCTCAACGAATACCGCAAGTACATCGAGAAGGACGCCGCGCTGGAGCGCCGCTTCCAGAAGGTGCTGGTCGACGAGCCGAGTGTCGAGGCGACCATCGCCATCCTGCGCGGCTTGCAGGAGAAGTACGAGATTCACCACGGCGTGGATATCACCGACCCGGCCATCGTCGCGGCGGCAGAACTCTCGCACCGCTACATCACCGACCGCTTCCTGCCGGACAAGGCCATCGACCTGATCGACGAGGCGGCGGCGCGCATCAAGATGGAAATCGACTCGAAACCGGAATCGATGGACAAGCTCGACCGTCGCCTGATTCAGTTGAAGATCGAGCGCGAAGCGGTGCGCAAGGAGAAGGACGAGGCGTCGAAGAAGCGTTTTGCGCTGATCGAGGAGGAGATTACCAAGCTGCAGAAGGAGTATTCCGACCTCGAAGAAATCTGGAAGGCCGAGAAGTCGCAGGTACAAGGCACGCAGCATGTCAAGGAAGAGATCGAGAAAGTGCGCACGCAGATTGCTGAACTGCAACGCAAGGGTCAATTCGACAAGCTGGCGGAGCTGCAATACGGCAAGCTGCCGCAACTGGAGGCCCAGTTGCGGGAAGCCGATGCCGCTGCTGAAAAAGTCGGCGCTGGTAAGACGGCGAATAAATTGCTACGGACGCAGGTCGGCGCCGAGGAAATCGCCGAGGTGGTTTCCCGCGCGACCGGTATCCCCGTCAGCAAGATGATGCAGGGTGAGCGCGAGAAGTTGCTGAAGATGGAAGAGAAGCTGCACCAGCGCGTGGTCGGGCAGGACGAGGCGGTGCGGCTGGTGGCCGATGCGATCCGCCGTTCGCGTGCCGGTCTGTCAGAAGAGAGCCGGCCTTACGGCTCCTTCCTGTTCCTCGGCCCGACGGGCGTCGGCAAGACCGAACTATGCAAGGCGCTGGCCGAATTCATGTTCGATGCCGAGGATCACCTGATCCGCATCGACATGAGCGAGTTCATGGAGAAGCATTCGGTCGCGCGGCTGATCGGCGCGCCGCCCGGCTACGTCGGTTATGAAGAGGGGGGTTACCTGACCGAGCAGGTGCGCAGGAAGCCCTACAGCGTGATCCTCTTCGACGAGGTCGAGAAGGCGCATCCGGATGTGTTCAATGTGCTGCTGCAAGTGCTCGACGACGGCCGCATGACCGATGGGCAGGGGCGCACGGTGGATTTCAAAAACACCGTGATCGTCATGACTTCGAACCTCGGCTCGCAGATGATCCAGCAGATGAGCGGCGATGATTACCAGATCATCAAGCTAGCGGTGATGGGCGAAGTGAAAATGCATTTCCGCCCGGAATTCGTGAACCGCATCGACGAGATCGTCGTCTTCCACGCGCTTGACGAGAAGCATATTGCCGGCATCGCGAAGATCCAGTTACAGTATCTGGAGAAGCGGCTGGCGCGGCTGGAAATGGTGATGGAGGTGTCAGACGCTGCGCTGGCCACGATTGCCGAGGCCGGTTTCGATCCGGTGTTTGGCGCGCGACCACTCAAACGGGCGATTCAGGAGCGCATCGAAAACCCGTTGGCGAAGGCGATTCTGGAAGGGAAGTTCGGGGCGAAGGACAATATTCGCGTCGATGCAAAAGGCGGGCAGTTGACGTTCAGCAAGCTGTAAGTGCTTGGTGGCGCGGGCAGGTGACGAGATGATCGTTCACCATGCCCGTCGCCTGCATGTGCGAGTAGATCACCGTCGGGCCGATAAAACGGAAGCTGCGCCGCTTCAATTCCTTTGACAGCGCCTCGGCCGTCGGGGTGAAGACGGGCACCTTACTGAACTGCTGCCAGTGGTTGATGACCGGTCGGCCCTCGACGAACTGCCAGAGCAGGTCGTTCAGATTACCGCCCGCCTCGT
>Ga0247844_1009452_pt1 | contig 10165 bp, 8 predicted proteins | sample LaCtaG_FD_192421 | JGI IMG/M metagenome (GOLD analysis project Ga0247844, IMG submission 192421) | Freshwater microbial communities from meromictic Lake La Cruz, Castile-La Mancha, Spain - LaCruzMarch201714.5m_1 | ecosystem: Environmental > Aquatic > Freshwater > Lake | place: Spain: Castile-La...
CCCACCATGCCCGATTGGATTATTACAGTGGAGCGGGAGATTCACCAGATCAAGGAGGGCGAGGCGCAATCTTTAGAGGCTTGGAACAAGTGCTGCACCGAGACCCATCAAGCCCTCTTCGGCCGGCACGGGGCGCTGCTCGAGCGAATCGAACGTGAGATTGGCTCGACGGATGAGGTGACCGTGATTCCCGACGCCGGTGCCATCGGCTTAGTGGCGGGCTCCCAAAAGAGTATCGATCGTACTGACGCCTTAGTGAACGAAATTATCCGGGAGCATCCCGAAATCTCGACCGTCAGAAACGGTCCCTACTTTCGCTTTGCCCACGTGGATTATCATAAAGGATCCTGCCTGGCCGAGATTCAGAAGCTTCTCGATCTCGCCCCCTCCTCCACGTTTATTGCGGGCGACAACCTCAACGACCTTCCCATGCTCCAACGCAAATTTGGCCACTTCCTCGCCTGCCCTTCGAACTCCGTTCCAGAGGTCCTTACTCAGGTCAAAAAAGAGGGTGGCTACCTTGCCCAGCAAGAAGCCGGCGCGGGCATCGCCGAAGCTCTTTTGCACTGGTTCCCCTTGCCTGCCTAATTTTTCACAGCGCTTGGCTATGATTCTGTAATTCCTTCTTCTAGAGCGACCTCTTTTCCTTATTCTTCACTCCATGCCACGCCGGACCGACTTAAAATCCATTCTCATCATCGGATCTGGCCCCATCATCATCGGCCAAGCCTGCGAGTTTGACTACTCCGGCGTCCAAGCCTGCAAAGCCCTCCGGGAAGAGGGCTATAAGGTCATTTTGGTCAACAGCAACCCCGCCACGATCATGACCGATCCCGAATTCGCTGATCGCACCTACATCGAACCGATCACTCCCGAGGTCGTCGAAAAGATCATCGCCAAGGAGAAGCCAGACGCACTCCTCCCCACTCTTGGCGGCCAAACCGCCTTGAATACTGCCATGGCTCTGCACGAATCGGGCGCCTTGACCAAACACAACGTCAAATTGATCGGGGCTCAGGTCGAAGCCATTCGCAAAGGAGAAGATCGCCAGCTCTTTAAGGAGTGTATGGCAAAAATTGGGCTGGAATGTGCCCGTTCCGCCACGGCCCACACCATGGAGGAAGCCCACGCTGCCATGATCAAGATCGGGACGTTTCCCCTCATTATCCGCCCTGCCTTTACTTTGGGCGGTACCGGGGGCGGAATCGCCTACAACCGCGAAGAGTTCGAAAAGTTTGCCGCCTCTGGGTTAGACGCTTCCCCCACATCAGAAATTCTGGTGGAAGAATCCCTTCTCGGCTGGAAAGAGTACGAAATGGAGGTGATGCGCGATCACGCCGATAACTGTGTCATCATCTGCTCGATCGAAAACTTTGATCCCATGGGTGTTCATACCGGGGATAGCATCACCGTGGCCCCCGCCCAAACTCTGACCGACCGGGAATATCAGCGCATGCGCGACGCCTCTTTTGCCGTCATCCGCGAAATCGGAGTGGAAACAGGTGGCTCCAATATCCAGTTCGCCGTTTGCCCGCAGACCGGGCGGATGATCGTCATTGAAATGAACCCCCGCGTCTCCCGTTCCTCCGCTTTAGCCTCGAAAGCCACCGGTTATCCCATCGCCAAAATCGCCGCGAAACTCGCCGTCGGTTACACCCTCGATGAACTCAAAAACGATATCACGCGCAACACCCCCGCCTCATTCGAGCCCACCCTCGACTACGTCGTGACCAAAATTCCCCGCTTTACCTTCGAGAAGTTCCCTGGGGCCGAGGCGGTCTTGACCACTTCAATGAAAAGTGTGGGCGAGGCCATGGGAATCGGCCGAACTTTCCAAGAATCGTTTATGAAAGCGCTTCGGTCACTCGATATCAAAGGATTGGAAGGTCGACTCGACCTCGGCGCGCATACGCCGCCAATTCCAGAGGAGCAGCTCGCCCGGCAACTCCGAACCCCCCACCCTGCGAGAATTTGGTACCTCAGCCACGCCCTGAACCAAGGCTGGTCGGTCGAGCGAATTCATGAAATCACCCGAATCGATCCTTGGTTCCTTGATAATCTAAAGCAGATCACCGACTCAGCCCAAGAACTGCAAAAGGAGAATTGGTTGGGCAACGTTTCGGCTGTTCCTCATCTTCGGCAAACCCGACAAGTGGGCCTCTCCGATGCCGATCTCGCTCGCACTCTTCCCGGACCGACCGAGGAACTGGTCACCCGCACCCGAGCAGTCCGGGCCTGGCGGGAGAAAAATGCAATCCATCCCTCCTATCGCCTCGTCGATACGTGCGCGGCCGAATTTGAGGCTTACACCCCGTACTACTACTCCACCTACGATGTGGACGACGACGAATCCCGCCCGACCAAAAAACCGAAGATTATCATCTTGGGGGGTGGTCCGAACCGAATCGGTCAGGGTATCGAATTCGACTACTGCTGTGTTCACGCCAGCTTTGCCCTGCGTGACGATGGATTTGAAACCATTATGGTTAACTCGAATCCTGAAACCGTTTCCACCGATTACGACACGTCGGACAAGCTCTATTTTGAACCTCTCACCGCCGAGGACGTCATCCATATCTATCGGGCCGAGAACAAAGATGACCTAGTCAAGGGAGTCATCGTCCAGTTTGGTGGCCAGACCCCACTCAATCTGGCCGCCGAACTGCAGGCGGCCGGTGTGCGGATTCTCGGGACCTCGGTCGAATCGATCGAACGGGCCGAGGATCGAAAACTCTTTTCCGCCATGTTGGATAAGCTGGGCCTTCGCCAACCGCCCAACGGGACCGCCACCACCACGGAGGAAGCCTTGGTTACCGCGAAAAAGATTGGTTTCCCCCTTCTTCTCCGACCCTCTTTCGTCCTGGGCGGTCGGGCCATGCGGATCGTCTACTCCGAGGATGAAATTCGCAGCTACATGACGGAGTGCACCGAAGTCGCACCGGGTCGACCCATCTTGCTCGACCGGTTCCTCGAGGACGCCACCGAAGTGGATGTCGACTGTGTGTCGGACGGCAAGGATGCGGTTATCGGCGCTGTCATGGAGCATATCGAACAGGCCGGGATTCACTCCGGCGATAGCGCCTGCGTCATTCCGAGCCGATCCTTATCGAAAAAGGTTTTAGAGGAAATCCGCCGGGCCACCCTCGCCCTCGCCCGAGAATTAAAGGTTCAAGGCTTGATGAATATCCAGTTCGCCGTGCAAAAAGACATCATTTACGTGCTGGAGGTAAACCCACGAGCCTCCCGCACCGTTCCCTTCGTCAGTAAAGCCATTGGCAAACCTTTGGCCAAGATCGCCTCGCTCGTCATGGCCGGCAAAACTTTGCCAGAGCTAGGATTTACCAGGGAAATCATCCCAAAGTTCTTTTCCGTGAAAGAGGCCGTGTTTCCTTTTGCCCGATTCCCGGGCACAGACATCCTTCTGGGCCCAGAGATGAAATCAACGGGCGAGGTCATGGGAATCGATCACTCTTTTGGTCTCGCCTACGCCAAAGCCCAAATGGCCGCCCAGCCACCCCTGCCGACCTCGGGTACCGTTTTTCTCAGCGTCCGCGATATGGACAAAGATGCTGCGGTCCAAATCGGTCAAGGTCTGCACGAGCTCGGTTTCAAAATTGTTTCTAGTTCCGGGACAGCCCGTAAATTGGCGGATGCCAAGATTCCCGTTACGCCACTGCTGAAGCTTTCCGAAGGACGTCCCAATGTGGTCGACCTCATAAAGAACAAGGAGATTACTCTGGTCATCAACACCCCCGCGGGAGCGGTCGCCCGATCGGAGGAGATCCAAATTCGAACCTCTGCCCTCAGAAACAAAATCCCCGTCATGACCACCATCGCCGCGGCCCAGGCCAGCCTCGAGGGCATCCGCTCCCTTCGTGCCACTGGTCTGTCGGTCTGCGCTCTCCAAGATTATCACTCTTAATTTTTGGGTTACTCCTGAACCGTTTTTTGATCTTGCCCATAATGACCAGTCAGACATACTGGTCATATGACGATCACGGCGACCGAATTTAAGGCTAAATGTTTGGCGCTTATCGATCAGGTCCAGAAAACGGGTCACCCCATCGTCATATCCAAGCACGGGAAAAAAGTGGTTCGTTTGGTTCCAGAGTACCCAACTCTCCCCTGGAAAGCTTTGGCGGGACGAGGAGAGTTAAAAGGAAACCCATTCGCCCCCGTCATTCACGATTCCGACATCGAGGCTCTGCGTTGAATTCACCCCCCCTTCTCGACACCCATATCTGGATCTGGTGGATTCTCGAGGATCCACGACTACCCAAACCAAGGCGCGTGGCTCTTGATTCTTACCCACCCAACGAGCGCCCCTTTTTGGCAGACATTAGCCTTTGGGAGGCCTCTCTTCTCATCTCCAAGGGGCGCCTGGTGATCGATCAGGATGCTGAGTCTTGGTTGGCTTTGGCCGCTTCCCCCGCCGTGGTTCAGCTCTGTCCCATCTCGCCCAGCGTCGCCGCCGAAGTGGGACGCCTGCCCGCTGCCTTCCATCAAGATCCGGCCGATCGCCTCATCGTGGCGACCGCTCGGAACAAGCATCTCCCCTTGGCCACCATGGATCAGAAGATCATCGAAGCAAAGTTAACCAAAATCTGGTGATCTTTGAGTTTGGTTAAGCCAAGATGGCGGAATGATTCGCAACCTCATCTTCGACTGGTCGGGCACCTTGGTCGACGACCTCACCCCAGTCCTAACCGCCACCAACCACGTCTTTGGCCTCCACGGCAAACCTCTCTTTGACCGAGAAACGTTTCGGGAAAAGTTCTACCTGCCTTACAAAGGATTTTACGAAGAGCACCTGCCGGGCGTTGCCCTCGAGGGATTGGAAAAGATATTTCGCAAAGTTTTTCGAGAAAACCACCACACCGTCTTTCTCCTCCCCGGTGCCAAAGAGATCCTGCAATATTGCCACGATAATCAGCTCCCCACTTTTCTTTTAAGTAGCGTCGTCCAGGAAGATTTCCTTCATCAGGCCAAGCGCCTGGGGGTCGAACACTACTTCCACCATCTCTACGCCGGAGTCGTCGATAAGCGCGAGGCCATCCATTCGATCTTGGCCAATCACCACCTGCGTCCCGACGAAACCCTCTTTGTCGGGGACATGGAGCACGACATCGAAACCGCCCGTTTCGGGAATATACGCTCCTGCGCCGTCCTCACCGGCTACGACTCGTTAAAAAAACTGCAACGAGCTCTGCCTGACCACGTGGCGCAAGACATGTTTGGGGTCATGGATATCCTGCGGCGCCAATCCTCACCTGAGGCGCTTCCCCCCACTCCCACCGTGGGTGCGTTAATCGTGGGTCCGGAAGAAAAACTTCTCATGGTCCATACGCTTAAGTGGTCGGGCTTGTGGGGAATTCCGGGCGGTAAGATCAAGGGTGGAGAAACCTCCGAAGAGGCTCTCCATCGCGAAATCCTGGAGGAAACAGGCTTACCGATTTGCAACATTCGGTTTGCTTTGGCTCAGGACTGCATCCGCTCAAAAGAGTTCTACAAGCCGGCCCACTTCGTCCTCCTGAACTATATTGCCTACACCCAAAAACATCTCGTCACCCTAAACGAAGAGGCCGACGAGTACCGTTGGTGCACGCTGGCGGAGTGCGAGCAGCTATCCCTGAACACCCCCACCCGCATCCTCATCGACTGGTATAAGAAAAATCGCTAGGACTCGCCCTCCCGCCTTCCACTTTCCACCTTCCGCAGTTTGAACTTTCATTCTCCAATGACTGTTCAATGATGAGCTTATGAGTTGGCAGCCCTCCCCCTACAAAGTGGATGCCCAAGCGGGCCAGTCCCTCTACTTTTGCTCCTGCGGTCAGACCAAGAATCCCCCGTTCTGCGACGGATCCCACCAAGGATCCGGAAAATCACCCCGGGTTGTTAAAATTGAAAAGGACGGCCCCATCTGGGCCTGCGGTTGCGGAAAATCAAAAAAAGCACCGTTCTGCGACGGCTCACACAAGGGCTGAAATCGACCAAGCTTCAATATCTCGAACATCCACCACCTAGAAAAGATTACACTCGCCGCCTACTGCCTTTGGCTCGCGCCCCAAGACGCAACTAGGCTAGAGGCGCTGAAAGATGCTCTCCAGTCTTCGCAAAATTCGGTCAAGCCAGCCCAAACTGCCAAAGCTTTAGACTGATTTTCGGATCGATCGACGGAGTGACGCAGGGTCTCTTCGACAATCCAGAACCCTAAATACAACTACTACTCCAGCCACAACCCGATAATAAATTGCATACGGAAAGCGCCGAGCCAATAAACGATGAAATCCAAACTGAATACGGTGAATCCCCGCATAAAGACTTAACGAATCAATCTCAGGTATCAAAGAATCTAAAAAATAAGCTCCCACCCCTTCTTCTTGTTCATCGTAAAACTTTTGGGCTGTTGTTAAATCCTCCAAAGCCGTCTGTAAAATACTAACCTTCATTCATGCCGAATACGTAATTTCCCTTTTGCTTCCACCCAATCGACGTGCTTAATTTTTCCAGCAGTGAAGTCCGCCTCTGTCTTTTCGAGCACTTCTTCATGCCACTTGGGACTCTCAAAAACATTCTCCTCCGCAGCAATGTCACCCCAGAGTGCCTCGATAATATGTAATTTCTCTAAGACGGGGAGAGCACGAAGCTCAGCTATACTCATCCATGCAACTTAGCGTTAGGGTAGATTGTCGCAATGGTTTCTTTGAGAGAAAATCTTCACCAAAAACAAAGACTAGGTAGCGGCACTCTGTCCCTAGAACGCCTGCGCCAAATCGCCATTTGTGTTCGCCCACCCAGGCGGTCGTTTGTGCGCCCCGACCAGTGTCGCGACTCACAAATTTCGTCGCTACCTAACCCCTAATTCCCAGCTCGTCTGACGTAAACAGTCAGGACTACCGCGTCCCCATCCCGACACCCTGCACCGTCTGGAACAGCTTTCCCTCGGTCTTGATCGAGGGGGCGATAATAATCTCCGTCTCCTGAAATTCCTTCAAAGTTTTGGCTCCGACGTTGCCCATACAAGTGACAATCGCACCGACCAGATTCTGTGAACCATCATCCAAGGTCGCTGGACCAAATAATATCTGCCGCAAACTTCCCGTCACCCCCACCTTGATCCGCGTTCCCCTTGGCAGGTTGGCATGCGGAGTCGCCATGCCCCAGTGATTCCCATTTCCCGGAGCTTCCTGTGCCCGGGCAAAGGCGCTGCCAATCATCACCGCATCCGCCCCGCAGGCGAACGCCTTACAAATATCCCCCCCCTTATTCATGCCTCCATCCGTGATGATCGGCACATAACGACCCGTCTTTTTATGGTAAGCATCGCGAGCGGCCGCACAATCCACCGTCGCCGTTACTTGCGGCACCCCTAAACCGAGAACTCCCCGAGTGGTACAGGCAGCACCAGGACCCACGCCCACCAGCAAGCCCGAGATTCCCGCCTGCATCAGCTCCAGACTGACCCCATAAGTCACCGCATTTCCGACCAGCACGGGGATTTTCATCGTTTTACAAAATTTCGCCAAATCGAAAGTTTTATACTCCGAAGAAACATGCCGCACCGTCGAAACGGTGGACTGGATCACAAAAATATCCGCCCCAGCCTTTTGGGCGATCGCTCCATATTTCTCCGCTTTTTGTGGGATGGCAGAAACGGCCGCCACAATCCCCGCTTTTTTCATCTCCTTAATCCGCTTGGCAATCAGCTCCTCCCGAATCGGCGGGATATACATCTTTTGGATCAGATGAGTGCACGCCTCTTTGTCCGCCTTGGCAATCTGCTCCAGCACACCGGCCGGATTTTCGTACCGTGTCTGCACACCTTCCAAATTCAGCACCGCCAACCCACCCATCTTTCCCATCGCCACCGCAAACTTCACATCCACCACCCCATCCATCGCCGAAGCCAGGATCGGAACTTGAAAGGTGTGCTTCCCGATGGAGAAGTGGCAATTCACTTCGTTCGGGTTGATCGTCACATCCCCTGGAACGAGCGCAATCTCATCAAAGCCATAGGTAACGCGCGCCTTTCGATTTCGACCAATCCACATTCCCATCAGCTACTCCTTTCCGGATCTGGCGGATTGAGATGCCGCCGAGCCCCACACCTGGAGCACCGCAGGGATACCCACGCGTGACCCCGTGGATTCAAAAAACCGCAAATCGGGCAGGGCACTCTTTCCATCCCTTGGCGTGCTTGGCGTGAGGCTTTCCATCCACCAACCATCCACAAAATAAAAACGATGCCAAGAAAAAGACACAAATAGAGAAGAAGAAGTTGTGAACCAGTCAGGGTCATGGCGCCACCCCCTCGGGAGGTTCCACCGCCCAGAGAATCCGTACCCTCCCCCAATCGACCCAGTTTCCTGGGGATGGCTCAAACCTCCATGTCCGAAGTAAATTCAACGCCTCTCGGTCCACCGCCGGGTCTCCCGCCGACCCCTCTAAAAAAACAAACCGGACCGCCCCATCCTCATCCACCCCAATTCTCGCCTTGGTCGGCTCTAAAGCATTGGCGCTCTTGATTTTCGTCAGTTGAATCGGTTTGGTGGTTTTCCTTTTGCGGAGATCTCCGGTCAACTCCCACCAAGTCTCATCCGTGTCCTTGCCCGCTTTGGCGCGTGGGCCTTGTGGGCGACCTGTGGAAAGTCCCGTAGCCATGGTGGCCTGAACCGCGAGAGGAGCGTCTTGCCCCACTTGGAGCGGTCGATAGGTTGGCGCCGGAGTGATCGCCCTCTCGGGCCAAGCCATGCCCTGCCAAGGCAGGGTGACCGCGGGAGCCAGACGGGTCGGCTGATCCGAAGGAAGCAAAATAGCCGATGGATCAAATAATTCGGCCATTCCGCCCTCACCCCGCACCGTGGTGGATAGAATCACCTGACCGGCCCCTTGGGATGGAAGAGGCGAGAAATCACCCGGATCCCGAAAAATGGAAAAGGCGACCGCGTGAGCTCCTAACGAAAGCAAAAGAAAACCCAGCAACCGACCCCCCACCTTGGATGGCACGATCCCGCGAATCATGGGGAAGCACTCGCTCGAGATGCCAGCACCGCCGTCAAACCACTTTGAACCACGCAATCCAACAACTGCGCCACCACCCCATGCCGTAACTCCCGATCCGCCCGAATCACCACCACCGCGCGCGGCTCCGATTTCGCCAACCGCGCCATCTCCACTCGAATTTTCGAAATGTCGGTCACCCGATCATTGAAAAAGATTTGGGGAGACGATCCCGCCGTGGCCGTAATGACATACCGTGTATCACTCGCCCCACCTTTCGATTGCCCGGGCGACGGCGGATCCACCACGATTCCGGGCTGAAAGACAAAGGTGGAGGTGAGAAGAAAAAAGATCAGCAACAGAAGAACCACATCGATCAGCGGGGCCATATCGAGAGGCCCCCGCAATGTCCGGACCGAAGTCCGGACTCTCATGGCTTGGGGGTCTCCGCCCGCAACTCCGTCGTCACGGGGGTGCTCACCTTGGTAGCCGGTCTCGATCGACCTCCCTCTTTCAGAATTTGAATCATCTCGATCGCCGCCCGCTCCATATCGTTCACTTCCGACCCCATGCGTGACGCTAAGTAATTGTAAGCCACATACGCGGGAATCGCCACGACCAACCCCGCCGCCGTGGTCAAAAGTGCCTCCCATATTCCCCCCGCAAGTTCACCGACGGGCACCGTCCCCCGCGCCCCACTGACCGTTTGAAAGACATGGATCATGCCGGTCACCGTTCCCAATAGGCCCAAGAGAGGCGAGACGTAACCCACCGTGGCCAAGATCGGGAGATTTTTCTCCAACCGAGGAACCTGCAGTTGCGCCACCTCTTGCAAGGACTCCCGCAGATCCCCCAGCGGCATTTCTCGCTTCAGTAAGCCCGCCTGAATCACGCGGATGGCGGGCCCATGCGCCTCATCGCACCGCTCTAACGCTTCTTGAAAGCGCTTTTCTTTTACGAGGGTGGCAATTCCATCTAAGAACGGATCCAACGGTACCCCTATCTTCCGATAGGCCAAAACTCGCTCCGCAAAAACACCCACCGCCACCACACTCGCGCCGAGGATGACCCACATAATCGGGCCTCCCAATCGCATCAGTTCCAAAAGGGTCGATGGCATACTTTGTTTCTAACTCTTTCCCCGACCTAAGGCGACTCTTCGAGC
>Ga0247844_1009456_pt1 | contig 10163 bp, 8 predicted proteins | sample LaCtaG_FD_192421 | JGI IMG/M metagenome (GOLD analysis project Ga0247844, IMG submission 192421) | Freshwater microbial communities from meromictic Lake La Cruz, Castile-La Mancha, Spain - LaCruzMarch201714.5m_1 | ecosystem: Environmental > Aquatic > Freshwater > Lake | place: Spain: Castile-La...
CGTTTCACAAATTCAAACCGGGCCAAAAATCAGTTTTGCCGGGGCGCTACGTTCACTGTTAAGGCATGACCCTGACGTACTGATGGTGGGCGAAATTCGTGACGAGGAAACAGCCGATGTCGCACTAAAAGCAGCAATGACAGGGCATTTGGTATTTTCTACGCTGCATACCAACACGGCGGCTGGTACCGTTGCGCGTTTAATTGATATTGGTTGCGAACCATTTTTGATTGGTTCAACCATGAATGCCGTCATTGCGCAACGCTTGGTAAGACGATTATGCCCACATTGTAGAGTTGAAAAAGCAGCAACAGCAGAAGAGCGTGATTTGCTCGATGTCAAAACAGCTTCAGCAACAATATATGAACCCAAAGGCTGTGCTTATTGCCAAGGCTCAGGTTATCGAGGTCGCTTAGGTTTATTTGAAACACTATGGTTCGATGAAGAGTTAAGTAAGCTAGTTGCAAGAGGTGCCGCTGAGGAGGAGTTGGAATCGAGGGCTGGCACACGTTTACGCTCAATGTGGAATGATGGCAGTGCTAAAGTTCTAGCCGGGGCCACTACGCTTTCAGAGTTACAAACTGTTGCAGTAAAACGTGAGCGCTAAATATGCCATTGTTTAACTACACCGTAGTGGATGCAAAAGGTAAAGAAAGCAAGGGTGCGATTCAGTCCGCAGATGCGCGTACTGCAACTGCACAACTGAGATTGCAAAGTTTGTTTGTTGTTAAGATTAAGGTAAACGGACCAGATAAAAATACAGGTGCAGGCGAGGGCTTGTCTAAAGACGTTAATTTTTCTAGCCTGAGCGATTTGCTTTCAGTTCCAGCACGTGATTTAGTATTTTTTTTCAAACAGATGTCATTTATGTTACGTGCAGGTTTGCCAGTGTTACAGGCATTGCAACTTGCTGAAACGCAAAATAGCGGCCGCTTGAAAAATGTGATCACTAAGATGATTAAAGACATTGAAACTGGTAGCCAGCTTTCTCAAGCCATGGCAAAGTACAAAGAAGTATTTCCTCTCATCGCTGTTAATTTAATGGTGGCTGGAGAAACGACAGGCGATATTGATGCCATTTTTGATCGCTTGGCAACTCACCTTGAAAAGCGTGTCGCACTTAAATCACAAACCATTAACGCCATGATTTACCCAGCTGTTGTAGTGGTTGCAGCATTTGGTGTTGTGACATTTCTTGTAGTGAAAATTATTCCCGCTTTTGCAAAGTTTTTTGCTGGCAGAGGCCGTGATTTGCCACCCTCTACGCAATTTTTAATAGATGCTTCTGATTTTGCATTGAAATATGGGTTTTATATTCTCGGCGCCGTCTTATTAATGATTATCGGGGTTGTTGTTGCCTACAATCAGCCTATGGGTCGATTGAAAATTGATGGTTTCCTTCTGCGCATACCCGTGATTGGCAAGTTACTGACACATGGCGCAATTGCCGAGCTAACTTGGTCGCTATCCATGATGTTGCGTAGTGGCTTAACCGTGTTTGATGCTTTAAAAATTGCTTCGAACGTTATGGCCAATCGCCTGATTTCAACCAAACTAAAGGCTGCTTCTGCGCTGATACTTACAGGTCGAGATATGGCTTCCAGTATCAAAACTCCCGCCATCCCCGAACTTGTTACACAGATGATTTCAGTGGGTGAGCGCACCGGTACTTTAGATCATGTGCTGCTGGAACTGGGTGTGTTTTATGAGGCTCAATTGCAGGTGGGTGTTAAACGGTTGAGTGCGATGATTGAGCCGGCACTGATTTTAGTGATTGGCGGTATTGTGGGCTTTGTTTATTACGCTTTCTTTCAAGCGTTATTTCAGTTGGCGAAAGGTTAAAAGTATTTTGAAGATTGATAGTCATTATTTACCGCGATTTCGTTTGCAATGTTTGAGTTCATGGAGGCTTTTGCAGTTAGTTGGTATAGCTCTCATTACCTTGGCTACAAGCAATATTGTTCATGCCACTGGTAATGGTTACGCGACAACCTCTCAGGACGCACTTAGGCCGCTACGTGATCCTTTTACCACAAGTGATCGCATGTATTCAGAAGTAGGCAGTCAATCTGCACAGCGTGCTAATAGCGGGCAGGGCTTTATTCCAGGTTACGGAACACAAGGCACCCCGAAATTACGCCTAAAAGGTTTTGTAACTAGAGGCGGAAAAAAATCTGCCGCATTACTTGATGTGGAAGGTGCTGGTGTGTATTTAGTCAGCGAAGGTGATGAAATAGGCCTGAATGGGCTGGGTCAAAATGGTGTACTCAAGATTATCAAGGTTGATGCGAATGGTGTCAGAGTGCAAGCAGGTCAAGTGAATCAAGTGATTGTTGTACGTTAAATTTACAACAGTAAAAAATAGTTTTTTTTATAACAAGTGCTATGAAAAAATTGGGTAAAACAAGCATGAATCAAATTAATATCTTTAAAAAATTACGGCTTTCGATGGGTACGTGTGTGCAAGTGCTTGCTTTAGGTGCGGTATTATCCAGTTTGTTGCCATTGCAATTGAATGCCGCAGACGAGGCGTTAGTTAAGCCTTTGTCTGAGCCAAAGCTAGGCATAGCAGAGAATGAGCGCGTGATAGATTCAGCTTCTACACTGGCACCTACTCAAACAACAAGCAACCCTGAAGCTCAGACAAAGGCGCCACGTAATAAAAATGCTGTAGGAAAAGCTGCACCACCTAAAAAGACAACACCAGCAGGTGAAGATGCAATTATCAGCAAGCTAGAATTCAAACAAGCTAATATGGTAGATGTGGTGCGCGCCTTAGCCGACATGTCCGGACTGAACATTGTTGCCACAGACGAAGCCGCTAAAAAATCAGTGACGGTGTTTTTGCAAAATATCTCGGTTAAAGATGCGTTGGATACGATTAGTAAGAACAGCGGGTTATGGTATCGGCAGGATAAAGTCAGTAAAACTTATCGAATTATGAGTACTGATGAGTACCAGCGCGACATGGTAGTGTACCGTGAAGATACTACCAGAGTATTTAATTTATTGCATCCTAACCCAGTGATGGTAGCAACTGCAGTGAGAGATTTGTATGGAGAACGAGTCAGATTAACTTATGGCGTAGAACCTGAAACTTTTGGAACAGGAGGTGCGGTTCAAGGAGTAGGAGGGAATATAAATCAGCAGGGTGTAAACAATAATAGAAACCAAACGGGTGCGAATAATAATAGAAACCAAGGTGGGGTAGGCGCTATGGGTTATGGCCAAGCAAATATGCGCCAAACAACAGCTAATGGAAATAGGAATGTAGCTAATAATTATTATGGAGGAGTTGGTGGCGCGGTTGCAGGCGCAGCCGGTCAATCAAATGCAATTACGGAGAAGCTTACCGTTGACCAGTTGCAAAAAATAGATACAGCTATGCAAGTAGATGAAAATGGTAATGTAATTTCCTCTAATGCACTTAAGGGTATTACACAGTCTGAACAGCCTATTTTTATTACCCTTAATCGTGAACATAATTTAATGATTGTGCGCACAAGTGATGCTACGGCAGTAAAGGAAATTGAAAATCTAGTTAGGGAAATGGATAAACCAACACCACAAGTCTTGCTTGAGATGAAGGTGTTGGAGTTGACAGTTGGTGATTCTTTTAGCCAACTATTTTCGTTCAGTAGTATTTCAAGAGATGGTAAGCACTCTTTAGATGCCCCAGTTTCTGATATTCCTAAAGCTGGATTAAATACCGGTAAGTTAATTTATACTTTTGTTGATGATTTAATTGCTGCAAGAATTGAATTACTTAAAAAAGATAAAAAAATTAATACGTTAAGTTCACCCGTTCTGATGGCGTCAAATAATCGGCCAGCCAGTCTGTTTGTGGGGGAAGAGCGCTTATTAATTCGAGGCGTGACTGTGACTGACCCAGTATTAGGTGGCGCTAATAATAATGTGATTACACCAGCCAAGATTACCTATGAAACTGAAATTAGAAATGTTGGTAATAGCTTAAACATCATGCCAAAAATCAATGCTGATGGCACAGTGACCCTCGCAATTTTACAGGATACCTCGACTGTTAATGTTGGAGGTATGCAGTTTCCGCCTATTACGGTGGGCAATACTACACAATCATTCGCTATTGATTCTGTTAATACCGCTAATATTGAAGCAGTTGTCGTTGCTAAGGATGGATTAACCGTTGCCATTGGCGGCTTAATTAAAACTAAAAATGGTAAAGATGTTAGAAAAATACCCCTACTTGGCGACATTCCAATTGTTGGTAAATTATTTCAAGATAGAGAAGAGTTCAATGATAAAACTGAACTCATTTTATTGATTACCCCACATATCATTGCAAATCCAACTCAAAGTGAAGATGTGTCTAGGGATGCTGTTGAGCCAATTGCAGAACAAGAGTGGTAAGACGTCAAGATAGAACTTAGAAGCGTAATCAAAATAATGAAGGAAAACAACATGAGAATCACGATTTTAGGCACACTACTTTTTACACTTTTGGCTACAGGATGTGCGACGTCAATTCCGCAGGCAGAAAATTTTTCACAAGTTAAACAGAAAAAAGCAATGGCAGCAAAGCATTGGGGAGCGATAGCAGTGGACTCTGTCGAACAAACACGGTGGGCGTTAGGTAAGCAGAAGTTGGGAAAAGACAGACCAGTGTATGTGGCTGAAAATTCAAATTCTGATTTTAGTCGTGCATTTCGAAAATATATGATTGCAGGCTTAATCGATGCTGGCTTTGTGGTTTCTGCAAAAAAAGATGGTGCCATTGAAATAGGTTATGAGGCGCAGGTAATTCGACATGCTTCTTCTTTTGACCCACAGGCTTTCGGTTATAAACCTGGTATGGCAACTGCAGTGGTAGGAGGATTTTGGGTACTCCGTGATGTTTTACATTATGGGTCGACGGCTGGCGCAGCTTTAGCAACCGTAGCTACGGCAAGTGCGTATGACAGCTATCAAGCAATAAATCCAGGTGAAACAGGTGTGGAGCTGCTGATTAGCACGTCGATTATTCATGATGATAAATATGTGATGCTGAACGCGGATGCTTACTACATTGAAAAAGGTGAAGCATGGTTGTTTGAAGGTTGCAAGGGTAAAAATCGGCGTCAATGTCGCTGATTGTAATAGTGTTTACAGTTGGTTATTGTTGATATTTTGAATACAAATATTGCGTGATGGTTGAACCAACCCCTAAAAAAACTGCATTAAGTGGCTGGCTAAAACTAGTGGTCATATTTTTAATGATCGGTTTTTGGGTTTGGTTTTTTGAGTGGGCTCTCGTGATGGATTTATCCACACGGTTTAGCCATGCCTTTGAACGATTAACGGGCAAGGCGAAAAATTTAGTACCATCATCTGCAGAAACTAGTGCGCTAGTCATGGTAAATTCTGACGGCTGCGAGCCTAGTTTGCCGCCAAATGGCAGCCAGTTCACTTATCCTCATGTTGATAATCAGAAAAATATGCTGCATTCACGATTTTATGTTTCTAATGAGCATATATTTCCTATGTTGCTAATTTTATCTGAACCTGAAACGGCAGAGCGATTGAAGGTTGTGATGTTGCATTCACGGCAATCTAGCCAAGTACAATTACCTGTGGCAAATTATGTTTTGAAAGTTCAGGCTGGGCTTTCGTGGTGTAATTTAAACAAAGGATTTATCAATGGAGCTGAAATTAATGCGCCACAAGTCGTCGAAATTAAAGGTGCTGAGGTCACGAACCTCCGCTTGATGCCATTTGGCGACTCACCTGCCGATATTATGTTTTCATATAGCAATTCACTAGGTGTTGTTGGTGATGAGCAGGATAAGCGTCCGGAAGGTGTGGGCGTACTTAATTTGCAGCGAGTCGTGGGTGGACATTACGCGGTTGAAGGTAGTATAAACCAGCTGCCAATAAATTTTCTGGTGGATACAGGAGCGACTATTACCGCAGTCTCATCAGATTTTGCCAGGCAAGCAGGGGTGACTGATTGTGAACCATATAAACCACAAACAGCAAATGGTGTCATCGAAGCTTGTTTAGGTACCGCGCGTGAAATGACAATCGGGCAATTTAGGTTAAAGAATGTAAAAGTGAGTTACAGCAATGGCTTGGGCCATACTTTTTTGTTAGGTATGAATGTGATTGGGCAATTCCGTATGGAGCAGCAGGGCGACGTGATGCAGCTGACGCTACATTAGTCTGAAGTATCAGGTAACTCCTGAAAAATACTTTAGCAATCAACTAGCCGACAATATAAAGTTGTAACAAAATGTATCTGTACTTTAAGTTTTAGATATGATTTTCTATAAAATTTACGGCTAAAAGTATCTACTAGATGCATTTTGTATTGAAACTGGTTCATTACAGCCATATGTGTAATATTTTTGTAATTTAATCAATTGCCTAGCTGTTTTTGGTAAAATATATTTAAGAAAGTAACAGTTTTTTAAGTAGGTACTTTTTGCTTTTTATTCATAACAATAGGAGATTAATATGTTTCGTTTAACACTAGGTAGCACCTTAATTGCAGCAGCATTTTTTGCAAACACTGCCATGGCTGGGCATGGCGACATGAAAATTAAATCGCACGATAGTTTGGGTAAATGTGTGAAAGCTGCATTTGCTAAGCACGATGGTACGATTGTAAAGCTTGAGTTTAAAGCTGAGGGTAAATCTGGTGTTTATGAGTTTGATATTGAATCTGCAGATGGTACAGCTTGGGATGTTGAGTGTGATGCTAAATCAGGTAAAGTGACAGAGGTTGAGCAAGAAGTTAAAGCAGATGATGCTAAGTTTAAAGCCGCAACTAAAGTAACTGAGGCTGATGCTAAAGCAACAGCACTTGTCGCACACCCAGGTACTGTAGTTGAAACAGAATATGAAATTGAGTCAGATGGTAAAGCATCTTATGAATTTGACATTACTACTGCTGATGGTAAAGAGTTTAAAGTTGAAGTGGATGCTACAACAGGTAAAATTGTTGAAGACAATGAAGAGGTGTATCAAATCGGTAAAGAGTAAGTAATAAAATTGCTGATTAACTAAATTGGTAATTTAAAGTAGAAAAGGCGCCATCGGCGCCTTTTCTACTTTTTACTACATGCAAATAACATCAAACAATAGGTGAGGAATCTACCCAGTTTACTAAACACACAACCCTTATAATTATGTAATAGTAAAAAGTCCTAGTGATAGTACTCCCTGATGTTATATAAGCGATAAACGTGCCAAGTTTTAGTTTTTATTATTTTTAGCCTAACCATTTGAATATAAACATTTTTTATTTAGACGCATTAAGTTTTTTTTAATTGACTTATTTTATATTGGTGGTTGCATACAACCATGCGGTTGTATGCAACCACCAGATTTAATGTAAATTCAGATGTTAAAGCGTTGGTGTTTCTGTATATTTTAGGCGTGCATTAATTTAGCTTGCTGGTTCAAGAAAACAGCTTTAAGGCGATGAATACCAGAGAAAATTTCATCATGGTTTAAATCAGCATAACCAAGTCTGATGGCTTGAATTGGGTGGTTTGAACATGAAAAGTGAGTGGCAGGCGTTATGCTTATTTTTTCTAATGTGGCATCGCGGATTAGTTTTGTTATATCAGTTGCTTGGCTTATCTGAAGCCAAATAGCTAGGCCACTCTCTGCGAGTCGAAAGCTCACAAACTCACTTAACTCCTTATTTATTAGGCTGGAAATAAAAGTCCTGCGTTCTTCATATATTTTTTGAGTGCGAAGAATATGTCTTTTAATTTCACCAGTATGGAGTAATTCAGCGATAGCAAGTTCGGTAATGATGTCGCCTTGGCGGTCTGTTATGCTGATATGGTGGGCACACTGGTTAATAATATCTATAGGTGCGACAATATATCCAATTCTAAAACTTGGCGTAATAACTTTTGAGAGTGAGCCAATATGGATTACACGATTAGATTTTTGCATACTGGCAATGGGTATTGCTATTGTAGGTGAAAAATTAAATTCATGATCGCTATCATCCTCTATGATATAAAAGTCATATTGTTCTGCTAGCGCTAATAGCCTTTGCCTGCGTTCCTGCGACATGGATACAGTCGTGGGAATTTGATTGTGTGGAGTGACATAAATTGCACGTATTTTATATTGGACACATAGCAGTTCTAGGCTGTTTACCTCTATTCCTTCATTGTCATGACTGACGCTTAAAATGTTAGCGCTACAACTCTTAAAAGCCTCTCGTGCAAGCGGGTTTGTTAACTGCTCAAGTACTACGCAATCACCTGCTTCAATTAATACTCTAGCAGCTAAGAAAATTGCCATTTGGCTACCGCGTGCGATGCATATATTTTCAATATTGGCATGAAGCCTTCTTTCAATATTGAGCATTTGCAAGATAGCTTCTCTTAAAATCATGGTGCCTTTAGGGTCGCCATAGGCTGATTTTTTGTTTCTGGCAGAATAAATTAATGCATGTCGCATTGCGCGTGAAATCATCTCAAATGGTAATAACCTAATATCTGGCATACCTTCACTAAAATGAATAAAGTCCTGGTCTTGTCGTTTACTTAAGATAGGCGTTGCTTCTTTATGCAGAGGGTAAGATGTTTGATGTTGAATATTGAGTGATTTTTTGTTGTGGTTGATAGCCAGCACTCTGGATGAAACGAATGTGCCGCGCTTACTCTCGCTAATTAGCCAACCTTGCGCAATTAACTCATCATAAGCTTGGATAACAGTTTTTCGATTAACATTGATTTTACTGGCAAGGTCGCGCGTACCTGGTAGCGCTACACCAGCGGTAAAGCGTCCACTCTGTATATCGGTAATGATTTTTTGTGCTATTTGCACATGAATTGCAGTGCCTGATTCTCGCACTATGTCGACATTGAGTTCCCATGGTCTTAGCATATACAGCATCTCCTATCCAACTGGCTTGTTGCCGGCACTAAAATTCTGAATAAAGCTGCTACAAGAACCAGTAGTAAGTGCTTATATTGTTATCAGAAAATTACGTTTGATGGATACTAGGAGAACCCAAGAGGTTAGATAGTATCAAAATAATGAAAATTTGTTAAATAATTCATCTGGACCAGTACGAATTAAAATTCTGGATGGCACTTTTGCGATTGTTTTTATATAAAGTTACATTCGTTTACAAATTGAAACAACTCAATAAAAAATTAGATACAATTTTTATACGGTTGGATTAATTGCCTGTCATCCTAGTGCCAGTTTGATGTGAGCAAATTGAGGTTAATTGACTTCATTCTTAAAATTATCTTTGGAGATAACTATGTTTACAAAAAAACGCGCATTAGGTCTTGCAGTGAGTGCAGCCTTGGCTTTACCTATGGTAGCCTTCGCAGCAGCAGACCAAGATGCAGCAATGAAAGATTCAAATAACTGGCTACATCCACGTGGCCAACAAGATAACCAAGGCTACAGCAAGTTAGCACAAATCAACAAAGGTAACGTTAAAAACCTTAAAGCAGCATGGACATTCGCGACTGGTGTAAACCGTGGTCACGAAGGTTCACCAGTTGTTGTTGGCAACATGATGTATGTGCATACAGCATTCCCAAACAATGTATATGCACTTGATTTAAACGACAATCAAAAAATCGTATGGTCATATTTCCCAAAACAAGATCCATCTGTGCAAGCTGTTTTATGTTGCGATAACGTAAGCCGTGGCATGGGTTATGGTGATGGAAAAATTTACTTGCAACAAAACGACGGTCAATTAGTTGCTTTAGATGCTAAAACAGGCGCTAAAGTATGGTCAACATTAGTAAACGATCCAAAAATTGGCGCTACAAATACTAATGCACCACACGTAATTAAAGATAAAGTGTTAACCGGTTGTTCAGGTGCTGAGTTCGGTGTACGTTGCTTTATCGCAGCTTACAATGCTAAAGATGGTTCATTGGCATGGAAAGCTTACTCAACAGGCCCAGATTCAGAGACTTTAATTGGCGAAGGCTTCAATAAAGATACACCTGAATACAGCGCGCTATCAGTTTATCAAGATGTAAATGGTGGTAATAGAATCGGTGGTTCGTTCAAACCTATCCCTAACGATCAATTGAAAATTGGCGAAAAAGAATTAGGTACACGCACATGGTTAAAACCACAAGCAGTTAAAGATGGTTGGCAACATGGTGGTGGCTCTGTATGGGGCTGGTGGCCGTATGATGCTC
>Ga0247844_1009460_pt1 | contig 10160 bp, 8 predicted proteins | sample LaCtaG_FD_192421 | JGI IMG/M metagenome (GOLD analysis project Ga0247844, IMG submission 192421) | Freshwater microbial communities from meromictic Lake La Cruz, Castile-La Mancha, Spain - LaCruzMarch201714.5m_1 | ecosystem: Environmental > Aquatic > Freshwater > Lake | place: Spain: Castile-La...
CCTGGGCCTGGTCAACAAGTTGCTGGAAGGCTGGACGGGCGCGGTGCTCGCCAAGATTGCCGTGCTGGTGTTCATCATCATCTTCATCCAGAAGCGCCCGCAAGGCATCTTCGCGATGAAGGGGCGCAGCGCTGAAGCGTGAAGAGGACCCTGAACATGAAAAAGTTGGAACTCCCCACCCCCGCTCCTTTGATGGACCGCCCAGCCTGGTCGGCGTTTTTGCTGGCGCTCATTGTGGTCGGTGTGCTGGCCCCGATTCTCAACTTGTGGGTGCCAGAGAGCAGCGTTTTCCATTGGAGCGACTACGCCATCGCCTTGACGGGCAAGATCATGTGCTACGCCATCTGCGCGCTGGCCATGGACTTGATCTGGGGCTACACCGGTATTTTGTCGCTGGGGCACGGCTTGTTTTTTGCCTTGGGTGGCTATGTCATGGGCATGTACCTGATGCGCCAGATTGGCCAAGACGGCAATTACAAAAGCGACTTGCCCGACTTCATGGTGTTTCTGGATTGGAAAGAGCTGCCCTGGCACTGGATGCTGTCAGACAGCTTTGGGGCCACGCTTGCGCTGGTGGTGCTGGTCCCCGGTGTGATCGCTTTTGTGTTTGGCTACTTTGCCTTTCGCTCGCGCATCAAGGGTGTGTATTTTTCCATCATCACCCAGGCCCTGACCTATGCGGCCATGCTCTTGTTTTTCCGGAACGAAACCGGGCTGGGTGGCAACAACGGGTTCACCGATTTCAAGCGCATCCTCGACTTGCCCATCGCCACCCCCGGCATGCGCATGACGCTGTTTGTCATCACCGGCTTGACCTTGTTGGGCTTTTATCTGTTCTCGCGCTGGCTGGTGGGCAGCAAGTACGGCCGCGTGTTGATGGCGATTCGCGATGCCGAAACCCGGGTCATGTTCTCGGGCTATTCGCCGCTGCCCTACAAGCTGAGCATTTGGGTGATCTCGGCCGTGATGTGCGGCATTGCCGGGGCTTTGTACGTGCCGCAAGTGGGCATCATCAACCCCGGCGAGATGAGCGCGGCCAACTCGATCGAGATCGCGGTGTGGGCGGCGGTGGGCGGGCGCGGCACCTTGATCGGCCCCATCGTGGGGGCGTTTTTGGTGAACGGGGCCAAAAGCTGGCTGACGGTGAGCGCGCCAGAATTTTGGCTGTACTTTTTGGGCGCGCTGTTCATTGGCGTGACTTTGTACATGCCGCAGGGCGTGGTGGGCCTGGTGCGCAAACTCTGGCGCCAACGCGGCACAGCGCAGACACCCACAGACCATGCGCAAGACCTTGCGGCCAAGAAAGGCGGTGCCGCATGACGCCCGATCTGCTGCAAAAAGGCGCTGAACGCGTGGCCCGCTTGGCCCAACAACGGGTTGAAACCACAGAGTCCGGTGGCCGCAGCGCGGGCTATGGCCGCGTGGTGCAAGACGCCAGCCAAGTCGATGTGACGCATGGCCGCATCTTGTATCTGGAAGACGTGAGCGTGAGCTTTGACGGCTTCAAGGCCATCAACCAGTTGTCGCTCGACATCGCGCCTGGCGAGCTGCGCTGCATCATCGGCCCGAACGGCGCGGGCAAGACCACGATGATGGACATCATCACCGGCAAAACCCGTCCAGACGCAGGCCGTGTCTTCTTTGGCAGCACCATCGACTTGCTGCGCTACAACGAGCCCGAGATCGCGCAATTGGGCATCGGCCGCAAGTTCCAAAAACCCACGGTCTATGAACATCTGAGCGTGTTTGAAAACCTCGAGCTGGCTTTGAAAACTCCCAAGGGCGTGAAAGCCTCGATGTTCTTCAAGCTCGACTCTCGCCAAAGCGATCGCCTGGCCGACGTGCTGCACACCATCCACCTGGCCGACAGCGTTCGGGTGCAGGCGGGCACGCTCAGCCATGGCCAAAAGCAGTGGCTCGAGATCGGCATGCTGCTCATGCAAGATCCTCAGTTGCTGTTGCTCGATGAACCGGTGGCGGGCATGACCGACTTTGAGACCGAGCGCACGGCTGAGCTCTTCTTGTCGCTCAAAGGCAAGCACTCGCTGATGGTGGTGGAGCACGACATGGGTTTCATCCGCACCATCTCGGACATCGTCACCGTGCTGTGCGACGGCGCAGTGTTGGCCCAAGGCACGCTGGACCAAGTGCAAGCCGATGAGCGGGTGATTGAGGTCTATTTGGGGCGTTGAAGGGCCGTGTGCTCTTGTCAATGAAATGAGCGATGCGACTTTGAACTTGATGTCACTGCGAGGAGCGAAGCGACGCGGCAGTCCATGGATCGCTTCGTGCCTCGCGATGACGGTCAGTGCGCCATTCAATTGAAGGTTTGTAGAGGTTCCAATGCTAGAAGTCAACAACATTCATCAGTACTACGGCGGCTCGCACATCCTGCGCGATGTGAGCCTGAGCGCTCAGCAAGCTCAGGTTACGGTGCTCTTGGGCCGCAACGGCGTTGGCAAGACGACCTTGTTGAAATCACTCATGGGCCTGGTGCCCATCCAAAGCGGCAGCGTGGTGTTGGACGGCAAAGACATCGCCAATGCCAAACCCTACGAACGTGCTGCAGCCGGGATCGGCTATGTGCCGCAAGGCCGCGAGATTTTTGCGCGCCTCACGGTCGAAGACAACTTGCGGATGGGCCTGGCCACACAGCCAGGAGGCACGCCGATCCCGCCAGAGTTGTTCGAGCTGTTCCCTGTCCTGAAGCAGATGCTGCACCGCCGGGGGGGTGACTTGTCAGGCGGTCAGCAACAACAGCTGGCCATTGCCCGTGCCTTGGCTGCCAAGCCGCGTTTGCTGATCCTGGACGAGCCCACCGAGGGCATTCAACCCAGCATCATCAAAGACATCGGCCGCGTGATCCGCCAGCTGGCCGATGTGGGCCTGCAAGGCCAGCGCATGGCGGTGTTGTTGTGCGAGCAGTACTACGACTTTGCCGAAGAACTGGCCGACCAGTATCTGGTGATGGAGCGGGGTGAAGTGATCGCGCGCGGCCCGGGCGGCGAGATGAAGGCCAAGAACATTCAACAGTTGGTGGCGATTTGACCCCTCTGCTGGTCATCCGCTCGGCAATCCAAGTCTTCGCGTTCAGCGTTCGTTCATGGCCCCGCCAAAGGCTTTGTAGATGGGTTTGGCCAAGTACTTGAGCACCGAGCGCTGACCCGTTCTGATGTCGACCGTGGCAGTCATGCCCGGCTTGAGCACCACGGCGGCCAGCATCGGGTTGGGGTGGCTGCGGGCTTTGTCGGCGTCCAGATTCACGTGGGCCCGGTAGTAGCTGTTGCTTTGGCCATTGGCGGCTTGTTCGACCAGTGTGTCCGAGCTCAGATACACCAATGTGCCCTCCAAATTGCCGTACACCGAATAATCAAACGCATCGAGCTTGATGGCCACTGGCAGTCCCAATTGCAGTTGCCCAATGTCGACCGGGTTGATCTTGACCTCAAACACCATGCCCCCTTCGGTGGGTGAGATCTGCATCATCTCGTCACCCGCCCGCAAAACACCTCCGATGGTGGTGACCTTGAGGTACTTCACCACCCCGGCAATCGGTGCGGTGAGCACGGTGTGGCCCAGCACGCTGCGACGTTCATCGAGCTTGTAGGCCATGGCGGCCAGATCCTCGGCGAGCTTGGTGGCCTCGGCTCGGGCATCTTGCAGGTATTTGTTGCGTGTGGCGTTGATCTTGGCCTCGATCTCCACGGTCTGGCGTTTGGCCCGCATCACCTCCAAGCGGCTGGTGTCGCCATTCTTCAGCAGCGCCTCGTTCATGCGCAGCTCTTCCAGGGCCATGTCCAGACCTTGTTGCAGGCTCGTCAGCTCATCTTGCAGGCTGCGTTTGCGCTGTTCGTACAAGTCTTGCTGTACCGCTACGATTTTGGGGTCAGTTCGCAACGCCGGGCCAAATTCGGGTGCACGGCCCAGCGCCTCGGCCTGCGTGCGTGCCAGCGCAACAGACAAGGCGACCGCCTTGGCGCGGCTCTCGTCATAGCTGGCCTGCGAGCGCTCGCGCTCCAAGATGGCAAGCTCTTGGCCCGCCTTGACGCTTTGACCCTCTTCGACCAAAAGCTTCTCCAGCACGCCGCCATCGGCCGACTGAATCACCTGGGTGCGTGCGGTGGGAATGATCTGCCCTTGAGCGCGCACGGTTTGCTCAATCTCAAACAAGGCCGCCCACAACAAAAATCCAATGAACGCCGCTACCAAAAGCATCGTGATGGACGCAAATCCGCGCTGTTGTGCCGCTTGCTGTGCCGCCTGTTGTGCACGCTGCTGCGGGGGTGGCGTTTGCAGCCTTTCAAGAACTTGCGCCTTGGGGCCATCCATCACCACTTGGTGGTTCGCCACCACCATCAGGCGATCGGTCAATTCCAACATTTCAGCCTTGTGCGTGACCAATACCAGCGTGTCTGATGGGCCTATGGCCGCCTTGAGCGCATGCATGACCTGCTGCTCCAAACCCCGGTCCATCGAGGCCGTGGGTTCATCGAGCAGCCAAATTCGCGGACGGCGCAAAAAAGCCCGCGTCAAGTTCACCAACTGGCGCTGCCCGCCCGACAGGCCCGTGCCGCCCTCAAAAATCTCTTGCTGCAAGCCCTTGGGGTGCACGGTGATGACGGTTTGCAGCAGGCCTGTCTCGCGAGCGGCCTGCAAAATCGCTTCGTCTCCTGGATCGAGTTGGCCCAAGATCAGGTTGTCGCGCAAAGTGCCTGCAAACAGCCGGCCCTCTTGCTGCACATAGCCCAAGTGTTCGGCCAGCAGCGGTTTGGACAGGTGTGACAAATCGACATCGTCCAGCAAAATGCGCCCCTCTTGCGGCTTGTACATGCCCGAGAGCAAGCGCAACAGCGTTGTCTTGCCAGCGCCAATGGGGCCAAGCACGCCTATTTTTTCTCCAGGCTGAATCACCAAATTTGAAACCGCAAGCGCCTTTTTGCCGCCGTAGCTGGCCAAAACCCCCTCAAAGCGGAAAGCGCCCTTGATTTTGGCTGGCAAGATGGGCATCTCTTGCCCATGGTGGTCGTCTTGCAGCGCCCACAGGCGGTCTAACCCCTGCAGCGCTGCTTTGGCGTGGGCCCATTGCACCAACTGACCCGGAATCATCGAGACCGGCGAGAGCACCCGCCCCGACAAGATCGAGCAAGCAATCAGACCGCCCAATGACAACTCGCCTCGACTCACCATCAAAGCACCCGTGGCCACCAGCAGCGTGTAAGACACCTGTTGCAGTGAACTGGCCAAATGTTGCGAATGTTCACTGACATTGCGAATTTGCAAATCGCTGTCACGGGCTTCGTCGGTGGTCTTCATCCATCGCGACAACATGCGCCAGCCGCCCTGGCCTGACTTGATGCTCTCAGCCCCCTCGACGGTCTCCACCAAGAGGCCTGTTTTTTGGTTGCTGGCCGCATTGGCCTGAGCGGCCAACACATCAACCCGCCGGCGGTAATACATGCCCACACTCAGACACACCATAAAAAACAGGAGTGGGATGACGGCCAGCCAGCCACCAATCATGGCCATCACCACCAAAAACAGCAGTGCAAAAGGCGCATCCACCAGCAAACTGGAAGTGGCGGTGGTAAAAAATCCACGCACGGATTCATAGCCGCGAATTTGTGCGGACAGGGCCCCCACGCTCTGGGGCAACTGGTCCAGCCGGATCGCCAAAAACCGCATGTAGACTTGGCGCGCCAAGCGCTGGTCGACTTGGTCAATCAGCCTTTCGTAGAGCCGACTGCGCACGCGCTTGGCCAGCCACTCAAACATGATCGCACCCACCACACCCAGCGTCAGCACCAAGAGCGTTTGCGAGGCGGCTGCGGGAATCACCCGGTCATAGACCTGCAAGCTGTAAAACGAAATCACCAGGGCCAGCACGTTGATCATCATGCTCCCCAAAAGCGTCTCGCGCAGCACACTGGCATTGGCGAGCAATTCATGGCGAATCAGTTGGGCCACCGGACTGTTGGTGGCCGAATAGGGGCGGGTCAGGCGCAGGGTGGCAATGGTGTGGCGGTCCAGCTTGGCATCGGCACATTCGTCCCAGCGCTGGTTGGCCGCGTCCCACCAATCGCTGATCCACAGGCCTTGCGCGTTTTGCCCGCGCAAAACCCCCCATTGACCGTGCCCTTGGTTCGCGTCTTGCGCGTGCACCAGCGCTGGCATCTTGGAAGCATCAGGCCCTTTGAGCCAGCGGGGTGCAGCCACTTGCAGGTGCTGGGTGACGGTCTGAAGCTGTTCTTGGGGCGCTTGTTCGGCATCGGGTGCACCCAAGGCTTTTTCGCCCAAGGCCGCAGCTACCGCCTCTTGCAAGGCCAGGCGGTCAATGCTCTCGTGCTGCAGTTGCGCCAAGCGCGCCAGGCTGGGCAATAAATGATTCATCTCGGGGGAATTCATGGGGTGCCCTGGGTCACGGCCTCAATGCCTTGGGTGTAAAAACTCAAACGCCAGCTCACCACCACCTGGGTGGACAGCAAGTCGGCGATCTGGGCCTCGGTCTGCGCCAGTTCTCGTGCGGCATTCATCACATCTAGCCAGGTCTTGCGGCCCGCCAGAAACTGGCGATCAAACGACTCTGACACCGACTGCGCCGAGCGCAAAGACGCCTGCATCGATGCCAATCGGCGCTCTGTGGCCATGAACTGGGCATGGTCTGCCAGCACCTGTTCAATGAGGTTGCGCGTTTGCACCTGCACCTCGGCCAAGGCGGCCTCCAGCTGGCTGCGCGCGGCGGCCACATTGGACAAGCCCGACAGACCTGCACCTAAGCGGCTGCTCACCCCAACGAAAAAACGGTTGACCGGCGCGCCATTGGCAAAGTTGAAGTTGCCGTACTGGCGCTCCGCGCGCAGATAAATCTCGGGCAACAAATCGGCGCGCCGTTCAACCACCGTGGCCTCTTGCACACGCACTTGCGATTGCGCTTTTTGCAGCGCGGCACTTTGGCCCAGCGCTTGCTCAAGCAGGGCGGCCGTCAGCGCACTCACGGGGCGGGGTGTGGCCACCGTGCGGGTCAGAGCGGCACCCACAATGGGTCGGCCCAGCAACTGGCCGAGCCGGGCCAGTGCCATGTCGCCCTGGACCTGCGTAGCGGTCACCTCGGCGCGAACGGCATCCAGACGCCCCAGCGCCAAAACCCGGTCACTTTCGGCAGAGACCCCTTCCTCGATGCGCCTTTGAACTTGCCGAAGCAGCCGGTTGTGGGTGTCTTCATTCTTTTGGCTGGCCTGCACCTTCAGGTGCGCGGACAGCCATTCACCATAAGCCTGCACCACCCGCAGGCTCAGCTGCAGGCGCGACTCTTCCAGGGCGGCTTGGCTTTGGTCCAGACTGGCCTGGGCCTTGTCGGCCCCTGCCGTCAAGCGACCGCCGGTGTACAGCGGCTGCTGCAGGCGCAAGGTGGCCACGCGATTGTCCCCCTGGTAAGACGGATCGGTCCCACTGGTGGTGGCGTTTTCCAGAGACACCGAGGGCGTGGGGTAAAACTGCCAGCGCGCACTCTCTACCCCTGCTGCTGCCGAGGCCACCAGCGCACGTTGACTTTGGGTGGTGGGGTGAGAATCCAGTGCGTCCCGGACCAGCGAGGCCAGCGTCGGGCTTGGGGCTGGGGCGGGAGCTGCGGTCTGCGCCTGCGCCCATAATTGGGCACAGGCCATGCAGACCAACAACAAATTTTTGTAGGCTAACTGCACGGGAGTGGTCACTTACAAGATTTGCAGGGCGACATGAAGATTGTGCGCAATGTCTACACCGGTGCCCAAACGGCCACCCCCCAAAGAGGCACCAGCGTGAGCGTCGGGCGAAGGCGTTGCCGTCCAGCAAGTCGCACCCCAGCCTGGTGGTTTGTCATTGCACCCCGTGTTTGTCCCCATAACATTGAAGGCATCCCAGATCGCCATGTCGTCCTCATCAGTGCAGGGCATACCATTTGTGGTCGGCCCAGGGTATGTGTGGCTTGTGCCAACTGGCGTTTGGGAACCACCGTCTGTGGGGCCATTTCACGCGTAATTGTCAAGTGTACGCCATTGAGTGTGACAAAACGGCAGGTCTCGGTGGTGCCTTATTGACCCTTTGCGTTAACGACGGGGTGTGGGCCCAGCCTGCAATGCGGTGGTTGAACAAGCCGTCCAATGCATCATGCGTTGGCGGGCCGTTTAACCACCGCGGCCTCTTGTCCACGCACCTCAGCAGCAGGCGCAAGGAGGCCACGCGGTGGTTCCCCTGGTCAGCCGGATCGGCCCCACTGGTGGTGGCGTTTTCCACAGACACCAAGGGTGCGGGGTCAAACTGCCATCGCGCACGGCCTACCCCCACTGCTGCCGAGGCCACCAGCGCACGTTGACTTTGGGTGGCGGGGGGCGAATCCAGTGTGTCCCGGACCAGCGAGGCCAGTGTGGTGCTGGGGGTCTGCGCCTGCCCCTGCCCCTGAGCCCACACAGGGGCACAGGCCATGCAGGCCCAACACAAGTAACGGTGGGTCAGCTGCAGGGGAGTGGTCATTTACAAGACTTGCTTGTCCGAGTGCCTGGCGGTTTGGCAGCAAAGCCTTTCAGCAAGGGACCTGTCGGCGCTGTTGGGTTGACCACCTGGTCCCCCAGATTTGTAGGATCGGCCGGGGGTGAAGGGTAGAGATTTTTAGCCATATCGATTTTGCTGAATCGCACTGTATTTATGATTTTTAATTTATGGGTCCGGTCAGGTTAAATACTTCTATGACCTCCGTGAGTTGCGCTAGCTGGGCCTTGACGGGCTTGCTGTGATGTACTCGCAAATAGTCCAATATCAGAATTTCATTTGTTTGTTTCCTTGATCATGGCCTCAAAAAACTCAACGAGCTTGTCGTTGTTAAAGACCTCATCAATGATCATCCAGCGCGTCTTGCCTTGGTTGGTGACTCTCGAGATCATGGACAACTTATGGCGCTTGACCCCAGCGGCATAGGCCATCAGCGTCAGCCCTTTGGGTTGGTAACGCCTGCCTCGCACATCGTTGATGATCAAGGATTTTTCATCCCACCAATTTATTTCTGCACCTTCAGCTTTGGCATTTTGAGCTATCAAAGGGTATTACTTATCAAGCCACTTTATGACCGTTTCAGGGCGCCTCTTACAGGCGCAGGCGACTTGTACAAACTTTGCGTCATCAGTTGCCAGCTGTCGCATTGCAAGTTTTCTAAATTTAATTTTTTGTTTTTAAAATAAAAAAGTAAAATTCACATAAAAGAGAAATAAAAATGCATATTGCGTCAAAGCCATCGCTGCATTTATTCGGCTTGGATGCTCATCAAGTCTGGGACACTGAGCGCGCCTTCTCGCATCTGCACGCGCTGGGGGAGGCTGACTCCAAGCGCACCGCCGAGCGACGCATCAACGCCCTGGGTCTGCTAACGCAAGTACTGAACCCAGACCTGCTTCTCGATGAGCTTGGCAGGCCGCCAAACCGGTTGGTATTGGATTGGGCCATCGAGCAAGCCAGAAAACGACGCGACAGGGTTCTCTTCGCGCAGCTGTACCCAGTGCCCACGGGCGAAAACTGCCTACAAGCCAACGATGCACGCGGTGCACGGTTCTGGGTGCCGATGGCCACTTTGAATCGGGAAACGATTCAGCAGGCCCTGATCAAGCTCCAACACCACATAGGAAGGCCCATTGCCGTATTTCCCCATGGCCTGTTGGCAGGGCACTTGCGCCACTTGCCGAGCGCTCCTGAGATTCAGCTCTGCCCCCAAGCTTACCGGCCAACCCTAGCGGCAGACTTGCGTTTGAGCGGCAACCGCAAACCCGCTTTGGCAGCGTCGCCGCACCTCAAGCGCCTGGAAGCCGAGAGCATCCACATCCTGCGCGAAGCAGTCGCAGAGGCCCAGAATCCTGCCATGATGTACTCCATCGGCAAGGACAGCGGCGTCATGTTGCATCTGGCGCGAAAAGCCTTCTACCCGGCACCGCCGCCTTTTCCGTTGCTGCACATCGACACCCGATGGAAGTTCCAGGAGATGTACCAGTTCCGTGATTTCATGGCACGCGAGAGTGGCATGGATCTGCTGGTGCACACCAATCCCGAAGCCATCGAAAAAAACATCAACCCGTTTGACCACGGATCGGCGTTGCACACCGACATCACCAAAACAGAGGGCCTCAAACAAGCCCTGGACCACT
>Ga0247844_1009461_pt1 | contig 10159 bp, 8 predicted proteins | sample LaCtaG_FD_192421 | JGI IMG/M metagenome (GOLD analysis project Ga0247844, IMG submission 192421) | Freshwater microbial communities from meromictic Lake La Cruz, Castile-La Mancha, Spain - LaCruzMarch201714.5m_1 | ecosystem: Environmental > Aquatic > Freshwater > Lake | place: Spain: Castile-La...
CTGTATGGCTGCCACAGTGGGCGTGAACTCAATGTGCCAGTTGACGCCTTTGAACTTGACAGTTTTGAGTTTTTCGTTGACGATTTCTGCTGCCATGAATCTGTAGTTGTTTTTGAAGTCACCAGTGGCATTGACAAAGTTGATGCCATCGGCCACGCCGTTGTCTTTTCTTGTGAGACTGAGTTGTGCGTTCTCTCGATACTCTTGCAGGTTCAGCAGGATTTTCAGCTTGCTGAGATTGGGCATGCCAAACGTGCCCATGAAGTCTGCATGTGGCTGTGCGAATGTGCCCTCCACTACCACGTTGCGATCTTCGGCCAAGCCGCTGATCACTGTGGTTTTGTCGTCGCCGGTGATCTTGACCAGGTCGATTACGCCCAGGTCATGTGTGTGTTCTACTAAGTCTAATAAATGGTCTCTCATTGATATTTCTCCTTGTGTTTGATTATACGGGGTTTATTTAGATTCTGCAATGGGTTTGGGCAAGATTTTTGCCAAGGCCTGTCCACCACGCAGACTAGGCCGTAGACCGGGCCGTTGCAGTTCCAACCAGGTAGTGGGACCTTGATCAGTCCAAGCAAAGGCTATTTCGTAGCCCAGGCTCTGGGCCAATTCACGTACCAGATAGCCCGGAGTGTAACAACAGTAGTGTTGTTCAACCAACATCACTGCCTTGGCCCGATCACAGTCATTGAATGTCATGATCAAGGTGCCACCTGGTCTGAGCTTTTGATAGATTTCTGTGAGATATTGTTTGAGCACTTCAAAGGGCCGGAAGTTGAAAAAGTTGTAGGCAAATACCAGACCAAACTGGCTCTTGGGCAACTGCTCCAGGATGGCCGTGTCAGACCGTTCCTGGATGACGTAGGGTCGCAGGCGTTGCTGATACTGTTCGTTGAACTGTGCCATGGCCGGCTCTAGTAGATCGTGGCTTTCGTCTACCAGGTACAAGGGGTCCGAGGCCAGCAAGTCATGTATGAATGATTCACGTCCGGGACGTATGATCATGGCCGCATGATGCCAGCCGTTGTGGCGTGTTAGTCTAGTGCGATAGAACTGAGTTGTTTCGGCAGATATTTCAGGACGACGATCCAGGATGTATTCGGTGGTTTCATGCAACATCTCTTGCTCGTAGAGCCTGTAACTTTCTGCAAACCAGGGCTTTTCGGTAGTGGTGATCAGCTCACGCAAGGTGTGTTTCAACGTGACCAAGTCAGACTCATACTGTCGCAAGGCATCGGCAACTTGATTTTGTCGTTGAGTCAGCACAGCACTGAACTGTGACAGTTGTATGGCCGAGGCTGATACCACATGTGTGATCTTGGCAAGATCTTGGTCAGCTTGTTGTGCGGTGCCCACGGTAGACATCACATCCAGCAGGTTCATGTAGTTGACAAGTTCACTGAGTCGCATGTCACCACTCAAACAAGGTCTGGAAAGTGTTTTCGGTGTTGGTTGCCGCAGCCAGGTCCCAGCCCAACACACCCAACAAGTTGTCTAGCTTTTGATCCACCACAGTGGCTTCCATGTCTGAGTCATCAAAGGGTAGTTCCCGGAACCAGACAGGCAAGTTGGTCTCATCTGTGGGATAACCTATGCTAGTCCAACCTAGCGGATTTGACTTGAGCTTGCACACAATGGTTTTCATGCCATCCACTATCTGCATGCTGTACTTGTCTGAGTTCATTCTGCGTAAGTTGTTCCAGTTGATGGCCGCACGCACATGGCCTGGCATGTTGGCTCGGCCCTGTCGTTCTTCCTCTCGGGCATACTTGGTCAGGTTGTTGACACGCTTGGGACTGCCTTTTTCCCAACCTGGACGCTCTTTGAACACATATTTGAACTCACGGATCTTTTCAATGATTTCGTCGCGAGTGGCACCTGTGAGTACATCATTGAGTATCTCGCTGAGGAAGTCCTGGATGACCTTGGGCGTGTCACTGCGTTTTAAATCCAGCCCCATGGCCTTGACTCGGCCAGGCTCACCGTGGGTGTCCACACGTTTGTTCTCTTTGTCATAGTACATGACAGCATAACGCTTCTTGGTGATAAACAGACCCTTGCTAGCCACAAGTTCACGACCACCACGTATGACCTCACCCATGCTACGTGGCACGTGGAATGCCTGTTCCATGAATCCAGGAAAACTTTCATTGACTTGATCTGCGATGCTGTTGTAAAGTTGTACAGCAATGTCTCGGCTCCAGGTCATGCGACCGGCTTCAATCTCAGGTTTGAGCACAGGATAAGCAGAAAAATAGCAACTATCTGTGTCACCATAGATGATGGCCTCGCCCACATGATCGTACTTGCCAGTGATACATTCATTGACATAGGCATCCATGTGTTGAGCAATGGCACGACCTGTGAGTGTGGTGCTCTGTCCGATGCGTTTGTCAAAAAATCTGCAACCGGGATTCAAGATAGCACCATACAGGCTGTTTAAGTTGATCTTTTTGACCAACTGACGCTTGTCCCAGTATTCTTCTTCAGCAGGATCCTTGCATTCTTTTAACCTGGCCTGCATGTCTTGGCGTTCGGCATACCAACGTTTGAGCAGGCCGGGAATAACTGCTTCACGCTCATAGGTAAACACAGTGCCGTTGGCAGTGATCATCCAGGGTTGGTTCGAATCAAAGATCATGTGCCAAATCTCAGAGGCGCTGTGTACACTTTCTGCACCATCCTGCCAGTCTATGGTGATCTCGGTGCCGGGCTTTTGTTCCATCACAGCAGTGTATTCTAGGCTGCCAAACAGGCCTTCCCAGGCGGCAGCAAAACTTGATCCTGAACGTATTTTGTCTGCAATGTAGCGTTCGGTCATGATGGGTCTGAGCTGGGCCACGATGGTCTCGGGTCCCATGTTGAGTGCTCGGATGGCACTGGGGTACAGGCTGTTGATATCTATTGACCCCACATACTCGTGTATGCCTTTGCGGGGATAGGCCACATAAGCACCTGCGGCAGCAGTGTCGTCATCTGAATAACGTTCTTTGCGATTGGGTACCACAAGGCCACGTTCGTGTGCTTCGTTGATGATGGCCTGTTCAGTCACAGCCACAGCGCCCATGGTGGTCTGTAGCAAAACAGTGTTTTCATGTGCCAGGGTATTGGCCAAGTCCAGGAACTTTAGTTTCCGGTCCAGTTGTGCAAGACCGTTGACGTCCTGCCGGTTATACTCAATAAACTTCTTGAAGTTCTGATTGTACAAGGCATCTAGTGTGCCTTCAAACTTGGTCTTGCCTTCCAGGCCTTCGTATTCCAGGATGGCATCAAGACTATAACTGTGTCGTTCTTCATAGGTGTATTTCCTATACAGTTGCATATAGTCCATGTGTACACGACCAATCAAATCGTAAGTCTGATTTTCCGTGCCAAAACGTTCAAAGGTTCGTTCCTTGGGATGCTGATTCCACAGGCAGAATCTACGTGTGTCATCTTTTGACAACACACGGGTCACGCGATTTACTGTGTAGGGGATATCATAACCTTCACTGTTCCACCCACTCAAGGCATCAGCATCTTCGATGATGTCCAAGAAGGTTTTCAGCATGTCTTCTTCACGCTCAAACAACAAGGTATCCGAAAACTCAGCACAGATTTCCTGTGCAGTTTCCCATGTCATGTGTCGCGGCGGAACCACAAGTGTGATCAGTCTATCTACCCAACCCAGGTACACACTTATGGCTGTAATTGGATTGAATGGATCTTCGGGTCTACTAAATCCACGTTCTGGATCAAAGTCTACTTCGATGTCAAAGAACGCTACGTTTAGTCGAGGACCGTCTTGCCCTTTATAGTTTTCTTCCAGGCAACGGAATATGGGATTGATATCACTTTCATACAACTGCTTGCCTGACTGTATGCGGATCTCTCGTCGGAACTCTTTGTTGTTGCGTGTGCTGAAGCGGCTGACTGGCGTGCCATATATGCTGACAAACTTGCCGCGGGGGTCATCATAGTAGAATGTATAGTTGGGTGCGTATTCTTGATAGCGACGTTCGCCATCCCTGCGCTCAACCACATGTATGCGATCGTGTTCACGATCAAATAGTGCGTCAATGTAACTCAATACTTTCTCCAGTTATGGCTGGTCTGCCATGATTCATGTTCTTAATGTGAACGACTCTGTGTACACAATAATTTAGTTAATTCTGCTTGCAAGCACAAGTTTTTGTTAATCTTTCTCTAACAAGGTCGGCAATATCACTCCAGTTTTGAAATTATGGTTGTTTTTAAGTTGACAAAATTTATAGTTGTCCTGAGCAAACTGGGATGATAGATGTTGGGTGCTGGGATCATAGATACTAAAGTCTTGCGGATATATATCGTAGTTCATGAGTTGTCCCAACACAAAGGTCACCCAAAACTGACTGTCAAAATTTTCAAACAGGCTTTCGGTCTCCACAAACGTGCTGAAAAAATCTGTTCTGCGATAGGAAAACTCTGAAAAATCCATGTCCCAACCAGGCACCTGTTGTTGCAAGGACTGATAAAAACTTTCTGGATTACTTAGCAAACGATCAAAATCTAAACGTATCAGATCCTTAATGGTATCAAACAAGCAAATGTATCTTGCAGTTGAAACACACTTGGTATAATACTCTTTATATTTAATGTGGGTAAAGAGATCTGTTTCAGCATAAAAATGTTTGTACATCACATTCACATAGAAATTAAAATAATAACTTCCACTGTAGAGACAATCAAATTCTGTTTGATTTAGTGAATGTGTCAAACGCACATCAGATTTAATTGTGTGTCGGTGGAAGTTAAGTTGGTTTCTGTGTGTAGTTGGCTCGTTGTCAATGACAGTTTTTAACCAATTTCCTCCAGCACCGCCAGGAAAACAAATAATCATGCCAGACTACAGAGTCTTGCCCACAGTGGTCAAAATTTGCTCCAGCAACTCATGATCCTGTTGTTCTCGGCCAAATTCACTCTTGTGAGCCAGGCGTATGGCTTTTTTCAGCACGCTGGGTTTGATTTCAAGTTCTTCAGCAATGGCCTTGACTGTGTCATTGAGACCACCTGTGAGTGTTTCGATTTCATGCATGACTGTCATGCCTTCGTTGATGACCTGGTTGAGTTTTTTGGTTTGTTCTGCGTTGAAGTTTTTTGCTGGCATATAGATTTCTCCTTTTATTCAAACAATTATACAGGATTTTTTGCAGAAGTCAAGCGAGTTTGCTCACTTTTGACTCCACGGTAGCGAATCGTAGTGCCAGGCCAGCAGCCGGCCATTCGGTCCTAAGGCCAAATTCTATTCTGTGTCGGTGCCTCGGTAGAACCAGCTATCTTCGCCACCGGCTGACCATTTGGCCAGGTGCTCCACGCTGTAAACTGTGGTGGGTATCTTGAAATCTGGAGTTTTCAACACAGCCGGTACCAGGCTCACATCATACCATAAGCAACGATTGTTGGGCTGGCAGGCAAACTGTCCATTGTCCAGGCGTATGAAGTTGTAGCTCTTGTGCTCTTCCACACCTTCGGTAAAGGTGACATCCAGTCGGTTCGAATCCGGAGCAGCAAAGTCTATGGTAAACAGGTACTGTCCAAAATGGAAGTTTTTATCCTTGCCATAGTATTTGACCTTGAGGCCACGCAGATTTGATTTTTCTATCACGGCCATGTCATAGCCCAAGCAATCCCAGATCTGCAGATGATCCAGACTGAGATATTCTGTTGGTGCCACTGGCTTCCACACATAGGCACTGATAGGCAACTTGTCATACAAGGCACCGTAGTCGGTAAGCATGCATTCGATCCTGAAGGCCTGGCCCTTGATGGCCTTGGCCGTGACCCAGTAACAGGGTTCCAGTTCACCGTGTCCCTTGGTGTGATTGTACAGGAACTCGCGCCGCACAAAACATTTCACCGGAGGAATGTTGGCCACCAAGAATGTCATTTGCCGGCCCTTTGCAGTGCGGCACCCTTGTTGAAGCTGGAACTCCGGGACATGGGTACCTTGGCGCCGGCTCGTGCCTTCGACCAGGCATAGCCGGCTCTATGACCTGAACAGTCTCGGGTGCAGGTGCTGCCTAGAAAGCTGAGTTCATCCAGTTGTTGTAGGAACGTGCCGGCAAAAGCGCGGCACAAGGCATTGAGCTTGGCATTCTTGGTCACCTGCAGATGAAAAGTCTTGTTCGCATCCACCTGTTCACTATCTCTGTAACCGCAGTAGACCTTGTGTATGCCATGTGCCTGTATCAGACTGGAGCAACTGTCTCCCACCCGCTCGGCCATGGACAGATGGCAGGGGTTCAGTGTGGTGATCATTATGCTGCCGGCTGGCACCGGGCCAAATCTAGCAGTGTAGCTGTCTATGGCCGCACGTTCAGCATGCACACGCTGTCCCGATGCAGTGGGATAGTTTATGCCCACCACGCAGTTGTTGTCAGGGTCCAGCAAGGCCGCACCCACCATGCCCAGATCCAGGCGCTTGCGTTGTCCTTGTATGACTAGATCACACAGTTCAGTCAATATTTCATCCAGCTTGACATGATTGACAATTTTGAAATCACTGATTTTCACGGGTCTCGGCTTTAGTTTTCTCGGGCAAATTTGCGCAACAAGCGCAGGGCCTCACGTTCATCGTCGGCCTTGCAGGTAAAAGTCTTGACTGCGCCGCTGGCGCACTGCACTTCAAAGTTGTAGGTTTTCATTTTTTCTTGGCTCCTGTGCCCCAGTTGGCGGCACCTTTTTTACGACACTGAACAAGCGCACCCGACGCATAAGCCGACGGCCAGACCTTGTAACGACTTTTTACCTTGTGGTAGCAGGCGTCTTGTTTTTCACTCAACAGGGATATGTGTACTATGGGACCGCCACATGCAGGACACTGATCAAAAGGAATGCCTTCGCTCACGGATTTTGGCTTCTTGCCGGCCCGTTTCATGGCAATGGCTATGGCGGCCTGCTGTGCTGGTGATGCCGCTTCCCGTACCTTGGTGGCCACATTCTTTGCGGCTCCTCTGCGTTCGGGATCGGGATCTTCTCTGCGCTTCTTGGCCGCCGCGCTCGCACGGCCTTTCTTGCCAAGAGCCTGTGCCTTGGCCTGTGGCAGACATTTTGGTTTGCCTTCAGATTTGGAACCACGGGCACATGGACCACGGATCTTGCCGTCAGGACCGAAACGCACCCACTTTTGTTTGAACCACTGTTTCAGATTTTCTTCCAGCTCGCGTGTCTTTGCGGCCAATGCATCATCCGCGGCAGTAGGTTCTTTTTCACGCAACTTGCCCATGACTATCATTTGTTCTATGCGCTGTGCCAAGGCACTGGCACGGGCACCGTCGTTGGCCTCCACTGCGTCTTCAAACTGGTCCAGCACAGGCCGTGTTGCAAGGTAGGTTTCGCGATCCATTTTCACACCACGCTTGATCAGGGCCTGTATGATCTGTTGCCCGCGATAACGGTCCAGGCTGTTGCGCACTCGTTGATAGGCCGCTATGGCAAATGGAACACCAACCATGAAGGCCAAGGCCAGCAACTCACGGGCCGCATTGTCCAGGAAAGGATCCGTGGCTTCTTCCAGTGTCTTGGTGGCGGGTTTTATGCGATCCAGTCTAGGCGCTATCTTTGCGGCAGCCGCAGGATCTGTGGCAGGTGTGCCGTATTTTTGCTGTTGTCTCATTTGTTTTCCAGCGGCCTTCTGGTCCCGCAAGGCTTGTAATCTCTGGTCGATGTCTTTGAGCTGGGCCAACAACTTTGGCAGTTCACTGGGCCGGTAAGGTATGTTGTATATGCGACTGGCTTGCTGGATGGCATCTTCATAGTCCATCACAATGCCTTCACGGCCAGCATCACGCATGGCCTGGGCCGCGGCCTTGTACAACAGCTGATTCATCGACATCTCTGGACCGGTTTCGATTTCTGCCAGGGGCCGACCCAAGGGTCTGACCAGGTCGGGATGGTTGACATCGTACTTGAAGCCAAGATTTCGTATTTGTTTCTCGGTCACGCCGATCCGGCGTTGCAGTTCACGCAGATAGTTCAAGTTGGTGCTGGCTTCGCCGGCATGGCGTATTTCCGCCACGTCGGCCATCATGGTGTTTAGATCCTGGGCCAGACTCATGGCCGTGGTGTGATCTGGCGTATGGTCTTCCGCAACAGGCACACAGTTGGGCACCATCCTGTCGCCCTTTTTCTTGACACCCTGTTGAGCATATCCGGTCCAGCAACGTTCTGTGATCTCCTGCTCCAGACCTTCATCGGCACGTTTGTTGGCATTGATGTAGCGTCGATACACCGCGGCTGCTGATGCCTTGCCTGCGGCTCGCGCACGCTGTTCCATGGCCACAGCGGCCTGTATCTTGTGTGCATGGCTGCGTCCACTGTTGCGTATTTTGGTCACACTCTCACGTGCATCTTCTACCGTGGCAAACTTCAGCCCTGTGATGGTACCCCGGGGATTCTCATCTGTGTATAGGTCTGAATGTTTTTTTGATCCTGCAGGTTGTCCAGGCTTTCTTGCTATGCGTTTACCTTCTTCCAGGTCTGGCTCGATATCTTCGTTGCTTTTTTTCTTGTTTTTCACACAGTTGGGATAGCGTTTGCCAAACATGGTTTTCATGCCTTCTTTGTGATAGCCTTTCCAGCAGGCTTCCAGGATTTCCTCAAACTTCATTGTCGGGCTCCAGTACACGTTGTACTCGGCGCACATAGGCACTGACATCACTGGAGCCAATCTCGTCTACATCACCCACGTTGTAGGCCACTTCTTCTATGGCCGCCACTACCCCGTCCAGGCCGTGACGCATGATCAGATCTGTGTGTGCCACCAACATCCTGCGCATGATGGCCATTTCCACGGCTTCCGTGCTGTCGCTGTCTTCGCGCACCATGCGTTGTTGCATGGTAATCCAACCCTCGGCTTCGGCCTGGCTTTCTAATTTTCGTATTTCTGCTCGTATGATCTGTTTGTTGGCTGGATTTGAATCAGCACTTATCATGCGCAACAGATAATCTCTGCGATCTAAGAAATCATTCTTGGTTACTATTTCCTTGGCTTCGTTGAGATCAGACTCAATCTTGGTTATGAGTCGGTCAGCGGCCAGACGGAAGTTTTTTATGCTCGGTGTTCCTATCCGTGCCTGCTCGATGGCTGCTTCTTCACTGTCGCCACCACGTGTGATTGACACTAAGCGAGTTTTAGGATTAAAGAAAACTGTGTAACCTTGTATGACACTCTTGCGTGGAATTGTAGTACCGGGCATGGCAAACTGTTCAGTCATGTCCGAATGTATTTGAAAATCATAGTCCACACGGTCCACAGCTTGGCCACGTTGTTTATAATAGCCGACTACATCAAATTCGTCGCTGGTCACACGTATGCGTTTCTTGGTGCCATCTTTGAAATATACAGTGTGTATGTGATACTCGCCTGATCGTAAACCCTCATTCATGCTTTGCGACAGTTTTTGTTTGAGTGATTGAATCTTTTCTTGATACCGTTTGCATTTAGCATCATCACCTGCACGGTTGGCAGCCAGAGCCAGTGCTTCCAACTTGGACATTCGCTTTTTGACGTCGTCGGTGCCTTCTGCCACACCTTGTTCAAAAGATTTGAATACAGCACGAGCAACATGTTTAATCTGTTCTGGTGAAAGTTTTCTACCCAACTGTTCTCGGGCCTGTTGATAGATGTCTTTGATGTCTGGGCTTTGGAAATTATTTTCATAATCCCAGTAGGTAAATGATACTTTTTTACCATCTACATTGAGTGTATAAATTTGCTGATCTAAATCACTGTCTTGATCAACAATAGAAATGCCTTCCGCCACACCTTGCCCAGTTAGATCGGCGTATTCATTCCAGTAAAAATCCAAATCATCTTGTAGAACTGACTGTGCAAATTTGGAACCATACTTTTGATCCAATAGGCTCCATAGTTCTTCACCAAACTCATCACGGTCATAATCACTTACTTCGCCGGCAATTCGTTTGACTATGGGCATTACACGATTAAAAGTTCTATCACCCAAGAAGCCTTCCGCCACACTTTTATGTTCACCCGTTTTGGGATTTTCGTGGTCACCACGCTTTACACCAGACTTGTATACTTTCTTGCCTGTGCTTGGACTGATATAGTAATCACCTTTGCTATCACGGCCAATACTCTTTATTTTGTACTGAGCTCCGCCGGAGCCTTCCGCCA
>Ga0247844_1009463_pt1 | contig 10157 bp, 4 predicted proteins | sample LaCtaG_FD_192421 | JGI IMG/M metagenome (GOLD analysis project Ga0247844, IMG submission 192421) | Freshwater microbial communities from meromictic Lake La Cruz, Castile-La Mancha, Spain - LaCruzMarch201714.5m_1 | ecosystem: Environmental > Aquatic > Freshwater > Lake | place: Spain: Castile-La...
GGCGTCCCATTTAGTAGCGAGATCTTTCGCCACTTCGGGATTCTTCAGCGAGAGATCATTCAGCTCGGTGCGATCGGTTTTGAGATCGTACAGCTCCCACGATCCGGTGCTGTGGAAACGGACGAGCTTCCAGTCGCCGACACGCACGGCGGCGTTGCCTTCGTGTTCCCAGTACAGTGCATCGCGTTCGATGGACTTGTTCGCGAAAGCCGGCAGCAGACTCCGGCCTTCCATCGGCACGATGGCTTTGCCGTTGAATTCGGCGGGGTAGGTTGCGCCGGAAACCGCCACACAGGTTGCCATGACGTCGATGAGATGGCCGGGTTGAGTGCGCAGTTCGCCTTTGGCCGCAATGCCCGCCGGCCAGTGCGCGATCAGCGGTGTGGAGATGCCACCTTCATGATTGAAATGTTTGTAACGGCGGAACGGCGTGTTCTCGAGCGTTGCCCAGGACTGACCGCAAAAAACCTTGGAGTTTACCAGGCCGGGCGCACCTGGGCCTTCCATTATGCCGCTCAGGCCGCCCTCTGCGTTGCCGCCGTTGTCACTCATGAAAAGGATGAGCGTGTTGTCGAGAACACCCTTGATCCGCAAATCTGCAACGAGCCGTCCTACCGCCTGATCCATGTGATCCACGCACGCCGCATAAACAGACATGAGCTGATCAAAGCGATCCTGCTCGGCGGGCGTGAGGCTGTCCCACGCTTTCACTTCATCGGGGCGCGGTGACAGCGGCCACGCTTTATCAACGATACCGAGACCGAGTTGTTTTTCGTGGCGCTGTTCGCGCAGCTTGTCCCAGCCGACTTTGTATTTGCCGCGGTATTTGGCGATATCTTCTGCCGGGGCCTGCAACGGGAAGTGCGGGGCGTTGTAGGCCAGATAGAGGAAGAACGGTTTTTTCGCCGCCAGCGCTTCATCAATAAATTTAACGCTGAAGTCGGTGTACACATCAGTGGTGTACCAACCCTTCGGCAGAATCGGATCATCGTCTTCAAGTTGTTTTCCGTTGAGATACAGCTTGTGCTTCGGGTTGCTGTAATAGAATCCGCCCTGCACCGAATTAATACTGCGATCAAAGCCGCGGGTCCACGGCGCTTCACCGAATTCCTGTCCCACATGCCACTTGCCGCTCATGACGGTAAAGTAACCGGCGGGCTTGAGCGCTTCCGCGATAGTTACACAACTGCTGTTGAGGCGTCCGCTGTAACCCGGAAGGCCTTTATCCTGTGTCATGTGGCCTACGCCGGCTTGATGCGGATATAATCCGGTCAGGAGCGATGCCCGTGTCGGGCAGCAACGCGCTGTGTTGTAGAACTGGGTGAAGCGCAGTCCGCTGGAGGCGAGGGCATCAAGATTCGGCGTGCTGATTTCCGAGCCGTAACAGCCGAGATCCGAAAAGCCCATGTCATCCACCAGAATAACGATGATGTTTGGCTTCGTCGGCGCGATAGGCGCTGTTTTTCCAATGGTTGGAAAACTCAGTGCAACCATACCAAGGCCGGCCAGTTTCAGGAAATCATACCGATTGTTTGTCTTCATGATTTGTCCCAAGGTTCAGTTTAGGGTGCGGAGAATAGCAGGCGAAGACGCATGAAGCTCTGCAAATCCGCATTCAACGGACGTGCTGTACGGTAACGGAATGTCGCTGTACCGTCGGTGTAATTTGTGCGCTCCATAAGCACTGGTTTAAGCGAAGCGTCGGCCCAGGTATTCAGGTTCGTTGTGCCGTCAACCTGCCACGAAAAACCGGCGGCATTGTTGGTCATGCTCCGCCGGAAGCTCATCACGAAATAATTCGTCAGCCCGCTACCGGCATCCAGTCGTGCCGGAGACCAGGCCGGACCGGCGGACCGGCTGTCCGGCGATTGCGGGTCGGTGCCGAGGAAAAACTCCAGACCGTTTGAAAATCCGTCGCCGTCGTCATCACCGGCCGCACTGTTGGTGAGCCCTGTCGACCAATTCGAAAAGCTTGGTGCCTGCATGTGCTCGGCCATAAGTTTACCCAGCATCAGCTGACCTTCTGCGGTCAGATGAACTTCATCCGCGCCGCTGGGTGTAATGGTTTGGTCGCAATAGACTGTGCTGGTATTGGGTACGGATACCGGCGAGCCCGAGTTCTCGTCTATATCAAGCTTGGCGGTATTAATGGTCTGGCGGGCCGGGAATTTAACGGGCGCGACCGCCCCGTTATACGGCAGCACCGTGCCTTGCACGAAGCGCAGGCCTTCCGGCGCGATGTCGGTAGCGAACTGCTCGCGCACCCGGGCAATGAAATGCACGAGATTTGATTCGTAAAGCGACCCAGCGTTGGTTTCTCCCGGAATAGCGCTGGAGGTGGCGGAGTCCCATCCGTCTTTAGCGTCCTGCTCCCCTTGCTGCCACAGCATTCCGACGATGCGCGGTTCGTAACCGGCCGCGCGCAGGGCGGCGAGACCGCCGTTCATCGTATTAACGAAACCGATAAATTGCGGCCCCCAGTTGACGGTGTCGGCGGCATTGATGCCGGGCCGCCAGGCCTTGATCAGGCTGGTGCCGACTACCGAATATTTTATCAGCGCCATTTGTGCGCCGGGGCGCAACTGTTTAATGCGGTTGGCGAACCCGATTTCAGGGCCGAACTTAGCGATGTCTGCGCCAGCTGCCGTAACGTTTGTATACAGTGTTTCGGGCAAAGTATTTCCATGAACGGTGGTCGAATGGTAAAAAAGCACGCCGGTTATCGTCTCCTGCCCGGCCGGAATGCCATTGGTTAAGCCCTGTCCTGACATGTTGGACTGTCCGCCCAGCAGATAGACATCCACCGGGCCTTGGCTGACGGTGACTGTCGCATTTGACGCCACAATTCCGAACGCGTTGCTCGCGGTCAGCGTATATGTGGTGCTGAAGGAGGGCGTTACGTTGGTGGTGCCGCTGGTGGCAACCGCTCCGAGTCCGCTAATCACAATCGAATCCGCGCCGCGCACCTGCCACTCGAGCGTTGATGTTGCGCCATTAGTGATTGTTCCCGGCGTGGCGGTGAAGGAGGTGATGACCGGAATCGCTCCTGCGTTGGCAATAATCTGAATACCGTTGATAGCACCTCGACCGGCGGTACCGACTGATGTTGGCAAAGAAACGGTGAAACTCGATCCGCTCAGTCCTTCGAAGAGCGCGTAATTGGCTCCTGCCGTTGCACTGCCCGAGGCAATGCCTGTCGCCTTTTTCCACTCAATAACTCCATCATCGTTGGTATCCGAATTATCTCCGATGGTATCCCCAGCCCAAAAAACATTGGAACTGGCACCATCGCTGACCGAGTAACCGAGTGTGCGCAAAGTGCTTCCTGCCGCTCCAATGTCGAAGAAAAGATAGACCTTGTAGCCATTGGTTGTGAACGCATTGCCCAACCCGCTCACAGCAAACGTTTCATTGGTGCCATTTACATTCCCTATCAGGATGTAGGAATTCATCATTTCCGCTTCGCCCGAACTGCTGAGTTGCGGTTCAGGTGTTAAGTCGGAGAAGTTGCAATAACCCTTATTGGCAAGCAGAGTGGATGTGAGCTGAGCGGCGTTAGTATTGCCGGAGTCATCACGCAGCCGGATAAAATTTCCACCCGTGCTGGCGGTTATGAACGTTGAAGGCACCCCTGCTTTGGCATTAAGCAGGATGTTGTTCCAGTTGGTTCCGTCCACAGATTGGAACTGCGTGGCGGATTCTCCGGTGTCCACCGAGTTGGTGTCGTTCTGGCCGATGCAGAAATTGATGCTGATGCTGGCGGCGGCAACTTTCACCATTGGGGCGAACGCGAGCAAGCAGCCCAGAATCAAAAAGACCGGCGACCGACGAAGATTTTTCATGGAAAGGATGATTCCCAATATTAACGGACTTGAAGCCTGAAAAAGGCTGAATGGTTGGTTGCCACATATTGCGAAAAATCTATCTCAACCGGGCTGTTGCTGTCCCTTAACAGAACGGGAGTTCCGAAGTCTGTCCATGATGTCAGGTTGGTAGAAGTGCGCATTTGATAGCGGATATTTTTTTTGGCGGACCAGCGCACTTTCGACACCGTGTTGGTTAACGACAGGCGGTCATTGGGATTGGTCGGATCGGTGCCGATCTGGAATTCCTGAAGATCGGTGAGACCGTCGTGATCGTAATCGGCTTCCGGCGAATTACCTAACCCCGCCGCGCCCGGCGCATAGTTGTTTTCCCATGTGTCTGGCAGGCCGTCGGCATCGAAATCCAGTCCGCTGGCATTTACAATCGCAGTTCCGAGATCGCGTCCGATCTGTAGCAGCGAAGTGGTGAGGTAATGAACTCCGCCTTCATTATAGCCAACACAGGTTAAATAGTTGGTTCCAATGGTTTCGGTGGCGGCAACTTTATAAACCGTATCAGCGGCGGCCTGTTGAGCCGCCCGTACGGTTGTGTAGTTTGTGCTGGTGCTCTGATTTGGAGAAAGTTTGGAAAGGGCAAAAACCATATTGGTGCCGAACGTTGCACGGAGATCCGCCACAAAGTTGGTCAGGTTTGAAAAGTAGTTGGTGCTTTGTTCCGCCGTGGAGTCTGCTTCTCCCTGCACCCAGCCCATGCCGAGAATTTCAATTTCATAGTCTGGATATTGGGCCTGCAGTGCGGTGAGCCCGCTCCATACCGTGGTCTGGAATCCCTGATACGTGGAGCCGTCCGTCGCACTGTTGGTTGTTCCGTTTGGAAGCCATCTTACACAAAGGCTGGTTCCTCCGATGGCATATTTAATAACAGCCACTTTTGAATTCGGAATACGGATCAGATCACGGACAGTGCGGCCCATACTCAATTCAGGTCCGAACCGGCAGACTGGCGCATTAGTCAGTGTCGGGTACTGAAATACTCCGTTTGTTTTTACGCCGGGATTGCCGGCGCCGGATTGAAGCGGGAGCAACGTATTGATCGGGAGCCAACCTGCATTTCCGACAAAAAAATCCACATCCGTCTGCGGTTCTGCCAGCAAATTGCCGGTGTCGAGGAGATACTGGTGATAGCCCCAGCCCAGCGCGTTGGATTGTCCGCCGAAAAGGATGACATAAAGCTTTTTATGCAAAAGCGGTATATTCGTAGGCGGTGGCGGCGGTTCCGGCGGAACGTAGACTCCGAGTCCGTCCCAGTTGGTGTAAGTTTCAGTTCCGCTGATGCAGGTAAAGTTAGTAGTTGGCGGATCGTATTGATAAATGCCGGGACTGCCCGCCGCCGCTGTTCTCACAAAAAGCCAGCGTGTGCCGTCGTAATCCATGTCACTCCAGGTGCTGGAAGGAAATGTCTGTGGCGCAAACAAGCGTGTCGCCGCGCTTTCCGGGTCGGTCGGATCGGAGAAACGGTAGAGCCCCGGCCCGCTCATGGCGGTTCCGTTATACAACCCGTAATAAAACGGATTGCAATATCCGATGCCGTGCCAGTTGGTAAACGTATAGACAACACCGGAATCAAAGTTGCTGCTGATTAACGGATATCCGCCAGATGCACCGAACTTGTACAAGCCGGGACCTTGCTGGGCACCGACGACTCGAACAAAAGAAATATATTCTGTTCCGTCGAATGCCATTTTTTCCCAGTTTGCGAACTTTGCTAACCCAAATTGTTTGGCACTACCGGCGGCGTCGGTGATATTCGTGAAAAAATACAGCCCGTTCGGCATCACCGAAGTAGGGCCGCGATAATAGCCCGCATAGACCGGTTGTGCCGCCTCGGCTCCGGCGGACGCAAACAGCAGTAAAAGACACCATGGTTTTAATCCAAGCTTCATAACCGATTCCTCTTAATACTCACCGGACTTGCAGTCTGAAATAACCCGCCCGACTATTTGTAATATACGGTGAAAAATCGACTTCAAATACGCTGTTGCTGTCTCTCAGCAAAACAGGCAGTCCGAGGTCTGTCCACGACATCAGGTTGGTAGAGGCGAGCATTTGGTAGCGCACATCTTTCTTTGCCGGCCAGCTTACCCGTGACGCCGTTTTTGTTAACGTCAGACTATCGTTGGAATTGGTCGGGTTGGTGCCAGCCTGAAATTCCTGAAGATCGGTAAGTCCGTCACCGTCATAATCGGCTCCCGACGCATTTCCCAGTCCCGCGGCTCCCGGCGGCGTATAGCTGTTTTCCCACGCATCCGGCAAGCCGTCGTCATCGGAATCCAGTCCGCTGGCGGTCACGATCGCGGTTCCTAAGTCACGCCCGATTTGCAGTAGCGAAGGGGATAGATAGTGAAGGCCGCCTTCAGTAAAGTTAGTACAGGTTGAATAATTGGCTCCGATGGTTTCGGTGGCTGCAATTTTAAAGCCTGTATCAGCAGCAGTCTGTTGAGCTTCCCTCACCGTTGCAAAATTCGCACTGCCGCTCTGGTTTGGAGAAAGTTTAGAAAGTGCGAAGACAATATTCGTGCCGAACGTTGCACGGACATCGGCCACAAAATTAGTCAGGTTGGCCAAATAGTTGGTGGCCTGTCCTTCCAGTGCGTCCGATTCGCCCTGCACCCAGCCCATGCCGAGCATTTCGATTTCATAGTCCGGATAGCGGGCCTGTATTGCGGCCAGACCGCTTTTTACGGTGGTTTGGAAGCTTCGGTACTGAATGCCGTCGGCTGTGCTGTTGGTTGTTCCATCTGGCCGCCAGTCTTCGTAGATGCTGCTGGCGGAGGCGGCGTATTTAATAACTACCACCTTCGAGTTCGGAATATGAATCAGATCCCGGACTGTTCTGGCCATACTCAATTCTGATGCGAAGCGATTGATCGGGGGAGTTACCTGTGTCGGATACTGAAATGTCCCGTTTGTTCTTATGCTGCCCATGCCGGTTCCAGACTGAAGATTCGTCAGAACTCCTATTACCTCTGGCAGTCCTACTCCGGAGAACATCTCTACATCGCTTTGCGGAACCGCCAGCGCAAAGTCCGCCGGATTGTTCGTCGGGCTTGCCGGATAATTTGTGCTTTCCAGCAGGTATTGGCGATATCCCCAGCCCGCGGCATTGGATTGTCCGCCGAAAAGAACGACATAAATCTTTTTATGTAGAAGCGGTGTATTCGTGGACGGAGGAGTGGGCGGCGGCTCAACATAAACCCCGAGGCCATCCCAGTTGGTGTAGGTTTCGGCTCCGCTGATGCGGGTAAAGGAGTCCGCCTGCGGGTCATATTGGTATATTCCGGGGTCTCCTTCCGCCGCCGTCTTGGCGAAGAGATACCGCGTGCCGTCAAAATCGACATCGTTCCAAATGTTGGCAGGAAACGTCTGGGAGGGAAAAAGATGTGCCGCCGTATTTTCAGGATCGGTCGGATCAGTAAACCGGTAGAGTCCCGGTCCGCTCATCCCCGCTCCATTGTACAAACCGTAATAACTTGAATTGCAGTATCCGATACCATGCCAGTTCGTAAAGGTGTAGACACCGCTATCGGCGTTACTGCTGATCAATGTGTATCCCTTGTTTCCATCACATTCATACAAGCCTTTGCCTTTTTGAACAGCGGCACTCCGGACAAAAGTGAGATATTTTACTCCGTCAAAGGCCATTTTCTGCCAACTGGCAGAGGGGAATCCTGCTGCTCCGATTCGCGTAGCGCTACCGGCGGCGTCGGTGATGTTTGTGAATGTGAATAACCCATTTGTCAGAACGGTGCCTAAGCTGTTTATCATGACCGGGCCGCGGTAATAGCCGACATACACCGGCTCCACCGCACCAGCCCCAAGCGCCGATAGAAGCAGGCAGTAAAGCAACAATCCTGATTTGAGAGGTCTCATACGATACCCTTCATAATTCACCGGAATTCATCTTTCAGACCGTCCTGAGGATGAGTTCCCAGCTAAGAATCGTCCCCGATTTGGTCATAAAACTCAAGGCTAATGACCGGCGCTATTCATTATCTCTCCGTAATTTAAAATCTTTGGTCAGTTGGCCTTTGTTATTTGCCGACGCTATTGGTCATGTTTTGTTCTCGCAACGGCAGGTTTCAGTTCTATCATTTACCACCTGAAATGAAGCAGTTCACCATAGCTTTGGCGGGGAATCCCAATTGCGGGAAGACCACGCTGTTTAATGCGCTGACCAGCTCAAGAGGGCGGGTCGGCAACTGGCCGGGCGTCACCGTTGAGCACCTTGAAGGCGAATACCAGTACGACGGCGCGAAAGTCCGCGTGGTGGACCTGCCCGGTATTTATTCTTTTTCCGCCGGCTCGCCCGACGAAAACGCCTCTCGCGACTATATTCTTAAAGAAAAACCCGACGCCGTCGTGAACATCATCGACGCCCGCAACGTCGAGCGCGGGCTTTATCTCACCGCCCAGTTACTCGAAATGCGGGTGCCGCTGATCGTTGTGCTGAACATGTTGGATTTGGCGGAGCGTCGGCAGATCGAAGTGCAAATTGAACATCTTGCGCGGCATCTCGATTGTCCCGTTATTCCGATGGTTGCCGCACGCAAAGAAGGAATAGACCAACTTCAAGCCGCTGTGGCAAAAGCCGCGGCAACCCATCGGGTGAGCGCCACAAACGTGACGTATGACGAGCAAGTCGAAAAAGCTCTGATCCGATTGATTCCTGCGGTTACGCCGGCGGCCGAACGGGTCGCTGTGCCGGCGCGCTGGCTTGCGGTCAAACTGCTGGAGCGCGATCCGGTGGCCGAGGAACTGACGATTGGGGTTTGCGACGAACTGCTCTCGGCGGAGATTATGAAAGTCGAAAAACACATCGGCGAAGACATTGAAATTGTCATGGCCGACGGCCGCTACGGGTTCGTTCACGGCCTCGCGCTTGATGTCGTGCGCCATGTCGGCGAGCTGCGTAAAAATTTATCCGACGCCATCGATCACATTGTTCTGAGCCGTGCGCTCGGCATACCGCTTTTTTTGGCGGTGATGTATTTGGTGTTCACGGTCACCATAACTTTTTCCGGCCCGATCACCGGCTGGACCGACGCCACGCTCGGCACTTTACTTGTGAGCAATTTTGGCGGCTGGCTTGCCGGTATCGGTGCGCCGGTCTGGCTGAAAGTGCTGCTGGCCGACGGCCTAGGCGGCGGCGTTCAGACGGTCGCAACGTTTATTCCGCCGATCTTTTTCATGTTTCTCTGTCTGTCGCTTCTGGAAGAATCGGGCTACATGGCGAGGGCAGCGTTCGTGATGGATCGCAGCTTGCGGGCAATCGGTCTGCCGGGCAAAGCCTTCATCCCGATGCTCGTCGGCTTCGGTTGTAACGTACCGGGCATTATGGCGGCGCGGACGCTTGAGAATCAGCGCGACCGGACGCTCACCATACTTTTGAATCCGTTTATGTCCTGCGGCGCGCGCCTGCCGGTTTATGCGCTTTTCGCCGGTGTCTTTTTTCCAAAAATCGGCGGCGCGGTGATCTTTGCGCTTTATCTGACCGGCATCCTGCTGGCCGTGGCGAGCGGACTGCTTTTCCGTCGCACCATTTTGAAAGGCGATGCCACCACCTTCGTCATGGAACTGCCGCCATACCACCTGCCGCGCGCCGTGGCTATTATTCAGCACACCTGGGATCGTCTCAAAGAATTCATCCTGCGCGCCGGGAAAATAATTTTGATTCTCGTACTGGTTTTGAGCGTGCTCTGGTCCATCGGAACCGATGGAAGTTTCGGTAACGAAAACTCAGAACACTCGATTCTGAGCGCGTTCAGCCGGGCGGTGACACCGCTGTTCCAGCCGATGGGAATCTCCGCCGACAACTGGCCTGCCACGCTCGGGCTCATCACCGGAATTTTCGGTAAAGAACTGGTTGTCGGCACGCTAAACACGTTCTATGGCGCGGGCGGCGCCGATCCTGCCGCCGCGATGCTCGCCGCATTCGACGGTCGGGCTGGCGCGTTCGCCTATCTGCTTTTCGTGCTGATCTACTCGCCGTGCGTCGCCGCGATTGCCGCCATTCAACGCGAAACCGGTTGGAAGTGGATGGCGTTCAGCGTCACCTATCTCACCGCGCTGGCGTGGACCATGGCGACGATTTTTTATCAAATCGCTACCTTCGCCGCGCATCCGGCGCAGTCGGCGGTTTGGATCGGTGCGATTCTTCTGGCTGGGCTTTTGTTCGCCTTCTCTCTAAAACTGGTTTCCCGAAGCAAAGGATAATCATGTTCAGACGGCTTTTCAAAAAACGACAGCAACAGCGATGCGGACGGCGGGTCGGGC
>Ga0247844_1009475_pt1 | contig 10150 bp, 8 predicted proteins | sample LaCtaG_FD_192421 | JGI IMG/M metagenome (GOLD analysis project Ga0247844, IMG submission 192421) | Freshwater microbial communities from meromictic Lake La Cruz, Castile-La Mancha, Spain - LaCruzMarch201714.5m_1 | ecosystem: Environmental > Aquatic > Freshwater > Lake | place: Spain: Castile-La...
AGTTAGCGAATTAATAATTAACAGCCAAATTAATTAAGGTTAATTCATCTTTACTTTCAAACATTTATCTTTGAGTATCGTATTGACTTATTGATGATTAGAAGTTTTCTTTCAAACACTAAATATGTCAAAAAAAAAGAGGTGGAAAAACCACCCCTAATCTAGACTTATTTGTCGCTACACATGTATCCCTTGCAAGGTTGCTCTCCAGCAGAGCCATACTCCGTTTAATGTGCGGTGCAATGATACAACATAAAATTTGATAAACAAAAAACTATCAAAAAAAACAGCCTGATTTTTGACCTCTTGAACAAAACGTCTATTAAACAGCCTGATTTTTGACCTATACGCCCATTTTTGCAATAAATATTCAATAGATAAATTCCGTTGGGGAGCTTGCTCAAGTCGATATTATTGTTGTAGAATAACCCAGCACTTGTACCAGTAATGTTACTCACATCCACTCGCAACAAATCTTTCACCTGTACGTTCAACACTCCTTTTGTAGGATTGGGATAAACAGAAATACTCGTTTCTGTGATTATAGGTGTATTGTTAACTACTCCAAATGCAGGCTTTCCAGCTTCACTCCAGGCATTATAAATCAATTCGGCAAGAGTATGCGAAGCATTATGAAACAACCCTTTAGTAAAAGTTGTTTTGTTCCATAATGCTGTTGTATAAGTGTTAGAGCTGGTATTCCCAGCCAATTTTGTTGCGTAGGTATCAGCAATAAGCACACTATCTACGTATCGATGATTAAAATAGATATAATTAAAAATATAATTTGGTACATTGCTCACAGCATGAACCGAATCACCCGAATAAAAGTTAAGTTCTGATTGATAAGAACTCACCATGCTACTTTCATAGCGCGAATGAATACCACTATTTCCTGTATCCTGACCATCATAGTTGGCACTAATATGCAGCGGCATATGTCCATCTGCTACATAATGTCCCAGATCGGATGCATCCAACATTGCTTTGTGCCACTTGCATTTAATAAAATCAGCTTTTAGCGTGTCATACATATTCATGGTAGCCCATGGCAATGTTCCGTTCGAAATTACTGAACTAGATCCATGGCGACTTACTATTGAATCGTAAGTGGAAGCAATGCGTCCTGTGCTAATGAATTCCGCATAATTTTCAACATCTAGATAATGCTTCGGACTCTCGCTCTTATCTGCACTTTTGCGTGAATCAGCATCCGAAGCATGCATACTTAGCGAATCGGCCCAAATCCGGAATGCATTCATTGATGCCGGAAATGATTCTGGACATTTTCTGTTTATTATAGAATGTCCTTTACTTCCCCAACTTACTAGAAACAAACCTATTGTAAGCATCAACGAATATCGAAATATATTTTTTATCATCTTGATTTGATTATAGTTGTACCCATTTCTTTATTCTAGTATTTGACAAAATACTGCATAAAAATTCAGGGCAACAAAGATAAAAAAAATTGGCAGCCATCCAACTTAGCTGCCTGTTTTTTATGTTTTAATTTTAGCTTTTTCTTATTGCTTTAAAAGCAATCTGTAAACAATTTCTCAATGTAAAGGGCTAACTTTTATTTCAAAATTCCTAACTATATTTGTAAGGTAATCTAAAATAACATAGTTTGGCGTTTGTCAAAATATTTATAAAGCAACTAACAGCAACCGTTTCTACTTGATCAAATCTGTTACTTTATTTATAAAATTATTGAAATGTATTACAATTTCACCCTTAAAATTGTCATCATTCAAATGAACTTTCATAAAAGCTTCAGTATCCTCTTTTTTATCATCGGGTAAAACCAAATTAATCGGAAATGCCTGACAGAGAATACATTTTTCTTTTAATAAGTCTTCCACTACTTTGAAAACTAAACCATGTCCAAATTTTTCATCTTTCTTTTCATAAGTGCTACCACAACAGGTTACAAATACCAGTTTATTGATACTGTCAAAATACCTTGAAATAAAACTGCGAAGCGGAGGTATCAGCTTTCCCATCCATATAGGACCACACAAAATAACGTTATCAAAAGCCTGAATGTTTTTCTTAAGCGGTTTGATTCCAAAATTTAAATTCATCAAAAAAAGTAGAAATACATTGATACGTGGCTTTATTTCAACAATATCACAGGATAGACTTTGGGATATTTTTTCAGCCAGGTATTTATTGCTGCCTTTGTTAGAATAATAAACGACTATTGTTTTCATAATATATATTTCAAAATGGTTAGATATTAATGATAGTGAAGTAGGAGCGGGGAAGGGTTTCTCAAAATCAGTTATATTCTCAATTTACTGTTTTTGAGAAACCCTTCAGAATGTGCCAACATTATTTTAATTTGTGCGACAATACAAAATTTTCTATCGTTTTTTCCAACTTCATTAAACCATAGAAAACCAAAACTGCCAAACAGTTAGGTAATAATTATTGGTACAGAACAAATTTTTATCTCAAATTTTCATTTCACGAACTTAACCGTCCTGCTTCTTGCATATCACCTTTTTAAGGGTATTAGTTTACCCCTCCCGATAGCTATCCGGATTCTATCGGGGAACGAAGCGGAGGAGTTTCTTATATAAAATTTAAATTACCCACAAAGGTAATGGTTTCTTATTTCAAATACTTTTTTATTTCATCCAGAGTACGCATAGGATATTCATATACTTCAAAGTTTTGAAAACGAAGTAAACGCACTCCCCGAGAGTTTATGAAATCTGATCGTTTTGCATCATATATTTGTCCTTCATCCGTAAAATGTCCTGCACCATCAAGTTCAATTGCCAGAATATACTTTGAACAATAAAAATCAACTACAAAAATTACAATATTGAATTGCCTCAAAAAAACGCTCACCTTCCAATTGTCTGTTTTTTATCATACTCCACAATGCGACTTCTGCAACAGTCATCTTTTTGAACAGCTAATCAATTAAAGTCCCAGTATAACAGCAGTCGACTTCAATTTTTATTATTTCAATTACTTTTTCAATATTGTTCATTACTTCATCATTCGTAAATCGCAATACATGAAAACCACTTTGTTGCAATAAAAAGGTTCGGTTTTCATCTTTTTCCTTTTGAAAATTATGTATCTCACCATCAACTTCAATAATCAGTTTACACGAAAGAGCTACAAAATCAGGAATAAAGTTTTCAATAATATGTTGTCGGCGAAAACGAACGCCTAATTTATTACTTTTCAAATATTCCCATAATACAGTTTCTGCTGGCGTCATATGATTCAACAACCATTTTCTATTTACCTTTATAAACTCATAAAGAATAGGATCTGCTGTTTTCCATGCTGGGAAAAATGTAGAGGTATATTTTTTTTCTGAATCCATAAAATATGAATTTTAATTTGCTGTCTTTTACTATTTTGACCCCCAACACCCAAATGGGGGCTTCAGACCAAGTTTACTTCATATCAATAATATCTTTTTTTCTTTTTTAAAATACTGCGTCTTTAAGCCCCCAGTAGGGGGTTTGGGGGTCATATCTTATTTTACCTACTTGCATGTCCCCTTTTTAAGGGTATTAGTTTACCCCTCCCGATAGCTATCGGGATTCTATCGGGGAGCGATGCGGAGGAGTTTCTTATATTTATTTTTCTCTACTAAACAATTCATTTAGTTTAAAACTTAATGATGCAACCAAATTCTCACGAAGATAAAAATTTTCTTCATGCTTTGTTTTAAATGCGCCAACGTATTGCAGCTGGAGTTTACAAAATTTATAACTAAATCCCATCGTTATTGCTGGTTCAACAAAATAATATTCAGAGTTCACCAATCCATGAAAATCAAAATATTGATAGAAAATTGATCTATCATAATCTGTCTCCAGACTCATCAATGGTTTTAATGTATAACTCAGATGTGTAAAGCGCATTGAAAAAGCCATTTCAAAAAAACCAAACTTTGAAATACCCAGTGAAGGTTGAATAAACTGACGGTTTAAACCCAAAGTGTAATACGAGTTATTTTGATTTAATTGACCAAAACCTGCACCCACATTTAAACCGCTGTACAATCCGGAATTGTATTTTTTAAAATACATGATTTCATTGTCCCAAATATAATCATTCCCAAGCCCGTTGTTAACTTCACGTTTAGTAATGTCAAAACTATTCAGACTAGAATAAACGCCTATATGATCAGTAATTGCATAACCAGCTTCAATGCCAGCCCCATTATAATTTGCTGTGTTTACTGCCAAAACTGCATCCCCTTTTTTCTCAAAAACCATTATATTTTGTTTGGTAGGTAAATAGTAATATGACTGACAGGAGCTAAGGAACAGTATGACAAACAGAAAAATTGAAAAGTAATTGAATTTCATAACTGGGAACATTTACTTATTAAACATTTCGGGAAGTATGGTCAACTTATTTTCAATTTCTTTGATATCAGAAACGAAATTATAATTCCAGGCCGACTTGGTATTGTAATAGTGTGGAGCAACAAAAATACTATCGCCCTCATTCAACCGGTAAATCCTTATTTCCGATACATACTTATTGAAGTTTTTCTCACTCATCCATAAATCTTTTATCTGCGTATTCTCAAAATAATACCAGCTCGACATTGACTTAGGAACCGAATCCCTTTCTCCCCGGTAATAGGGATTGATGGGATCCAAAAAACCATATTCAACATAGATAGTAGAATCAGTACCGTTTTGAATGAACAATGTCTCTGTTGCCATAGGATAATAATTGTTATCTATACAACCCGTTAAAACCATAACAGTGGTCATAAGACCTATTCCAATCATTAAAAAACCATTTCCAGTTTTCATTTTTATTTGATGTATCAGTTTATCAATTCTCAACTTTTGTATTCTTGCCATTTATTCAATTAAAAACGGGTACTGCAGGTTTACATGATGGTCTTTAACCACACACCAAATATGACACCTATTTTAGCTATCCCAATGATAATGAATACACACATTATTCCAATGAGTACCTGTATTGGTTTTGAAACTGATTTATATTGATCTAATAATTTTTTCATTTTTATTTATTTTATTATAACAACTTACGACCAACCTTGATGGAATCTTTGCTGAACAAACCGAATAGCTAAAAACAACTAAGTATGTTAAGCATTACTTTTTATCTTGGTTGTTTGGCGAAGGTTTCACCTTCGTCATACTTAAAAGGAAAGCTTTGCTTTCCATATTATCTAACCGTCCGCATGAATGGCAACTTTTCTGTTGGCATCAAAGTTTGTACTATATTCAATAAACAAGGCATACCCGCAAAATCACGGGCACTTGAATATAAATAGTCTTCTGCCTTCTCTACAATTCCTGCTCTTACAGGATTCTCATGTATTTAGCTGATTTTCTGATATAGAAATTTATCACTGTAAATCAGTTCTGGATGATTCTCATGTGTCCAAAATTGAAAATCTTCATATCTCTTGTGCTTTTTGGCTGCAAACTCAAAAATATTCAACATCCAATCCTTTCGACTTTCCGATTCTGAATCTATTATTTCTTTTAAAATCACTTTGGCAGTGTGAGCCTTTAAATCTCGTATGGTATCACTTAACTTAGCTTTTTCACTTCGTAACATCATATGAATATGATTACTCATTATTACAAAAGCATATATTTCCAAACCTTTGTTGGTTTGACAATACCTCAAACTATCCAACACTATATCACGATATACTTTTCTTGTGAAAATATCAACCCACTGTACCACCTGTAAAGTAACATAATGCAAAGCATCTTGTTCTACTATTTTATAACCTGTACTCATAAAGTATCCAATTTGGGGGTTAAGGATTTAGCATCTAGTTATTTACTTTTCATTTTTCAAAAATATCATTGATTATCAAAGCTTTAATCCCGACATATTTTTAATTACATTTCGTCTTGGTTGTTTGGCGAAGGTTTCACCTTCAACCTACCCAAAAGGAAAGCTTTGCTTTCCATATTTGATTTGAATATGCAAGGTAAAACCTTGCTTCTAACTTCGACGAAGGTGAAACCTTCGCCGAACAAAAAAGCCGAACAAACAACCTACGACCAACTGGGGATATGCTCTCTCAATACGTTGATTTATTAACATCGTTGCGCGATCAAATTCTATCTGATGAATGCGTTTTCCAGACTCAAACTATTTTGCATCAGAACTTTCCTGTAAATTGATAATGATTTGATTTGTCATAATATGATATTAAGAATAATGATATTTATTTTAAAGTTGTTTATTTCGCTATAATGTTCAAAAGGGTGTATTTTTTTAATCTTTTCTTTTATGGTTTACTCGAAGTCCTTTCTCTTTATCTGAAATACTAGAGATATAATTTAATAAAATAAGATTTTCTAAAAACACACGATTAAGTGCATTGTTTTCAAGAGTTGCTTTTTTTCCTGTATCAGCTATTTCTTTGTACACTCCACTCATTGAAAATAGAATCTCATCAATAGAATCATTAGTTACAAGGGCAATATTATTGTTAAATAGATTCAATTTGTCATATTGTGAAGTCTTATTATTCTTCAATAATGATAATATCAAACTATTACTCTTTACGGGCATCCTTAAACTATTAATCAACTGACTAACAATGACTATACTTTCAGGATTACTTAATATTATTTCATCATCGCAAGAGTTTGCAAATTTAAACTTGTCATTTGGTTCAATTTTTTTTGATTTTAAAATCATTTCTAAATCATTACTATCTATAGCCAATTCATCAATAAGATTTATATATTTATTAAGATGATTTTCTAAAAGTAAAACATTTGCACCTTTGTAATTATCAAGTAGAAATTTATAACTTGTAAGTGTTGGATTCACTTTGTTGTTATCAATTAAGATTTTCATCCGATCTTTAGTCAAAGATTCGACATCAAATGTTTCATACCAAAAAGGGATAGATATAATTAACAAACTGTATGTCTCAATTTTTATTACTGTATTATGGATAATAGCATTACATAATTTACTGTATTTTATTTGATCTCCTTTTCTTTCTGTTGACATTTTCACTTTCGAAAGTGAATCTGCATTCGAAATATTATTAAGGAAGTTTACCAGAGTAGAATCTAAAACATTGTTATTTCTTTCAAATCTGTCTAAGACATTATCCCATGAAGGCTCAATTTTTAAATATGTAAATAATAAATCACAAACAGTAGTTTCAATTATATTCGAAAGATTGTCAATAATAGTATTCACTTTTATAATAATTTTCTCTTTTGAATCCAAACTTAACTCCTTGTGATTTAGTAGTTTTATGTAGTTGTCAATTTCCTCTTCGATATTGTTTTCCAACCTCAAGTAAACTGACTCTACATATTCCTGAACATTTGATTCTACATAAGATATTAAGTGTTGTAAATTACTTGTTACTATACAAGTGTAGTTCATTTTATCAAACAATTGAGAATCATATTCTTTATAATGTTTCAATATTAAACTAATCATTTCTATATTAATCGAATACGAATTACCCGCATAAACATAGTCTATTAGAGATTTTGGAGACTCCAAATCAATTGAATTAAATTTCAATTCCAGTCCATCAATTATAGCTTCTAGATTTTTCTCATTCGTATTTATATTTAAGAATTTAGAATAATTGGTTATGTAGGTTGTGTTATCTTGAAAGATATCTACAATTTTCATAAAATCTGCATACTGAATTATGTACTTAAAATACAATTCCTTTCTTTCTTCCGAATAGAAAGATTCACCTTCTATAAAATTCCATATATTATCCCATTTATCACACAATACTTCAATAAATCGTTCGATGTGAGCTGTGACATTGATATATTCGTTGATAAATCCAATTGTAAAATCTTCTTCATTACAAAGTTGTTGAAATAAACGTTTTTTCTTTTCTTGATTATTTGAACTTATAAGTAAAGCATCTATTAAATCAAAATTAAGAACATACTCCTTCTCAAATGCAAATTCATTTATTTTCTTTATTAACTCATTTGTCTTGGTAAGCTTATAATCAAATACACTTAATTTCTCAGTTTTTACATTGATAAGGAACTGATAATCTGATTTAGTCAATGCTCCTTCATGAAAAACTGATATATAATCCATGTAGTTTTCATCAATATAACCATTACGTAATAAGATATTAATCAAATCACTTTTTTTGTCGGAATCAGTTGCTATCAATATTTGCTTTCTAGAGAGTAAATATTTTAATTTGGATTTTCGTATTTGATTTTTTTGTTCATTTATTTTTTCAATATCTTTTTTTAAATTGTTAATCTGACTTTTATTTTGTATTATTTCTTCTCTCTTTTTAAATGTCATTAGGGGGTTAATTTCTTTTTCAACTTCCAAAGCATTATATTGGATGTTACTTTCATAACCAGAATAACTTGAATTATAAGAATATCGAATGCTATTTTGATAAAAATCAAATAGTTCAGATTTTGCAAATTCAGAAATTGTGAATCTTTGATTGCCTACAACAAAATGAACAAAAGGATTACTCACAGTTATCTTCTCTACTATCTTTGATAAATATATTATTTTAAGTTCAATAATGTCAGTTATTTGATTATGTTCAGTTAGATCTATTTTTATTTTTATTTCATTTATCTCACTTTCAAGTCTCGATATCTCAGTTTTAATATATTCTGATTTTTTCGATATTGTTTTATATAAATCTCCATCGTTTTGGCTTAGAAGAGTAAAATCATTTGGAAAGATATTCTTATAAACAATCATTGAAAGTAATTTATTATGCTCTAAATTACCCTCAACTTTTTCTGAATAAATATAGAATTCATTCATGATATTGTACATAAGCCTCATGTCATCAATGAATAATGACAAATCATCAATAAGTTCTTCTGTAATATTATATTTATTCTGATCAATAATTGTATGAAGTTTGTTACCTGAATTCGAAAAGTCGATTACAGGAATAATAGGAATCATAAAATCAAAGAATTTAGTCCTGTCTTTATCAAGAAACATATCATCCTTGATGGCATAAATAAATACTATCTCTTTTTTAATTTTATTCGAACTATTGATTAATAGGTTGATTTCTCGAAGCTTTGTGAACACATCTGTTTGCCCAAATCTATCCAGATCTTCGATTACAATCACATTGTATTTTGTTGCTTCAAAAAAGTAAATTATTTCATCAAGGTGATTATTCAATATTGATTTGCTAATATCTTTGTCAATTTCAATTTCTCCATTTTTTATATTTAACTTTTTAATAGAAAGCCCAATAATTGATCTGGATGATTTGTATATTATCCAAAATAATCCAAATATTGAAATGATTGAAGCTAGGTATCGAGCTAAAGTGGAAAAACTTTCTAAGAAATTTAATAAAGGAAACTTAGCAATAAGGCTGGGAGCTAACAAATAAGTAAATGAAATTAGTAATATTGAGAAAGCTGCGGAGTAACCTAACAACTCCATTTTTCTATTACTTCTTATTTTCTTAAATCTTGAATCTGGTATTTTTGAGTCTTTTTCATGGAAAAAAAGTTGTTGTAAAATACTTAATTCAATCAATCTTAATAGTTCATCATTATTTGAATCTTCATCGGATTGATTATTGGGTTTATCATTTTTTTTATCCTTAAATGTAGCTAAAGATATGTTTAGAAACTTATATTTGGGAAAGAAAGTGCGTCTGAAACAACTTTCAGATTTTGAATTATTCTTAATATAAGTTTGAATTATACTGCTTTTACCAGAACCGTAAGGACCTGAAATAGCAATATTTTTAATTGTTTTCCGATTTTCTAAAGCCCAATCTATAGACTTAAGATATACATCACAATCTTCAGCAGTATCTGTTGGTGACAATGGCTTAAATTGTGTTTTATTATTCATCGGCTTTTGATGCAATATTTTAATAATATCAGTATAATTATTCTTCAAAAAGTTGCTAATATCCTTTATATTTATCATTTGCTTTGTTTGTTCTTTTCTTCTTTATTCTCTAGATGACTAAAGATATTAACTGAGTTTACTTGCTGGAACTTTACTTTCATGTTTATATTAATTGAAAAGTGTACCAGTATTTCAAATCAAAAGTATACCAATTATTTTAATTTAAATCATCCCTGAGCAGTTTTTTTAGGGGTACCCCTAAAAAAACTGCTCAGGGATTGCGGAT
>Ga0247844_1009476_pt1 | contig 10150 bp, 8 predicted proteins | sample LaCtaG_FD_192421 | JGI IMG/M metagenome (GOLD analysis project Ga0247844, IMG submission 192421) | Freshwater microbial communities from meromictic Lake La Cruz, Castile-La Mancha, Spain - LaCruzMarch201714.5m_1 | ecosystem: Environmental > Aquatic > Freshwater > Lake | place: Spain: Castile-La...
TGAACCACCCCAAACCAAACTGCAAGAAGCCCGCCAACAAAACGGCACTCAAAAACATCGGGAAAGACCCGAGCTCTTCGATGGCGGTAAAAACGATCACGGTGAGCCCGGCGGCCGGGCCCGAAACCGAAAGCGCCGATCCACTCAACGCTCCTACCACCAAACCGCCGACGATGCCACTTAGAATCCCCGCCATCGAAGGGGCCCCACTCGCCAAAGCTATCCCCAAACAGAGCGGCAAGGCCACCAAATACACCACCAATCCTGCGGGCACATCCCGGGATAGCTGTTCAGTCCACTTCATGGGGTATACCCTAGGTTAATCCGTGCACCAAGGTAGGCCCGAACCGCCTCAGGCGCGCAGCACCAGACGAAAACCCTCGCTATGGACGTTGAGAATCTCGAGCTGGGCGTCGGCTTTTAGGTACTTGCGCAGTTTGGCCACATACACATCCATACTGCGTCCCGTAAAGTAATTGTCTTCTTTCCAAATCTTGCGCAAGGCATCGCTGCGCCGCACCAAATCGCCCATTTTGACCAGGAGCAAGCTGAGCAATTCTCCTTCTTTGGGCGAGAGCTGTCGCTCCCCGTCCGGTCCTTGGAGGATGCGCAGTTTCGGATTGTAGTGAAAGAGCCCAAAGACAAATTCGGCCGGCAATTCGTCGACTCGGTTGGTCCGTTGCAGCAATGCTTTGATTTTGAGCAGTAATACTTCCGAATCAAAGGGCTTTACAAGATAGTCGTCGGCCCCGATGCGGTATCCTTCCAAAATGTCTTCTTTCAGGCCTTTGGCGGTCAAAAAGACCAGCGGAAATTCGGGATCGCGCTCTTTGATCATGCGCGCCAGATTGAATCCATCGATTTCCGGCATCATTACGTCGAGCAGCGCCAAATCAAACGACCCGCGCTGCCAGGCCATCCATCCGAGTTGTCCATCGCGGGCCAACTCCACTTCCAACCCATGGAGACTCAGATAGTCGGCCAAAATGGAGCCAAAATTGGGATCGTCTTCTACAATCAAGAGGCGCCCTTGGATGCGTTTATCGGTCTCGATTTCTTTCTGCATGATGGAGGGGGAGTTGAAGGGTAAATGTGCTGCCTTGACCCAGCGCACTGATGACGGAAACCGTTCCCGAGTGCAGGTGGATCATTTCTTTTACAAAGGATAAGCCCAGCCCGTGGCCTTTTACGGTGTGGATGTTGCCCGATTGTCCGCGGTAAAATCGATCGAACAGATGGCTCATCACCTGATGATCCATCCCCTGACCATTGTCGCCCACCGCCAAACAGACGCGATCGGTCTCGTTCCAGGTGCGCAAGGTGAGCATCAAAGGGCCATTGGCGTATTTGAGCGCGTTGTCGATGAGGTTCTGCAATACGGTGCCCATTTGCGAAACGTCTGCCTCGATCAGGTCCGATTCGGCTTTGAGATCCCAGACCAGCGCAGCCTTGGCTTCTTCCAATTTGAGTTCAAAACGCCCAACTATTTCTTTCAGCAACGTATGCAGATGCACCGGGGCAAAATCGAGGTGCAATTGCCTTCGGTCGAGCATAGACAGGCGTAAAACATCTTCCACCTGCCGATTCATGCGTTGGTTCTCTTGGCGAATGATATTCGTATAGCGCTGTATGCGTTGGGGATCGGCCCACACTCCGGGGCTATCGCAGGCATCCAACGCCAAATTGATGGTCGCAATCGGGGTTTTGAATTCGTGGGTCATATTGTTGATGAAGTCGGTCTTCATCTCGGACAATTTCTTTTGGTCGAGTGCTTCGCGCAAGGTGTAGGCAAACAAAAAAGCCACCCCTGCGGTGAAGATCAAACCGAGGGCGACCAATCCCCAAAGCCCTTTAAAATCCAAAATACCGGCCGAATCTTCTGCGAATACGCGCAGTTCGATATTCCCGGGACGCACATCGCTTTGGAACAGTTTGATCGAGCGCACTTCTTCTGTGGCGCCTACGGTGGAATCCCCAATTCCCGTCGGCAATCCACGGTCAAAGATCCCAAAGCGATAATCGACCCCCTTGCCGAGTCCCGCGAATTCTTCATCCAACAGCCGGCGCAGTCGAGATTCGTCAATCCGTTCATCGAGCGGGGGATTGGTCAAACCGCTGCGGACCAAACTCTGAAACAGACTGTCGAGTTGATAGACTTTCCGAATAATACGAACCCCTTCGGGCCCTACGGTCGTTTTGAGTTCGACGCGTCCGCTGCGGCTATAGTTGGGACCCTTCGCAGAAAACACACTGATCCGGCGGCTGCCTCCGCCCTGAATGGGGTCATCGTAGTGATCTGCCACACCCGACTCAGTCAGGCCTTCGTCATAGTAGTATTCTGTGCGCACCGTATCGGGCTCGCTAAACAACATGGAATCGGCAAGAGCGGCAATGACCTTATCGGGATTGGAGCGCAAATCAAACTCTCCCAACATGCGCCGGGTTTGATCGTCTTGGTCAATTCGCTTTGACACCCGGCTCAAGGCTTCGCCCACAGCGGTTTCAAACTGCTTTTCCCGCACTTTGAGCGCCCCGGTAATCCAATACCATTGAATGACCGCTAGACCCATGGTGGCCAAGCTCATGCCCAACAACAACCAGCCCGACGATATGCGATTTCGGTTCATTAATCAGTATTCAAAGTAAATTCCGAAAGCGCCTTGACCCCGCACGTTTTCGTGCGAAAATCCTCAAAGCGGGTCGCGAATGATTGAACGGAGCTGTTCCGCAGACCAATGCCCGGTCCACCTTGCCTAAATTTACCCTATATTGAAGAGCATGCTCTGTGCCGGTGGCCGTTTTTCTATACCTATGATCCCATCCTACTTTCGTTTTGGCTCTTCTTATTGGGTACAAAGCGCTTTCTATCTCGGGCTTTGTTGGGCTGGAATCTCAAACCTGACCGCCCAACCCCTGGCTTTTAAGGGAAGTGCCGGTCCAACGGTCCAAATTGGAACGGACACCCTTGAGGTCGGATTTGCCGGAGGGTTTAACAGCCCGCAGTTTTCGACCATCGATCTCAATGGTGATGGGCTCGAAGACCTTGTCGTATTTGATCGCAGCGAACATCGTATTCTTCCCTTTGTGCGGATCACGGCCCAAAGTCCCCGGTTTGTTTATGGTGCCCAATACGTCGACAGCTTCCCGCGGATAGAGCACTGGATGCAGCTCTACGACTACGATTGCGATGGTCGTAAAGATTTATTTTGCTCGGTTTCCAATGGAGTAGGGGTCTATCGCAACAGCGGAACCGGCAATCAATTGCGCTTCGAATGGGCGCTGGGCAACTGGCAATACCTGCCCACCGATTTTGGTGGCACTTCGGGTATCACCAATTTAAAAGTGCCCGTCACCGATTTTCCCGCCATCGCCGACTTCGACCGAGACAATGCGGTCGATATTTTGACTTTCTCCCAACTCGGAATCAATATTGAACACCACCGCAACCTCCAACCCTGCGGTTTGGATTTTTATTTAAAAACCGACTGTTGGGGCGGAGTGCTCGAAAATTTCTCAAACAACTCGGTGCAAATCGATGCCTGCGATCCCGGAAAAGCGCCTTGGGACGAGGTTGCCCAAACCTCCAACGATCCATCGGAGAAAGTACAACACTCGGGCAGCACCCTCACCGCCCTTGATCTCAACGGCGACAATCGTTTGGACCTGCTGCTCGGGGATGTCTCCTACAACAATGTTACGGCCTTGTACAACGACGGGTCGGCCGATACGGCCCACGTTTCGATTCAAGACAGCACGTTTCCCCAGTACAATACGCCCGCCAATGTCTTCGTATTTCCGACTTCGAGTTATATCGATTATGATGGGGATGGAAAGCGCGATTTGATGGTCGGACCCAATATCGATGCCTCGGTCAACGATTCGAGCGCGTGGTATTATCGCAATCTCGGAACCGATGCTGCACCCGTGTTCGCGTTTCAGTCGAAAAACGGCCTGCAATCCGAGATGGTCGATATCGGCGAAAGGGCCCGTCCCGTGCTCTTCGATTGGGATCAAGACGGCTTGTTGGATCTATTCATCAGCGGAACGGGTAGTCTGATTTCATCGGGTGTGTACCGACAGGGCATTTGGTATTTCCGCAACATAGGAGACACGGTCGAAGCGGTTTTTCAGCTCCAAACGAAGAACTTCGGCAATTTCGCCAACTTGGGTTTGGGCACCCGTCTGCACCCGGCCATGGGCGATTTGAGCGGTGATGGCGTGCCCGACGTGATGGTGGGAACCGGCGAAGGATTGCTGTATGCCTTTGAGCAATTGTCGAACGGGGGCTTTGCGCTGATGCCGTCCAACATCAACGGTCTAGACGTGGGGAACGAAGCGGCTCCAGCGCTGTTCGACCTGACGGGAGACGGTTTGCTCGATTTGCTCGTGGGCGAAGACAACGGTAACATCAATTATTTCGAGCAGTTTATTGGGGCTACGTTCCCGGCTTTTGTGTTGGTCAACGAACGGTTCGGAGCCATCGATATGAAGGGTACTCTTTCGGGCGGATTGAGTGTTCCCGCGCTCTATGCCGGTGCGGATGGAGTTCGGTTGATGGTCGGCAGCTACGCGCTCGGAATTTCAGAATTCGACAGTTTGTCGAATGGACTCAATTTGCCCTCGACGCTTACGGGTGTCCTGGGAAATGGCACTCAAGCCAGCACCGATTACAAGCTCACGCCTTTTGGGGAATCCAAGAAAAGCGGGCGGAATCAATTCCTCATCAAAGCCTCCGAACTCAGCGCCGCGGGTCTGGTGATGGGCACCGTGGAGAGCCTTGGATTCGAAGTATCGGGTTCCAACCACTCCCCGATCGATCAAGGGGTTTCGGTGCGCATGAAGCTCGTCCCCGCCCGCGACTCGTTGACGACGTTCGAAACCAGCGGATTTTCCGAAGTGATTCAGGATGGTTTTCAGCCCCTGATTCTGACTTCGGGTTGGAACGATTTGGTATTGCACCGAAATTTTACCTGGGACGGAACATCCGATGTGCTCGTGGAAGTCTGCTTTAGCCGCAATTCCACTTCTGTCGACATTCCGGTGCGCTTGCACGATGCGGGATTTAAAGCCAATGCCTACGGCGATATCAGCAACCACAACACCAATACCGCCAACGGCTGCACCCAACCCTTTCAAGCGGCTTCTTCGCTTCGCCCCAATATGCGCTGGGTCGTTCGCCCCCAAGTGCGCACGGTGGCAGAACACAGCTATACGGGTCAATACCTCGCTCCGGCCTTGGGCGATTTGAATTCCGATGGCAAACCCGATCTGATCGTGGGTGGAGCCGGCGGTGGACTGCGCTTTTTCGAAGGAACCGAATACGTCGCGCCTTTGTCGACACCCGAACTACGACACCCTATTCCCGGTTTGATCGTCCTGCCCAATCCCAATTCGGGTCGATTCCGCGTGGTGTCTGAGGGTCTTGCCGAAGGCACGGTGTTGGGTCTCTTTGATCTTCAAGGGCGGGAACTCTCTCGATTTGAATACCATCCTACGGAAGAAGTCACCGTAGACCTCGCCTCGGGCATCTATCTGATTCGCACGCTTGAAGTCCATCCCCCCCGCCACGCCCGCTGGATTCTCCGCTGAAAAATGGGACGAAGCATCGGCCTCGATGCGGGTGCTTTTCTACGACGGAACCTGCGCTCTGTGCCATGGGGCGGTGGGCTTTATCCTGCCCCGGTTGCGCACCTCTTCCAGACTGACATTCGCGCCTTTGCAGGGCAATGTGGCTGCGCACCTTTTGCGCGGTTCCATCCAATCTTATGACCCGGAAGCGGTCGTTCTCTTCGATCGGGGACAGATTTGGACCGGGGCCGAAGCGGTACTTCGCTGTGCCGCTGACCTTCGCGCTCCATTCCGCTTACTGCTACAAACCGGATTCCTCGTTTCTCCGCGTTATCGAGCGCGGCTCTACCGATGGATTGCCCAAAACCGAATGGGTTGGTTTGGGCGTGCCACCCGCTGCCGACTGCCTGATCAAAAAATGCGCTGGAGAATGCTGAATTAACAAGAACAGTTTCAGTGTCACCCGTAATTTCTGTTGACTGGGTAAAAGGATGCTCAACGCAGTGATCAGGAAATCTAATCTTGAATAGGTCTTTGAAAGAATGCACTTGTTGATTGATTTAGTAATGTATTCGATGAAACTTAGACTGTAGCAGTCAAGGAAGTGCCCGACCATCAAGTTGTCTAAGGCCTCTCGACTTGGGGTCCCAGCGACGCCGAGTCGCACCCAGCCGCAACGGCCCGGTAGAACCGCGATGCTTCGCAGTTCAAACAAAATGGCCATAAAGGTCTTCGTCAATGTGATTGAATGTCACTCGGCCAAAGGCCGTCATCCAATAAATTCCGCTTAAAAAAGCTCGTTTCTTTCCTTCTTTCTTTGGAGCAGCAAAGAAAGAAGCCCACCGCGCTTTTTTTCCACCAACGGATGTGTAGCCCCACACCATGGTGTGGGGCACCTGCAAAGTCGTAGAGAGGGAATGAACAGCGCAGGCCTACTTTGAATGCTCTTTGGCGTAGCCGGAAGACTTCGACTCGAAGACCCATATCAATCTCTTACGACCCTCGCTCAGTTATTCTCTTGTACGTTTTTTGCGATTAAAGTTTGGAACGTGAACTGCAATAACAGACTTCACTCCCCAGAAATACCCAGTAAATCAACTAACTCAAGGTAAAGCACGCTGAAAGTCTGATCATCATCGTGTTGACCCTCCTCCCGCCGGTCTTCCCCCCCGTCCCGAAGCATTCGGACCCCGCCCGATTTTCCAAGTAAGCCCGAACATGACATAGGGCTCCAACACCAACTGACTCCGGTCTTCGGTATAGGTCGCGCTAAACGTACGGCTGATGCTCGCATTTTGACCGAGCAGGTCAAAGAACCGAACCTTAGCCTCCAATTGCCTGTTTTTAAGAAACTTATAACCGACGCCCGCATTCCACAACACAAAGTGGTCGTCGAATCCCTCGTTGAGGCCGAAATAGCCTTGATACGTCACATCCGTTTCGAGCACCAACCCAAAAGGCGCCTGATACCGCACCTTCGCATATTGGGTCACATTGGTAAACGAGTTGTCGGCCGCGGTATTCAAGCTGTTGGAAATGCTCGAATACGCCAAGCGCGAATTCACGGTAAAATCGATGGATTCGCTCAAGTTGCTCGACAGGTTCAGACTGGCTTCGGGATTGATGTTCTGTGCCCGATTGACTTCGAGGTTGATTCGGCTCGGATTTTCGTTGACGTTGACGCCCCCCCGAAGATTCCATTTGAGCTTGCCCTGCCCGGTAGCAAAACCCCAGCTCGCATAGGCGCGCGCGCTCCAGGCCCCCTGCATGTTTTCGGGCAAACTCAATTGCTGTCCTGGGCTGAGACCCTGCACGGGAAACGACTCGGAGGCAATCAAGGTGCTGGTGCCGATGTAGTCTTCGGTCCAATTGAAGTTCAACATGGCGAAGACCCCATTGCCTTCGCGGGGATCGTTCAACACCATCCGGGTAAAAATCGAATGCGAATACGCCTGGCGGAGCAAGGGATTGCCTGTCGAAAGCAATACCGGATTGCTATTGTCTACCGCATTTTGGAGTTGATCGATCGAGGGCAACTGGGTTGAAGTGCGGTATCGAAACCGCCAATTGAGATTCTCTCGGGCTTGGTATTCGACATTGAACTCGGGCAATAGGGCTTCGAACCGGCGCTCGAGATCGAGGGTAAAGGGCAAGGACTGCGCATTGTCGAGGGTCGACTGTTGGGCCCGGAGTCGCATGCCGACTTCCCAGACGGTGTCGGTATACGAATAGCCCAATCCGGCGGCATGGGTCGTCAAGGGACTTGAAAAGACAGTACTCAGCGCAGAATCGAGGGTTTCGGTTCCGTTTTCGTCGAGGTTAAAGGTCCTTCGGTCCTGTTGTTGACGGTTTTGGCTGTATTCGTAGCTCACTTCTCCGATGCCGCCCAGCAAGGGCTCGGTATAGGTGGTGTTCAAACTCCATCCGGGGTCCTCAAATGTGGTCCGATAGGCTTGATCGAGGGTGTCTGTTTCGGAGCCGAAGCGGTTTTCGGAAAACAGCGATCCAGAGCCCGTACTGCCTTGGGCATTGAGCGATAAGGAGGTGCTCAGGGTGCGACCGGGGGTGCGAAAACGGTGACCGTACAAAGCGCGCCCCCCCAACGACCAAGACGAACTCGAAGACGCCGCCGAACGGTTGACCGAATTGAGCAGCGAATCGGCCGCATTGCGCGTGCTCGAAAGGGTCTGGCTCTGACTGCCCAATTCGGTAAAGCTCAAGCTGGGATTGAATTCAAACGTATTGGTGCTGTCGGGATTCCACTCAATATCGAGGTTCAAACTGTGCTGCTGTCGCTCGTCGAGGGCTTGGCTCGATTCCCGATACACCTGTCCGGAATCTTGCGGCAGGGTATACCGCCTCAGGACCTCGCTTCCGCTCCGGGTGTTGCGATCCGAAAACCGATAGCCTCCCTGCACATCGAGACGGCTGTTCCACGAATTGCTGTAGTTCAAACCCACTTCGCCCAATTCGATTTGTCCGCTGGGGATGGGCGGTGCCACCGACCCCCGAAAACTGGGACCGCCTGCGGAAAGTGCATCGAAGCCGAGGATATTGACATTGTTGGCATTGCCCGTCAAGGTCCATCGCTCGCTCCCGCGAAACCAATTGAGATTGCCCCCCACTTCGTAGTGATCGTCGGTGCCATAAAAGGCCTTGACTTCTCCAAACTGGCTGAATTTCTTGCTCTTTTTGGTTACGATATCGATGGTTTTGGTGGTATTCCCATCCTTGAATCCGGTAAAACGGCTTTGATCGCTTTGGCGGTCGTACACCTTGACTTCGTCGACCATTTCGGCTGGAAGCACATCGAGGGCGGCTTTGGAATTCTCCCCAAAAAAGGGCTTGCCATCGACCAACACCAGACCAACGCTTTCGCCCTGGGCCTCGACCGTGCCATTTTGTACGTTCAAACCGGGCATTTTGTTGAGCAACTCGGCTGCATTCGCATCGGCGTGGGTGGTAAAGGCGTCGGCCTTGATGACGCTGGTATCGCCCCGGAGTTCTTCGGCCCGCATCTGCCCGACCACTTGGGCTTCGGCGAGCAATTCGTTCGAGGGCTTTAGCTGGAACCGCTGTTGTTTGGTGACTCCGTTTTTGAGCGAGATATATTCGCGTCCGTCTTGATAGCCAATGAATTGAATTTGCACATTGACATCACCTGGCTTGAGCTGATTCCACTGGGCTTGGCCATTGACATCGGTTACGGTGGCTACGAGGCGCTTGCCCTCGGGACCGGCCTGATTGACCAATACTGCGGCTCCGACCAAAGGCTGATTCTTTTCGTCGACTACGGTTACTTTCAATCCCGCTGTTTGCGCCAATGCCGGGAGTATACCGCCTAAAACAAGCCCAAGGCTGAAGAATACAAGGCGTACGTTTTGAGAGAAATTCAAGAGAACGAGGGGTTTGAAACAATCTAAAGGAACTCGAGAGGCCGGCGTCGATCCACGATGACCCCAACGAACCACGGCGCATAGACGACGCAAAGGTCCGATGGTTTAACCGCCCAGAATCTCTTAGGTTCCCCGATTTTGGACAGGGCGTCGTAAAGTTCGGTTAAAGTGGACAGACGAAAGGGAAAAGTCCTCGAAGCCCCTTTGTTTTTGTGCGGGTTATTCTCGTGGAAAACGCTACGCAACAAAGCCCACTCTTTTGTAGCTTTGCAGCCCTTTGCAATTTCGGGATGTAGCTCAGGTGGTAGAGTACACGTCTGGGGGGCGTGTGGTCGCTGGTTCGAGTCCAGTCATCCCGACCATCGTTGAATCCACTTCCGCTGTGGCGGAATCTCGGGATGTAGCGCAGCCCGGTAGCGCACTACGTTCGGGACGTAGGGGTCGCTGGTTCGAATCCAGTCATCCCGACCGAGGTCAAGGCCCATCCTGTGTACTGACATGGACTGGGTCTTTTTTTATGCCGAGTTCGAGCTTCATTCTTTTCGACCCTAGGCCGTATTTAGGTCACCTGCGATACATTTTCTTCCACTTTTGAGGCCGAACTTTGGCGCGCTCTTAAGCAGCATTGGGAACAGTCCCGCTGCGGTGGGAGCCTAAACCCCTTTGATCTTTCTTTATTATGGAAC
>Ga0247844_1009482_pt1 | contig 10144 bp, 8 predicted proteins | sample LaCtaG_FD_192421 | JGI IMG/M metagenome (GOLD analysis project Ga0247844, IMG submission 192421) | Freshwater microbial communities from meromictic Lake La Cruz, Castile-La Mancha, Spain - LaCruzMarch201714.5m_1 | ecosystem: Environmental > Aquatic > Freshwater > Lake | place: Spain: Castile-La...
GCCGCCCCAAAAACTACCACCTCCTCACCAAGCCCCGCAAATCCATGGGCCATGTTCCCAGAAGAAACCGCCCATCCAAAACCCCACGCCAAAATCCCAAATCCGCCTTAAGTTAGCGCCATTCGGGTCAGTCAAAGATTCTTGACAGATTGAGATAGTAGAAACCATGGGCTCGATGCTGCCCGGTGGGGTCCAGGAAAACTGCTGGATTGAGGGAAATAGAGGATCCGCTTCGAGAGGAAAACCCGTGCCCACACGGGCGGGCCGCCTATGCCCCTGGGCTTTTGCGACTCACACGATTCTTTGCACATCAGGATTTCTGAACTCGGATTCATAATCCAGCGGCTGCGATGCGGTGGTCGCATGCCATTTCGTCGAAGGAGTCCTGCCGCGATTCCGCGAGCCGCGCCGTTAGCTCGCCCTCGGCCCGAAGCGTTCGCTGTTTTCTTCGTATTTGTAGAAAATCAGGAGCATCAACAGCCCGAACAAGACCGAACTGATCACCAAAACCACACTGATCAATCCCTCGACGGAAAATGACAACCGGATCAGGATCGTGGAGACGATGAATCCCGAATTGCGGATGATTTTGTGAAAATCATCGGCGAGGAAAAACGAAAAGAGCAGAAGCATCACATCCACAAGAATGAGGATGGTGAAAAACTCATCGAAGAAAATGCTGTTGATATTGATGAACGAGGCCGCCATCGAATGGGAAGGATCAAAAACCCCGACCGCCCAAGTGGAAAAAGTATAAACCGCGACCCCGAAAAGCACCGGAACCAGCACGACGGCAATCCCTTTTTTTAGAAGAATAAATCGCTGCAAACTCGCCTCGGATGTCGTTTTCAACTCAGCAAGATCAAAGCGTTTGGTGGAGAGTTTTTTGAAATGAAAGAGCAGATAAAAAAGAATCAAGGACGCGACAATGTCGTAGGTGAATTGCAGATCTCCCCGGATTTCAAACCAGTTCGCTGAAATTTCGAGATTTGCCAAATCTTTGAAAAGACGACGGATCACGATCAGCGTAATGATCTCGTATTGTTTGCAGATGTAAGTCGTGATCGAGCGCGGGATGTAAAACAACAAAAGGTAAACCTCATACACCAAGATAAAAGAAAACGGCGTGTAGGCCGCCGCGATCGGATTATCCAAAAGCTCTGGTGGCGCTCCCTCGATGGAGATCAAGCCCCAGTCTATCAGGTAGATCAGCCCCAGGTGAATCAGAAATCCGGCAATCGCGATGACCAGAGTGATTCGCTCCACGAGCAATCGACGCTCGCTCGAGAAGAAAAATTGATAGAGTTTGTCGATCACGGGGAGGACTTTCCAAAGTCGCGGAAAACCAAGGTTCGTTACGACACTTCTTGTAAACCCGATTCCTTATTCTGACCATCGGGAATTTGCGGAGTCCCTCCCCGGGCCGTTCCCCGCCCGCTCCATGGGCGCTCTATCGGATTTCGAGAATCGTTGACAGGGCTCTTGTGATTGCCTCCAGGTCCTTGGTCGCCAAGGTTCCCATTCTGGACTGAAGCCGATGCTTTGCGACAGCGCGAATTTGATCGATCACCGCAACGGTCGCCTGGCCCTGACAAGTCACGGAAAAAGGGGTCATTCCGATTCTTGACAGATTAATAGTAAAAGTAATAGGGGTCAGGAATTAAATATTGACTTCTGGACAAAGCGCTCAGGAGGATGCAAGGGATTTTGAGGTTCGTATTTGGCGTTGATTGATGCCCCTCCCCACAGCGACATGGAAATTATGTCAATAATTAATTCCTGACCCCTTGCTCTTACCTTTGTAATCGGCTCGAAAAAATTTCCTTCGTCTGCAATCAGATTTTGTCGGGCGTTTATCCCAGATTCTTCTCGAGTCATGACATGATTAGCCAGTGTTTAAGGCATTCCGAGCATGTTTTTAACTTCGCGGAAAAGCTCTCTTTCTCGGAACTGCAACCCCATTTTGTTTAACAATTATTTTCACCGATCGGTGATATTAATTGTAAATTTCCACTCGGAATTGAAAGCCATGGGGAGAGAGCAATTCCAGGTAATCGCATTCCTTGCGTCCGCAATCGTGTGGAAATGCAGACACTTTTGAGGCGCCGGGTCTTGTGCGGTGGGAGTAAAGCCCCGGCCACTTTCCGGTCACGCCCGGACGCGGGGTCGGTTCCACATATTGACTTATTCTTCCCTTTTTCCAACTTCACCTCTGTCCTGTAACCTCCGCATCGCGTTCCAAACACTATTCGGCGCACCAGCGTTGAGTTCTCTGGCAATCCACCCCATCGACATCGGTGTCTATTTTCGCAGTTCCGCCGACGAGCCGATTTTTTAACGGGTCGCCCTTCTTGAGCGCTCTCAGTTCCTCAAGTCCCACTTTCCTTTTTCCCAAAAACTCCGCGATCACACACGTTGACTTTTCCTCCATCGTCTCCGCTAAGGCATCCCCCTCGTGAATCTCCCGGTTCGCGTTTTCCGCCACTCCGGCTCCCACCAATCGCTCCAAAAAATCCTCCGCACCATACCTCCAGCCTCGCCGAATCCCACTCCAGAGTTTCTTGTCAGCATGCCCCTCCGCGCACCGCCGCATCTCCATCAATTCGCGAAATTCACGCCGACCGCCAGCATTGTTCCGCCGGATTCCCCAGTCCCCAAGCAGGCGATCCGTTTGCAACCAGCCAAGCCGCTTACGAGGCGGCTTCAGATACTGCGAAAAACTGCTTCACGCATAGTCCGGCATTTTCCCCTCAGCCTTTACCAAACCCGCCCGCACCGGATTCAATTTGGAACGGGTTCCTGCTGGGTTTCCTCAGACTTGCTGCCACGGAGCTCGGGCCTCCACGCCCATCATTTTGTTGAGCGGTTCCGGTGAGAGGATTCGGTAGGCTTTCGGATCCCAGACCACCTCCTCGCCAGACTGGATGGCGATGGCAGAGAGGTGGCTGATGGCATCCGAGCGCACCGCGTCTTGAATCGGGCCGATGGAGGGCGAGCGGTCGCGCACGGCATCGACAAAGGCCTGCGAGTAATTTTTGTGATAAGGCACGCGCTTGTCGCCCTCGCCCATTTTGACTCGGAACCACTCGGGGTTGCTGGCCGCGTAGCTGTCGCGGCTGATGCTCACCCAGCCTTTTGTGCCGAAGAAGGTGGTGCCGTTTGTGGAAAAATTGTTCCGATAGGTTTCGACGATGGGTTGAGCGACCTCATCACTCATGAAGTGGGTCTTGATGCCACCAGCGAACTCGATGTGGACATCCCACGAGGTGATGGTGTTGAAGAGTGCGTCGGGGGTGTCGATTTTGCCGGTGCCCCGCACCTTGAACGGCCCCTGCTGGTCGTAGTTCTGGCCCCAGATCGCGATGTCCAACGGGTGCGCCCCCCATCCGGCGATGAAGCCAATGGCGTAGTCCCGGCAAAACCACGAGCCTTGGTTCGTGATGCGATCCTTCGTGCAGGGGCGCATCGGTGCGGGGCCGATGTAGAGGTCGTAGTCGAGTCCCTCCGGCACCGGAATTTCCTCGAGCGATCCGCCGCTCTCGCCTTTGGGAGCCCACACATCGATGCGCTCGAGATCACCGATGTAGCCGTTGAGCACGAGTTCGACGCCCCGTTTTAGGATTTCCACGCTTCGTTGCTGGGTGCCGTATTGGAAGATGCGGTTGGATTTCTGGCAGGCCTCGAGCATCGCCTTGTTTTGGTCCATCGAGAGCCCGAGGGGTTTTTCCACATAGATATCCTTCCCCGCGCGCAAGGCGGCGATTCCGATTGGCACATGCCAATGATCCGGTGTGGCGATGATCACGGCATCGATCGAGTCGTCGGCGAGAAGGTCGCGGAAGTCGTTGTGGAGACTCGGTTCGTGCCCTTGCATATTTTTGACGCGAACAGCCGCAGCCTCGCGTCGCTGGCGGAAGGGATCGGCGATGGCGGCCGAGATGGCTCCCTTTGTGGAAAGGAAGTTTTGGAGCACGGCGGTGCCGCGATCGCCAACGCCTATGTGGCCGATACGAATGGTGCGGCCTTGGGCCTCCGCGCCGAAGAGGCGAGAAGCGTTCAGGAAGAGCGGCGCGGCCAGCGCGGCGGTGGAGGTTTTCAGGAATTGCCGGCGTGTGGTCATGGAATTCAGGTTTGGGATTTTGGAATTATTGGCCGGCCCATTGGCGGAGGCGTTCGGCGGAAACCTTCACGGCTTCCTCGCCGGCGATTTCAAGGGTGGTGGGGCCGTCGAAGCCGGCGGCGAGCAGTTCCTTAACGATGGCTTCGATGCCAACGATGCCGTCGCCCAAGGGGATGAGGCCCATGCCGCAGCCGAACTGGGTGCCGCGTTTTGGCAGCCACTCTTCGGGCATGTCTTTCCAGTGAACATGTTTGATACGGGGGCCGAAAGTTTTCACGAACTGCAGTGGATCGCCGCCGCCGAGCCAGGAGTTGCCGGTGTCGAGGTTGATGCCGACGGTTTCCTCGTGGCCGAGCGCGTCGAGGATGCGTGACATTCCGTCCACCGTGTCGGTGAGAATGCCGTGCGGTTCCAGCAGAAGTTCGATGCCGAAGGTTTTCGCCCAACGGATCGGCTCATGGAGTTTTTCGCGGATGCTGAAGATGCGCTCGGCGTTTGTGAGCCGATGACCGAACTCCGTCTTCGGATCGCCCTCGGTGGTGATGACTTGTTTGACACCGAGAAAATGGGCCAACTTGATCGCCTTGACGATTTCCGCCGTGCCATAGCGGTCCGAAGCCGTGGGATCGAGCAGGTTGGCGTGGGCGCAGACGCTGGTGAGGGTGATGCCGAAATCCTTCACCATTTCGAGAATCGTCGCCGGGTGTGAGTCCAGGCTGAACGAGGCGGAAAACCCATACTCCGTCCCGAGTGTGGCCCCCGTGTGGTTGTCGGTGAGGTCAGCGTAGTCGAAGCCCAGCTCGCGGATGAGTTCGAATTGTCGCCGCATGGGCGAGAAGGGTTGGATAAGAGCGAAACAGCCGATTTTCATGGTGTGGTGTGTGAACAGAAATAACGGGTATTGGAAGGCGGAGTTGTGGTGGTGGGCTGGAGGACGCTGCGATTCATGGCAGTGCCCGTAGGAATAAATCTACGCTGTGGTGCACACGGATTCTTGCAATGTTTGCCACTGGTAAATATTGCACATGGTGGTCCCCATGGAAAAACGACGCACCTTTCGCACCGAACAGGAATTGTTTCACGCGGATACCTGCGAGCCACTCAAGCGGGCCTCGGCCGAGGGAGGATTGCGTTTCGAGGCGCTATCGCGTGGCAGTTACCCGGGCACGCGACTGCCGCGTCACGAGCTGAAGGAGCTTTGCATGGCGGGATTTTGGAACGCCCGTGCCGCGCAGGATTGGGGGCTGGGTTGGCATTGCAACGAGGGCATTGAAATCGGCTACCTTTCCGCGGGAACGCTTCCGTTCGGCATCGGATCAAGGTCTGCGGTCTTGGAGCCCGGCACGCTCACGATCACCCGCCCGTGGCAGCGGCACAGGGTGGGGGATCCGAGCCTGCCGCCCTGCCATTACTCCTGGATTATTCTGGATGTGGGTGTGCGTCGGCCCAACCAACCATGGAAATGGCCGAAGTGGCTTTTTTTTCCGCAATCCGGACTCGACCGCCTTACGGAAATGCTCCGCCAGAATGAAGCCGCCGTCTGGCATGCCGATCGCAGGATCGGTGCGTGTTTCCAGCGACTCGACGCTGCGGTGGCGCACGGCACGGCGGACACGAATCTGGCGAGGGTCAAGATCGCCATTAATGAGTTGATCATCCTGCTTGCGGAGATGTTGGGGGCGCGAAATCCGGCGCTCGATGTCTCACTGACCGGCAGCGAGCGGACCGTGCGGCTTTTTTTGGAAAATCTCGCCCTGCGGTTGGATGAGCCGTGGACCCTTGAAACGATGGCCGCGGCCTGCGGGCTAGGACGCTCACAATTCGCAACGCTTTGCCGCAAGATTGTGAACCAGACACCCGTGGACCATGTCATTCACTTGCGACTCCAAGCTGCCGCGTGTCTTCTGGTGAAAAATCCCGCGATGTCTATCACTGAGATCGCGTTTGTTTGCGGGTTCGGGTCCAGCCAGTATTTCGCCGGAGCTTTCCGGAGCCGCTACGGTTGCCCGCCGCGAGAGTATCGGAGGAACTCTGCACAGCGAGGCGCCAAGCGGGTTCGCGGAATGATTTAAGCGGGTGCAAACCACCCGCTCGTCCATCGTGATGGCTCAGAAAGACCTTCTGGAACGCCGGGAAGGCTGTTCAGGACGCGCTTTCATTTGCCGATGAATCCTCTGCCATTTTGCGGAAGCGCAGTGGTGGGATTCCATAAACCGCAATGAATCTCTTGGTGAAATGGCTCTGGTCGTAAAAGCCATACTGGAGGGCGATCTCGCTAATTAATTTCGTGGTGGCGAGAAGATCCTTTCGGGCCTGTCTTAGCCGCACCTGGAGATGGAAGGCAGAAGGAGTCAGGTGGAAGATTTTTTTGAACCTTCGCTCGAATTTGCTCGGGGACATTCCCTGCCTGGCAGCCAGGGCGTGCAGGTCGAATCGTTCGCGGCTGAAGCGCTCGATGTGGTCGATCGTTTTCGCGAACTCATTCATCTCGCTGGATCGCACCGAAGTCTCCAAGAGATTCCTCGCGATGCCGGCCAAGCCCAGAATGCGCCCGTCGGCCGAAATCAGTGGGAATTTCGTTGTCATGATCAAGGCGGTATTCGATTTGCCGTGTGGCATGGGCTCGATTTGATTTTCCAATTTCACACCGGTCTCCACGACTTTCCGATCGTCGTGCATATACAAATGCGCGCGCTTTTTTGGGAAAAAATCCAAGTCGGTTTTTCCTAAAAGATCCTTCAGCTCCGACAACCCGCAGAGCTTGAGAAAGGCTGGGTTGGCGGCCCTGAACCTCCCAGCCTTGTCCTTCGCAAAAAACGACACATCGGGGAGGTAGGCGAAGGCCGTGGATGCAGCTGCGATCAACGACTCTAATTCCGAGGCGGGGGCTTTATGCTTTGTTTTCAAGCGTCGAAAAAATACAAAAAATAAACGATGAAATACAAGACGCGTTACCGGTGATGGATTAGTGATCTTCATCGCCCAACCCCTTCGTTTCCGAATTCTCCCGCACAAACCATGAATCCAGAGCAAACAACTGAATCAAAACTCCCCTGCGATCTTGGCGCCACATTGGGCGTTCTCCTTCTCCGAATCTGGCTTGCCCTGCGGGCCATTGGGTCCGGGATCGAAAAATATGCGGGCACGGCAGTTTCCGATAAAGCCGTGATGATCGACGGGGCGGTGAATTCCTACGGGCTCACTGACGCCACATCGACGAAAGTGTATGGGTTTGCCTATTACCACGGGGTGCCGACCGCGCTGATGGACAAATTTGCGGCCGAACCGCTCCTGCCCGGGCCGGCGTTGAAACTCTACGATGCCATTCTCGGGCCGTGCTTCATCCTCCTGGGGTTGGCTCTCCTTGTTGGCTTTGCCACCCGCTTCACGCTTTTTTTCATGGGCCTGCTTTATACGAGCCTGACTTTTGGCCTGATCCTGATCAACGAAAACTCCGGCGTCGCCTGGCTGGGAATCCACATCACGGTCATCGCCCTCATGCTTTTTTACTCCAAATACAATAAATTCGAACTCACTGGCCGATGGAAAATCTGACCTCCTTGGATACCGCTGGCATGACCCGGCGAAGCTTCTTGCATAAAAGTGCCCTCGCCGGCGCGGGGCTCGTGCTTGGCGCGCCCTCGATCCTCAAAGCGGTCGGCGGTGCCGAGGCCCCGTCGAACATGATCAATGTGGGCTTCATCGGCTGCGGCAAACAGCATGAGGTGCTTTTCAACGCGATGGTCAACATTCCCGGCCTTCGCTACACCGCCGTCTGCGACATCATGAAAGACCGCGTGGGTGCCGCCTACGGCCGCATACGCTCCCGTTTCGGCTACGACCCGAAGCGCTATATCGACGCCGGCGACATGCTCGAGAAGGAAAAGGATCTCGACGCTGTGATCGTGACTACGCCGGATTTCTGGCACGCCCCGCACACGGTCATGTCCTTGCAAGCTGGCAAAAATGTCTATTGCGAGAAAATGATGTCCAACAGCCTCGAGGGCGCGCGTTCGATGGTGAAGGCGATGGATGACACCGGAAAACTTTGCCAGATCGGCCACCAGCGCCGCAGCAATCCCCGCTACATTTACACGCTCAAGGAACTCATCCACCGCCACAAAATCTGCGGCCGCATCATCAATGCCAACGCGCACTGGAACCGCGCGGTCAGCTCCTCCCGCGACATCACGGTTCCTGCTAAAATTCTTCCCAACAAGGAAACGCTTCTCAAATACGGTTACGGCCGTCCCAGCCAGGATTTGTCGCTCGAGGAACTCCAGCGCCGCTTCTTGAATTGGCGTCTCTATAAGGATCTCTCAGGCGGGCCGATTTCCGACCTCGGCGCGCACCAGATCGACATCTTCAACTGGTTCTTCGGCGGTCCGCCAAAGTCTGTGATCGCCTCGGGCGGTTGCGACTACTTCAAAGATCGCGAGCATTTCGATAATGTCATGTGCATTTTCGACTACGACACGCCGGAAGGCGGGGCGCGTGCATTCTACCAAGTCCTCACCACCACCAGCGCGGGCGGCGGCTATGCCGAATCCTTCATGGGCACGGACGGCACCATCACCATCTCCGAGCGCTCGGCCTACACGAAAATCTACCGGGAGTCCGGCTCGGCCCCGAGTTGGGATTCGCTCGTGCAGCAAGGTTGGCTCAAAAAAGCGTCTGCCCCCGCAGCAGCGGCCGACTCCTCCGATGCCATCGCTTCCTACGCCTCGGCGGCTCCCGAGGCTTTCGAGCTTCCGGGCGATTTGAACCTGCCGCCGCACCAACCCCACTTGGCGAATTTTTTCTCCGCCATCCGGGGCGAGGCCAACCTCAACTGTGATGCCCGCGAGGCCCTTGAGTCCGAGGCTCCGATTTATTGGGTCAATCCCGCCGCCGAACGCAACGAAACCATCCTTCTCACCGAAGAACACCTCCACACATGAAAACACCAACACTCCTAACCCTCATCGCCACGGTCCTCGTTCCGCTCGCGCAAGCGGCCGATACGATTCCGCTCACCACCACGATCCCGCCCGAGAAAATTGAAGGCACTCCGATTGAGATCAAAGTTCCCAACTTGAAACTCGCCGCTTCGAAGGCCCCTCAAATCCAAGTCCCCGCCGGAACTGTTCTTCTCTCAAAAGGCAAACCGGTCACGGCCAGTGACGACTTTCCCATCATCGGCGACATGCCCTACATCACCGACGGGGAGAAAGAGGCAGGCGAAGGCTACTTCCTCGAACTCGCCAACGGCCTCCAGTGGGTGCAGATCGACCTCGAACAAGAGGCCGCCATCCAAGCGCTCTGGGTCTGGCACTACCACTCCCAGCGCCGCGCCTACCACGATGTCATCATTCAAATCTCGAATGATCCCGCATTTGCCACGGGAGTGACCACCATCTTCAACAACGACTTTGACAACTCCGCCTCGCTCGGCACCGGCTCCGACTCCCCCTACATCGAGACCCAATACGGCCTCCTCGTTCCCGTGGCGGGCGTCAAGGGTCGCTATGTTCGCCTTTACAGCCAAGGCAACACCTCGAACGACATGAATCACTACATCGAGGTCGAGGTGTTCGGAACCCCCGCGCAGTAACGCTCCAGCGCATGCCCTCCATTGTCCTCCGCGGCGCCATCACCGTTCTTGCGGCGGTCGGAAGCGCCCTCGCCTCGGATTACTCGGTTTTCAACCAGCACCCAGATGCCACACGCACGGCGGATGGGGCTTGGAAAGTGCATGACATGTCCCGCCCGTGGCCACCCTCGGTCACGCCAAAGCCATGGGCGGAACTCGAGCAGGGAACGAAGCCACCCTCCGGTGCGCAAATCCTCTTCGACGGGTCGTCTCTCGATGCCTGGAATGTTCCCCAACCTTGGATCCTCGAGCAAGGCGTCCTGCAAGTGCGCCCGGTGAATTTATCCCTCACCTCGAAACAATCCTTCGGCTCGTGCTACCTCCACTTGGAGTGGCGAACCCCGCCGGGAAACGACAAAAAATCGGGCCAGGACAAAGGCAATAGCGGCGTG
>Ga0247844_1009485_pt1 | contig 10142 bp, 7 predicted proteins | sample LaCtaG_FD_192421 | JGI IMG/M metagenome (GOLD analysis project Ga0247844, IMG submission 192421) | Freshwater microbial communities from meromictic Lake La Cruz, Castile-La Mancha, Spain - LaCruzMarch201714.5m_1 | ecosystem: Environmental > Aquatic > Freshwater > Lake | place: Spain: Castile-La...
GCATCCTACGGCCCTACGCGCTCCCCCTCCGGAATCGGAAGATCAGAGAATCAGAGTGCAGAGTCATCAGAGGACAGAGTTGAAGAAACAGGGGCAGCACGCAACACGACACGAAAACCCAGGTTATCGTTCCGGAAGTCGGGAGGAATCCAGTCGCGATAGGCACAGCGCGCGAAGTCTCGACGGAAGAGCCACGAACCGCCGCGCACGACCAACGATTCGTTGTCGCCGGGCCCCGTGGCCTCTCGACCATCATCCGACCGGTACGGATAAGGCGCATACCGGCTGCGCGTCCACTCGAACAGGTTGCCGACCATGTCGTACAGAGCAAACCCATTGGCCGGAAAGCAGCCGACGGCCGAGCTGTCGCCGATCTTCGACTCGCCGAAGTTGGCACGGTCCGGGTCCGGGGTATCGCCCCAGGGGAATACCGCATCGGCCAACCCGCCCCGGGCCGCTTTCTCCCACTCCAACTCGCTCGGCAGCGCGACCTGCCACCCCTGCTTCCGCACCAAGCGGGCGGGCGCGGTGTCGGCCAGCGCCGGAGACTCGGCCAGCATTGCATTCAGCCAAGCGCAATAGGCCAGTGCCTCGGACCAGCTCACCCGACACGCCGGTCGGTTGTCCGGATCGCGCAGGGCATCGGCGTCTCCGAGCCCGAATTCCTTGGCCTCGACAAAGGAACGCAGTTGGGCGACGGTGACCGGATAGCGGGCGATGTAGAAATCTGACGACGGAGTCGGCGCGTCGTTCATTTCGTTCTTATTTATGTCGGAGCCGAGGATCTCCCTGATCCGTTTGGCGTGCGCCTTACGCGTGCCGATCCGAAACTCCGGGTCGGCCGGGATCTGCACGAAGCCGAGCAGGTCGTCAGTCGGCAGGTAGAAACGCTCGGGGTCGAACCGGGGATCGCCCAAACGCGCAAGCAGGTCGCCGGCCAAGGCGCGCCGCACCGCGGGCAGCCCACCCTGCTGCGGATGCACCGGCAGCAACGCGGTAACCCAACCGGTCACCCGATCGGCGATGGCACGGGTGCGCCCACCCTTCTGGATGGCGCCTCGCCCGATCTCCTGCAACTGCTGCCCGGCGAGGACGGCGCAGGTCCAGTCCGCGGACTCGGGCCGCTGACGCTGGCGCCGCTCGGCCAGGGAGACGCCGCCGATCAGTTCATCGGCGGCACTGGCGCCGCGCTCGGCCTTGGCCACGCGGGCGGCCAGCGCCAGGGCCACCTGCCAATGATCCGGCGCGGCGCGGGCGACACGCGCGCACTCGGCCGGGAAATCGTCCCGTGCGGCCAGGTGACAGGCGGCGAGGAACTCTTGAAAGGTGCGGTGCGGAAAGGCGAACTGCCGCTCGCCGTCCTTCTCGCCCTGACCGATCAGCAGCCCGGCGCGGTTCTCGATGTATTCGACCACAATGGCGGCCTTGTCCAGGCTGTCGTTCAACAGTGATCTGAAAGCGCGCAGCAGCCGGCCCTCGCCGATGTCGGCGGTGCCGTCCGCGTTGGCAGGCGACGGCTGGCCCGCGGCGGCCTCCGCCTGCACCTTGAAGGCCAGTTCTTCGAGGACCTCGCGCAGGTCCGAGAGCTTGAGGCTCGGGATCGCCAGTGCCTGGAGCAGCGCCTGGTCGGTGCCGATCTGCCGGTTCCAGCGCAGCATCAGCAGGTCGACCGACTCATTGTAGAGGTCCGCCCGGTCGTCCGGGAGCCGGCCGCGATTGGCGTGCAGAGTCGCCATCAGAGTCAGCAGCAGCGGGTTACGGGCCAGCGGTGCCAAATCCGGCCGGTGCCGGGCGGCGAGCAGGTCGGTCATCTTGCGCTCGCCGTCGCCGGGCGAGAGCCAGCGGCGCTGCACCAGCGCCCGGTACCAGCCGCGGACGAACTGCTCGATCCGCGCGTCGTCCAGGTCCGCCAGGGCATAGACCCCCTGCCCCGGGTCCGGGCCGCCGGGCCAGGCATAAGGCCTGGCCGTGAGCAGAAAACGGCACTTGGGGCCGGCCGAGCGCATGAGCTCGCGCACCGCCGCGAGCACGCGCTGCCGGGTTGCCCCGCTGCCGCATTCGTCGAGTCCGTCGAGCAGCATCAGCGACCCGCTGGTGCGGCTGATCCGCCGCACGTACTCGGTGGTCCGCTCGGACATGCCGTAACCGGCAGCATGCAGGTCCGCGGCGATGAAGTCCCAGAGATCGCCCGCCCGGGCCGGTCCATCCCCAGGCGGGAGCCGCTCGGCGAAGCGGCGCAGTACCACGCGAATCGGGAACAGTCCGCCATGGGTCCAAGACGCATCCAGCCGGTCGAGTTCGGTGCCGTGGCCTTGCCAGGTCTGGGCCATTGCCAGCAGCAGGTTGGCGCCGAAGGTGCTCTTGCCGCTGCCGGGCTTGCCAAGCAGGGTCAGCTCGCGATGGTGGGCAAGGGCCTCGAGAGCGGAGACAGGTCGCTCCTCTGACCGGCTGTCCTGGTCGAGGGGCTCGCGCCGCTGGGTCACCGGGTCGCGCGACAGCCACCGCGCCAGGCTCATGTCTTTGGGAATCGAGCGTGTCGTATCCAGGGGCACATAGACATCGGCGAGCTTCAGCGGCTCGCGCCCGGTCTCCTGCGCGCCCAGGTCGATCTCGCCGAGCCGCAGCCCCGCGAGATCGGTGGCCAGCGCGTGCAGATAGAGGGCGACGACTGATTGGGCCTCTTGCGGGTCCTCGCCGGTCTGGACGATCTGGGTGAGGTGCTGGATGTAGTCACGGCCGATGACATGGCCGCAGCGGGTCTGGACCGCCCCGCTGAAGACCGCCCCGCCGGCGGTCTCGATCTGGGTGCCGGTATTGATGTTGCCGCTGTTGTCACCGGTCTGCACCGCCCGCTCGCCGAGCGCGTCGCCGCCATGGGCGGCTGCGCCGGTGCCGGAGACTGTGCCGATAAGGGCGGCCTGCCGCGCGGCGGCCAGTTGCGCTTGCAGCTCGGAGACCTGACGCTGTAGCGTCTCGATAGCGTCCGGTGTCAAGGGTTGCGTTGTCACCCCGGGTCGCTCGGTCCGCTTCGGGTGGAATCGGCGCCGCCGCCGGTATTGATTTGAGTGCCGGTATTGATATTGCCGGTGTTCTTGCCGCCCACATGGACAGCGCCTTTGCCGAGCGCAATGGCCCTGTCGCCCTGGGCGATGGCCCCGTCGCCGCGGAGCTCGGCGCGATCGCTGTCGCCGATGTGCAGATTGAATTGGCGCAGGCGCGAGCGCGCGCGCTCCGGGCTGACCTCGTGAACCGCGGTACCCTCCGGCGGGCGCGCCCCGGAGTCAAAGTCGCCCAAGGTCGTTGCGCCGCGGAACAGCGACACGGCGAAGGGACCGACGCCCTTCAATACGGTCAGCTCCGGTTCCTGGGTCTTGCCGTACCTCTGCTCCACCGCGTCCTTGACGCTGTCGTAGAGGTGCACATAGAGATCGAATGCGCTGACATAGCCGCGACTGCCGCGCGTCCCCTCGCCCCGCAGTCCATCGACGAGTGCCTGAGTGAACAAGCTGAGCGCGCCGGTGCCGATGTAGGACACCTGCTGGTCGCGGCAGGCGGTGATGACGATCCGGCCCTCGCCCGTCGCGAGCAGGGCGGCGGCCGTTGCGCCCGGCAGCGGCGTGTCGCCAAAGGTCGGCTCGGCAGGCCCGAGGGTGGGCGACAACGCGCCCGCATGGCAGGCATTGACCAGGAGCAGCAGGCGCTTGGCCTTGACCGCGCGCAGCCGCTCGAGCAACTCGCTGTCACGCAGCCCGCTGCCGCTCGCGACCTTGCCGTTGTGGATGCGGGTGTCGTGGGTGGTGAGGTAGTAGTCGCCGTCGTCGCCATAGCCGCCGTGGCCGCAGAAAAAGAGCAAGACCGTGTCGTCTTCTCCAGCCTGGGCGGCGAGGTCATCAAGGGCGGCGAGGAGGCCGTCGCGACTGGCCGGCGCATCGTGCACTACGCTGACCCGATCCGCGGGATAACCGCAGTAGTCGGGGTCGCGCAGGACCGCGGCGACCGCCCGCGCGTCGGCGGCGCTGATCGGGACATCGAGCCAGGGCTCGTGCCGGTAGGTGCCGACGCCGATGAGCAGGGCGCGACCTTGAGAGAATGCCATGGGAGCCTCCGTATGCCTGTCGTGAGAGCGCGGTGCCGCCCAGCGGCGGATACCCCGTTCCGGTGGGGTGATTCTAACGCGGCGTGAGCGCGCGCGCGCCGTCCGTTGACCGGTCGCGCGGCAGTTCCAAATTTGGGCGGCATCGCGCGACCCTGAACGGCAGGGCACCGACCCGTAGGATCAATGCCATTCAGTTAAGCCATTCTGGCTCCCACGCTCCTGCGTGGGAGCACGTGCGGGCGCTCCGCGTCCGGCGCCAAGACCGGACGCGGAGCGCCCGCCCGGCATTCCCACGCGGAGCGTGGGAACGAGAAGCCGCGCCGTTGGCGCTTCACTGAATGGCATTGACGCTGGAGCGTAGGAGCAAGCAAGATCAGAGCGTCAGAGTCCAGAGTCACCAGAGGACGGAGCCGAAGAAACAGGGGCAGCACGCAACACGACACGAAAACCCAAGTTATCGAGCCGATTGTCGGGGCGAAGCCCGAAGCGACAGGCACAGCGCGCGTAGTCTCGATGGTCGCTCCACGAACCGCCGCGCACGACCCGCCTAATGTCGTCCTCTGCATCGAATCGCTCTCGCCTGGGGTCAAGCGGGTCATACGGATACGCGATGCCCCACCGGCTGCGCGTCCACTCCCACACGTTGCCCGCCATATCAAGGCATCCAGAGGGACTGGCACCGTTGAGAAATATCCCAACCGGTGTCGTCCCGCCGAATCCTGACTCGCGGACGTTGCACAGCACCGCATCGATGTCACCGCCCCAGGGGTAGGCGCGTGCGTCGTCCGCACCGCGGGCCGCTTTTTCCCACTCCGCCTCGCTGGGCAGGGTGATGGGTTTGCCGGTCACTGCGCCGAGCCAGCGGCAATAGCCCAAGGCAGCGTGCCAATCGACCCCGACCACCGGATGGCCTTCCTTACCGATCGGCGGGCGCTTGCCGGTCCAGCCTGCGGGCGGTTCATGGCCGGTCGCCTGGACGAATAGCGCATACTGCGCCTGGGTGATCGGCACCCGCGCGATGGCATAGTCCGGCAAGTGAACACAATGGGCTTCGGACCGCTCGCCCATGGTGAATTCGCCCGACGGAATCTGCACCCACTCGGGCTCGCCATGGGGCCTTGTCCAGAACCGGCTGCCGCCGATCTTGCTCAGCGCCTCGGCCGCGGCGATGCGTCGGCGCGTGGCTTGCTGCGGGGTCATTGCGCGCGTGAAAAGCGTCTGCACGGTGCCGAGCGCGCCTTTCCACACGCGGGCCTCCAACTCGCGTTGCAGCCGGCCGCGCAGATCGGCTTCCAGATCGCCGACGATGCGGTTCGCGTCGGCATCGCGCACGCAGTCGGCGGCCAGCACCAGGTTGTGGTAGGGCTCCGGCTCGGTCTTGGCGTCGGCGATGGCGCGGATCAGGCGGGTGGTCCTCTCCTTGCTCTGGGTGCTCAGATAACCCGCGGCGAGCAGGATCACCTCGCGCCACCAGGCGTCGGGGCAACGGCGCAAGGTGTAGGCAAGATAGTCATCGCGCCCGGCGATGGCGAGCGCGGCCAGATACTCCTGAAAAGTGAGATGGGAGAAGGCGTAGGTGCCCTCGGCGCGCGCGATCAATAATCCGGTGCGCTCCTGAATGACGGTGAGAAACCGGGTCACCGCGGCATCCAGTTCGCGCGCGTCCGGTACGGCATCGCCAAGCTGCGCCTTGAGCAGGTCCCGCAGGGGGCCGGCATCGATGCCATTGCGACAGAAAGACGCGCACATCGTCCATGGTGAAATCACGTACCGTGGTGGCGGCGTAGCCTTCACTGAGCCGCGAGGCGTCGCTATAGCCGACGATGCGGCTGGTGACGACATAGCGGCAATCGGCATAGGCGCGCGTGAAGGCGTCCACCAGACCGGCGACCCGGCGGCGCAGCCCTGGGTCCGCAACCTCATCCAGTCCATCGAGCAGGATCGCGGCGCGCCCAGTCTTCAACCAGTCGTCGAAGAAGTCGGCCGGCACCTCGATCCGCTCGTTCTTCAGCCATTGCACCAGAAACCGCAGCAACAGCGCATGGCCGTCGGTGCCGTCGTCCTGCGGGTGGTGTTCAGCCAGATAGCGGCCGATCTGGCGCAACGGAAGCACGATGGGCAGGGTTCCAGTTTCATCGAGCCCGAGTGTCTCCGCGACGCGGTGCGTGTCCTCGGCCAGGTCGCGTGCATAGAGCAGCGTCAGATAGCGCAGCAAGGTGGTCTTGCCGCTGCCGGGGTCGCCCAGCACGACCAGGCGCCGATGCGCCGCCAGGGCCGCGTTGACCGTGATCTGCGTGGTCTCGCCCGGCGGGGTTTGGTCCTGACCGCGCTGCCGTTCGCCCGGCGCCAGTGCCGTTTCGTCGGCCAGCCAGGCAACCTCGGTCCGCTGGCCGGGGTGGCGCGTGGCACGCAAGGTCACATAAATCCGATCCAGCTCGATGTTGACGAGCCGGCCGCCGGAACGGATGCCCTGCAATTGGAGGTAACAGTTCTGACTGATGAGCGTTTGCAGATAACGGCCGAGCGTACTTTGGCGCGCGACCGCGGTCATCGTAACCGGTGCATCGCCGATGACCACGGTGGCACCCTGCTCCGCGTAAACGATCTGGCCGCCTGGTGCGGCGGTGAGGTCGCGGCCGGTGTTGATCGGGCCCTGGTTGTCGCCGGCGATGGCCAGGCCGCCGGCGCCCATGGCAACCGCGTCCGAACCCTGGGCGATGGCGCCGCCCGCCGGGGCCGGGGCGGTCATCGCCGCGGCCGCGGCGTCGAAGGTGGCCTGATCGATCGCCCCGGCGTTGAGCGCGGATCTGAGCTGTTCCAGATGCGGCGTTCGCGGTCCGGTCATGATGCTCTCGTCGCCATCGGCGGGTGTGATCGGAAACGGTGGGCCAAGCCTTTCCATAGGATGGGCAGAGCGAGAGCGATGCCCATCATCAAGCGTCGCGGTGGCCGGATGGGCATCGCTCCCGCTCTGCCCATCCTACGCGCTGCCGATCCAGGTCCTGAAGCCTTGGACTCCGGCCGGCGCCTCGACTGGCCGGAACCAAGACAAAGGCCAACCAGTCCCGTGTTCCTATTCTTTGTGTCTTTGTGTCTTTGTGTCTTTGTGAGAGCAATTTCCGGATTTAGATTTAGCGGTGACCGGTCACCGACGCCGCGACCCCCTACTCATTCAGCAACACCACCGCCAAAGCCGCGATCCCCTCGCCCCGGCCGGTGAATCCCAGATGCTCGGTGGTAGTAGCCTTGACGTTGACACGCGCCGGGGCGCAGCCCAGGTCGGCGGCGAGCAGGGCGCGCATGGCGGCGATGTGGGGGGCCAACTTCGGGCGCTGGGCGATGATGGTCAGGTCCGCGTTGTGCACCGCGAGCCCCAGCCCGCCGAGGCTGGTCATGACCCGCTGGAGCAGGATGCGGCTGTCGATTCCGGCATAGGCCTGATCGGTGTCCGGGAAGTGGTGACCGATGTCGCCCAGACCCGCGGCGCCGAGCAGGGCGTCGCAGAGTGCGTGGATGGCCACGTCGCCGTCGGAATGGGCGGCCAGCCCCTGGTCGTGCGGCACCGTGACGCCGCACAGGATCAACGGGCGCCCGGGGGCGAAGGCATGAACGTCGAAGCCCTGACCGATCAGCATGAGCGTGCCTGCATGTCGAGATAAAAACGCGCCAGGGGAAGGTCCTCGGCACGGGTGATCTTGATGTTGTCCGCGTGCCCCTCGATCAACCGGGGACTCAGGCCGCTGCGCTCCATGGCGGAGGCATCGTCGGTGACCAGATCGTCGGCGGTGATGGCGGCGCGCAAGGCGGCGCGCAAGGCGCCGAGACGAAACATCTGCGGGGTGAAGGCGTGCCACAGGGCGGCCCGATCGATGGTGGAGCCGATCCGACCGTCGGGGTTCGCGCCTTTCATGGTGTCGCGCACCGGCACGCCAAGGATGCCGCCCACCGGGTCGTCGGCGAGTTCGGTGATGAGCCGATCCAGGTCGGACCGGCGCAGACAGGGCCGGGCGGCGTCGTGCACCAACACCCAGTCAGCCGGATCGGCCTCGGCCGCCAGGTCATCCAATGCGTTCAGCACGGAATGGCAGCGCTCGGCGCCACCCGCCACTCGCCGCACCTTGGGGTGATTGGCGTAGGCCGTAGCCGACCAATAGCCGTCGTCCGGACCCAGCGCAACCCGGACCCCGCTGATCCGCGCGTCGGCGAGAAAGGTGTCGAGCGTCCAGTCGATCACGAGCCGCCCCGCCAACTCCAGATATTGTTTGGGAATGGCGGCACCGAGTCGCCGGCCCACGCCGGCGGCCGGCACCACCGCCCAGAATCTTGTGGTATTCAATGAATGGCCAGGTGCTTTGATTGACGTTGATTCGCCGGCAGTTTGCAGCGGTGACGGTCCGTCGGGTCCGCTGTGCGGACCAACGACCACACAGCGCGTTTGATTGCCGACGAAGACCTCATTTCGTCGGCGCCGCCGGTACCGCCGCTTCCACCTTCGGCCGCTCGATCACCTGGATGAAGGCCTCACCCGGCTTGATCATCCCCAGTTCGCCGCGCGCCCGCTCCTCCAGGGCGGCCTCCCCGCCGCGCAGGTCCTCGACCTCCGCCTGCAGTTCCTGGTTGCGGGTCCGCAGGCGGTCCAAATCCTGGCGTTGCGCGGCGATTTCCTGTTGCAGCCCATGCAGATCCGCGAGGCTCCCCGCTCCGACCCAGAGCCGGTATTGGAGAGCCACGACCAACGCGACCAGTGCGACGATCAGCAGGCGCATGAAGGGGCGCGGCAGGGTGCCGACCGCGGACCAGAGCCAACTGGTCCGCGGTGCGGTTAACTCACAACCAGCGGAAAGCGCCGCGTCCGGCATAGACCGCCTCGTCACCCAACTGGTCCTCGATGCGCATCAACTGGTTGTACTTGGCCACCCGGTCGGAACGCGACAGCGATCCGGTCTTGATCTGACCGGCCGCGGACGCCACCACCAGGTCGGCGATGGTGGTGTCCTCGGTCTCACCGGAGCGGTGCGAGACCACCGCCGTATAGCCCGCGGCATGGGCCATGCCGATCGCCTCCAGGGTTTCGGTTAAGGTGCCGATCTGGTTGACCTTGATCAGGATGGAGTTGGCGATGCCCTTGGAGATGCCTTCCTGCAGGATCTTGGTGTTGGTCACGAAGAGGTCGTCACCGACGATCTGCACCCGGCTGCCCAGACGATCGGTCAGGCGCTTCCAGCCGTCCCAGTCACCTTCCGCCAGACCATCCTCGATGGTGAGGATCGGATACTGGTCGACCCAGCCCTTGAGCATTTCGATCACGCCGTCGGAATCGAGCTTGCGGCCCTCGCCCGCCAGGTCGTAGACACCATTCTTGTAGAACTCGGAGGCGGCCACGTCCAGCCCGAGATAGATGTCTTGACCAGCCTTGAAGCCGGCCTTGCCGATCGCTTCCAGGATGACCTCGACCGCGGCCACGTTGGACGGCAGGTCAGGGGCGAAGCCGCCCTCGTCACCCACCGAGGTGGCCAGACCCTGGCCCTTGAGGACCGACTTCAGGGCGTGAAAGACCTCGGCACCATAACGCACCGCCTCGCGGATGCTGGGGGCGCCCACCGGCAGGATCATGAACTCCTGGAAGTCCACGCTGTTGTCCGCGTGCTGGCCGCCGTTGATGATGTTCATCATCGGCACCGGCAACCGATAGGGACCGGCCGAGAGCGAGCGGTAGAGCGGCAGGGTCTTTTCCTGTGCGGCGGCATGGGCGGCGGCGAGCGATACGCCCAGCAGGGCGTTGGCGCCGAGCCGACGCTTGTTGTCGGTGCCGTCCAGACTGATCATGCAGCGGTCGATCGCCGCCTGGTCGGTGACTTCGAGACCGAGCACGGCCTCGCGCAGTTCACCGGCGATGTTGGCAACCGCGGTGAGCACACCTTTGCCGCCATAGCGGCTCTTGTCTCCATCGCGCAGTTCCAGCGCCTCGCGGGAGCCGGTCGAGGCACCCGAGGGGACGATAGCGCGGCCAATGGCGCCCTCGGCAGTGATGACATCGGCTTCCACC
>Ga0247844_1009487_pt1 | contig 10141 bp, 15 predicted proteins | sample LaCtaG_FD_192421 | JGI IMG/M metagenome (GOLD analysis project Ga0247844, IMG submission 192421) | Freshwater microbial communities from meromictic Lake La Cruz, Castile-La Mancha, Spain - LaCruzMarch201714.5m_1 | ecosystem: Environmental > Aquatic > Freshwater > Lake | place: Spain: Castile-La...
GTACAACAACGACACTAGCAACAGGTCAAATTCTAACTCTTTCGGGAGACAATAACATTTACATCGGTGCGGTCGATGTTGGTGGCAATGTTATCGTCAGGGCCAATGGTGGTTTTACCGTCGGCACTTTCTCCTCCACCGGACTCGCTGTTACGGGCGCGTTGTCTTGCACGGGCGCACTTGCCATCGGAAACACCGTCAACACCGTCAGTCCAACCACGCCCAACCGCACCGTGACTATCGTAATCGGCGGAACGACCTATTATCTCGCAGCAAAAACGACCAACGATTAACATGACCAACGAACAAGCACTCAATAACCTCTACGCTGCCAGCCGCGCTGCCCAGTTAAACGCCGACCAACACGAACTGCTCCGCAAGTGCGCGGAACAGCTTGCTGAGGCTCTAAAGCCAAAGGAAACGAAGGTCGAATGAGCGGGACGACCGACACGAACTGGCGCAGCTACGGACCGATAGACGACGGGACAACCGTGGACGCGGCCAACTGGCAGGCACCGCTCGACCCAGAGAACTGGGACGATCTCGTGAAGTGCTCCAACTGCACAGGGCTGACGATCAGCGGGCTAACCATTCCGGCTAGCCGCGAGGACTCGCTCGACTGCGTGCGCGGCTCAAATTACACGGTCGAAAACTGCACGATTGGCGGCAGCGTGACGGTCAAGGGCGCGATCAACGGCTTCACGCTCTACGGCTCCTGCGTCAGCGGCACGATTGAGCTGGGACAGTATGACAACTATTGGACGATCAAGGGCCGCGCTCCTACGCGCAACGTCTCGATCCTCGATTGCACCTCACCGGATGGGTCGCCGATTCGCGTTAAAGTCTGGGACGCGGAGATGCCGTTTGTGCGGCATAGTAATGTGACCATCACAAAGGTGCCGAAGGTCATTTGGTGGCCTTACTTTTTGTTCCGCCGTTTGACGAATCCGAAAGCTGTATAAGCTATGCTCGACCTCATTACAAATGCTCTTGGTGGCGGCGCACTCGGCGTCTTGCTTCGCATCGGAAATGGGTTTTTTGAGAACTACAAGGCCGGGCAGGACCACAAGCGGAAGCTCGAAGAAGCGAAAGTGATGGCTGAAATTGCGAGCGACAAGGCCAAGTGGGACGCGTTCACCGCGAGCCAACAGGCGGCGACGCCACCGGCCAATATCTCAACGTGGGCGGCGAACGTCATCACGCTGTTTCGACCCGGCATCACGCTGCTTTTGCTTGTGCTGGTTGCAGTCGTTTTCTTCCGCGTCACCGAAAGCGAGCAGGCCGAGATGATCGACGAGATTCAATTTTGCGCTTTCAACTGCATTGGCTGGTGGTTCGGAGATCGCATGGCCCGCAAACGATGAACCCGACCCAAGCAAAAGACCTTGCCGCCGCAGCCACACCAGTCGTCGCGTGGACCTCGCTCAGTCAGGTCAACGAAGTGGCCGCGCTAATCGGGACGCTGCTCGGGATCGCGTTTCTCCTTTGGCGCTGGCATCGCGAGGCGAACAAAGGGCCGTGATTTGACGGTCATCGCTTAGGCGATGGAACCCGTCATAACATTCTCAGCCTCCGCCGGCGTCATCGATTCCGAAGCCGGCATTATTCGCGGCGTCTCGCTGATCACCAAAGGGCCGGCGCTCGGGCACGGCGTGATCATTGACGACAAGACGCTGGAACAGGTGAAGGCGGCCGCAGAAGAATACACCGGCGGGCTCAAGGTGGTCTTAAATCACAGCGGCGGCGCAGGCGACATCGTCGGATTCATCGACACGATGCGAATCAGCGGCGACAAACTTCTCGGCGATCTGCACTTGCTCAAGACTTCGCCGCATCGGGAATACATTTTGGAGATTGCCGAGCGCATCCCAGACACGTTTGGGCTTTCAATCGCGTTCTCCGGTCCGTCGGAAAAGAGCGCCGACAAGCTCACCACTTTGCAACGGTGCTCAGAGATTTTCAGCGTGGATATTGTGGGCACTCCTGCCGCAAATCCTAGCGGATTTTTTGCGCGCAAACTCAAGCAACTTGAGAGCGATGACAGCGAGTATCCCGAAGCAGAAATCGAAATCAAATTACCAACCATGAATGACGAAATGAAGAAAGCCATCGAAGGCATGATCCAATCTGCCATGATGGGCATGAACGAAAAAGTCGCGAAGCTCGAAGCAGCTCTCGCTCCCAAAGAAAACAAGCCTGCCGCCATGAGCGCGCAGAACGAAGTCGTGCAGCTCGCGGCCAACACCGCCGCGCTCGCTGCCGTCAAAGAATTTGCCAAATCATTCGGTGCGCCAGCCGCTCCGATTGCCTCGGCCGAAGCAGTCAAACCAGTCGTGCAGGTGCAGAAGTTCGAGGACGTAGTCGCAGCCAAAGCCACCGAGCTCAAGGGCGACAAATCCTCGGCCATCACCTCCGCGATCAAAAACCATGCCGACCTTTACTCCGCCTACCTGGCGCGCGTTCAAGGCGGCGAAATCGTCAAACTTTAATATCCAACTAACATGGCAACTTCATTCCAAAACAGCGGGACCTTCACCGCCAATTCGGCCATCACGGCCTTCCGGCTCGTAAGTATCTCGGCAAACAGAGGCGTGGGTCTTTCCGCCACCGCTTCTCTTCCTGACGGCGTCGCTCTAATCGACGCTGCCTCGGGCGATCAAATCAGCGTGCAGTTCCTCGGCGGCAACACCGTCAAGGCCACCTTGCTCGCCGGTCCGGTCACCGTCGGTGACACGGTCTTTAGCGTCGCCTCTGGACAAGTCGCAATCACCGGCACGATCACCGTTGGCAAATCTCTAACCACCGCGTCTGACGCCGGTGCGATCATCGAAATGATTCCTAAGAATCTCTAACCATAAAAAAATTTAACCAATTTTCAAATGTATACCAATTCAGCAGCTAGCTTTCGCGGCGACATCGCCGGAGTCGTAGAGCAGGCAAAAGACTTCGAGGCCGGACTGATCGGCACCGGCGTCATGCCGATTCTCGACGTTCCCGTGCGCTCGGGCCAATACCCGTCCTTTGTTTTGAAGGAAGGTCAACTCCTCAAGAGCGACGTTAAATCTCGTTCGCCTTACAGCGCTTATGCTCGCGGCACGCGTGCTTTCGTGCAAGATTCCTATGTAGCTTTGGAATACGGCTACGAGGAAAGTGTAGATGATACGGTGACCCTCGACCTTGCCCGCTTCTTCGAAGTCGAGGTCATCGCGGCCAAGCTCGCCAAGCGGAAACTCCTGCTCGCGCATGAGCTTCGCGTCGCGTCAAAAATCTTCGACAGCGGCACCTTCACCGCGACGAACTCTGGCACCGCTTACACGACCGCGAATCTCGCGACATTTGATGCTGGTCAGGACGTCCAAGAGGCCATCGACCGTTTGCTCTCCAAGGGCGAATCGACGAGCAACCTCAAGGTCGTGATTCCATATCCAGTGTGGACCCGCATCCGCGCCAGCACGAAATTCCAGAACCGCCTGCGCGGCACCGGTCTTTCGACTGACACGATCCTCAACGCCAGCACCCAAGCAGCCGCTGAGGTCTTCGGCGTCGCCGAGGTTTTGATCGGTCGCGCCAGCTACGACACCGCCCCTGAAGGCGTGGCGTTTTCTGCCGGCAACGTCTGGGCGAATACCTTCATCTTTGTTGGCTCCGTGACGCAGGCTTCGGCCGGCTACTTCGGCGGCGGCGCTGGATTCACCCTAAACTGGTCCGAGTATGGTCCAGCAATCGGCGTCACGACCTACCGCGAAGAGGCGATCAAGTCGAACATCCTCCGCGCCTCGCAATACACCGCCGAGAAGGTGGTCAATGCGAACGCCGGGCAGTTGGTCACCACTCAGTATTCCTAACCTAAACTAGGTCTAAAAACAGCCTCACGCTTCACGGCGTGGGGCTTTTTGTTTTGACCGGTCCGAGCGTTCAGCAAGACCTGACGCACACCAACGACGAACATGATACTTTCCCTTTGCGTAATCGCGAGCAACGAGGCGGCACAGATTCGCCCAATGCTCGACAGTTTCAACGGCGTGATTGACGAGGTCTCACTCGTGCGCGCCATCGGCTCGCAGGAACCGGACGCGACCGAGCAGATCGTCCGCGACTGGTGCTTGCAGAACAGCGTCGGCTTCGTGTTCTCTGAATACAAGAACTGCGCCACGGCGCAGGCGTGGAAGCACGTCGATTCATTCGCAAAGGCGCGGAACCAATCGTTCGCGCAAAGCTGCGGCGACTGGCTGATCTGGGCGGACTGCGACGACGTGATTGCCGACGCCGAGCGGCTGCGCTACCGGCTCTCGCAGCTCTCGGACGACGTGCTCATGCTCCGCTGCCCGTATGACGTGCGCGGCACCGGGAAGAAGCTGCACCGCGAGCGCATCGTGCGGCGCAGCGCATTTGCAAGCGGTCGCATCTGGCATCACGACGTGCACGAGAATCTGCTACTCCTGCCGAACGACCGTCACTTTGACTGGGAGACGCCGGTCTGGCATCACCAACCGATTGCGATCAAGCAGGACAACCGGAAGCGCAATCTTGCGATCCTTGGGCGCAGCGTGGCCGAGTCCGCGACGCAGTATTTTTATGTTCATCAAGAACACTACTGCGCCGGCAACAAGACCGCAGCGGAGCAGTTCGGCCGCATCGCGCTTTCGTTCCCGAACCTTGACGACAGCTTCCGCTACGAGGTGCAGCTCAACCTCGCCCGGCTTGTCGCTTCTCGGCGCGAGGCGATGGGCTTTGCGATGGGCGCGCACGGCGTTTTCCCGTGGTGCCGCGAGGCTATTGCGTCGGTCATCCTCTTGGCGTTCGAGCGCAACGATGGCAAGCGGGCCAGCTTCTGGGCGTCACGGATGCTGACGCTGCCGGAGCCTACCGAGCGCGACCGCCCGTGGACGCACGAGGTGAAGTGGTATGGCTGGGCCGGGCACGACCTTGCGGCACGGGCGTTCCGTCTCGCCGGCCAAATCGACGACGCGGCGGCGATGCAGCTTGTTTTCCACAAGCACACCGCACCGCGCATCCGCCTGACGCAAAAGACGCTGGGCAACTCGAGTAAGTCGGTTTCTTTCCGCGAGGCGTGGCTCTCGACGGCGACGAAGCCGGAGCGCATCGAGCACCGTTTCATCGTGCGGGCGGACGACGCCGAGACGATGGGCATGGCCAAGCAGTTCCTGCACGACGTAGGCGAGCCGAGCGCAGCCGAGCCGGGCGTGATACAGGTCAACGCCGAAGACGGCATGGTGCCGCCGCACGGCTGGGATGAGCGCGTGATTGCGAGCGGCTGCACGCTGATCGACGCCGAGAACATTGAACAGATCCTCGGGACAAAAAAGCCATGAGCGAACAGCCGGCCATCGTCGTCTGCACCGTCAACGCGGCGTGCCTTGAGGTCATGCTCGCCTCGATCAAAGCCTACGTGCCGGCCGACGTCGAAAAGCACGTGCACTTCAAGGTCGGCGCGACGTTCGGCGAGGCTTACAACTTCGCGATGCGCGACGCGTTTACGCGGCACGCCGAGGTCATCATCTGCAACGACGATATCGTCTTCACGCCGGCGACGTGGCGCACGCTTCTGGCGGACGTTGCGATGCTCAAGGAGGCCGTCGGCGGTCTCGGCTATGTCGCAGCACGCTCGGACTACGCACGCGGCGCACAGAACATCCGTTGCGGTGCCGGGCGCTTGGACTTCCTGCGGTTCGAGAGCGAGCGCAGCATCGTCGAGACGCCGGTCATCGCGCCGATCTGCGCGTGGATTCATCGCGACGCGTGGGTCGATTTTCCGCCGATCAACTGGTTTTCCGATGACGTGCAGTGCGCGGACATGAAGCGCCGGCACTTTGTTTCTCGGGCCTACGTCCATCACGTCGGGTCGCAGACGTGCGGCCACGACGCGGCAAAGTGCATGGCCGAGGCTGAGCCGTGGATCAAAGCAAACCGGCCGGCGATGCACGCGCTGCACTTCGGGCGAGTTTGACGATTATCGCAATAGTATGGCCGCCGTCCGAGACTTCGACCCGACGCAGATCAACTCCGATTTCTCGGCGATACTTGCACAGGCGGGCATTTCGTTCACGTATCAGAGCGTCGCGGTGACCGGCATCTGGTCAGCGGCGAGCAACGCGTTTGCTGACTTCGAGGACCAACGCCGAAACGAGTCAAAGTTCACCGTCTTTTTGCTCACTTCTAGCGTCAGCGCCGTGCCGCAAGTTACGCAGACTCTTTCGCGGGCTGGCATTACTTACTACATCGAGCGCGTGACGCTCGACGCCGAGGGCGCGGGATGTGAAATCGGCGTCTCGAAGGTGATATGATTTCGATCTTCTCAGACACCAAGAAGCTCGAATACGCGCTCGCGCGACTCGCCGACGCGGCGAAGGTCGATCTCGGCTTGGTCATCAAGCAGGAGGGCGCTTACGTCGCCCGCACGATCATGCTGATCACGCCGCCGACTGGCGACAAACTGGCCAAAGGCTCTCAGACTCAGATCCCAATCGTGACCGGCGGGACGATCACGAAAACCAAAGCAGGCGGACTCAGCACGAACGCGAAGGAGCAAGGCGAGAACGCAATTTTGGGCGACCTATTCGGCGGGCGGCAACTGGCGAAAGAAAAAAGCATCGGTCTTTTTCAAAAGATCGGAAACTCAACCGAAGTTCCGCCACGCGACGGTCAGCATGAAACCATGGGCGTAAACCTCGGCTGGGAAAACTCGAAGAATATCCGCATCTTTCGCAAGTTCTGGCAACCGGGCGCATCCATCGCGCAGATGCGAGCCTTTCACTACGCGAACAGAAACGAGCGCGGACGACCAAAGCAGGTCAGCCGCAGCTTGATTGGTCGCTGGCAAGTGCAGGACCAAATGTGGATTTCAAATCAGGCGGCGGACGCTTATCTGAAACACGTTCAGAAAAAGGTCGGTCTCGCGAAAGCTGGATTTGCCGCTGCTGCGATGGCGTGCGGCGTGCGTGTGCCATCGTGGATTCGTCGGCACATGGCAAAGGCCGGAACCGCTCAAGTGCAGTTCGGGCAGAATCCTTTCGTGAGCGCACGAACGACCGGCAACAAGATTCCAGACCTCCAGCGCGTGGTCGATTCGGCTTTGAAAATTCGCTACAAGGTCACGCTCTCAAAAGTTCGCGCATTGATTGCCAACCGCGCCGTCAACCTTGGATTCGCAAAAGTAAAGGGCGGGATGGTGATACCAAAAGAAGCATGAGCACCCGAACAAACATCCGCAACGCTACCGCCAACGCGCTTACGGGCGCTCTCGTCGTGCCAACGGCGAACATCCTGCGCGGGCGCAACAACACCATCGCCAGCGTCAGCTTCCCGTCTGCGGCCGTTTACGCGGTCAGCGAGCAGATCGAGGTCCGCACGCTTGGACCTAGCAACCGCACGCAATACCGGCAGCTCCAGTTAGTCGTGGATTACTTTATCGCGGAAAGCGGCACGTATCTGATCGACGACCTTTTCGACACGGGATCGGCGGCAGTTGAAGCGGCGGTGCTCGCTGACGTGACGCTGGGAGGCGTGTGTCAGGATACGCATTTGACGGCAGTCGATTATGTGATCGAGCCAGATGAGGACCGGCGCTTCGGATCGGCTCGTCACACCTTCAACTGCATTTATTTTTCAACCGACTAACTTAATTTTATGGCTACCAAACTCGGCCGCGACGGCCTAATCAAAATATCCAGCACCACCATCGGCGAGTTGCGGAACTACGCTCTCACCCATTCGTCCGACACCGTCGAAGATTCAGTCCTCGGCGACACTTACCGCACCCGGCTCGCATCAATGAAAACCTTCTCGGTCTCGGGTGACCTTTACTGGGACGAGGGCGACGCCGGCCAGCTCCTGATCACCATCGGCAGCTTGGTCACGCTCAACCTTTACCCAGAGGGCGCATCGGTCGGCGACGTTTACTACTCCGGCGCGGCCATCGTAACCCAGTTCAACGTCACCGCTGCGTTTGACGGCATCATCGAGGGCTCAATCGCCTTCGAGGGCAACGGACCCCTCAGCACGCTGACCGCATAATCTCGCAGGAAAAACACACAACACACACATGGACGCAATCGAACTGGTCAGGGAACATTTCGCCTCACTCGGCACGCGAAAAATCGACGTGCCAGAGTGGAAGCTCGTCGTTCACGCATCGCCGGTAACGCTCTCGGAAAAGAACCGGCTTTACCGGCGCAGCAAGGAGAACGACATGGAGCTGCTCGTTGACATCCTAATCATGAAGGCCTGCGACGAGCACGGCGCGAAGCTGTTCACGATCGAGCACAAGCCGACGCTGCTGAACAAGGCCGACAGCAACGTCGTGGGACGCGTTGCAAACGCCATTCTCGCGGACGATGCGCCGAAGGTGGATGACCTAAAAAACTGATCTACGGCGGGGAGGCAGCCGACTTCCTCGCCGTTTACGCGCTCGCGGATCGGCTGCACAAATTTGCCCACGAAGTGCTCGCGATGCCGGCCGAGGAACTGAACGGCTGGCTGGCTTACATCGAACACCAAAACCGGAAACTCAAACAACATGGCTGAAGCAACATTTACACTGCGGGCGGTCGATGCCACGAAGGCTGCGTTTGCGGGCGTGCAGAACAGTCTTTCGCGGCTAGAAAAAAGCACCGCCACGATCGCAAAACTTGGCAAAAACCTTTTGGGCGGAAGTGCAGTCGTCGCGACGATGACGATGCTCAAGGGCAAAATTGATCAGGTCGTTACGGCGAGCGATGAAATGGGAATGAGTGACGAGCAAATCCTCGGCGCAATGCGGTTTCAACACGTGATTGAAAGCGTATTGAATTTCATCGTGCAGATACCGGCGGCACTTACACGCGCGGGATTTGCACTTGGTGAAATGGCAGGACTCTTAGACGATACGGATTTGAAAAAAAAACTGGGAGAATTCAGAAAAGAACAGTCGGCAAAAGAAATCAAATCACTCGGCGAAACCGTCCAATCACTTGGAAAAGATTTCGACAGAATCGGTCAATCGGCCGGCGCTGCTTTTGATGAAGTGACCACAGACATTCAAAAGCTCGAGAAGGCGATGGCGGCAGTCGACGAAAGCAAACCGCTTGACCGAGCAAAGCTGGAAGTGGAACTAGCAAAAGCCTACAACGCCGAACGGCAGATCGGTCTGGATTTATCCAAGCAACTTGCGGACGCAAAAGCGGAGCTGAATAAGAGCAAGCCCAAGGGAGAAATCGCTGAAACCTCAAGGCCGGATAACCTGAGGGCACTTAATGAACTGCGAGGAATTCAAATTCAGCAGATGATTCAGATCGACAACGAGATGATCAAAGCACGCGTGAATGGCGAAGCGATTGGAGTGATTGAGGAAAGAAAGCTGAAGCTCATCAAAGAGCAGACTGAGGTAAACTTAAAGCTGAACAAAATTTTGGCGGAAAACGACGCGATCTTTTTAAGCGCCGGCGACATGATCGCCCAAGGCTTCGAGGACGCGATCTTGAGCGGCGAGAAGCTCGGCGAAGTCGTCCGCTCGCTCGGTCGCGATTTGCTCCGGCTGGTGTTTCAGAAAACAATTACTAACCCACTCGCAGAAGGAATTTCTGCCGCATTAAGGATTCCGTTTAAGGCAATGGGCGGACCCGTCAACAGCGGCTCGCCCTACGTCGTCGGCGAGCAAGGCCCAGAGCTATTCGTTCCGCACGCATCTGGCACCATCGTGCCGAATAACAAGATGGGCGAGGCTGCGTCACATATTGCAAAATTCATTCCCGAGCCACCATTACCGGGACGCGCAATGGGCGGACTTGTCAACAGCGGCTCACCCTACGTCGTCGGCGAAAAAGGCCCAGAGCTATTCGTTCCGCATGCTAGCGGCACCATCGTGCCGAATAACAAGATGGGCGGAGGCGGCTCTGGCAGCGGCGGCGTCACCGTCAATTACAACATCGCAGCCGGCGTCTCGCGCGCCGAGCTCGTGCCGATCCTCGACCAAGAACGACGCCGGCTCAAGGCGGAGATCCCAGACATGGTTCGACGCGGCGGCGGATACCGTGCAGCGTTCGCTTAAAACGTCATGGCAATCTCTTACCCACTCACACCGCCGAGCCCGTTTAACCTCTCGCGGCTCTCGCTCACGGGGGTCTCGGCGACCTCGCGCAACACG
>Ga0247844_1009489_pt1 | contig 10139 bp, 7 predicted proteins | sample LaCtaG_FD_192421 | JGI IMG/M metagenome (GOLD analysis project Ga0247844, IMG submission 192421) | Freshwater microbial communities from meromictic Lake La Cruz, Castile-La Mancha, Spain - LaCruzMarch201714.5m_1 | ecosystem: Environmental > Aquatic > Freshwater > Lake | place: Spain: Castile-La...
CACGCATACCCATACCCCGGGTGCAATTGTCAGTTTGATAATTGTGGTGTTTGCCATTGGCAATGCGATGTTGGGCGCTGTCCTGATGTGGCGACTGGTCAACTCCTGAGTTTGGGCTACCCAAACCCATCGAATGGCTGCTTTGCCTAGGCTCGGGTAGCCATTTTGTTCAACAAGTGCTTGTTTAGCGACTAACCTCAACCTCAACCCCCTGCGCATCAAGCCGCTCCACTGCCTTGAGAACGAACAGCAGACCGACGCCTAGCAGCATGACGCCCGCTGCCAAATACAGGCTGGCGTTATAGCTGCCAAATTTTGCTCCAATCAAGCCGGTTATCGCCGGTCCAATGATTTGCGCAACGCCATATGAAAGTGTCATCTTTCCCATCATCTTGGCGGGCATGGTGGGGTAGTAGCGCCCTGCCATAGTCAGCACCAGGCTGACCATCCCGATAAAGGTGCCGCCAAACAGCAAAGAGCCCAGCATCGCGGACCAAAACCCTGGTACCAAAACCGGCATCAAGATGCCCACCACCTGGAGTACGCCGGCCAAAATGAGTGCGTTCAGGTCACCAATGCGCCGGGCTATCAAGTCCCAGTTGATACAAGCTGGGGCAGCCCCGATGCCAATGGCTAAAAACGCCAGATTGCCCCATCCATTCAAGCCAGGCAATTGGTTTACGATGGCCACAATGAAGGTCACACTCACCACAAAGCCAAAGCCCGCACAAAAGTATGCGGCCATGAATACTCGCAGATACAGCGGGCTCGGCGGCTTATCCTGCAACTTCTGACCACTGCTGGTATAGCCACTTGGGTCTGGAGGTGGCAACCAGCGCAGCGCAGGCACTAACAGCAAGCTGCCCACCACAGTAAACGCAAACCATTGCTCACGCCAGTCAAGCGTTGGAGTGAACAGCATCACAGCACCAGCACAACCGGCAATGCCCAACCCAATGCCCGCAAAGTGGATACCCATCTCGCTACGGTGGTTGTGGCGGATGAGCCAATTCATGATTAGGCCGGTGCCCAAAAGCAAAGCCGCAGCGCTGGTCAACCCTGCCACATAGCGGGACAGCGCCCACACTAATACATTCGTACTTAACCCCATCGCCAAAGTACTGACAACTGCCAGCACCATGCCAATTCGGTAAAGTCGGTCCTTGAGCACCAGGCTATTGATGCGAGATGCGATTAGTGCTCCGCTCAAATATCCCGCGTAGTTGATAGCGGCCAACCAACCTGCCGCAGCCACACCCAAATCGGCTTGTAGTTGCATGAGTGGCAGCAGTGGGGTATAGGCAAAGCGAGCCACGCCCAATGCCAAAATCAGGCTGAATATTCCGGCACTAAGCACCTTGAGTCGGCTAACGTGGTGAGTCATGTGCGAGTATTGTTTGGCGTGAAACAAACGAGTATCGTGCGTTCGCCACAAGAGGAGCCAGATTGGCATCAAAAAATGCCTATAGTGGTGTGATAGGAAGCAAGCCCTTGGGAACGAACCTTCACGCTGCGCGACGGCCTGTCGTCGGCAGTGACTAAATTCTTGGGCTGAATGACAGCAAGGGAGAGTCTATTTCGACTGATGGCAGGTATCGGGCGATAAACCCGAACACCCGCATCTGGCCAATGACGGGTGCAGCCGTCTTGCAATTCAGGACCACATTGCTGCTGGTCGCTGAGAGAAAGCGAGTGTCAGCTATGCGGAAGCTCAATTCGTGGCAGGACTGCAGCCGGTGGTATTGACTCGCATGGTGCCCGTTGCGGTCATGCCGGACTTTAGGAAGCGGTCGTTCAATTTTCAGTCTACCAAAAGCCACGAAGGCTCAAACCGCCTAAATAGGCTACGATTGGGAACCCACGACCAGTGCAATACTAGGCTTCATGCTGAATGTTTTATCCCTGAGTGTTCGATCTGTTCGAACGCAAGTCAGGCTGCAGGGTCAGCCCCGTGCGATGCCGCTGTTCAACCCGCCTGCGCGACCCGTCAAGCCTGCCACTTAACCAGTCCCGAAAGGAGAACCTCCATGGCCGACCCACAAGCCGCCACGCTGACCCAGCTGCGCAACATACAGATCAAGACTGGCAAAACGATAGCCCAGTTGCACGCCGTGCTTGCCGCCAGCGGGCTGGCCAAGACCGGCGAGCGCCGCAGCCTGCTCATGGAGCGCTTCAAACTCGGCTACGGTGACGCCAACGCCGTGGCTCTATTCATGGACAAGCCGCTGCCTGACCTGGGCGACAGCGGGCACGTACCCGTGGCCGCGCCTGTTGATCCGCTGGACACCATCTACATCGGTGCGAAGACTGCATTGCGTCCCCTGCATGAGGCGCTGATGAAGCGCATCGAGACAATGGGTGCATTCGAGCAAGCGCCCAAGAAGTCTTATATCAGCCTTCGTCGCAAGAAACAGTTTGCAATGCTCGGACCGGCTACCCAGAGCAGCCTTGAATTAGGTCTGAATGCCAAGGATCTGCCGGCTGCACCACGCCTAAGGGCCATGCCGCCAAGGGGCATGTGCCAGTACACGGTGCGCATTTCCGCTATCGCCGAGATCGACGCACAATTGCTGGCCTGGATTGCAGCGGCGTACGCCAGCGCGGGTTAATCGCGTGGAGCTCTGACCCCCAATTCAGCAAAGCTGTTCAGCAGTCTTACTGCCGCCGCCCGTTTGTTGCTTGCACTTTGGCAAGAACCAACTATCGTTGGATGGCCAATTGGAGATTGCCAAAGATGATTGCAACAAAGGTATTGGAGTTCACTGTTTTCGCTGTAACTGCAATAGCCCTCCAGGCATGCGGCGATGGGGGTGATGGCGGAAGTGGCTCGACCGGCAACTCCGTGCCTGATGGGGTGGTGGGCACCGGACCCGGCGTCTTGAGTGCGTCGCCCCTCGATCTCTCAACGCTGATTGCTGCCACGCCGTTGGGTATGTTGGCACCCCCTGGGCACGTGCTACCGACCGACCATGTCTACCTGAGCTTTGTGGACTCGACCTTGCCTCCGAGCAGTCAGGACTGCACGCCACGCAATGTCTATGCGGCTGGAAGCGGTGTGGTGAGTTTTGTGCTCCAGACAGAGGCCGCTGGTGATACGAAGGTAATGGTCCAGATGACCAAGACCTTTTATTACTACTACGATCACGTGCTGCTTTTACCGGGTGTCAAAGTGGGTAGCAAGGTCAGCGCAGGCGAAAGAATCGCAACGACAACGGGTCGATGCCCCTCTATGGATTTCGGTGTTTATGATCTCGACGTGAACCCACCAGGTTTCCTCAACCCAACGCGATACGGCGAGCTTGGCGCCCATCCTGCATCACCCTACAAGTATTTCACTGAACCTTTGCGTGCAAGTTACTACGCCAAGGTCCGTTTTCGCGAGGGAATTCCGAGTGATAAAGACGGCAGGCTCGATTGGGGTATCAAAGGCCGCTTGTCCGGGGATTGGTTCCACACCTCGCTACCGGCGAATGCGAATTCCGCAGGGCCCGATGGCTGGCCCAAGACCGTGTCTTTCTCCTACGACTGGCTTGACCAATCCCCCCGAATATCCATTGGCGGAACCATTGCGAGTCCGTTGGTGCTGTCAATCAGCAAAACGGACCTTGATCCGACCCTGGTGACGCCTGCCAGTGGGGTGCAGGCCTACCGGGACACGCCAATTGGACCGCAGAACCGTGCCGGCTGGGTGCTGGTCCAAATGCTGGCGGATGACCGCATCAAGATTGAATACTTCGCTGGGGAAATACGGCCTGCAGTCTTTACCGCGGCAGCACAAGAGTTCATCCGATAGTATTTTTTCTTCCTGCGGCAATTCAAGTTGCGGTGAAGTCTCCATGAAGAACTTGGGCGACTCCTGGTTTGCCGCATAAGGAGCCACTCACCAGCGGCAATTGTCGGGTTGCCCTGCAGTTGGAAAATCTGGCCCCATGCGTATGGCACTTCGCCCCCAACAGCACTCCTACAATGGAAACTGCCAAGCACAAGACCTACCACGGACCCCGGCAAGCCACCGATGAATGAGACTTCCACTCCTGCGGCGCTGGCTCCTTTTTTGAGCGAAAAGGTCCGCTTTTGGTCATTCGTCTCTATGGCGCTGCTGGTGTTTGTTCACGGCTATACGATCCCGCCGACGTACCTTCAACCTTGGACAACCCCCGATCTGCCGCTGGGGCTGACCAGTTTTGTGGAATACCTGTTGGCCAATGGCCTGCTTCGCTTTCGCATTCCGATGCTGTTTGCCATATCGGGTTTCCTCTTTGCAATGCATGATGCGCAATCGCATCGGCAGCGGATGAAGAAGCGCGTTCGCAGCCTGCTGGTGCCCTACATTTTGTGGAGCGGCATTCATCTCGTGATCCTCTACCTGATGGAGACGGACCCCACAATGCGAGGTTGGGTTTCCGCGCACGGCATCGCCGCAATATCCGAGCAGAAACAGCTGGTTCACGATTACCAATGGAATGATGTGCTGATTCGCTGGTTGCTTGCGCCAGTGCCCTACCAGCTGTGGTTCATTCGCGTGCTGTTCCTCTACAACCTTGCATATCCCCTGTTGGCAGGCTGGGTCACTGGTCGTACCTCTTGCAAAGTGTTCTTCACAGTGGCAGTGATGCTGTGGCTGGCAAGCTTGAACGCCTTTTTCTTTGAGGGAGAAGGCCTGCTGTTCTTCGGACTAGGTATCTGGATACAGAAGACAGCATTTAACCTCGCCACGCCCGGTCGCTGGTTGCGCCCAGGACCCTGGGCTGTTGTGTGGCTGGCCAGCGCAACGGCAAAGACCTGGCTTGCGTTTGAAGGGCAGGCCATGCTGGGAGACGCGGTGTATCCCGTGATGGCAAACCTGCACAAGATGTGCATCTTCTCTGGGCTGGTGACTGCCTGGTACGGTTCGGATGGCCTGGTGCGTTTCTTGATGGCTCGGCGCTGGTTTGTCTGGTCCAGTGCGTTTTCATTCATGATCTATGCGTTGCATGCGCCGCTGGTCGCGGTGCTTATCGATCCGTGTCTGCGTTTGTTCCGCAATCTGTACGATCCGCATCTGGCCACCTACCTCTTTTTGCCCCTCTGCCTGATCGCCGTGTCGGTCGTGCTGGGAGCCCTATTGAGACGCACAGCCCCCGCAGCCTATGCGCTGTTGACTGGCGGCCGGGGATTGTCCGTCGGACGTTGAACGGTCACTGTGATTGCAACTGTTCCAGATAGGAGTTGGTCGAACATCAAACAAGAGAGTTGACGTAAGAATCCGAAAGCCGCTCTCGCCGACCCTGAGGTTCCAGTGCAACACTACCAGACGGTCACGAATACCCAAAATGTGGTGTCCCGAGTAGGTGCATTCATTGTGTGTCTAGAGCTGCAAATCAGCCGGATACCAGCACTCAACAAGCTCAGTGCAAATTCAAAAGGCTTCCCCTTTTCAAGGTGGCTACTTTTTGCATAAACCACAATTCCATCCTCTATCATTCTGAGCGACACCTCAGAAGTTCATATGCGATACGAAGAACAAAAGCCGTCCCAAGCATTTTCCGACCTGGTAGAGAGGTTTTGGGCATTTGATATGACGGACCAAGACCCCTCGCAGGTCGATCACGTCGTCATGCCCGACGGCGCTTGCAACCTTACTCTGGTCGAACCTAGACCAGGCGGGGAGTTCTTTGCCTCGTTAACAGGGCCTGGTGCGGTGGCGCTGCGTGTACCCGTATTCAAGGGCGTGCGCTACCGGGGTATACGCCTGCAGCCCGGTGCATTGCGCGCTTTCACGGGCTTGGATGTGGCATCGATTGTTGGCAAGAACGTTGCCATCGAGTCCCTACTCCCCGGATGGCATGCAGACCTGCGCAGGGCGATGTCGCCATTGCCACAGTCACTGTTGGAGTTTTCCATCCGCGCCGAGCGGATGTTTGCCGACCGCATACTGCAGAGTGGCGTGCTTGATGCAGCGGTTCAGAAACTTGTAGCGATTCTGGTCACGAGCGAAGGTGAAGCGCCATTGGGCGCGTTGTTGGAGTCGTTTGGACTGAGCGAACGCCAGTTGCGTCGGCGATTTGTGGCCGAGGTGGGGCTAACCCCCAAGGTTTTCTCCCGCCTGCGACGGGTGCGCCGAACATGTGCTGACCTGCTGCAAAACGCGCCATCGGGCATCGCCGCTATTTCTTATGAGCACGGGTACGCCGACCAAGCGCATCTTTCAAGAGAAATGCGCACCGTTTTTGGAATGACGCCCCAATTGCTGCACCACTATCTGCGCCAAATTCAGCACACCAATGTGGCTGAACTGAACGGCAAGGATTGAGATACACCCGACTGTCCGAAATCTTCAATTGCAAGCTGCAGTGATTGCGTATGCTTGGCGCCTTACTCACCAAACTGGACTGTTCAACATGGAAAAGACAACTCAGCTAACAAATATGCTATCCGGTGCGCTGCTTATCACCATGCTATGGGTCAGTCCTGCCACCGCGCAAAGTGCTCCGGCCCAGAGCACGTTGATGCAGAAGCTCGACAACATGAAGGGGACCTGGGTTGGAGAAGCCAAAGGCATTGGGCGAGACGGGAAACCGTATGTGGTGCGACAAACTGAAAGGGTCGGCTCGATGTTGAACGGTGACGTGCTGGTTATTGAGGGGCGCGGTTACAGAACCGATGGCACACTGGCATTCAACGCCCTTGGTACGGTGTCGGCGGATGAAAAGACAGGTGGGTATGAAATTCGAGCATACGCGCAGGGCCGCTCAGGAACTTACCGAATGGAGGCAACCACCAACGGGGTCATTTGGGAAATTCCCGCGGGTCCCCAAGCGACCATGCGTTACACCATCACTATCGAAAGTGGGTTGTGGCATGAGGTTGGCGAATACCTTGCTAAGGATCAGCCACCGCGGCAGATGATAGAGATGAAGCTCAAACGCACGGGCGACACGGACTGGCCAGCGGCCCAACCCGTGACGCCTTAAGATGAAGACGGACACCGAGCACCGAAGCGATCATTTTTAATGATGCCCGGTGTTGCCGCAGGATCGAACAACTGCAACTGACCGCTCGGCTGCGATGTCCGGATCGGGGCGTGGGCGATCGGCTTTGGCCCGCCGAATTTTGGTGAACCAAGGCCGCGCTTGCAATCTGACCTGGTCTATGGCGCATGCGAACCCTGTGGTGCTCGAGCGCGTCTTCATGGAAACGTTCTTAAGGGTTGATCGGTTCAGGGCAGTTGTCTCAAGGCTTGGTGCACCGGGCCTAACAAATGACTCTGCAAGCTCTCATCGGTGATTTCGCGCAGGTTGGCGTACAGCACAAACAAAAACGACTTGGTGTTGTGCAATCGAGCCAAACCAGCCTGGCTGCTGAAGGCTTGGTCCCACGCCGTCAGCGGGCCGGGCGCGCTGATCTGGTCCAGCAGATTGAGCCACCAATCGGCCTCAATCAATTGGCGTCGGGCTGCCATCAGCATGGGTCGAGCCAGCCTTTCACTTTCCCCATGGATATAAAAGTGACCACTGGCAGGCGCCACTTGTGACTGGGCTGCCGATACCAAACGTTCCAGCTGCACCTTGGTAATCAGCGGGTTGAGCGCCAGTTGCATGAGAAGATCGGCTCCGTGCGCTACGCCATGGCGCCAGCCTTGCCCTTGCACAAAGCCGCGGTAATCGTCCACACCGCGTAAGTAGGCCGTAGCGGCATCCACCAGGGAATTGCGCTCGTCGTTGCCCAGAAAAACGGAGACCCTATCGGCACGCGCGACCTCTGCCAAGGTGAGCGCGGCAAACGGCTTGGCAAAACCATCTGCGTCAGCGTCATGACTTTGAAGCTGCCGCATCAGCACCTTGAAAATGTGTCGCTGCATTTCGACTGAGAGCTTCTTCTGGCGCAGCCACGCGCTCAGGGCTTCAAATGCAATCGTGTCGCGAAGCTCGGGATCGGGCGTTGCCAAACAGGGCATTAGCTCCAGGGCCAGCGCCTCACGCCGCTCCTGGGTGTCGATGGTCCAGTTCGCGGCTTTCAGTTGTACCAAAGCTGCGCGGCTCCAACCCGCGGGTGGACACTGAACCTGAGACCAGGCGCTAGAGCAGGCCATCAGCCCCATTGTCAAAGCGCAGACCTTGCGTAGTGTGTGAAGCATGCCGATGCGCAATCTGGTTGGGAAGAGGTGGCAATAGCGTGGGCCTGCTAGCACTGGTGGCGAGACTAATTGTGGCTTACCGATCCATCGCCCGTGCTGATCGGTACTTTTCTTCCTTACCCAGCCAACGCCCGCAATACATTCTCCGCCGTAGCCGGTGCAGTCAACCGCACCGGCCTGCCGCTACCCACCGATGCAATCGCATCGCGCAGCGCCTCATACACACTGATGGCCAGCATGAAGGGTGGCTCGCCCACGGCCTTGCTACCAAACACGTTGTCTTCCCGGTTGGGTTCGGGCCACAGGTCCACCTTGAAGTGCTCTGGCACATCGCCCGCGGTTGGAATCTTGTAGGTGCTGGGTGCATGGGTGGTGAGCAGGCCCTCGTCGTTCCACACCAGTTGCTCGGTCGTGAGCCAGCCCATGCCCTGCACAAATGCGCCTTCAATCTGGCCGATGTCGATAGCCGGGTTGATGGAGCGGCCTACGTCGTGCAGGATGTCCACTTTGAGCACACGGCTCTCGCCGGTGAGCGTGTCGATGGCCACTTCGGTGCAAGCGGAGCCATAGGCGAAATAGTAGAACGGCCGCCCGGTCAGGGTGGTCTTGTCGTAATGGATTTTGGGTGTGCGGTAGAACCCGTCGCTCCACAACTGGATGCGGTTGGCGTAAGCCATGCCAACGACGTCAACAAAGTTGCGGGCAGTCTTGGGCGTGATGACCTGGCCACCCGCAAAGCGCACGGCACCCGCGCCGCAGCCGTCCAGACCACAGACAAACGCTGCCAGGTTGTCACGCACGTGGCGGGCGGCAAACTGGGCGGCGCGCCCATTCAGGTCGGTGCCCGACGAAGCTGCAGTGGCCGAGGCGTTGGGCACCTTGCTGGTGTCGCTGGCGGTGCACAGCACGCGGTCGAACGCTACTCCCAGCTCGTCGGCCACGATCTGCGCCACTTTGGTGTTCAGTCCCTGTCCCATTTCGGTGCCGCCGTGGTTGACCTGCACGCTGCCGTCGGTGTACACATGCACCAGCGCGCCGGCCTGGTTGAACAGCGTGGCGGTGAAGCTGATGCCGAACTTGACCGGCGTGATGGCGATGCCGCGTTTGATGATAGGGTTGGCAGCGTTCCAGGCCAAAACAGCCTCTCGCCCCCGTCGATATTGCGCAGTTTGCTCCAATTGTGATAGCAATGGGGCGAGGATGTTGTCCTCCACTCTCATTTGATAGTGGGTGGTGTCGCGCCTGTGATCCGTGCCGGCAATGGCTTCATCGCTGTAGAGGTTGCGCATTCGCACATCCAGCGGGTCCATCTTCAGCTGCCGTGCGATATCGCCCATGATGGTTTCGATCAGGATCACACCCTGCGGCCCGCCGAAACCGCGAAACGCAGTGTGGCTTTGCGTATTGAGTTTGCAGCGGTAGGAGGCAATTTCCACATCCTGCAGGTAGTAGGCGTTGTCGCTGTGGAAGACGGCACGGTCGGCCACCGGGCCGGACAGGTCGGCGCTGAAGCCGCAGTTGGCGGCCATCATCAACTTGAGTGCGGTCAGTCGACCCGTGTCGTCAAAACCGGCGCTGTATTCGTAAGCAAATGGATGGCGTTTGCCGGTGACCATGAAGTCGTCGTCGCGTTCCAGTCGAAGTTTGACGGCGCATTGCAGCTTGCTGGCCGCGACCGCCGCCCAAACCGCCAGATGCCCGGCCTGCGTTTCCTTGCCGCCGAAACCGCCGCCCATGCGACGGCACTCCACACGCACGGCATGGTTGTCGATGCCCAGCGCATGCGCCACCCAGTGCTGCACCTCGCCGGGGTGCTGGGTGCTACTGTGCACCACCCACTGGTTCTGTTCCTGCGGCAGCACGTAGGCAATCTGGCCTTCCAGATAGAAGTGCTCCTGGCCGCCCACTTCCAGCGTGCCGCTGAGGGTGTGCTGGGCGCATGCCATGGCACTGTCGGCATCACCGCGGCGTACAAACACCGGCGGCAGCACAAAGCTCTTGGCTTGCAGCGCCTGCTCCACGG
>Ga0247844_1009493_pt1 | contig 10133 bp, 5 predicted proteins | sample LaCtaG_FD_192421 | JGI IMG/M metagenome (GOLD analysis project Ga0247844, IMG submission 192421) | Freshwater microbial communities from meromictic Lake La Cruz, Castile-La Mancha, Spain - LaCruzMarch201714.5m_1 | ecosystem: Environmental > Aquatic > Freshwater > Lake | place: Spain: Castile-La...
GTGCTGGCGCAATTTCGCCACCAATATTTCCTGGTGTTTTTGTTGGCCCATTTGCACCGGGCGGCGCTGCTGGTGTTCTCCGATGTGCTAGTGGGGGCGGTCAACGCGCTCGACATCCGCAACGATGAATCCGTGCGATCGTTCAAACGGCGCATCCGCTCCAACTTTGAAACCTTTCTGCGGTTCACCCACCGCTACTGGTTTCACGAACTGTCGGAGCGTCCGCACGTGCAAGCCACCTTCCGCATGTGCGCCAACCACCTGCGCAACGACGCCCTGTATGACGAGGTGCGCGATGAAGTCAAGGAAATGAGCCACTACCTTGACAGTGATTCGCAGCGGCGCCAGTCCAACACCGTGGTGCGCCTGACCGTGATCACCATTCTGGGCTTGATCGCCACGGTGACCACGGGCTACTTTGGCATGAACATCATTGCGTTTGGCGAGGGGCCTCCACTGGGGCGCTTGATCCACGGCGTGTTGGCGACCGCTGCTTTCATCGTCTTGATACTTTTTGCCATATCGCGGTCCAAGCGGCTATCCGATTTTCTGGAAATCATGTCGGAGGAGCGCACGCCCTTGCGTGCAAAGCTGCGCGCCTTTTGGCTGGTCGTGATCAACCGCAAGGGGTGATGGGCAACTCTGCCAAAATCACCCCATGACCGAGATCGACACCACCGACTACGCCCTGACTCTGGGCTCCAAGGCAAAAGTGGCCTCAGCCCTCATGGCTGCTGCGCAGACCGCTACAAAAAACAGAGCACTTCGCCGTCTGGCGGCACTGCTGCGCGAAAACACGCAAGCGCTGCAGATCGACAACGCCAGGGATATTGACCGTGCCACGGCCGCCGGGCTGGCCGCGCCGATGGTGGACCGGCTCAAACTCACACCCAAAGTCATCGAAACCTGCGCCCAGGGATGTGAGCAACTGGCGGCCATGGCAGACGTGATTGGCGAGATCATTGGCATGAAACAGCAGCCCAGCGGCATTCGCGTGGGGCAGATGCGCGTACCCATTGGCGTGTTCGGCATGATTTTCGAGAGCCGTCCAAACGTGACGATTGAAGCTGCCAGCCTGTCAATCAAGAGCGGCAACGCCTGCATTTTGCGCGGCGGCTCCGAGGCTATTGAGTCCAACAAGGCGCTGGCCAAACTGGTGCAGCAAGCGTTGGCGGATAGCGGTTTGCCCCTGGATGCTGTGCAACTGGTGCAAACCACCGACCGCGCGGTGGTGGATCATCTCATTGCCATGCCACAGTATGTGGACGTCATCATCCCGCGCGGGGGCAAGGGTCTGATCGAACGCATCAGCGCTGGCGCCAAAGTGCCCGTCATCAAGCACCTGGACGGCAATTGCCACGTCTACGTGGACGACCCCTGTGATATCGACATGGCGGTCAGAGTGGCTGATAACGCCAAGACCAGCAAGTACAGCCCCTGCAACGCCGCAGAGAGCCTGCTGGTGGCACGCGGCGTGGCCAAGGTGTTTCTGCCGCGCATCGGTGTAGTGCTGGCGGCCAAGGGCGTGGAGATGCGCTGCGATGCCCATGCACTGCAAATACTCCAGTCAAATATGCCTCTAGCCCCCGTGGAATATGCCCAAGGCGCTATTAAATCAGGAGTAATTGCCGGTCCACCTTTGTCCGCCAAGTTGTCGTTGGCGCAGGAGCGCGACTGGTACGAAGAGTACCTTGCGCCCATCATCAGCATCAAAGTGGTCGAGGGTCTGGACGACGCTATCGCCCACATCAACCAGTATTCCAGCCACCACACCGATGCCATCCTCACCCGTGACCACATGCACGCCCAGCGTTTTCTGCGGGAAGTGGACTCTGCCAGCGTCATGGTCAACACCAGCACCCGCTTTGCCGACGGCTTTGAGTATGGGCTGGGAGCCGAGATCGGTATCAGCACCGACAAGTTCCATGCCCGGGGTCCGGTTGGCATTGAAGGTTTGACTTCGCTGAAATATGTGGTGCTGGGTGACGGTGAAGTGCGAATTTGACGATTTTGCGTCGACAAGACTGCGTCGGGCTCTTGTAACTGGTCGGGTTAACCCCAAGTCCTAGAATCGACCGATCTTTTTCACTTTCTTCAAGAGGGCCGCATGGTTCCCCATCTCGTTACCGCCCTGACTGGCCCCATCAACGAACTGGAACAGCGCATTCTGGATTCCATGCCCGCCATCGAGCGCTGGTTTCGTCTCGAATGGATGGAGCACACACCGCCGTTCTACAGCTCAGTGGACGTGCGCAACGCCGGCTTCAAGCTCGCGCCGGTGGACACCAACTTGTTTCCCGATGGCTGGAATATTTTGACGCCCTCCATGCTGCCGCTGGCGGTGCAGGCTGCCATGGCTGCCATTGAAAAGATTTGCCCCGAGGCGCGCAACCTGCTCATCGTGCCAGAGAACCAGGCAACCAATACCTTCTACCTGAGTAATCTGGCGCAGTTGCGCAGGGTGTTCCATCTGGCGGGCCTGAACGTGCGCATGGGCTCCATCAGCCCAGATATCAAAAAGAGCGTCACCATTGACCTGCCCGATGGCGACAGCATCACGCTGGAGCCTGTGGTGCGCACCAAGGGCCGCCTGGGCGTCAAGAATTTCGACCCCTGCACGATTTTGCTGAATAACGACTTGCGTGCCGGTGTTCCTGGCATATTGGAAGATCTGCACGAACAGTACCTGTTGCCGCCCCTGCATGCAGGCTGGGCCACCCGGCGCAAGAGCACCCACGCCAAGTGTTTCGAGGAAGTCTCTAAACGGTTTGGCAAGCTCATTGGGGTGGACCATTGGTTGATCAATCCGCTGTTTGAAAAGTGCGACCAGGTCGATTTTTCGACCGAGGCGGGGGTGCTGGACCTGGCTGCTCGCGTGGATGCATTGCTTGGCAAGATCCGCAAAAAGCACAAGGAATACGGCATCAAGGAAAAGCCGTTTGTGGTGGTCAAGGCCGACAACGGAGACGCGCGCATGGGTGTGCTGACTGTGCGTGACTCCAAGGAACTCGAAGCCCTGCGCCAGCAAGTGCCCGGGCGGGCGGGAGCAGGCAAAGGGGTCTCCGGCGTCTACGACGTCATCCTGCAGGAGGGTGTGCTGACGTGCGAGCGCGTGAACGATGCCGTGGCAGAGCCCGTGGTCTACCTGATGGACCGCTATGTGGTGGGCGGCTTCTACCGGGTGCACGCCGAGCGCAAGGTGGACGAGAACCTCAGCGGCCCCGGTTCCAGCTTTGTACCACTGGCGTTTGCCGAGAGTACGCACTTACCCCAGCCAGGCGTGAAACCCGGCGCCAGCGCACCGAACCGTTTCTACATGTACGGGGTAGTTGGGCGCCTGGCCATGTTGGCATCCAGCTACGAACTGGAAGCGACAGATCCGGATGCAGAGCGTTACGACTGAACTGATTGCCCCGGCGGCCAATCCTTACATCGCCCTGATGTGCGCAGCCCCTGAGTTGTTGCGTTGCAACATGTTTGTCAATTCACCTGAATTGGTCTCTGTGGCGCTTGCGTGCCTTGGCCGGAAGCGCAAAATAGCGATCCCAAATGAAATGGAACCCGCGCCAAACAGAAGCCGGGTGAACTTGTGTCAGCATCCAAATCGTCTCTACCGGCGCTAACACTGGGCGCCATCGGCGTGGTGTACGGCGACATCGGAACCAGTGTCCTGTACGCAGTCAAAGAAGTTTTTGGCTCCGGTCATGTTCCTTTCACACCTGACAACGTTTACGGCATTCTGTCCATCTTCTTCTGGACGTTGACCGTCATCGTTTCCCTCAAGTATGTGACGCTGGTGCTACGGGCGGACAATCACGGCGAGGGCGGACTGGTAGCCATGCTGGCGCTGGCTTCGCAGTCGGTCAAGGACAGGCCTGAATTGCGGCGCGTACTGCTGGTGGTGGGTATTTTTGGTACCTGTCTTTTCTATGGCGACGGGGTCATTACGCCAGCCATTTCGGTGCTGGGTGCCGTCGAGGGTCTGGAGGTGGTATCACCCAACTTCAAGAAATTCGTGATTCCCCTGACCTTGGTTATCCTGCTGGGACTGTTCATGGTTCAAAAGCACGGTACGGCCAGCGTGGGTCGGTTCTTTGGTCCCATCATGGTTCTCTGGTTTGTGGTGATTGCCGGTCTGGGTTTGGTCAATATTGCGGCAGACCCGCACATTCTGGTGGCCATCAGCCCGCACTATGCGGTGGGCTTCATGTGGGATAACCCGGGCACCACCTTCATCATCCTGGGGGCTGTGGTCCTGTGCGTCACCGGTGGTGAGGCGCTGTATGCGGACATGGGCCACTTTGGCAAGAAACCTATCCGGGTAGCCTGGTTCATGGTGGCCATGCCATCGCTGACGCTGAACTATTTTGGCCAAGGCGCTCTGCTACTGCACAACCCCGCAGCGGTGAAAAATCCGTTTTTTATGATGGCGCCGGAATGGGCCCTCTTGCCGCTGGTCGGCCTGGCCGCCATGGCCGCGGTGATTGCCTCACAGGCGCTGATCTCCGGCGCTTTTTCTGTAACCAAGCAGGTGATACAGCTGGGCTATCTGCCGCGCCTGCAGATTCAGCACACCAGTGTCAAGGACACCGGCCAGATCTACCTGCCATTTGTGAACTGGGGCCTTTTCGCCCTGATCGTGGTGGCCGTGGTGATGTTCCGCTCCTCCAGCAATTTGGCCGCAGCGTACGGCATTGCCGTCTGTACCGACATGCTGATTACCACCGTGCTGACGTTCTATGTGATCCGATACAGCTGGAAGTACCCACTGGCGTTGTGTATTGCTGCCACCGGTTTCTTCTTTGTGGTGGACTTTGCCTTCTGGGCGTCCAACCTGCTCAAGCTGTTTGACGGTGGCTGGTTCCCGCTGGTCATCGGCGGTGCCATCTTTACCCTGATGCTGACGTGGAAGGATGGCCGTCGGCTGCTCAACGAGAAATTGCGGGCCGATGCCATCGATCTGCCCAGTTTTCTGGAAGCGGTGTTTGTCAGTCCGCCCGTCCGCGTGGAGGGCACAGCCGTGTTCTTGACAGCCGAGGTCGGCACGGTACCCAACGCCATGCTGCACAACCTCAAACACAACAAGGTTCTGCACAACAACAACCTGTTTGTCACGGTGCGCAACCACGAGGTACCCTGGATTGGCTTGAGCAAACGCCTGGAGATTGACTCACTGGGCCACGACTGCTGGCAAGTGGTCATCCACTACGGCTTCAAGAACGACCCCGATGTGCCCAAGGCATTGCAACAGATCAAAGGACGCGGCTGCGAGATGAATCCCATGACCACCAGTTACTTCCTGTCGCGCGACACGGTGGTACCGACGATAGGTGCAGGCATGTCGCATTGGCGTGAAAAACTCTTTGCCCAAATGCACCACAACGCCAGTGGCGCAGCCGACTTCCTGAAACTGCCCAACAACTCGGTGGTGGAGCTGGGTAGCAAAATTGAAATCTGATACTCCCGCCTGATCAGGGGCGATCATGCAGTTCTTCAAAGACCTCAGTCTCTCCGCCTTCACAGCAGGTTTTGTTGCGGTGCTGGTTGGCTTTACCAGTTCAGTGGCTATCGTCTTCCAGGCGGCTCAGGCGTTGCACGCCACGCCGGACATGATTGCGTCCTGGATGTGGGCACTGGGCTTGGGCATGGGGCTGTGCACCCTGGTGCCTTCACTGTGGCTCAAAAAGCCGGTCATGGTGGCCTGGAGCACTCCAGGCGCGGCGGTGCTGGCGGCGGCGGGTGCAACAGGTGGTTTTTCCATTCAAGAGGCAGTAGGCGCCTTCATGCTCTGCGCGGCACTCATCACCTTGTCAGGAGCGACCGGCTGGTTTGAGCGGGTGATGAACCACATTCCGCTGGCACTTGCCTCTGCTTTGCTGGCCGGTGTGCTGGCACGCTTTGGGCTGGCGGGCTTTGCTGCGGCGCAAACGGCCCTGCCGCTAGTGGTGTGCATGTTGTTGGCCTACCTGGCGGGCAAACGCTGGTGGCCCCGGTATGCGGTTCCACTCACTTTGCTCGTTGCTATTGTATTTGTAGCTAGTAAATCAGGTTTCACGGGGGCTAGCATCACTTTTGGCTTGGCAACTCCGGTGTTGGTACGCCCCAGTTTCACTTTCGCCGCCTTCGTCAGCCTGGCTTTGCCGTTGTTCATTGTGACCATGGCATCACAAAACCTGCCGGGCGTGGCGGCTATCCAGTCCACCGGGTTCGGTGACGAGCGAGCCAACGGGGGTGATTCGGGCATTCCCGTCTCCAAAGTCATCACCCTCACGGGCGTGGCTACGCTGCTTCTGGCGCCGTTTGGCGCATTTGCCCTGAACCTGAGCGCCATCACCGCCGCCATCTGCATGGGACCGGAGGCCCACAGTGATCCCAAGCGCCGCTACACTGCCGCTGTGTCATGTGGCGCACTGTATGTGGTGATTGGTATGTTTGGTGCTGCCATCACCGGGGTATTGACCGCGTTCCCCAAGGAACTGGTCGCGGCCATTGCCGGTCTGGCGCTGTTGGGCACCATTGGCGGCGCGTTGACGGCTGCGCTGCAACACGAGCCGCACCGCGAGGCCGCCATCGTGACGTTCTTGGTCACGCTCAGCGGCGTAGTTGTCGCAGGTGTAGGCTCCGCTTTTTGGGGTGTTGTGGCCGGCGCAGTTGCATTGCTGGTGCAGCATGTCGGGCGCAGCACGCTGGTGCGAAACCCTCAATAGCCTGGCCCGGTCCCGCGCGACTGTGGCCACACGACCCACTGGGTGGCAGGATCGCTGTAGAGTCGCAGAAATCTCTCTTTTAAATCTGATTGTTGAATGCCATGGAATTACTATTTGTCACCGATCCGCTTGAATCCTTCAAGACCTACAAGGACAGCACCTTCGCCATGATGCGCGAGGCCCAGCGCCGCGGCCACACTGTTCACGCGTGCGAGCCGCGCCACATGCTGTGGGAGCGTGGTGGTGTGGTGCAGGCCCAGGTTCGCAGCATCACTTTGACGGGTGACGCCACGGATTGGTTCACCGAGGCGGGGCCCCTGGTGCGCTCCGTCAAGGACTTTGGTGCGGTCGTCATGCGCAAGGACCCACCATTTGACAGCGAGTACTTTTACGCCACCCACCTGCTGGAGCAGGCTGAGCGCGAAGGGGCCAAGGTTTTCAACAAACCGCGTGCCCTGCGCGACCACCCCGAGAAGCTGGCGATTCTGGAATTCCCCCAGTTCATTGGCCCCACGCTGGTCACCCGCGACGCAGACGCCATCAGGCGTTTTCACGCCATGCATAAAGACATCATCCTCAAACCGCTGGACGGCATGGGTGGCATGGGCATATTCCGTGTCAAGGACGATGGCCTGAACCTGGGTGGCATCATCGAAACCCTGAACAAGGAGGGTGCCGAGACTGTGATGGTGCAGAAGTTCTTGCCGGCCATCGTGGACGGCGACAAACGCGTGCTGGTAATCGGCGGCAAGCCGGTGCCGTTTTGCCTGGCGCGCATTCCGCAGGGCGGCGAGGTGCGGGGCAATCTGGCCGTAGGCGGCAAGGGCGTGGCGCAGCCGCTCAGCGACTCGGACCGTGCCATTGCCGAAGCCCTGGGCCCAATTCTGTCTGCGCGGGGTTTGCTGCTGGTGGGGCTGGATGTGATTGGCGACAGCCTGACTGAAATCAACGTCACCAGCCCGACATGTTTTCAGGAAATTGCGGACCAGACCGGGTTTGATGTGGCAGCGATGTTTGTCGATGCGCTGGAAGTTGCGATGCGCAGATGAAAACGCCAGTTCGCCAGTGTTTTCAAGTTGGAATTGTGGGGCCGCTCGCGTAACAGCGCTTGCCAAATGGCTTGTGAATCGTCGGTGCCGCCGGCCTCTTGAAACTGGGCGGCATAGAGTACCCAGGCAGAAGTTGTCTTGGGTGAGTTGCCATGGCATGTGATGGAACACGGTCAGGATGAGCCGAGTGTGGGTTCGGCCAGAATTCTGTCGCTTTTAACGTTTCACCAATGCGATTGGAAAGTCGCTGATCCCAGACGGTGTGATGCTGACCGGTGACTGTTGCCCTTTGGTAAGTTCTTTTACACGTTCTGCCACATAGAAGTCCAGCGCCTTGTGGGTAATGACACCTGTTTTTCGGAAATCGGCCCTGCCCGTCAATCCTTCCACCACTGCTTTGGTAAACGCGCCATTGCCCCACTCTGGAGCTTCCTGCGAAAGCTGTCGACCGGTCGACGCTGCAAAAACTATGACACCATTCTCCGCAGATGTCAGCTCGTTGACGACAGCATTGACATCGACTATGCCTCGTGTTTTTGCCGTACCCAATGCGTTGCCCGAGTGGCAACTGTCAATGAAGAACAAAGCCTTACCGGCGATGCTGTTCAACGCGAGTTTGATGTCGTTTTGCGCAACACCGGTGCGCAGCAGCTGTTCAGGATTGACGTCGTGGGGCAGAAAATAGTAGTTACCTGCGTTGTCGTTGAGTCCGTGCCCGGCAAGAAAAAGAATGCCGACGTCGCGGGACGTCACTTCGCGTTTGAGCCACTCCAAGCCGTCGAGTACATCGTCCTTGGTGGCCCTCCCATCAGTGAGGACCCTGACTTCCACGTCGCGGTACAAGCTTCCCTTTTGCAGGGACATGGCCCTGCTGAAGTCGTTGGCGTCCTTGGCAGCGAAGTCGAGGTTGTATGACGCGTTTCGGTACTTGGACATTCCAACCGCCAGCACGTATAGCTTGGGTGCCAACAATCTATCGGGCTTTCCCGTGTTGGTGGGGGATGTTTCGGCTGGTCTTGCACCTGACCATTTCACGGAAACAATGGCAGGCGTGGATACACCATTGCGACTCTCAGCAAATACCTGTATCTCGGAGTCTGTCGAGGGTAGCTTGATGGTCAACTCACGACGAGAGGTGTTGTTCGCTGCTTGGTCCTTGGTGGCAAGGGTTTCTGGCTGCAAAAGGCCATTGACCCTGACGCGTACGGACAAAACCGGCGCGTCGTTTGGCGTGCGTATAGCAAGGCGAAGTGCCATTTCAGTTTTTGACGTCGATACATCCCCCAGTGGTGCGAGTATCTCCACGACAGGAGGCAATGCAACGCCGGCGGTCTCGGTTCGCGGTTTTCGGTCAGCATCTGCATCGGCGAGGCGGATCGCGTGTTGAATATCGTCCGACCCAATCACCCGCGCGATCACATCGGGGCGATAGAAATTTCCACGAAAACGTGAGGCCGGAAAGAAGTCCGCTGCCAGATCTTTACCGCGATTGACATGCCAGCCTATCAAGTCTTCAGACCCAGGGCCAGCCGCAAAATAGCCGGAGGGCGACCATAGAACCCATCGACGGCGGTCAGGGTGCGCATACAAGATCAATTGTTCGGATCCATCTTTTGCGGCGTACCAATGAATGGTGCCATCGCTGAAGGCGGCAACAACCCATCGACCGTCCTCGGAAACATTGACCTGCCAGGTCGTGCCCGGAGCGGCAACCCGCCAACGTGCGCTTCCGGTGGCGTCGTAATACCTCACATACTGACTGGTCCCCAACGCAAAGCCAGAGCTCTTTGGTGCAACAGCCCCGCTCATGGCCATCTCGGATTCGTTTAAGCTAATACGACGCTGGTTCACCGTTGGCATCGCGCTTTCAAACCAATCTCCGATGACCAGTGGCGCTTGCCCTGCATTCGGAGGCTTCCATTGGGTTTGAAGTGAAGTCCACTGCAACTGCACGACGTCAAACCCGACAACATCACCCGCGCCACCGATCTGGTGCAATGGAAATGCAACTGCTCCTCCATCACGGGATAGCCGAAAGTTGATTCGTGCGTTTCGGAAGTCCGCCAAAGCGCTGCCAAACGAATGATTGACATATCCGCCAGGCGTGCTTTCCAGCCATCCCCATGAGGGTTCAGCTGAGGCGTAGACCACACGCCCGTCCGGCAAACCCCGGATATTCACGATACTGTTGCTGGCGATACTTTCGTCGTGTGTCGCGCCGCTGCCGCGTTCACTCCAGCGTCTGAGACCGTGCAAACGGTCTGTTCGTCTCCAGGTTCCTGCGGCCAGCAGCTCGCGGCCGTCCCCGGACCAGGCAACAGCACTCAAACCTCCGCCTGCAATTCCCAAAACGCCAGGAACGTAGGCCAGTTGCAAG
>Ga0247844_1009497_pt1 | contig 10131 bp, 6 predicted proteins | sample LaCtaG_FD_192421 | JGI IMG/M metagenome (GOLD analysis project Ga0247844, IMG submission 192421) | Freshwater microbial communities from meromictic Lake La Cruz, Castile-La Mancha, Spain - LaCruzMarch201714.5m_1 | ecosystem: Environmental > Aquatic > Freshwater > Lake | place: Spain: Castile-La...
ATCCACGGCAATTTCGATTCGGTGCTGGGACGCAGCCTGACGCCGCGCGAGCGCGACGAGTGGGCAGGCCGCATCCTGCGCCAAAGCGACGAGCACACCATTCAGGCCTACATGCCGCTGTCGCAAATGCCAACCTGGCAGACTGACACTGCTGATGTGGTGCCGCGCTCCGTCATGCTGCGGGTTTTTGCCGTCTCAACGGGGCCGCAATCCTGGCGGGTTTTGCCTGGCGGGCTGGCGCGCGTGGCCGGGGGCAGTACCGATGTGGCTTCCATGCAGCACGGCGGCAGCAGTGCCGATGTGTGGGCCATCACCACGGGCAATGTCGACAAGACTACGCTGCTGCAACCCGCCCTGACAGCCTCCACCCTGGCCCATCGCAAACGCCTGGTCACCAGCCGCGCGGCCGAAAACCTGTTTTGGCTGGGTCGCTACACCGAGCGGGCTGAAAACTCGGTTCAACTGGCGCGCCTGGTTCTGGAATGCCTGGGCGGCGAAGACCAGTCATCCCAGCCCCTTTTGACCTGGCTGGGTCGCATGGCCCTGAACAACACACTGGTGCTGCCAGGTGTGCCGGCACTCACCCCCGTGGTGCAAGCGCGCCGGGTGTTTGAGCGCTCCCTCATCGCCAGCCTGGGCAGCAGCAACCAGGCCACCAGCGTCGGATACAACCTGCGCGCCGTGCGGCTGGCCGGTGCCTCTGTGCGCGAACGCCTGTCCCAAGAGCACTGGAGCCTGATGCAGCGCGCCGAAGACCGCTTTTTTGCCAGCTGCGCCGAGCACATGCACAGCGCAGACTATTCATCGGTGCAGGCACTGGCAACGCTCAAAACCGCCAGTGACCACCTGGCCGCCATCACCGGATTGCAAACTGACCGCATGACGCGTGACGACGGTTGGCGCTTGCTGAGCATTGGCCGCCACATCGAGCGGCTGGGTTTTTTGGCGTCCGCACTGCGCATTGGTTTTGAGTCCGGCAGCGTGCACCAGACCGGCGGCTTTGAGGCCATGATCAGCCTGTTTGACAGCACCATCACCTTCCATGCCCAGTACCAACAAAGCCGCGACATTGCCGCGCTGGTGGACCTGCTGGTGCAGGACCGGGACAACCCCCGTTCGCTGGCCTGGGTGGCGCACACTTTGCGCGGACGCCTGGCCAAACTGGCAGGCAGTCCGGCCGACCAGCTCAGCCTGCTGTCATTCAGCGTGCCCGACCCTGGCCAATGGCAACTCGAAGACCTGTGCTCAACCGATGACGAGGGCCGCTACACCCAGCTGATCGATTTACTGCTGGATTGTGGAGAAGCGGCATTCCACGTGTCCGAAGAAATTGGTGCCACCTATTTCACCCACTCTGGCGACTCCGGTCAGAGCCTGGGTGCCTGAGCGCCGCCACCATGCAACTGCGCATCACACACGAAACTTGTTACGACTATGTGCCACCCGTGGACATTGCGCAGCACGTGGCCTATCTTCAACCGTTGAACACCGCACGCCAGAAGCTACTCAGCCATAGCCTACACGTCACGCCAACACCCGCACAGCAAGTTGCCACACTGGACGTGTACGGCAACACTCGACTCTTTTTTTCACTGCAAGCCGCGCACAGCCAGTTGAAAGTGATTGCACGCAGCATGGTGTCGACCCAAGTGTCGCCCATGCCAGAAAGCACCATGCATTGGGAGCAGGTGCGCGAACGCTTTCGGTACTGCGCCAACAAACCGTTTGATTCTGCGGCCGAGTTCGTTTTTGCCTCGGCCTATGCACCGCGCCACGCCGACTTTGCCGCCTACGCCAGGCCCAGCTTTGCGCCGGGCGTGCCGCTGGCGGCGGCGGCGCGTGATCTGATGCAGCGCATCCACCGTGACTTCACTTACGAGAGCCAAAGCACCCAGATCAACACGCCCGCGCTGGAGGCCCTGGCGCAGCGCAAAGGGGTTTGCCAGGACTTTGCCCACATCATGATTGCCTGTCTACGCGCCTATGGCCTGCCGGCCCGCTATGTCAGCGGCTACCTGCTCACGCAACCCGCACCAGGGCAGCAGCGCCTGGTGGGTAGTGATGCCTCACACGCCTGGGTCTCGGTCTATCTGCCAGACTTGCCGGAGCAGGCTGACAGATCGGGTACTTCCGCCAGCACGCGCTGGTGCGATTTTGACCCTACCAATAACCGTGATGGCTGGGGCACACCGGGCGAGGACTATGTCACGCTGGCACTGGGGCGCGACTATGCCGACGTGTCACCCATTCGCGGCGTTATCCACGGCGGTGCCAACCACATCCTGACGGTGGGAGTCACCGTGGAGCCGTATGAATCCAGCGCCTGGTGCAGCCCTGCTCCGAGTCAAGGTCAGAATCAGTCACAATCGCAATCTTCATCACAATCCGCATCGCAGTCCCAGTCCCAATCCAGCGGTGCTATTATTTAGATAGCTACCAAGGTCCAATCGACGGGGGCTAGAGCCACTTTTTATCAACAAGTCACCTGGAAGCGCCCATGAATATTTACGAAACTCTCACCAGCCTGGGCATTGACCTGCCACCCGTCTCCGTGCCCGCTGCGGCCTATGTGCCCTTTGTGCAAACCGGCAATCTGGTTTTTCTGAGTGGCCACATCGCCAAGAAAGACGGCAAACCCTGGGTGGGTCAATTGGGCAAAAACATGACCACCGACGAGGGCAAGTCCGCTGCGCGCGCCATTGCCATCGACCTGATGGGAACCCTGCACGCTGCCACCGGCGACCTCAATCGCATCAAGCGCATCGTCAAGCTCATGTCGCTGGTCAACTCGACTGGAGATTTCACCGAGCAACACCTGGTGACCAATGGAGCCAGCGAGCTGTTTGGTCAGGTCTTCGGCGAGAAAGGCGCACACGCGCGCAGTGCATTTGGCGTCGCACAAATTCCGATGGGTGCCTGCGTAGAAATCGAACTGATTGCCGAATTGGGTTGAAGTCCGGGCATGCAGTTTTTTCTGCTGTGGGCGCTGGTTCTGGCGCTGTGGTCACCTGCACACGCGCTGGCACAGACAGAGAAGTCTGAAGGTTTTCCCACGCTCGAAGTGGGCGCGGGCGCTCCGGGCCGCATTGAAGTAGGCTCGCGCATGAGTGTGCTGGTGGACCCCGGCGGCAGTTTGACAATCACGCAAGTGCAAGCCACCGGTGCCGGGTGGCAAGCCATCAACCGCAAGTCCCCCAACTTCGGCTTCACTGAAGACACCTACTGGTTGCGCATGCGGATCAACAACGCCGACGCGCAGGAGCTGGCCCGGTTGATCGAATTGCCCATCCCGTTTCTGGACCACGTCGAACTGTTTCACTACGTGGGCGATGCATTGCAGCGCCACTATGCGCTCGGCGACGAACAGCCTTTCGCCCAAAGGCCCGTGCAGCACCGCAACTTCGTGATGCCCTTGAATCTGGCACCGGGCACGAATCTGGTCTATTTGCGGTTGGCTTCCAGAGGCACCATCGAAGCCCCGTTGCGGATCTGGGACCCGGTTCTGTTTCATGCCGCCAGCAACGATGAGAACCTGCTGCAGGGTGCCGTGATCGGTGTGCTGCTGATCATGATCATCTACAACCTGTTTGTCTTTGCGTCCACCCGGGATATCAACTACCTCTACTACATCGGCTTTGTAGCCAGCTACCTGCTGTTCCATCTGACGCTGACCGGCTACATGTTTGCCTACGTCTGGCCCAACGCCGTGCGCTGGAACGGCTTCGCGATTTCTACTTTCGTGGCCAGTGCAGCGCTATTCACCTGCCTTTTTACCAGCCACTTTCTTAAGCTGCGCAGTTTCTCCAGACCGGCCTTCCATCTGGTGCGCACTATGGCGGTGTTCAGTGCGGCGCTGTTGTGCCTGTCCTTCTTTTTGCCCTATACCTGGACGATACGCATTGGCGCAGCCATCGGCATCCCCGTCGCAGCAACGGCGCTGGTGTTGGGCTACTGGCGCTGGTGGCAAGGTGCCAGTTTTGCCCGTTTCTTCTGCCTCGCGTGGACCGCCATTTTGATAGGCCTTATCGTTTTGAATGCCGGCAAACTGGGATGGATTCCAATCAATGTCTGGACAGAGAACGCGTCGCAAATCGGCATCGTATTGCTGGTGGTTTTGCTGTCCTTCACTTTGGCGGACCGCATCAACAGTGATCGCACCCTGCGTATCGACGCGCAGGCATTTGCACTCGAACACGAGCGCAAAGCGCGTGTCAGTCAGGAGCGCCTGGTGCAGGCCACGGCAAAGGCGAACCGCGAACTGGAGGCACGCGTGGCGTCGCGCACCACAGACCTCAATGCCACGCTGGAGCAGCTCAAAGTAGCCAACGATCGCTTGCTGATGCTGTCCACCACCGACAGCCTGACCCAAATCGGCAACCGTGCCTGCTTTGACGCAGCCATATCGGTCGAGATAAAGCGCGCACAACGACAAAAAGTCGCGTTGACAATCATTCTGTTTGACATCGACCACTTCAAACGCGTCAACGACACCTTCGGTCACCTGGCCGGCGACGCGTGCTTGCGTGCACTGGCCGACCTAATGCGCCCGCGCATCGACCGGGCAGGCGACATACTGGCGCGATATGGCGGTGAGGAGTTTGTGATTGCGTTGAACGGGGTTGACTTAGCGCAATCGCTGGCGCTGGCTGAGGAATTTCGTGCAGCCATCGAAAATCTGGCGGTGACATTTGACGGCCAGACCATCCGGTTTACTGCCAGCTTTGGTCTGGCTTGTGCCGTACCCAATGGCAACCACAAGGTACGAGACTACCTGTCAGCCGCAGACCGCGCTCTGTATGACGCCAAGGAATCTGGTCGCAACGCGGTACGGGCCGCCACCATCGCAATCTGAACTGCCCAGACTCAGTGGTGCGATGCCACCCTGAATACAGCTACGGCCTCTTTCATGCGGTCCGCCTGTTCGCGCAGGCTCTCTGCAGCAGCCGCGCTTTCTTCCACCAAAGCGGCGTTTTGCTGCGTCATCTGGTCCAGGTTGCCGATGGCCTGGTTCACCCCGGCAATACCACTGCTTTGCTCGGTAGCTGCTGCCGTAATTTCACTGATCACGTCGGCCACACGGCGAACAGACTGAACGATTTCTTCCATCGTAGCGCCAGCATCCGTTACCAGGCGGGTGCCCGACTCCACTTTGCCCACCGACGTGTCGATCAGGCCCTTGATCTCTTTGGCCGCCTCTGCACTGCGCTGGGCCAGGCTACGCACCTCACTTGCCACCACGGCAAAACCGCGGCCCTGCTCGCCGGCGCGGGCCGCTTCGACGGCGGCATTCAATGCGAGGATGTTCGTTTGGAACGCAATGCCGTCAATCACGCCGATGATGTCAGCAATCTTCTTGCTACTGGCATCAATTTCCTGCATGGTGGTAACCACCTGGGTGACCACAGACCCGCCGCGCTGGGCGACCGATGAGGCACTGGCGGCCAGTGCACTGGCCTGGCGGGAGTTATCCGTGCTCTGCTGCACGGTGGCGGTCAGCGCATCCATGCTGGACGCCGTGGACTGCAAGTTGCTGGAGGTTTGCTCGGTGCGCTGCGCCAGGTCGTTATTACCTTGCGCAATCTCGGCGCTGGCCGTAGCAATGCTGTCGGTACTCATGCGCACCTGTGCAACCATGCGCCCCAGAGAGTCGTTCATGGTGGCCAAAGAGCGCAACAGCGTGCCAAACTCATCTTCGCGTGTGGTGCTGATGCTGGAGCTCAGGTCACCCTGTGCAATGCGTGCCGCAAGCTCGTTGGCTTGGTCCAGCGGGTCGCGGATGGAATGAACCAACCAAAAAGTTCCCAGCGAGATCAACACAACAATGACCACCAGCCCAACCAGAATACCGTAGCTGTTGTTCTGGCGCCGGTTTTCGGTATCAGCACCCACGTCGATCACGCGTTGCTCCTGCATTTTGACCATCTCTTTTTGTCCACCAATATAAGCGGCCATCGCTGGCAGGTACTGGGTGTTAAGAATTTGCAATGCTTCATCGGCATTGTCGGCCGTTCTGGCCGCACGCGCCTTTTCCCGCAAGGAAATAACGCTTTTGCGCAAATCGGATATTTTTGCCAATTGCGCTTTGTCGGCGTCGGTTAGAGGCAGCGCATCCAGTTGCTTCTGCATCTCTGAAATTTCGCCACTGGTCGCAGTCACAGCGTCCTTGAATGCAGCAGCGATCGCAGGATCATTGCTGATGATGATGGCGTGGTTGCGTGTGGCATTGGTCTCGGTCAGTCCATTCCAGCGGGTTGCCACCTGCACCATTTTGTAGGCCAGTTGCTGCTGGGCCCGCCCTTCAGCCAGTATGCTTGCGCTGCGCGCCAAGCCAACGCCCGCAATGGTGGTTAACAACGTCAATATGATCACAATGAACAGCCACAGTTTGGTGGCAATTTTTAAACGGTCAACGCCCATGGTGATACTCCATTTAGAAGGCTCTTGTCTCTGAACTATTTACGCCTCGCAGAATAGCATCGCTAGGCCTGCAAGGCCAGCATGTTTTCCATCGCACCTGCCAGCTGAAGGGTCAAATTGCGGGCACTTCCGGCCACTAATGCGGTGGCCACTGCGCCATGCTCGACTGCCAAAGCATCCAATGCAGCACGCGATACAACATAGACCTCAGCGTCCGAGACCGCAACTGCCTCCAATGCGGGAAACTCGCACTGGAGGAACCCATTGCTACATAACACGTCGCCGGGGCCGAGCTTTGCCAACTCCAGCCCTTCCTTTTTTTGCACCGATGTCAGAACCTGCACCAGACCGCTGCGAATCAGGTACAGGGCGTCATCACCTCCACCCGGCTTGAAGAGCTTCTTGCCAGCACGTACGCAGCGCGTCGATACCAGCGCCTGCAGGGCATCCATATCATGCAGATTGGCATGCGCCAGCAGCGGCATGGCCGACAAATCGACAGTGACCGCGACCATGGGCTCCCGTTCGGGATGCTGCGGTCGTTCACGGGACTCTACCCATTGGAGCGCATCTTCGAGCTGTCGAAAGGCAAATGCCTTGCTTGTCGGTCGCACCACCCCGGTGTCTTTCAGGAAACGCTTCATCTTCAATCCACTGGGCAGGTCTTTCGGGATGTCGCAAAAAACCAGGTAGCCGTCATTTTTTTCCAACTGGTCCTTGATTTGCTCCAGCACGTGGGTGGCCGTGACGTCGAGTGACTGCACGCGGCGCATGCTCAAAATGACGTACTTGCGCGAAGCCGTTTCCGGCTCCAATGCGGCATGCAACTGGCTGGCCGTACCGAAGAACAGACTTCCCTGCAGTTCGAATACCACCGAGTCGTGCCCTTTGGAGTCCGCCCAGACCGACGGGTTGGCACCATTGTGGCGCCGCGCAAAAATGGCTGAACCTTCGGTGCGTTTGCGCACGACAGAGCTGCGGGTCTGCTCCCGTATGAAAAGCAAAATGGCCAAAGCCACACCGACACCTGATGCAGCAATCAAATTGCCAAAAATGGCCACCAGAATCACCGACACAATCACCACAAAATCCAGCCGCGTGGCCGGGGTATAAAAGAACGCCAGGCTGTGCCGGTCAATCATGCGGGAGCCGGTCACTATCAAAATTCCCGCAAGTGCCGCCACGGGTACCCAGGCAATCAGCGGTGCCAGGAAAACCAACGCCAACAAAGACGCCACCCCGGTCACAAAACCCGACACACGGGTCGTACCACCACTGGAAATATTGATGAGCGAAGCACCCATGGTGCCTGCCCCCGGAATACCACCTGCCAGAGACGACGCCATGTTGCCTACGCCCTGCCCTATCAACTCGCGGTTGGCGTCATGGCTGGTATTGGTCAGCGCATCAATCACCAAGCAGGTCTTGAGCGTATCAATCGACAACAGCACGGCCAGCGTCAGAGCGGGCACCGCCACTTGTACCAACGTTTCCAGCGACAACACCTCCATTCCCGGCAGGCGAATGCCCAGCGTGTCCAGCAGATTGGCTCCGCTATCCGTCAGTGGCCCGACCAACAACGGGTTGTGCTGTAAAACCAGCAATGCAGGGTCAAACCAACCCAGAACACCGTAGCATGCGACACCACACACGAGCGCCAAAATAGTGGCGGGAACAACCTTTGTCACGTAGGGCATCCACAGCATGGCTGCAACCACCACCAGACCCACTACGGCACTTTGCCAGACCCACAGCGAGGGATGCGCAAGAGCGGTCAACAAACCATCGGCACCCGCCACACCCAGAAACTTGGGTATTTGACTGCCAATGATGATCAACCCCACACCACTCAAATACCCGCTGACGACCGGAAAGGGAATGAACTTGATCAGTTTGCCAATGCCCGCCAGTCCCAACCCAATCTGAATAAGACCCGCAAAAAGGCCTATCAGTCCCAGCAACAATAACGCCTTTTCTGCAGGCATGCCACCCTGTGCAAAACCGGCAGCCAATGCTGACAACACGGCGGCAGCAGGCGCACAAGGCGCGGTGATCAACCGTGTTCGGTCACCCACTAAAGGAGCCACCAAACCCAGCGCAGTTGCACCCAAAATGCCAGCGACCGCGCCCTGCGCGCCCAGCGAGCCGCCCAATGGCGCCACAATAGCCACACCAAACGCAATGGCCGATGGCAGCGCAACCAGCATGGCAGCCAGACCACCCCAAATATCGCCGGCCAGCGCGGGGTGCCTTGCGCCGCTGGCGCCAATGCCTGGTTTAAGAGAGTCGCTCAATTTCTTGATCCCCTACGCTCCTCAACTGCTCTGGCTTCACCCGCTGCGGCGCTATCTCGCCCAGAGGAATCAGCACAAATGCACGCATACCCATGCGCGGGTGCGGAACAGTCAGCGTGGGGCTGTAGATATACCCCTCACCGTACAGCAGAATATCCAGATCCAGCGTGCGCGGTGCGTTGCGGTAGGGGCGCACACGTCCCGCTTGTACCTCTATGGCGTGCAGGCAAGCCAGCAAATCTGGAGCCGTCAGCACCGTTCGCAACTCCGCCACGGCGTTCACGTAGTCAGGACCACTGGATTCCAGGGGTGCTGTGCGGTAGTACGCGGAGTGCGCCGTGACTTCGATGCCAGGCGTTTGCGTCAACCGCTGCAAAGCTGCGTCCAGCGCGGTACGTGCGTCACCTAAGTTGGCACCCAGGCCCACGTAGGCGGTAACCGGCTGGCGCATGGCGGGATCAGCTGTTGGAACCGCCCGCGCCGTCTGGCGAACCAGCACCCGATCCACCACCAGGACGACGGCGGCGACGCCGTTTGCGTGGCGCGGCGGGGTCGCCTTCGGCGCCCTCTAGTGCCACGCCAGTTGCCTCCGCGCGGGGTGCAGCTGGAGTGTCACCCGCTGCCGGTGCATCGCTGCGGGCTACACGGTGGACACGGGGTGGGTGCTTGCGCTTTTGCTGCTCCTCGCGCACCTGGTCAACCAAATCCTGGCGCAGGTTGTCATCAGCCATGCTGAATTCCTGCCACCAGTCGGCCAATACTTCTTCCACTTCGCCAATATCGGCGCGCAGGCGCATGAAATCAAAGGCAGCCCGAAAACGTGCCTGGTCCACCATGCCAAATGGCGTACTGCCCACGCGTTTTTCGAAACGTGGTTGCATGACCCAGATCTCGCGCATGTCGCCAGCCAGCTTGCCGCCGCCCGACACGTCGCCAATACGGGCGTGGAACACATCGTCAATCGCATCCATCAGGGCCGGGTGGGAATGCTGGTGCTGCTCCAGGCGCCGTGACCAGCCATCGCGCACGTCGGCCCACAGGACACACGCCAGCAGGAAGCTCGGCGCCACCGGCTTGCCTTCGCCCACGCGGCGGTCGGTGTCTTTCAGGGCGGCGTTGACGAAGGGCTGGTCCGCGCGCTCCACCACCACATCGAGCAGCGGGTAAATGCCGCGCGCCATACCCAGTTTTTTGAGCTGCTCAATCGACGCCAATGCATGGCCGGTTTGCAGCAGTTTGAGCATCTCGTCAAACAGGCGGCTTTGCGGCACATCGGCCAGCAGTTCCTGGGACTTGACCAGGGGCGCCGCAGTCTTCTTCTCCAGCTCAAACCCCAAAGGGCTGAGCTTGGCTGCAAAACGCACCGCACGGATGATGCGTACCGGGTCTTCGCGGTAGCGCGTAGCCGGGTCACCAATCA
>Ga0247844_1009498_pt1 | contig 10131 bp, 5 predicted proteins | sample LaCtaG_FD_192421 | JGI IMG/M metagenome (GOLD analysis project Ga0247844, IMG submission 192421) | Freshwater microbial communities from meromictic Lake La Cruz, Castile-La Mancha, Spain - LaCruzMarch201714.5m_1 | ecosystem: Environmental > Aquatic > Freshwater > Lake | place: Spain: Castile-La...
CATCGGTTATTATACCCGTTCGTAACCGTGTAAAAACAGTCGACGATGCCATTCGTTCGGTACTTTCGCAAAAAGCAAACTTTGCGTTTAATCTTATTGTAGTCGATAATTTTTCGAACGATGGTACAACTGAAATTATTCAGGAAATTGCCAAAACCGACTCACGGTTAATTCACATTATTCCCGAACGCAACGATTTGGGCATTGGCGGTTGCTGGAATACAGGTGTTGATTCTGAACTTTGCGGAAAATTTGCCATTCAACTCGACAGCGACGATATTTATCAGGACGAAAATACCTTGCAAAAAATCGTGGACGCTTTTTACGAACAAAATTGCGCCATGGTCATCGGCTCGTACACCATGACTAATTTTGCCATGGAAACCATTCCTCCGGGACTAATCGACCACAAAGAATGGACACCAGAAAACGGACGAAACAATGCTTTGCGCATCAATGGCTTGGGTGCTCCACGCGCATTTTACACACCCGTACTGCGCGAGATAAAAGTGCCAAACACCAGTTATGGCGAAGATTACGCGCTCGGTTTACGCATTAGTCGCGAGTATCAAATTGGCCGCATTTACGACTCTGTTTACCTATGCCGCCGATGGGACGAAAACTCTGATTCCTCACTCGATGTTGTAAAAATGAACGGACATAATTTGTATAAGGATAAAATCAGAACGATTGAGTTGAAGGCAAGAAAGAAAATAAAATGAACAAACTTAATTTCCTAATAAAATCACTATTTACAGAACAGCTTTCTGCCTGGCCTCTTGCCCGCATTAATTTCGAAGGACTGAAAACCGTTCAAACAAAATCCTTTTCGTTTGGCGATTTTGACATCAACGTGCAGTTTAATCCTGCTCGTATCGTTTCGTCGGGTGCTAAGGTAGATGCTAAAACCATTGCCGAGCGCAGGTGTTTTTTGTGTGCTGCAAATCGTCCGGCAGAGCAAAAAGGAATTGACTTTGACAATTACGAAATTTTGGTGAATCCTTTTCCCATTTTTCCGGAGCACTTTACCATTCCGCGCAAAGACCATGTCGACCAGCAAATTCTTTCGTTTTTTACCGATATGCTGGAGCTTGCAAAAGCAATGGACGATTACCTGCTGTTTTATAATGGTCCGAAGTGTGGCGCGTCGGCTCCCGACCACATGCATTTTCAGGCCGGAACAAAAGATTTTCTACCGTTGGTGAACGACTACAAACGATTGAAAGCGACGAATACCGATTTATTGGTTACGACTGAAAAATTGCAGTTGCTGCAAATGAAAAACTACATGAGAACCGTTTATTGCATTGAATCAATGGATGTTGAAAGTGCAAAAGATGCGTTTGAGAAAATGTATTTCCATTTTCAAGGAGAAGAGAGTGTTGAGCCACTGATGAATATCGTTTGCCTTTTTGAAAATAATAAATGGTACGTTTTTGTACTTCCACGCAAAGCATTTCGTCCTTGGCAATACACAGCCGAAGGCGATAAACAATTGTTGGTAAGCCCAGCAACTGTCGAAATGTGTGGTATTTTTATTACACCAATTGAAGCTCATTTTGAACGTATTACAAAGGAAGATGTAGTGAGCATTTTGGAGCAAGTCTCTTATTAATCATTCACCATTAATCATTTACCATTAAATGGAACTTTCAGAACCAATCATACATGTCGGCATAGTTTCAGCAGTGCAAATAGAATTTGTGCTGAACGGGGCTTTTATTGATAAAAACAAAATAGAATTTTCGGGTAAACAGCTTGCAAAAATCGAGAATGGAAAAATTCGATTTAATGATATTTTATCTGATGAATTGAATTTTGAACCCGTATCGCCAAACGCCTCTTTCGATTTAATTGATGTGGTAATTGGCATAAATTTCCATTGGGAACGCAAAGAGAACCAACGCTTTAAAGGATCATTAAAAATTATCGTAGAGACGGAGCGTGCTCCGTCTCAATTGCGTATTGCAACATTGACAGCAATAAATAAAATTGGTGTTGAAGATTACCTCACAAGTGTTATTTCGAGCGAAATGAGTGCCACAGCTTCGGATGAATTGCTGAAAGCGCATGCGGTCATTTCGCGAAGTTGGTTGCTGAAACCGATATTGTCAGACAACAGACAACAGACAACAGACAACGGAGAAAAAAATTCAGACATTTCTGCTGTCGGGACACTGTCGACCGGGCACTTTGAAAAATGGTACGAACGTGACGCCCACACACATTTCGATGTCTGTGCCGATGACCATTGCCAACGCTATCAGGGCATTACGCGCGCCTCAACCATTGCAGTAGAGAAAGCTATTGATGCTACACGCGGCGAAGTATTGTGGGTCGATGGCGAAATATGCGATGCGCGATTCTCAAAATCATGCGGTGGCGCTTCCGAAACCTTTGAAAACTGCTGGGCACCCGAACATTATTCTTATCTGACCAAAGTAATTGACAATCCAACTGCACCCATAGGTTTTGAGCCGGATTTGACCGTCGAAACGAATGCTGAAAAATGGATTCGCCAATCGCCGGAAGCATTTTGCAACACAACCGACAAAAAAGTGCTGGCACAAGTACTCAATAATTACGACCAGGAAACGACCGATTTTTACCGCTGGAAAGTGGAATACACACAAGCTGAAATTTCGGAATTATTGGCGCGCCGCTCAGGAATTGATTTTGGCGAAATTCTCAATTTAATTCCTGTTAAACGAGGAGAATCAGCAAGGTTGATTGAACTAAAAATTATTGGAACAAAACAAACAATCACTGTAGGCAAAGAACTCGAAATCCGTAAATGGCTGTCGAACTCACACTTGTATAGCTCGGCTTTTGTAGTTGATACATTTGAAATTAAGGAAGGTATTCCGCAAAAATTCGTGCTTACCGGAGCCGGCTGGGGGCATGGCGTAGGGCTTTGCCAAATTGGGGCAGCCGTTATGGGCGAAAAGGGCTATCTTTACAACGAAATATTGCTGCATTATTTTAGAGGTGCAGAATTAAAGAGAATATATACCCCCAACCCCTAAAGGGGAGAAAGAACTATTAGTAATGATAATTTTAAAATATTTGATATGAAAAATATTGAAAAAGAAACACAAGACAAAGCTAATTTCAGTTCCCCTTTAGGTCCCGATAGCTATCGGGTTAGGGGTTCTTCCCCTTGGGCATGGATTCCAACCTTGTATTTTGCGCAAGGGCTTCCGTATGTGGTAGCCATGACCGTTGCCGTAATTATGTACAAACGGTTAGGCATTTCGAATACCGACATTGCATTGTATACCAGCTGGTTGTATTTGCCTTGGGTGATAAAACCATTTTGGAGTCCGTTTATCGACTTGGTAAAAACAAAACGCTGGTGGATAGTTTCCATGCAGCTTTTAATAGGAGCCGGATTAGCGGGAGTCGCCTTCCTGATTCCTATGCCTTTCTTTTTTCAGGCTACATTAGCCGTTTTGTGGTTAATAGCATTTAGCTCAGCTACACACGATATTGCTGCCGATGGATTTTATATGCTTTCGCTGGATAGCAGCCAGCAATCGTTTTTTGTTGGCATTCGAAGCACTTTTTACCGTTTGTCGATGATTACCGGTCAAGGATTGCTGATAATTATAGCAGGTAGCATCGAAAGTTGGACAGGCGTTGAACCTTTACAATTTAACGTTCAATCGTCGAAAACAACACAAACAGAATTTGTTGCAGTTCCACAAACATATACTGTTCCGAAAACGGAAGAAATGACCTTTGTTGCATTTCCCGACAATTTGGTATTAAACACAGCCAATATTTCAGCCGACTCGCTCCAAAAAATTAAGTCGTTTGCTTCGGAAGCAAACCAAAAAAACGGTTTTATTTCGATCGAAAAAACAGCTGCCGAATTAAAAAGCGAAAAGACTTCGTGGTGGACACAACATGTGTCGTCTCCATTTGGTAGTTTTATTAAAACAAACTTTGGCGAAAAAAGAGATGATTTGGCTGGCACCGATGGAAAAGTTGGAAGTGCAGGTCTCATTGCTGTTAAACTGACAAAAAAACCCGAAAAAGGTGAAAGTGTGGTACTAAATTCAAGTTTTGCAAAAGGTGATAAAAGCATTTCGCTGGCATCGGGCGAAAGGGTAACTTTTAATGAAGAGAATTGGAACAAGCCCGCATATTTAGTTGTACAGCTCGACTACAAACTGAAAGAGGAGGTGAAAAGTGAATTCAAAGGCATTTCGGGTAATATTAAATTAGCGTGGAGTATAACATTCTTTATTCTTGCCGGCTTTTTTATACTGTTCTTTATTTATCACCGTTTTATTTTACCGCATCCAGTATCCGACCAATCTACTGTAACAAATTCGGCAAAAGATATTTTTTCAAAATTTGGAAATACTTTTAAATCGTTTTTTCAAAAACCCGGAATTGGACTTGCCATTACGTTTATGCTAATTTATCGATTGGGCGAAGCTTTGTTGGTTAAAATGGCCTCGCCGTTTCTGCTCGATGCGCGCGAAGTGGGCGGACTTGGCCTTACTACCGGACAAGTAGGGCTGGTCTACGGCACTGTGGGCGTTGTTGCGTTAACTTTAGGTGGAATTGTTGGTGGCATTGCCGCATCGCGCAAAGGACTGAAATTCTGGATTTGGCCAATGGCTTTGTGTATTACGCTGCCACACTTGGCGTTTCTGTATCTGTCGTGGTACTTACCCGAAAACTTGTTTTTGATAAATGCAGCAGTTGCTATCGAGCAATTTGGATACGGATTTGGATTTACAGCCTATATGTTGTACATGATTTATTTTGCCGATGGCGAACACAAAACAGCACACTACGCCATTTGCACGGGCTTTATGGCCATGGGAATGATGTTGCCCGGAATGATAGCAGGTTGGCTTCAAGATATGTTGGGCTACAATCATTTCTTTATTTTTGTAATGATTTGTGCCATTCCAACCTTGGCTGTTATTCCATTTATGAAAATTAATAAGGGTTTTGGAATAAAAAGTACTTCGAAGAGTTAAAACAAAAAAAACATTCTGTTACTTTCCGCATACAGAATCTCCGTTTTTACTACGATTGGCACATTGTTTTATTGGCACATTGTCTCATTCCTATATTTTGATTACTTTTGCAGATGAAAACAAAACGTGTATAATTATCATGAAAATTCTTCTCCTCGGTTCGGGTGGTCGCGAACATGCATTGGCCTGGAAAATAGCTCAAAGTCCCAAATTGACACAATTATTTATTGCTCCCGGAAATCCCGGAACGGCTCAGGTGGGCACTAACCTGCCTTTTGCTGCCGATAATTTTACGGCAATGAAACAAGCGGTGCTCGAAAACGGCATCGAGTTGGTACTCGTAGGCCCCGAAGATCCATTGGTGAAAGGCGTTGTTGATTTTTTTGCTGCCGATAAGGAGTTGAGTCATATTCCGGTAGTTGGTCCCGATAAGGTGGGTGCGCAATTAGAAGGAAGCAAGGACTTTTCGAAGCAATTTATGTTCAGGCACAACATTCCAACTGCAGGCTACCTGAGCGTTACAGCTGATAATATCGACGAGGGAGTTGCTTTTCTGAAATCGCTCGCGGCTCCGTATGTGCTTAAAGCCGATGGCTTGGCTGCCGGAAAAGGTGTACTCATTTTGAATGATTTGGACGAAACAATTTCCGAACTAAAAGCTATGCTCGATGGCAAATTTGGCGATGCCAGCAAAACGGTGGTAATCGAAGAATTCTTGTCGGGAATCGAATGCTCGGTATTTGTAATTACCGACGGAAAAAACTACCAGATTTTGCCCGAAGCCAAAGATTACAAACGTATTGGCGAAGGCGACAAAGGACTGAATACCGGTGGTATGGGTGCTGTTTCGCCAGTTGCATTTGCCACACCAGAATTTATGCAAAAAGTAGAAGACCGCATTATCCGCCCAACGGTGGAAGGACTTTACAGCGAAGGCATTAACTATACCGGTTTTATTTTTTTCGGACTCATAAAAGTAAACGGCGAGCCTGTTACCATCGAATACAATGCCCGCATGGGCGACCCCGAAACCGAAGTAGTTATGCTTCGTCTCAAATCGGATTTAGTTGATTTGCTCGAAGGTGTAGCACAAAAAAACTTAAACACACGAACTGTCGAATTTGACGAACGAGCTGCTGTAACCGTTATGCTTGTTTCGGGCGGCTACCCCGAAGAATACGAAAAAGGCAAGGAAATCAGCGGATTGGATAAAGTGGAGAATAGCATTGTTTTCCATGCCGGCACTGCCGCAAAAGACGGTAAAATAATTACCAATGGCGGCCGTGTAATTGCCGTAAGTTCGTATGGAGCCAACAAAGACGAAGCTTTGGCACAGTCGTTTAAAAACGCCCACGTCATCAATTACGATCAAAAATACTTCCGCAGCGATATTGGATTTGATTTGTAAAAAACAAAAAACAATAAAACCGGCATACTCACCGCAACAGTTGGGCTAATAACAAACCAAGCGCAAATTGAACTAATTCTCGAAAACAACTAAGCCGAGATGGTTTTTTTAGGGCGTGAATTACTTCGAAATCCATATTTCGTATTAAACTTAAAAGCCCCTTACCAGCCGCATTGGCCGGTATAATATAGGAGGGCGAAATAAAGAAACTAAACCTGAAAACTCTTCAAATAAATTCAATGCTTTATTGGAATTGGGCTGAGCTCAATTTACATTAGCTCTACACTCGATATCACAAACAGAAAAATTGTTTTTTTTAAATAATTTCTTTACCTAAACCCCACTTATAGCGTTGATTCAACACACAAAACCGACAAAGTTGGTGGTTCAAATGTATCTTTAAAACAATATTAAAAAGCGAACTCCACTTTTTTGTAGAACTTTAACCATAGTTGCGTGTTATAATAATTTCATTTATGGAATTGATATAACTTACCTTATATTAAAAAAATAGTTGCTATGTCTGAAAGTTTACTACCTCTAAAAGGTACTTTTAAAATATGGAATGGCTTAGTTAAATCGGGCAACGACATAAGCCTCGACCTCGAATTAGAAATCTACAAAAAAATCATTAACATTACAAATGTTGGTGAGCATTATTATTGGATTTTGGATTTAGAAACCGCTCAATTCGATTTTATGAGTGCTAATGTTACCGATATGTTGGGCTATCCACAAGAAGAATGCACGCTCAATTTCATTTTGGGACTGATACACCCCGACGATTTACCCTATTTTATTCGTTTCGAAGCAAAGGTAGTCGCTTTTTTTAGTACGCTTACACCAGACGATTGTTTTAAATACAAAGTGCGTTACGACTATCGTTTAAGGAAAAGCGATGGCGAATATTTAAGAATTCTGCATCAGGTAATTACCTTTTCGAGCACCGACGAAGGCGGCATAAACAAAACCCTTGGCATACATACCGACATCAACCACATAAAACCCGAAGGTATACCCGTTCTGTCGTTTATTGGCTTAGAAGGCAACCCTTCGTATGTAAATGTAGGTGAGGAGGAGGAAGAAACATTATTACCTACCAAAGAAGTAGTTAGCGTAAGAGAAAAAGAAATTGTCCGCTATCTAATTCAAGGATTAAACAGTTCTGAAATAGCCAAAAAGCTTCACATTAGCCAACACACCGTAAAAAATCATCGCCGAAACATCCTTGCTAAAACCCAAACCGGCTCTACCGCCGAATTGGTTTCCAAAGCCATAAAAGCGGGATGGGTGTAGAAGAAGTTTATAGTTAGTAGTTTATAGTTAGGATTAAAATGAGGGCTTCGCTCCAAGTGAAGCGCTCACTATAACATTTAGTAAAAGCCTCGCTAATAAATGAGGCTTTTACTTTTTTTTTGAAAATGAAATCGGATTTGTTAAAATGTTGATGTAAAACAAACTTTTTGGTTCTTGAAATTAGCCTGATACTTAGTTTTATCTAATATATTCCTTTGGGATAAGTAGATAAATTCAACGTAATGTTTTGTTCTTATTTGATAATTTTGAGCAACTATTTGAAAAAATAAATCGTTACTTTTAAAATCGCCTCAAAGTTACGGCTACATTTAGTAGAGAACAATAGTCATTTGTAGTCATTTTTTGAGTAAAACTAGGGATTTTTAAACTTAAATTACTTCATCATGTTACAATGATTTACAAATAGCAATTAATTGAATTTTGGTTTTAGGCTTTAATCATCTATTTTTTTTGTGTAAGTTTGCAAAAAAGAAATTAAGATTAATCAAACAATTTATTAATGAAGTTTCATATTCTACTTCTTGTTTACATAGTTACAAGTCATTATTGCTACACTCAAACTTCGCACTTTCTGATAAAAGACACCACCGATAGCAATTCTATTGTAAATAAAGTACAAGCTATTAGGGAGCTCGAAGTGCGTTCCAAAATGGCTACAGCCAATATTAAGTCGGGCTCAGGAGGGCTTGTTATCGACGTTAACGAACTCCGTAAACTTCCTAATATTGTGGGAGATGCCGATCCTTTTAAAGCTTTGCAATACATGGGTGGCATTTCGCAAGCGGGTGATGCGAGTGCCAATATGAATGTGCGTGGTGGCAATAACGACCAAAATTTGGTGATTCTCAATGGCTGCGCTATTCAGAATCCTACACACGTTTTGGGCTTGTTTTCGGTTTTCAATCCCGATTTAATTGACCTTATGCGGTATTACAAAACGGGTATTCCGGCCGAATATGGCGGACGGCTTTCGTCGGTTATCGACATAAAAAACTTTAGCAATATTCCACAAAAAGTTCATGTTGATGGCAGTGTCGGATTTATTTCGTCGCGTTTGGCTTTAAAAATTCCATTATCCGATAAGTTTTCGTTTTATGCTTCGCAGCGAGGTAGTTATATTGGGGCTTTTGTAATTCCAATGCTTATAAAAGTTGGTATAAATGAAAAATTAGCACAAAACGATTTTGAATTTTCCGACACTAATATTGGTTTTAATTATGCTTTAAGCTCATCCACCAAACTGTCGGGGCATTTTTATACCGGCAACGATAGAATTAGCATTTCGCAAAGCGTAAAATATTCTATCGACGAAAACAATAGTCGATGGGGAAATCGTGTTGTGGGATTACAACTGAATCATGTTTTTTCGGAAAAATTCAGCATGGCACATTATCTGAATGCTACCGAATTTTATTTGCAATCGAAAGTAAACTGGCTGACAACAGATTACAGTCTTAATTCTCTCAATCGAATGCTGAATTACAAAACTGACTTTGTGTATCTACATAACCGTCATACTTTTAAATCGGGTTTGGAGGCTTCGTACAACCAAACATTACCTTCTAAAATAGTTCAATCGAACAATGATGTGGAAGTACCTAATCAATCGTCGTTGTTTTACCGAAATACAGATGTTGCGTGGTATGTGCGTGATGAGTGGGAACGTGGTAATTTGCTGTTAAACATTGGGTTGCGGGTAGGGGCTCATATACCAACACCCAAAATAGCAACTATTGGAGCAGAGCAAGATGCTAAATCTATTTTTTACGGTGGATTAGAGCCGCGCTTTTTCTCGCGTTGGATGTTCGACCAACGTTCGTCGATAAAGTTTTCGGCAACTCGGCATTTTCAGTATCTGAGTAGGGTGCCTGTAGTGAACTTTGGCGTACCGTTGGAATTGCTTGTACCTGCTTCGGCAGTAAATAAGTCGAGTTCGCTTTGGCATATTTCGGGAGGTTATTTTCGGAATATCTTTGAAAACAAATGGGAATTAAGTGCCGAGATGTATTATAAATCGTTTTCGAATTTGTTGGAATATGGTGGTAATCTGAACGATTTGTTTTCGGAGCAAGAGTTGCTGTCTAAAATGTACACCGGCAGAGGTTGGGCGTATGGTGCTGAGTTTTTGGTTAAAAAAAATGCAGGGCGATTTACAGGCTGGTTGTCGTATACGCTGGGTTGGAACTACCGGCAATTCGACAATATCAATCAAGGGAAGGCTTATTTAGCAACCAACGACCGTCGCCACGATTTTTCAATTATTGGTATGTATAAGCTTTCGGACAGGATTAATTTTAGTGCTACTTATGTTTATGCTACCGGTAGTAGGCTCAATTTGCCCCGTAGTTGGTTTGTGGTCGACAATAAAGTAGTATTAGAATATAAAGGTTATAATTCGTTTCAAAT
>Ga0247844_1009505_pt1 | contig 10128 bp, 9 predicted proteins | sample LaCtaG_FD_192421 | JGI IMG/M metagenome (GOLD analysis project Ga0247844, IMG submission 192421) | Freshwater microbial communities from meromictic Lake La Cruz, Castile-La Mancha, Spain - LaCruzMarch201714.5m_1 | ecosystem: Environmental > Aquatic > Freshwater > Lake | place: Spain: Castile-La...
CACCTTCCAACACCACGAACGCGTTCGCTGGCGCACGACATAGTCGAACGAGAAGGCTGGCTCCAGCTTGTCCGACCCGCAGCAGTCACAATGGCGCGGATGGTATTCGAACTGGTTGGCTGATTGATGATCCACCTTCCAACACCCCCTGAGCGCGGCTTTGACCCCGGATGCGGACCGAGCGAGCGTTGAAGCGCCCCGCGACCCTTCTACGGCGATTGCCAGCACGTGCTGACTGGTCTCTGTCGCCATGTTGCACCGTGTATAGCCGTCGGCCGCTAGACGCGCCAGCGTCGGGGCACATCTGCGCCATAAACCCGCAGTAGCAGAGTTTGAGCGTCCGCTTGCGCGATGGGATTGATTTTACTATGCCTCACACCTCCGAGAAACGGCCGTCCTTGTCCGAGCGATGCTGTCGTCTGGCCTCGATACGAGACACGCCGGGCGACCCTCGCTGGCGAATGGTGAGTGTCGGCAGGCCAAGATGCTGACTACGATAACAGTAAGAGATCAATAGTTGATTGGGCGGGCGCAGGATGAGCTTGGGGATCGATCTGCGCTTCGGCCTGCGAACACGGTTGCGCGGCCTTGCGCGCCGAGCGCGCGGCTGGGCGGACAAAGCCATCGATAGGATTGGCCAGCCCGCTCGAGAAGCTCTTGCCAGCAAGGCCTTGGCACCAACCACGGCCAAGCGGCAATTGGACGAACATAGCTGGAATCTGGGTCGCGAATCGCGTCGCAAGCAAGCGGAGGGTTGGTTCTCCGACAGTGTTCCATTGACATTGTTTTTGTCGCCCGAAGCCGGACTGACGCCCTTCTACGCGACCCATTCGGTCATAGCGCGCGTGCTCGCGGATGCCGGTGAGCCGGTACTGTTCTTGACTTGCAACGGACTGCTGCCGATGTGCACGTTCAAGATGGCCACGAGAGCACCAGTGGTCGCACCTGGAGACACATCGAGCCGTGCCTGTGTTACTTGCCGCAAAGTGGCGCTGGAGACCAGCGCGAGCTATGGCCAGTCGGACATCACCATGGATAGCTTGTTAGATGACAGCGATCGTGCGGTGATTGACGCGCTGCCGAGCGACCCGGAGGCGCTATCCAACTTCGTTTACGAAACGATTGATTTCGGTTCTGCCGCTCTCGGCGAAACGTTGCGCGACCGGCGTAAGACCGAGTTTTCGATGCTTACTGAGGAGGAGCACAAGCTACTGTCGGGCATCGTCAGCGCGTCGGTGATAACTTATCTCGCGTTGAAGCAGTTGCTCGCTCGATCTAATGTCAAGCGCATAGTCTATTTCGGTGATTACGCCTATTACATTGCACCGCTGCTTATCGCCCGCCAGTACAAAATACCATTGAGCCTTCTCGCACACGGGTACAATCAGGACCTCGACCGACGGCTGGTCTCGATCCGTCCGAGCATGGCCGGAGCGCATATGCAGTCGTTGGTATCGGAATGGCCACATTACGCACTTAAGCCGTTGACGTCGCCGCACGTCGACTCGATCCTCGATGGATCGTTATTTCGCCTGGTTGGGCATGGCGGCATATCTACATTTTCGCCCAATTTCGACGTGGCAAAGCAGGATGTGCTGAGCGAGCTTGGCCTATCGCCCGACCGCAAGACGCTCGTTGCCTTCAATAGCAGCGATGACGAGGTGGTATGTGGCAAGTACTTTCATAAGACATTATCGATGTCTCCGCCTAACATCGAGCTGCCGTTCGTGGACCAGGATGCCTGGCTGCGAGCTCTAATCGACTGGATCGGTCGTTTTCCTGATCGGCAGTTGATTATCAGGCTCCATCCGCGGATTGCATCCAATCACCGCTTTGGCGGTGATTCCGAGCAAGTCCTCCGCTTGAAGAAAAGCCTCGCGTCCGTTCCGCCGAATGTCGTCGTGGTATGGCCGGACATGCGTATTTCGAGCTACAATCTGGCCGAGACGGCGGACGTCGCGCTAGTAGCATGGTCGAGCATCGGGCTGGAGCTTGCGCGATTGGGTGTTCCGACATCGGGCGCATTCCCGCAATGGAGCGGCTTCCCTACCGATGGCGTGCTGACGTTCAAGTCGACGCCGGCGGAATACTTCGCCGCGCTCGACGATCTTATCACCCGGCCGGCGGACACTCTTGAGCCGATCCGCAATGCGTTCCGCTGGACCTACTACACGCAGTGGTCGCACCTCGTCGACATGTCGGATGTGGTCCCGACCGCCGATTACGAGGCGGTGCCGCCGTACGTCACGCCGAGGAATGCAGATCTGGTGCGACAGGTGCTGGTCGACGGCGCCGACATAGTCAAGCTCACCATGCAGAACCTGGCGCAGGGCGCCACCGCTGAGGCAGCCGAGCAAGCCGCGCTGCGCCACGCTGTGTGCGGCATGATCATGCATTTCATGACCGGCCGCGATCAGGGACGCGGCGTGTCGGTGCGCGTGCAGCAGGGCGCTGCCTCTACGAACGTGCGCGGCGATACCGTGACCGGCGAGGCGACGCTGACGCTTGCCGCCGAGCCCACCGTAGCGTTTGAATGGCAGGGTCAGGTCATCGAGCGCCGCTCCAATCTCGTACACAGGCTGGGCCGTATACTGCTGGCCACTGATTGAGGCGGCGCGCGTGCGTCCCCGCCGCCCGATGGATTGTGCCGTCGCTCGCGCCGTTGCGCCTGCGCAGCGGTCCCCGGCGATGCTGCAGTCGATAGAGGCGAGGAACCTGCGATGAGCGAGCACATCGGCGAGGAGATGCACGGCTGGGCGCGGGACCTTTTTCCGCTGCCGCGCAGCCTCACAGGTTCCGGCGTTCGCGATACACTCGCCTACCTGCAACGACTTCTTCCCGGTCTCGTTGTACATGCCGTGCCGAGCGGCACCAAGGCGTTCGATTGGACCGTGCCGGACGAGTGGACCATCCGCGACGCGTTCGTGGCCGACGACAGCGGCGCGCGCGTGATCGACTTCCGGCGCCAAAACCTGCACTTGGTCGGCTACAGCGAGCCGGTTGACCGCGTCATGACGCTCGACGAACTCGATCCGCATCTCTACTCGCTGCCCGATCAGCCCGACGCCATTCCCTACGTCACGTCCTACTATACTCGGCGTTGGGGGTTCTGCCTCGAGCACCGGCGCCGGCAGGCACTACGTCCAGGACGTTATCGCGTCAGGATCGATGCCGATCTGGCGCCCGGAGTTCTCAACTACGGCGAACTCGTGCTGCCCGGGGCCAGCCGCGAAGAGGTGCTGCTCTCAACCTACGTCTGCCATCCGTCGATGGCCAACAACGAGCTGTCCGGTCCGGTGGTCACCACCGCGCTTGCCCGCTGGCTGACTTCTGCGCCGCGTCGTTATACCTATCGTATCGTGTTCGTGCCCGAAACGATCGGCTCAATAGTCTATCTTTCGCGCCACGCCGAGCACATGAAGGGGAGCACCATCGCCGGCTACGTCGTTACCTGTGTCGGCGACGATCGCGCTTATTCGTTCCTGCCATCGCGACTCGGCGGCACGCTGGCCGATCGTGTCGCAGAGCATGTGCTGGGGCACGCCGTGCCGGCATTCAAGCGCTACTCTTTCCTCGAGCGAGGCAGCGACGAACGGCAGTATTGTAGCCCGCTGATCGACCTTCCTGTCGTCTCGGTGATGCGCTCGAAATATGCGACGTTTCCCGAGTATCACACCTCGCTGGACGATCTGCGGCTCGTGACGCCGTCGGGCCTTGCCGGTGCCTACAAGGTACTTCGGCAGTGTCTGGAGACGGTTGAGGCCAACCACACCTATCGCGCTGTCGTGTGCTGCGAGCCCCAGCTCGGCAAGCGCGGCCTCTATCCGACGTTGAGCACACGCGAGTCCGGCAAAACCGTCGCCACCATGATGAATATCCTGGCCTTCGCCGACGGCTGCAACGACCTCGTGGCGCTGGCTGAACGTGTCGGCGCGCCCGCAATCGAATGCGCGACAGTCGCCGAGCAGCTCTGCGCGCACAGACTGCTCGAGCGTCTTTGATGGCGCGCGGAAGTTCCAGATCAGGCGCCGGCCTTGGTCAGCAGGCGCGGCTCGCGCGGCAGTGTGTCGGCGATCAGGCGGACAGTGTCGGCCGCCGATAGGCCCACCACAGCGCCCCGACCGACGGGTGCCGAGCGCACAAGGCCGCCAGCGCGGGCGAGCCTGTCGAAGCGCTCAAACGCGGGGCTGGAATCGGGATCGTCGAGGCGCCTAGAGAAATAGACGAGCTCGTGATGCTGCTCGACGCCATCGAGCACCAGCGCGCCGGCGAAGGTCCGGTTTTCTCGATAGCTGACCCCGAGCCTACGCTCCACGAAGTGAATGAACGTCGAGCCGGCATCTAAGTTGAGGTTAGCAAAAATACCGCCCGCATCGAGGAAGCGACGCCAGAAGCTGTCCTCCCCGAAGCATTCCGTGCAGAGGCCGGCGGTCAACTCTTGGGCTCGCGCCCCGAGACCGGCGACAGAGAACATCGGGTCGAGCGAACGACGCGCGTCCGGCAACTTGCGCGTGTATTCCGAAAGCATACCGCACACCGACGGTGACGTTGCCGGATCGAACCGCCTGTCGTTCTTGTCTGAGCCGAAAGAGTAGCTGAACGTCGGCACAACCAGGGTGCCGGTCCGGCCGAGCAAATTCCGGAACGAGGCGATTACGAGGTCGCACACCGCCGGTCCGCCCGACGCCCCCTCGGGACGGCCGAAATAACCGATGTTGCTATGGCAAAACACAACTGCGCCAGGCACCACGCCGCACGCGGCGAGCGCCGCCTCAAGCTCTGCGCCAGTGTAGTCAGCGCGTCGCATCGACTCTCTCACGGATGATGTTCGCCAATCCTTCCACTGTGGAAAAGCGGCGGTCCTGGAAGTCGCTCTCGTCGAACCGTATGCCGAACTTCGCCTCCGCGTCGCCGATCAGCTCCACGACGCCCAAGGAATCGATGAATTCGGCGGCGAAATAGTCCGCTCTCAGCAGCTCCTCGTCAGACCGCTGGACGATTTCGAGTCGCTGCTTGCGGAACCAGCAGAGGAGCCAACCGGCGATTTGCTGCTTGTCGTCGATCATATCTGATGTCGTGTCCGTAGCGCGCCTGTCATCCTGGTGTTAGTCGTGCGAGACATCGCACCGGCGCGCCGTCGCCGTGCTGAATATTGAGCGGCAGAACAATCAGCTCGAACTCGCGCGTCTTGCCGAGCGCGCGCAGGTTGGTGACATATTCGACCAGGATAACATCGTTGCCTAACAGGATCTTGTGGTTGGGCGAATCGTTGTCCGAGTTCCGCCCGTTCTTCGGGTTGTCTGGCATCGGCGTGTCCATCGCTAGCAGCTTGACGCCGATGTCGACCAGATACTGCGCGCACTCCTCCGATAAGAACGGATGATCGGAATAATACTCGCGATTAAAGATCCGGTCGGACCAGTCGAACCGCATCATCAGACGCGTTGGCTTGGCGCCATCCAGACACCGCTTCATGTCCGCCGTCGACACCTCGCCAAATGGCTTGACACCGCTCAGATCGAGCAGCGTGCACGGGCCGACGAACAGCTCCGGGTCGAGCTGGTCTATTGTCTTGCCACCAGAGATGAAATGGCGCGGCGCGTCCATGTGCGTGCCGGTGTGAGTGCCCAGCACCATTTTGCGAGTCTCGCGCCCTTCCGAGCTGTGCCGGCCGAGCTGCGTGATTTCCACGTAGGGGTGCCAGAGCACAGGAAATGTAGTCATGCCCTCGTGGATAGGCAGCGTGAGATCGATCACCGTTTTCGACATGGCGTCCATCTCTTATCCTCGCCGGACCTGGATCAGCTCGACAAACTCTGCGCTCGGCCCCCGCGCCAACGCGATCTCGAGCGACTTACCGTTCACTCCGACACCGAACCGCCCATCGATCGGCCGCCCGAGGGCGCTCTCGATAGCATTGCCATCTTTGGCGATGTCGGAGGTGAGCAAAGCTATACACGGAAAGCCGGCCGAGTCGAGCAACAGCGGTTCGCGCTCGGCCTGCGCGATCGCGGCGACGAGCAGCACGCGCAGCCGCCAGCGCATCACCGGTCCGAACAGCTCCAGTGCCTGCCAGGCGCGCCCGCCTGATGTGCCCGCCGCTAGTGCCCGTGCCTTGAGCGTGTCGCGGAAGAACCGGGTGGACGCAGCGAGATCGGCAACGCAGCAGGCGCACGCTGGCACGGTCGTCGAAGCCTGGGCTTTCGTCGACCAGACAGCTGCTCCTAGCTCCGGCACCGGCTGCCACGTCGCAGTAATACCGAGCGCCTCGTACAACGCTTCGGCTACCCCTGGCGGTGCGGGAACCTCGCTCGCCAGCGGCGCCGCCGTCCGGGCCAGTGGGGGCGCTGCAACCCCTGCGATCACGGGCACGAATCCGAGATGCCCCGAAGCCACTAGTTGCGGTGCATGCACGGTCAATTCCAGCGCAACGCTGCCGGGATGGTCGTGGATCGCCAGATCGTGGATGTCGCGATGCTGCGCCTGAAGACTTCGTTTCACTGCCGCATTCGGCACACCGGCATCGCGGAACCGCTCAGTGAAGCCGAGGCCCGCCAGCGCCGCACCGTCCGCTGACAGGTCGCGCGAGGCGAGCGCGATGTGGTCGACACCGAGAATCAATGGAGAGTGTCCGAGGCGAGATCGATCCTGGGCAACTGGTGTTTCTGCACCTTGCCGGTTGGGCCCACCGGCAGCGAGCGCTGCATCACGTAGCGCACCGGACGCGAGGCGGCCGCGAGCCGCGTCTCGGCGAGGGACTTCAGGGCGCGCTCGAGTTCGACCGGCTCAGCGCCCGGAGCCGGCAAGATGAACGCCACTGGCGCCTCTCCCAGTAGCGGATGCGCTGCGCCAACCACGGCAGCCTGCTGCACGAGCGCATGCCCGGCGAGCGCCTCCTCGATTGCCACCGGGCTGACGTTGATGCCGCCAACTACCAGGATGTCCTTGATCCGACCGGTAATGGTAACGCGGCCGTCGGCCCCAACCATCGCCAGATCGCCAGTCGGGAAGTCACGGCGCATCGCTTCGCGCGTGGCCGCATTCGGCACGGTGCCGGTCGCGGCCTCGAGGTAGCCGGAGAACGCGTGCGGCGTCGAGATCAGTAGCTCGCCATCCGCCGATAGCCGGGTGCCGACCTTCGGCATCATCTGGCCGACACTGCCGAATTGCGTCGCCCCAGGCCGATCGACCGACAGCAGCAGCAGCTCGGAGAGCCCGTAGCTCTGCAGCGGCTCGATGCCGTATCGCGCATGGAACTGGCGCGCCAGACCAGCGCTGAGCCCGGCCGTACCGATAAAGACCAGCCGCAGTGTCTGCTGGAGGGCCAGCGCAGTATCCGTCCCGCGATCAAGCCGCATCGCCATTTCCAGCATGCTTGGGGACAGCCACAGCGCGGTCACCTGGTGCTCGATCGCCAGCCGGAGGAGAGACAGCGCACTGCGCGGTGAGAACTGCGGCGCCAGGACAGCCATCGAACCAGCGATCAGCGGACAGACCAGCGTGTTGAGCAACCCAGCCATGTAGTACATCGGCATCACGTGCAGCATGCGATCAGCGCTACCGTAGCCGGTGTAATGGTTGAACTCGCTCGCATTGCCAAGCAGCCCCTCGGCGCGATGAACCACTGCCTTCGGCCGGCTGGTGGTGCCCGAGGTGAAATTGATCGAGAACAGGTCGCCGTCCTCGAAGCCGGGGGCCGGGAGCGAACGTGCCGGCAGGCCGAGCAGCATTGTCTGGTCGAGATTGAGACCGGCAAGTCCCGCCGCCGGCGCTTCGAGCGTGACGTGCAGCCGCGGCTTGGCGAGCGCGATCGCATAGTCGAGATCGGTCGGCGCAGCGCGCGGGCTCATTGGCACAGCCACCGCACGGGCGCGCAGGCAGGCGAGATAAAGAAGTGCGAATGGCAGCCCATTGGGAAGCTGCACCAGCACGCGGTCGCCGGGGCCGATGCCGTGATCGCCCAGCAATCCGGCAAGCGCGTCAACGCGCTCGATCAGAGCAGACCCGTCGAGGCGAATGCCCGTTTGCGTGCACACAAGCGCGTCGCCGGCCCTGCCGCCGAGACGCCGGAACAATTTGCCCCTCTGCTCGCTCATTTGCTCCTCCGCGCGCAGGGCTCTCATCAGGACAGCCCGTCCTGCTCATGACCGAAGTAGTGCCGCAGCGGGAACCGGTGCCGGTAGCCGTTGCGCCGGTCCTCCGCCGCGATTGCGCGCGCCTTCTCCTCCACGAGCTGCCATGGGGCATCTGCCTTGGTCACCTGGCATACCTCGAGGATGAGCCGGCGTGGATCGACGTTGAAGGCGAGGCACGCATCGCGGATCACCGACATATAGCTCGAATGAAAGCCTGCGAGACCGCACACGAGATCCACAGTGTCGTGCCCGATGATCGAAAGTCGCGGCCTGACAAGCGTCTCAGCCACGTCCATCAGTCGGAAAAGGTCGTAGTCATGGGCATGCCCAAGGCGATCCAGTATCGCGACAAACTCCTCCGTCACTGTATTGCCGGTGCAGCGGCCCATGCCCTGCAGCGACACGTCGATAATGGCGCAGTCGAGCCGCATCGCCTCCAGCGCATTGGCGTTGGCGAGGCCGAGATTGTTGTGCGCGTGGATGCCGATCGGCACCTTGGTCACCGCCCGCACGGCCTCGATGTAGGCCCGCATCTCTGGCGGCGTCATGTTTCCAGCCGAATCTACCACATAGACCACGTCCGCGCCCATATCTGCGGCACGCTTGGCCGTGTCAGCGAAAACCTCTGGCGGCCGCGTGTAAGACTTCATGAAGTTGGTTGCGACGTAGAGCCCGAGCTTCTTGGCTTTGGCGATGAACGGCTGGCCAAAATCGACGTTGTCGACGCTGACGCCGACCCGCACGAAGCCCATGCCGAGATCGGCGGCCAGGTCGAGCTGGTCGAGCTCTGCTACGCCGGGAATGCAGAACATGCCCCACTTGGCCTTTTTCACGACGGCGGCGGCGGCCTTCATGTAGGTCTCGTCGCTCTCCCGCGCGATGCCATGCCCCTTCTCGGTGGCCCCCATGCCGACGCCGTGCCCGACCTCTATCAACTCGATGCCCGCACGATCGAGCTCGGCCGCGATCAGGCGAGTGTCCTCAGCGCTGAACTGGAAGTTGATGACGTAGGACCCGTCACGCAACGTGGTGTCGAGCAATTGCATCGGGCTCTCCTCCGCGGCGACCGCATGGCGCCGCCTCTTCTAAGGTAGGCTTAACGTGCCCCGCGCGGGGAGCTCACCGCGGCGGCACCGCTACCGGCAAAGTGTTGCCAGCTCGCAACGAATTTCTGTCAAATCGACCAATCATCCATGTCGCGCTTTGCCGGCGACGATAAACCAGTCGAGCGATTCCGTGAACAGCTTGTCATGCGTGCGTCCGACGATCACGTCGTCGAACGCCATGTCGAAATAGTACCGCACGTAGTTTTCGGCATCGAAGTAGAAATAGACCGTGCCTTTGCGGAAGTCGTCGGCGCGGCCGATCTCGTAACGGTGTCCTCCCAGTGTGCGCGAGCCTTCGAGGATCTTGTGCTCCGGCCCCGTGGTCGAAAGTAGCAGTCGCCCGCCGGGCTTCAGCACCCGCGCATACTCTCGGATCGCGGCGATCATGTCCGCCTCATTGTCCTCGTAGTGGATGACGTTCCACGACACCAGGAGATCGAACGTGCCCGTGTCAAATGGCAGCGCCGTGTTCTTGCCCACGCGCAGGTCCGCCTCGATACCGTCGGCATTCAGCCGCGTGCGGATCTCGCAGCAATATTCCTCCGATATCTCCGTACCCGAGACCCTCATGCCGAGCCCGTGCAGGAAGCGCACGTTGTTACCGGCCCCGAATCCGACGTCGAGCGCCCACTTGCCGGCAAAATCGCTGGTCATTCCCGGAATGTAGTTGCCTTTGACGATACGAACAAGCGTCTCGCTGGGGTAGGCGAGCGCCTGGCCGCTGCTCAAGAACTGCTTGGTTGCCGCGGTCCACGCCGCCGATGCCTTGATCTCGCTCACCTGACCACTCCTCGCTCGAAATAAATGCACGCGGGCAGATCGCTGCCGCCCGCTTACGCCAGCAGGTCCCAGGCCAGCGCCGTGCCGCGCCTGATTTCACGCTGCGC
>Ga0247844_1009514_pt1 | contig 10119 bp, 9 predicted proteins | sample LaCtaG_FD_192421 | JGI IMG/M metagenome (GOLD analysis project Ga0247844, IMG submission 192421) | Freshwater microbial communities from meromictic Lake La Cruz, Castile-La Mancha, Spain - LaCruzMarch201714.5m_1 | ecosystem: Environmental > Aquatic > Freshwater > Lake | place: Spain: Castile-La...
TTGGGAGCTCCACGACCGATAAATTCATTGCCTGTACCAGCCAGAAAATTCTCAAAACGAATATAATCTTCCGTTTTTATTCTTTCTCTGTCGTCTGTTGTCAGTTGTCTGTCGTCTTTCATCTTTGTTCTTCCTCCGTCGTCTGTCGACCGTTGTCTGTCGTCATATTTTGTATAAAGATAATCGGGTAGGGGAGCACCATAATAATACCGCACCATAACCAAATACCGAAACACCGTTTGTCCGTCCACTGACGGATCACCACATCATCCCTATAGCGTTATTTCTCGTATATGTTTTCTATATTTCCTGTTAGTATAAACTAATGTTTTATTAAGCATTGAAATTTAACCATTTGTAAGCAGGAGTTAGATTAACAATGAATTTATTTACTTCAATTAGCTCCTCTTTATCCCAGGTAATAAGTAGTAGGTTACTGCATTTTAATTCAGTTGCAGCTTCGATTAAAGCATCTATCTCACGTTTCAGCGTTTTTGGATTTGTTATATCATAACAAACCTGTACCAACTGTTCAATCTGATGACCTTTTCGAAGTAGAAAATCAATTTCACGATCGTTACGAGAGCGGTAATAAAATAAATCTAATTCCGTCTTGTAATTCCGTCGTAATAGTTCAACAAACACAAGATTCTCGAGCAATCGACCATAATTGGGAGATAATTCAAACGAACGTGCTTGTACAAAACCATTATCAATTATATAAATTTTTTGCGATGCTTTTTTGTGATTTTTAATTTTTGGATTGTAGCGTGTTAAATGCTGAAATAGATAAGGCTCCTGCAAATAGCCAATAAACTTTTGCACTGTAGCTACACTATTAAAATTCAATGTTTCTTTAATTTGATTGTTGGAGAACAGATTGGTATAATTTGATAGTAAATAGTTTGATAGGTCATAAAATTGGTGCGTTTGCCGAATCATAAATCGCTTTAGGACATCTTTGAGTAATATAGAGTCGAAAAGTGAAGACAAATAATTTCGTAAAATTCCCGGATTCAAAACTATTTCGGGGAATCCACCATTAAATAAATAAGTATAAAGTAAACTCAACATCTTACCTGTTTCGGTAGGTGTAGCGTATGCTTCTAAAGGGTGTATCTGTGTATTAAAACGAATTGATTCCTTAAAACTAAAAGGTAAAACTGTTATTTGTATGTAACGGCCTGTTAGAGTTGATGCCATTTCGTGCGATAATAGCTTTGAGTTTGAGCCTGTAATTACAAGGTTTACACCACGGCGGTATAGCTTGTTAACCCATAATTCCCAGTCTGGAAGATTTTGTATTTCGTCGAGCAATAAATAGCTGTATCCCGGAAATACCTCGTTTAGCCCCTGAATAACCGCATCTTCATTAAAGTTTTTTAAAAGCAAATCGTCGTCGAAATTAAGATAAGCAAAGTTTTGATTTTCGAGCAACTGCAATGCCATAACAGATTTACCTGCCCTACGAGGACCCGTAATAAGTTTAATAAGCGTAGTACTTAAATATTCAGTCCGTGCTGTATCGTCGATTCGAACAATATAAACTTGATTAAGTAATAAATTCCGCTCTTCGAGCTGCTGATAAAGTATATTTCTAATCATTATTTTGTATTATAGTGAACAAAAATAGTCTTTTTTATTCAATACAGAATGTATTTTGAATAAAAACAGACAATTTATATAGAAAGCCCCTCAAAGCTTCACACCAAGCACCACAAAGATTTTACTCTTATAATTAACCATTAACCCCTAACCATTTATCATTTACCATTAACCCCTAACCATTATTTCTCTTTCCTATTCTCCGTATTCCCCCTCACCCCTTACCGCTAAAAATCGCCCGCAGGGCAACCCACCACCTATAAGGATACAACAACCACCAGAATTTAATTAATAATTTAGAATTAATAATTAATAATTTCTTTTTCCCGTCTTTGATCTTTGCTCTTTGTTCTTTGCTCTGAAGCCCATATTTTTCTATCATAAACTCCTTCCCCGGAAATACAACTCCCTTCACATAGCGCAGAAAATCAACCGGGTTTTTCAACTGTTTTAAATGTATGATATGTGTAGCTGTAGCGCTTTTGGGTGCACCACGCCCAATAAACGTATTACCTGTACCAGCCAGAAAATTCTCAAAGCGAATATAATCTTCCGTTTTTATTCTTTCTCTGTCGTCTGTCGTCTGTCGTCATTGTTTCCGTCGTCTGTTGTCAGTTGTCTGTCGTCTTTCATCTTTGTTCTTCCTCCGTCGTCTGTCGTCCGTTGTCTGTCGTCATATTTTGTATAAAGATAATCGGGTAGGGGAGCACCAAAATAATACCGCACCATAACCAAATACCGAAACACCGTATCGGTAAAATTGTATTGTATGCATTTCGCCTCAAAACGCTCCCAAAATTGACCCCTAACCCCTAAAGGGGAATCTATTCCGCTCTTATTCTTGCTCCCCTTTAGGGGCTGGGGGTCATCTTGCACCCCTTTAGGGGCTGGGGGCAGTCCATCATCTGTTGTCAGTTGTCCGTTGTCTATACCGCGTAGCAAATTCACAATATCATTAAAACTCGTAAATTGCACATGTGTGGTTACAAAATGCTTATCCAGATGCAAACAGGCATGTATCAACATATCCGATAATTCCAGTCGTAAGGCGCCTTGTACAGACGAGGCATGCCACGTCTCTACAGGAACGGCCTCCCGCCAGACCTCTTGTAAGTTTTGTTGGTAAATCTCGCGGGTGTTTTGCAGGCGGATATGTATTTCTACCATTACATCGTTACGGAAGAGGGGATTAAAATGATTCTGCGACTTGGCATCTACAAAAGCATCTACCATAAACTCCTGCTGACTCACATAACCTGCCGTATGCAGGGCAACCAAACACCGTACGCCATCTTTTTCCTGTATCAGAATATCAATATCACTCATTTGACGCAGACCAATATCTGTATACAACCATTCGGCCATACAGATACCTTTAAGTGTTACAAATGGGATATTATGAGCTTGCAGCACACTAGCCATATAAGTAAATTCGGTATACAGGCGGGTATTGCGAATAAAAGTTGTTTGATAGGCTTTTTTGAATAGCTTTTGTGTTTCTGCCGGAATCAGGTTATTATACTTCAGCAATGGCAACTTACGATAAAATAATCCTGCTGCACAATTTTTGACCATCATATCCAGCAGATAATTCCAATCAGTAACCTCACACAATAAGTGATCTATTTTATCAATATCAGCAATTGTTGCATGTATAGGTGCCGATGCAGTAATTAATTCTAATTCCGCTCTCATGGCCTTATTTTTGCTTTTTTTCATGATTGGTTTTAGTAAGTATATAAAATACACCCTTTATTCCACAATACCAACGATATGGATACCAAACCCACCAAAATTTTGATGTGATGATGTGATGATATGATGATGTGTTTTTCTTCCCGTCTTTGATCTTTGCTCTTTGCTCTTTGCTCTGAAGCCCATATTTTTCAATCATAAACGCCTTGGTCGGAAACAAAACCTCTTTCAAATAACGTAATAAAACCGACACCGACCGTATTGATTTTAAACTTTGTAGATGACCACCAACAGCTGTTTTAGATACAATCTTATATGTTTCGCCTTTTAAATAGCTTAAAAATTGGTTTTCAACCGTATCAATGGGCAAATTGGCATATCTTTCAATAATATTTGGTGGAAGATAAGCATTGTAATATTTATTTACGACTATTAAATGTGTAAAAACAGCTTTTTCACAATTAAACTGTTTGCAACGAGCAATAAACTCCTCCCAATTAAAGTCTGTTTTAAATCGTTCCAGCAAATTTACCAAATCATTGAAACAGGTAAACTGTATTTGGCCGTGTCTGAAATGTAAATCGGTATGAATGGCAATATGTATTAATAAATCGTAGGGGTGAAGTACACTGATTTGTTGCGAATTAATAGTTGTTACCACCGATTTATGAAACAACTCTGGCACGTCTAATCTGTATCTGTCGTTATGTTTATCAGGACTTAATTTAAGATGAATCTCAATGGAGATATTATTCTTGGTAAATGCCTCAAAATGTGTAAAGTCAAGTCCTTCTTGGGTCGATATAGCATCTACAAAGTTACTTAACCCATGTACCGCATCGTGTTGAAAATACCCTGCTTCTGTTAGCAATTTCATTGCTTTTGTTGCATCTTCTTCCTTTACTAATAAATCAATATCACTAAACTGCCGTAATCCAATGTCCTGATAGAGCCATTCGCAAAGATAAATACCTTTTAAGGCAATAAAGTTTATATCGTTTTGCTGAAACATCTGTACTACTTTTGCAAACTCAGCATACATTAAACTACTTCGACTTACAGTAGTATAATATGCTTTTCGTAATAATGCCAACGATTCTTTGGGGATAGTATTTGCATTCGGTAGGTTTTGTATTTTTTTATAAACTAAGGGAGCACAGGTGTTACCAATAAGCAGATGTGTAAGGGCTTGCCAATCCTCTACCTCAGGCAACAACTTATTTATTGCTTCAAGTTCGTTAGCATTTGAATGCAACAATGTGGATGAAAGAATAAGTTGGAGGCTCGATTGCATAAATTTGATATTTTATAAATATAGTTGAAATCAACAAGGTGATTACTTGTTCACTTATAAACAGGCATTTAAAATATTAATCATATTATCCTCAAACTTCTCAATGGTAAACTCTTCCTCATATTTCCTTCTTCCGGCTTCACCCATTTGTTTACGAAGTTCTGGGTTGTGTATTAATGTTTCTAATTTATCTGCTAATGCTTGTACATCTTTTTGTTGCACTAGAAAACCTGTAACATCATCTTCCACAACATCAGGAATTCCACCTTCGAAGGTAGAAATTACGGGTAATGAATATTGCATGGCTTCTAATAACACTAATGGAAAACACTCATAGTTATAATAGGTTGGGAAAACAAATACATCAGCATTTTGCCAATAGCTATTCTTTTCTACACCATATTTTTTGCCGACGTAATTGACTTTAGTTTCTAATCCTAGTTCCTTTATCTTTTCATTCAGTTGCTTTGCTGATATGTCACCCTCTCCACCTATAAGACTACAATTAAAATTTACATTTCTTTTGTCTAATATTTTACAAGCTTCAAGCAAAATATAAATACCCTTACTTTCAATCAAATTTGATAAGAAAAGAAGTTTAATAGTTGATAGTTTAAAGTTTATAGATGATATTTCTTTATCTAAAACTATTTCATTCATTTTTTCTTCACTATTTACTATAAACTGTGAACTATAAACTAAATCAGGTATTCCATTCGCACATATATGTATTTTATTTTCCGCAACAAAACTTTTTATATCCGCATATAATAAGTCTGATAGTATAATAACATCAGAATTTTTAAATACAAATTTATAAAGCAATGAATAAACCCTATTTTTCGCATTTACACTAAATCCTTTATTATGTAAATGATATACAGTTTTAATTCTAAATATTCGAAGTAAAATAACTAATAAAACATCTTTAAAAAATGCAAACCCACTTGCTGTTAATGCGAAATAGCATAGTTGTGGTTTTTGTTTTAACAATTCTAATAATAATGTAAACCAGCTTTTAATAAATCGAAATGACTTAATTAATCCTCCTTTACCGGTTTCATTAACTGTTTTCGAAACTAATAAATTTATAAACCGACAATTATAAGCTTCATTAATTTTTTTACTATCAACAATTGATTTACCTACAATGGATGAACCATGTATAGGCGGCGGAATATGTAGTAAAAAAAGAATTTTTGTTAACATATTAGTTGTTGTTTATAGAAGAGATAAAATCACTAAATTTTTCATTAAAGTGGAATGGCATTAAATCAGTTCTTAAATATGTAATGGAATTTTTAATTGATATTTCATTGTATGTATCTATTAATAAATTTGAGAGATCATTAAGGTTATAAGGATTAAAAAGTGCCCCATTACTATTTGTAACTAAATCAGAAGCACCAGCCAAATTCGAACATAAAACTTTACAACCACTCAATAAAGCTTCATTAACTACAACACCATAAGGCTCGTAATAACTTGGAAGTACTAAACAATCAGCAACTAAAAACCAAGTAGATAATTCATCACCTTCAAATCTTCCTGTAAAGATGCAATTTTCGTTTATACCTAGTTTTGAAACTTGACTTTGTAAATTAAAATATTCTTCACCATCACCTATAATAACTAATTTTGAATCTGCCATACTACTAACTACATTGGCATAAGCATTAATCAGAAAAGCAACATTTTTTACTGCCACTAATCTACCAACAAAAAGAAATATTTTTTTGTTTTGTAATTTATATTTTAATAAATTATTATTTGCATTTGGTAATAACTCACTTATTTTATTTCGAAAAATATCGTTGTCATGAATTATTGGTATTGTAATTAATTTTGTTGAGGAATTTACATTAGCGTGATACCAATTACTTACACTATCACTTGGAAAAATTATACCATCAATGTAATTAGATAAAAAATCTCTTAACCATTTTCGGATACCAGACCTTTTAAACGATAAATCTAAACTGTCGTCACTTATTGTGTATACTTTAAATTTCTTGCCTAATACATATTTATAAATAAGTGCTTGTAAAGTTATTTGAGAATACTCACTACAGATTATTATTTCTGGTTTGTATTCATTAATTATTTTGAATATCCCAGTTCTAAATGATCTTTTACCCACTTCAAAACCATTTAATAAAAGATTAAATTTAAAATTGCATTTTGAACGTAATCTATCCTGATTAAAAGTTTGATCTTTCAAATTATCATTTGAAAAATAAAACAATGCATCAAACTTATTTACAATACTATTGAAAAAATCAATCCGATAGGGAGCTAATGCAGGATGAAAAACAAGTAACTTTTTTTTCATATTCTTTGTCTATTCCAGTTAATATTCTCTTTGATTTTTTTAGCAGGTAAACCTGCATAAATAGAGTTTTTTTCAACATGACCGGTTACAATTGCCCCTGTAGCTATAATTGCATTATCTTCCAGTATCGAACCTTTTAATATCTTTGCACCTGAACCAATCCAAACATGGTTACCTATTGTTATATTTTCGGCTTGATTTATACGAATGTTTTCTGTAATATCAACAATACTATGACTATCACCATTTCTTATCTCAATATTCGTTGAAAACATGCAATCTTCTCCAATAATTATTGATTTACCTTCGGTTGCTGCAATTTGCCATCCTTCAGAGGTTACTTTATTTCCTATAATAATTTCACAGTTATCATCTTCTAAATATAAGCTTTGATGCCTGAGATACACAAAGTTTCCAATTTTCAATCTGCAATTATTTCCAAATATTGTTATTGTGCAATCTTTTAATCTCGAGTTTCCTGCTATTAAAATCGTATTGTTCTTGCCTACGATTTCAAATCTTACTCTTTTAAGAAAAGCACCTCTATACGATATTTTATTTTTAAGTATATACATCCAACTGTTGTTACAATTAAATATATTATAGATAACAGAAAGTAAATAACCAAAATATTTATTTTTTCTGATACTTTTTTTTATAAATTGAATATTCATCGAAGTCTTTTTTTTATTGAATGTAATGATTGTTGAAACAAACCATAAAATGTTTTGCTAAAACCACATAAATATAGAGTAAATATAAGCGGATGTTGTTTTTTTAAACAGTATTTTAATAAATTCTTCTCAGATTTCTTAAATAATTCGGGTAAGGCAATTTTTAAAAATGGAATACCATGATGATTTGTATTGAAACTAATAATATTAATATTTTCAAATTTAATATGTTCGTACTGTTTTATATCCCATTTGCTTTTATTGGAATAAAAGTAAAAAATCATACATTCTTTATTCATAAAATTTGCAAGATTATAATATCTCCTGATTTCTTTATCGTTCGATAAGCTAAAAATCAACGGATCAATCATTGGATTTGAATTTGTTAATAAACTGTTCAGTTCGAATTGTCCATTAAAGGTGAATACCATTTTTGCCTTTAATAATGAACCATATAATACTGCTGCATAGCCTCCTGCTGAACTTCCCACAGTAATGATATTGTGTCCTAAAGTTTCTTTATGCAAAAATTCGAAAAGTAACATAGGATTGGATACGTCTGAATTTATACCTGTTAAATACCACTGTTTTTTAATATCTCTCAGGAATATATGTTTACAAGCATAAGGAATTCTAGTTTTGTACCATTCATACTTATTTTGCTCAATAATGTTTTTTATAAATGTACTTTCGGTATTTGGATAGTATATATCATTGCTACTGAAATATATAGCACAATAATTTTCTGAATCATTGTTTGAATCATATTCAATCAAATAATTAGACTCATTATTATAATAATGAGTAACCACTTCAGAGTTTATCTGGAATATTGATGCTATTTCGTCCATAACTGTGGGTATATCAATCTTAAATGTATTGAAAATAAATGCTTTAATGCTATTGCTAAACCATAATGCCTTAATTCAAACCGGAAGAAATAATACGGCTGACTATTTCCCAGAGGTGAATATAACGATTTTATTCTTTTTAATAATGGTATTTCCTTTTGACACCAATTGGGTTCTTTATCGTGACCTTCACAAAATGCTAAAAAATGGGGTGCCAAATAGGATTTTATTCCCTTTTTAGTAGCTCTTAATCCATAGTCTAAATCTCCTATGGCATGATGAAATAGGGGGTCTATCAAACCAACTTTATTAAAAACAATTTTAGGTATTAGTACGCAATTACCATTAAATGTGTTTATTTCTTTAATTGAATCAGAAGGCGTAACTAAATCACCATTTTTTGAAAAACCACTATATGTTAAACTATTATCATTGTTTGAACAAGTAGCTGCGACTACTATTGATTGATTAATTTTTGTGTTTGCGGCTATAAAAATTTCTGTTAATGCGTTTTCAAATAATATAGTATCATCATTTAACCACAAGTAATAATCATATTCTTTTGCTGTTGATGCTGTTTCCCATGCTAAATGCATACCTCGGTTCCAATATAAATTACCATTACCTTGTATTACATTTACTTTCGGGTAGTTTGTTCGAACTGCATCCCCAGTGCCATCGGTACTGCCATCGTCTACCAAAAATACTTCAGTAGCATAACTTTCCGGCATCTTACATTTGTAAAGTGCGTCCAAACAAGCCAATGTTTTGGCTTTGCGGTTGTGGCATGTTATGAGAACGGCTATAATTTTTGAGTTTTCCATCAAATTCACAAAATTGTATGTTTTAAAAATTCTTTTAATGGAGCTAAGTAGGGTGCATCAAAATTCCAAATTGAAGTGTTTTCAAAAAACCAATCACCCGCCTTAAAAGCTTTTTGCTGTGCCTGTGTTTTTTTTAATGTATCAATATAGGCATACATTTTGGTTTTCTGAACAGGTAGTTCGTATGCACCTAAACCATTTTTACTGGAAACACAGTTTTGATAGCCCTCAAAACATTCTAATAATCCTTTGTGATGCTCTGTTGTTAGCCATTCCAAAAGATGTTCGAACATTCCATCGTCGGAGTTGTTAGGAAACAAAAACAATTCAAAATCAACGCCCATTGTTTTTTGTTTTTCCAATAAATATGCATTGCGCTTTTCGTAACCACCACCATTATCGGCACTATCAGCATCAAAAATTACGATATTCTTTCCACCATTATCACTGTTACGTTTCATTTGCTCCTCAAATAGAACAAGATTTGTATAACCATCGGTGCCTGTAATTTCAATATCACTCAATGTGCCTCCAACTAAGTTTACAAGATGCATTATAAATCGTTCTTCGTTCGTTTTTTTAATATTGGTTTTGGATGTTTTAGTTTCAATAAATATTCGAATCATCTGATTTCCTCCCCTTGATTAATAAGAAATTCAAATTTATCTGCTTCGTATCGGTAACTCTTAATTTCACCCGCTTCTAATGCTTGCAGATAATAACATGCTGTTTGTGTGCGCATTCCTTCTATTTTATCGGTAGATGTTATTGCCGCTAATCCACGCAAAGAATCGCTGCTATGCGTGGTGGCAAACACCTGAACCTGTAGCTTTTTTGCCGTCTC
>Ga0247844_1009515_pt1 | contig 10118 bp, 16 predicted proteins | sample LaCtaG_FD_192421 | JGI IMG/M metagenome (GOLD analysis project Ga0247844, IMG submission 192421) | Freshwater microbial communities from meromictic Lake La Cruz, Castile-La Mancha, Spain - LaCruzMarch201714.5m_1 | ecosystem: Environmental > Aquatic > Freshwater > Lake | place: Spain: Castile-La...
AGAGAGAATGGGCAAAACTCAAAAAAGAGGGGGGGTCACTATGGCCGGAATGGGGGGTCACCTTGCTCCGGAATAGGGGGTCACTATGCTCCGGAATATACAGATAAGGGATACCTTTCTTCACCATGGTGTAAAGCAGGTTCAGATTCCCTTTGTTCCCGGGGCCATGGATCATACAGGGCCGAAGGATGTAAATTTTTTTATCGACAAGAACCGGCTGACTGAGAAGATAGCGTTCGGCTTCGAGTTTTGATTTACCATACGGGGTATGGGGAGCCGGAATTGCCTCTTCTGTGAGTTCATCCCCGTCAACGGTATCGGCCACCGCTTTAACTGAGCTGAAAAAAATGAATTTCTTTGCGCCGGATGCTAAAAAATGGTCAAAGATCCGCTGTGTCAGCCCGACGTTTACATCAAAATATTCCTGTTCATCGGTTGTGTTTTTCGTATCATGCGCCTTCCCGGCCAAGTGGATTACGACATCTGCATCAGAGACAAGGTCAGAATCTTTCCAGGAACCGACCTTTTCAACTCCTTCAGTGCAATCGGGAATGATATCTATGCCGTTGAGGCTATATTCATCCCTGAAGGCCTTAACCAGGTTGGCGCCTACAAAGCCGTTGATGCCTGAAATCAGTATTTTCATAAAGCATCAACTTTATCACAAATTTTATTAATATGATCGAGTCCATAAAGAATTGCTGCTTCATCAATCTGCATCCAAGTGAATAACCTTAAGATTAAATTATAATGAATACGAGCATAGGTTGTGTCCTTAACAGGAAGTCCTATTAAAAAACAGACTGGCTCATGGTGAGCAAGTCGATTCCTTAGATTGTTTATTTTCTCTAATTCACTGAAAACAAAGTTATGATCATAGTTCAAAGTACGCGTGCTCAAAGGCTTTGAAGGAAAAATCCGTAAAAGAGTTTGACCACCAGCCCTGAATTGGTGATTAGCGAAAAGGTAACGCCAAAACCCAAGTTCCATTTCTGCGACTAATTTTGGATGTGTATAAGTGTGCAATCTTCTGCACCCTTCAAGTATTATAAAGGGGGTCTTCCCGCAGTTTGGAGCGCTGAACATACCTCCAGGAAAAGATGCATCTCTAAGCCAATCAGATCCTTTCAATCCAGTATAATGAATATCTATTTTATTTCGCAGGGCGATCTCAAAGCAACTTTCTATAGTGAAAAGCTCCTGTGACAGACGGATGTTAAGTCGATATAAAGTCATGGCTTTACGCGTATCGCCCCCGACAGCACTTAAATACCGGCTCATCCGTGGGATAGACATTATATGCTGGAATTCTTTAAAAATCATTTTCTCTTTCTACTTGATTTTTAAGTTTTTTGTTGTATCTTTGCATTATGATATAGTTCCCGGGAGCCCCTGAAGTAATTCAAGCTCCCGGGTTTTGTTTTTTGACGAAAGACATTCCGTACACTCATTGCTGTCTGTTTCACTGATGAATGAATTGATCATCTATTTCGAAATAATTTGTGCGAATTTTATCGCATAATAAGTTCATATGATAATGTTTATTTTTTGGGGCCACATGGAATATCCAAAATTATCATTCCTGGTTTGCATGAACGTTGTTCTTATGGACATTTCATGTTGCCTTCAAAATCTCCTCCAAACACCTTTCCGCCGTGTGCCCATCCCACAATAGTGGCCGCGATGGCTTTGTTTCCTGTAAAATGGCATTATGATAAGCCTTCCGGATCAATCCAATATCATTCCCGACGAGGATGCTGGCACCACCGTGTTCCATCAGTGTAACGGGCCGCTCGGTGTTCCAGCGCATGGTGAGGCATGGAATACCCAGAACGCAGCATTCCTCCTGCAATCCTCCCGAATCGGTCATCATCAGCCTTGCGCCCATTGTCAAACGAAGCATTTCGTGATAGCCCAATGGTTCAAGCAATACCATGTTTTCGTTTCTTACCAATTTGTCCCACAGCCCGAACGTGATGAGCTGTTTGCGGGTACGCGGGTGAACCGTCCAAACCAGGGTGAATTCCTTCGAAACCTCCTGCAACAGAAAATCGACCAGTGGTTCGAGCACCTCCAGCTTGTCCACATTCGAAGGCCGGTGCAGGGTCATGGCAATATACTCCTTATCACTGGGGATGATGTTCTTGAATCTTGATTCATAAGTGTTTTCTGCATTAAAAACCTTTTCCGGGTTAATTGAATCGGAGTTTGATCCATCCGGGATTTTTAAAGTTGAATTTTGAACGGGATGTGGAGAAATGGTGCCAAATTCCTCAATGGCGTTTGCGTGAATGATCTGCTCCAGGTCAAGAATCGAAGCTTGTGACCGGTTAGCCTCCAGCGTGTCGATCATGATGTTGCCAACAAAGCGGATCTTCTCTTCCGGAACACCCTCTTTTCGCAGGTTTTCCGAGGAAATCTCATCGGGGGTCAGCAGTAAATCGGAGAGGCGATCGGTCACGAGCCGGTTGATCTCTTCGGGCATGGAAAGGTCACCTGAACGCAGACCCGCTTCGATGTGGCAAACCCTGATTCCCTCCTTCTTTGCGGTGACGGAACAGGCCAGGGTCGCGTTTACATCCCCCACCACCACGACCCAATCGGGCTTGTGCTCTTTCAACACCTTTTCAAATGCTATCATGGTATTACCAACCTGTTCTGCGTGACTTCCCGAACCAACCTCCAGGTTAATGTCCGGATCGGGAATGCCCAACGATGTAAAAAAGGACTCCGACATGCGCACATCGTAATGCTGGCCGGTATGGACCAGGAGATGTTTCAAGGACGGAGGACTGATGACGGAAGACGGAGGACTGTCGTCCGTAGTCTGTCGGCTGTCGTCCGTCATCTGTCTTCCGTCGTCTGTCATCCGTCGTCTGTCGTCTGTCGTCCGTCGTCCGTCGTCCGTCGTCAGTCGTATGGCTTCGCTCCGGTTCAAGTTGTGATTGTTAATCGCACGGATGAATGGGGCGATTTTCATAAAGTTTGGGCGGGCACCGACAACAGAGATGATTTTTATATCTTGCATTTTCTCAAAAATAACCTGATGTGTTACAATTTAGTCGACAAGAGCCCCGGTTTGACTTTCCGGTTTTGGCTGAATGTTTGTACCTTTGCAAAAAATCATGGCAAATGAGCACTCAGGAAATTAAGCAGTTGTTGCATGAAAGTATCGAAAATATCGATGACGGTGAATTTCTTATTGCCGTTAAACAAATCATTGACCGAAAATACACTCCTGGGACCGTTCCAAACCTCAGTGATTGGCAATTGGAAAGAATTGAGTCATCAAAGGAACAGATAAAACATGGAAACTCACTTTCAAATAATCAGGCAGATCTTTTAGTTGATAAATGGCTAAACGAATAATCTGGTCGCCAAATGCACTGGCCGACAGAATCCAGATACTTGATTATTGGTTCCAGCGAATTGGCAATAAAATTTATTGCCGCAGGTTAGATCATGAATTAAAGGAAGCAATAAAACATCTATCCCAGTTTCCTCAAATCGGTCGACAAATTGTAAACAGAGAGGAGCGATTTCTTGTTAAAGACTATTACCAGATTTTTTATGTTGTAACCGGTAATGAAATTCATATTCTGCATATTTGGGATAGCAGAAGGGATCCTTCAGATCTGCAATTGAGATGTATAATGGATAGCGATACTTCGACAAAAACCTCGACATAGTGTCGAAGCTAAACCTACCCGAAAGGTTTATAAAGGCATACTTCGACAAAAACGAATCCTATCTGGCAAACATTTTAATAAAATCAGCCATCGTAATCACTTTGCATTTAAATCCTGAGGCTTGTTTCAATAATAGTTTATCACCTGTCACAAGATAATCCACCTTTATTGCATAACTCATTTGTGCAAGAAATACATCATCCGGATCACTTAATTCTGGTATGTTTATTTTTTCGTCTGGCTTGAGTTCGTGGGATATTTTTTTATGAATGCTTATGATCTCCCCGATATTTGACACATCAATGACCTTTTTAATCTTAGGTCTGTTAAGTACCAAAATTAATTCCTCTATCAATGTTTGACAGGTATAAATCCTTAATTTATTATGCTGAATCAGGCTTGTAAGTTCCGTGTATCTGCCAGTAACAATATAGCTGATCCAAATATTCGTATCAAGGATAAAACTAGGATTCTCCATGTTGTTTTTTCCTGACAATTTTCACCTCATTGGCAATATCGTCCATTGTCAGGGTGTTATTTTTAACCTTTTTATCCATCTTTGCTGCCCGTGCCACCAAAGTATCCCGTTCAATTTCCTTTTCGATGATGATTTTTTCTTCCAGCGGCAATGAACGGATTAAGTCCAGAATTTGCTCTAATGTAAAAGGAATTGAATATTTACGTTTTAATGCCGTATTCATAGTCCTGATTTTTAATATATTTTTGTCAACACATACTTGCAAAGATACAAAATTTAAGGCTAAAGTTTCGCGGTTTACGCTCGATAATGTTTATTTTTGGTAGTGTTCGATGACGGATGACCGTCGTCCATCGTCTGTCGTCCGTCGTCTGTCGTCCGTCGTCTGTCGTCCGTCGTCCATCGTCTGTCGTCCGTCGTATGGCTCCGGTTCAGGTTTCAGTTACCTAATTTTTTCTCCCCGATCAGGTTTTCAATCATTCGAATAAACTCCTCAACGGGTTCAAGATATTGGACAACATTTTTCTCTTCAAAATCGAAGAAGTCATCATAATCGCCTTTGTGACGCCAGGTAAGGAGCTGTGCATATAATTTTCCGAATTTTTTATCTACTTTTTGAGTTTTAATGAAATGTTCAGTAAAATGAATTTTTGCACCATTATGTGTGGTTGGTTTAAAATGGCGCTGAAGTAAAAGAGCCATAACGGAATAATAGGCTGCATAATAAAGCCTGTTAATAGCAGAGTTCCATTTGCCTTTTGATATCAGAATCTTTGCGATACAAATATACGATGAATACCATGAAACTCTCCACTAATTCTACTTTGGTACATTGGGTTCATAATATCTGTTGATGTCGTTTTGCCTGGAAGCCATGAAGCAATCTAAACAAGAAGCACGTGACGACCATCCCAGCCCAATGGTTGGTGCTGTGTTGGTTTTCCCCGATGGAGAGGTCGAGGGTGCCTATAGAGGTGACAGCACCGAAGTACTTTCACAACTAAATGATGAAGAAATTGCAGGACTTGATTTTGTCAAAACCAGAGGTGAAGTTTCAAGAAAAGAGTTCATCCAATGCCTTTAACGGATACTTTGAACGGTCAATGCGTTGCCAGTTCTCATTGCTGAACTGACTTTGCATAGGTATATTCATTTTGAAATAATCCTGAATCTTTCTGAATGATTCGCACCCGGCATTTCAGATTGCTCATTTCATTATTATCGGCAATCTTTGTTTCAGCGCCCGAGCGAATAAAACATTGATTATTGATAGAATACGGCTTCTTCGTTCCCTCAATAACTTCTATTAAAACCAGCGAATGATTACCATATTCTTCGTTACGGATTCCGATTTAAGCTTTCCGGTGAAATGGAATCAATGTCTTGCCCTTCTGGCCTTGATGAATTTGCAGGGGAATTTGATTCTTGCTGTCAGAACAGCCTTGTCTGCCATGTTCCATGAGGGTTATTGGGCGCTCGGAGAGGTGCAACAGAGATTATTTCAGGTTTACTCACGAAAATATTTATTTTTTAGGGGTGTTTGTGACCGAGGACGGAGGACGGAGGACGGAGGACCGAGGACGGAGGACGGAGGACGGAGGACCGAGGACCGAGGACGGAGGACGGATGACGGATGACGGAGGACCGAGGACGGAGGACGGATGACGGAGGACCGAGGACCAAGGACCGTCGTCTGTCGTCCATCGTCTGTCGTCCGTCGTATGGCTTCGCTCCGGTTCAAGTTGTGGTTGTTAATAGCACGGATAAATGGGGCAATTTTCATGAAGTTGGGGCGGGCTCCGACAACGGACATGATTTTACAACCTGGATATTCAAATTTGAAGTTGATTATGATTCATGTGTTAATAATTTTGATTTCAATGGTCACATGGAATATCCATAATTATCATTAACGGTTTGCATGAACATTGTTCCTATGGATATTTCATGGAATAATTAACTTTGTAAGAAATTAAAATTATGGATACTTTACTGAACAGGGTTACTATTGACAGTTCTGTTTGCAATGGGAAGCCCACAATCAGAGGCAAACGCATTACTGTACAAACGGTTTTAGAGTTTTTAAGTTCGGGAGACTCCATTGATGAGATTTTACACCAATATCCCACCCTGGAACATGACGATATCAGCGCTTGTATAAAGTTTGCCGCTGAATTGATGAACCATCAATATTCTGTAAAAGCATTCGCGTGATGGCTAAATATTTGGTTGATGCGAATCTGCCTTATTATTTTGGGCTTTGGAACAATCCTGATTTTATTCACGTAAATGATCTGAATGACTCATGGAGCGATGAAACTAATTGGGAATATGCACGTGATCACAAACTGATAATTATTACGAAAGATGTTGATTTTTCTCACAAGGTTCTGTTGCAAGGGACTCCTCCGAAGGTTATCCATTGTAAGTTTGGAAACATGAGAATTAAAGAGCTTCATTTTCTTATATCCAGAATGTGGCCTGATATTGAAACCCTGATTGCTGATAGTAGCCTGATAAATGTATATACCGACAGAATCGAAATAATCAAATAATCATTTTTGTGCAGGCGCCTGGTTTTCGGGACAAAGCATTGCGCAAATCATGTTGCATTATCAGAAACTGAAATTAATGATTGACAATCTGGGATATGGTGGTAAAATTGATAACAAAATTGTTTGAATGTCTCCATTACAATTTAAGGAGCATTGCTGAGTGATGAATTGTAATGATTTCGATCAAATTACCGGAATTATACCTATAGATAATTCTGTAACTGCCAAAAATTACTTCCCGGAGGTTTTCATTTCCAACTTCAGGGACAATTCTACCCATTTGAGGATGATTTTTTAAAATATTCACCTGCTCGCGAATTCTGATAACTTGAATTCTTGCATATTTAATGGAATCTTTCGAGATATATGAAAAAATATTCTCAAGATCCTCTGCAGCTTGAATAGTCCAAATCAGTCGAGCCATCTAACAATTTTTGCATCCAGCTCTTTTTCTGAAAGCACAAGATTGTTGTCGGCCTGATCCAGCCCTTTTTCGATTTTTTCAAGAAGTACAATTTGATCAAGAATTTCATCAATTGTCACGTTATCCGGAAGTTTCTGAATACCGGATATAACTTTTTCTTTTGTGAGCATAATGTCCTTTTTTACAAAGATAATTAATCTAAGTCAACCATGTGCTAAAGGAGTGGACAATTCAACACAAGCTTATTATTTGCCGAAACCGTGGCACAGCTTGTATTTTTTCCTACTTCCACAAAAACAGGGGTCATTTCTGCTTGCCTTTGTGCTCTTTAACTAACAACATTAACATCTATGTTCATTTTCTTAAGAAGGCGTGTAATAAAATTTTGTTCCTCTTTTGTTTTTGGTTTTATTACTATTGTTGACATGCTTTTAAATTTGTTGTAAAGTTAGAAAATTTTAAGGCTAAGGTTTCACAAATTTTGTCACGCATCACGCGTTTTACCCTGTTACCCTGTCACCTTGTTACCTTGTCAGCTCGTCACCCTGTTACCTTTTACAAAGATGTATAACGCCGCTAAACCTCCCGTGATTCCAACCGAAACCACCAACTGATAACCCAAAGCCACTTGCCCGGCCAGGGCGATGATAAGGAGGTTGATGCCTAGTTGGGCGAGGGTGTAGGCGGTTGAAACTTTTACATGGGAAATACCTGATTCGTTGGCGAGGATTTGATACAGGTGGCTGCGGTGGGCTGCAAAGATGTTTTCGTGGCGGGTTAACCGGTAGATGATGGTTAAAAAGGTATCGACGCCATAAACGATCAGGAACATCAGGTAGAGGGGGTTGCCGGTGGTCAGTATGTATTTTTGATCGGGCGAGTTTGGTTTATCTTTGATGGTTTGTTCGACAATACTGCTTTTTCGCAATGGAACAAGATATAATTCCCTGAACCTGTCACGGCTATTAAATTTTAAAACGCCTAACAAATCATCAACTTTAAGAGGACATAAACACATTGCCATAACACTCAATAGAGTAATGTTCCTTTTCGATAATAGCTTGCGCCCTTTTTCAGCCAGACTTACTCCCTTTTGAAAATCTTAAAATTGTATGTTGTTGATTTTATGCATTCTGACATTCTTCAGCTTACTCCCTTTTTCCATCCAGCCTGACCCCTTTTGAAAAAGAAACATATCGGTATCCTCAATTTCATCGAGGTTTTGCAGCAAAGGCAATTGCCTCAACTCAGCCAATGAATTTTCAGGGAACTTTTTTTCATCATACCCTAAAAAAGGATATTATTTTTTCATCTTTATGCCCAAAAACCGGACATGAAAGTGGAACTGTATCGTCTTTCCCAAAGATGAGTGCGGCCGCCAGTGTAAACCCTTCTTCGCCAGTGCGTGGATCGCATCGATATTGCCATACCGGCAATACCTTTATGGCTGAATGTTTGGGAATAACAGCATCGTCACTGTCACCCTGTTACCCTGTTACCCTGTCAACCTGTTACTCAAAGTTCGAGGTTGCGTTCTTATTTTCCATTTTCATTGCGCTCTTCGTTGAGCAATCCACTGCCTGAAGAAGGGATCATCGATCCCGTACCCTTTTTCTGACTTTAAAATGGTGCCATTTTGCATCAACCTTTTCAGGCTGCTGTAAACCGTGCTTGGAGCTCCAAGGTCAAACTTCCGGTAGAAGGCTTCTGACAGCGGTGTTTGGTTTGATATAGTTAAAGCAATGAGTAGCTTTTTATCTGTTTTTATGAAGGCATTCCAGATACGTTCATAATCCATATCATGAATCCGCACCAATTCATCAATGGCCTGGGTTATCGGATCCTCCGGATTATCCTGCTGAAAAAGAATTTCCCAAACAACAAAGGCAAGTTGCTGGGTATAATATGGATGGCAATCTGAAAACCCGATTATAGCCTGAGAAATCTTTTCAGGCGTTCCGGTCACATCCCTGAAACCATCGGTAAGATATGCCTCAAAGTCCTTCTGAGGAATTTTTCCCAATGGCATAAGCATCCCGAAGTGATAAAATGGTGATTTCTTTTTTTCGAAAATATTGCGAATCAATGATTCCTGGCTGCCCAGAAAAACATAATTGACATGTTGGTGATGCTGTATAACCGACCGTAGCTGGCGGGCCAGGTTGCCATCTATTTGCTGGATCTCCTGAAATTCATCGAAAACAACGATTGCTCTTTTTTTTTCATTGCTCAACTTCTCAACCAGGTTTAACACGTCTTCCAGCATTGGCAATGGCGATGATGACGGTTGGAAAGCAATGTCAACTTCATTGCTCACCGGGTTGATCGAGACCGTGGGAATAATCCTGAAATGCTGCACAAATTGCCTGATTTTTTCGAACGGATAAACGCGATGTACCCGCTTCAGTAATTGCGCTGCAAAATCTTCAATGCCCGTTATCAGCTGCAGATCAAGCGAAATAACCGGACGGTCAAGTTGTGATACAACTTTAAAAATCAGGCTGGATTTCCCAAATCTGCGCGGACTGATCACAATGAGATGGTTGGCGCTGGAAATGATCGATTCTACCCGGGCAATTTCATGAATACGGTCGGTAAAGTAGGGACCTTCAACAATACTCCCAAATTTAAACGGGTTCTTTTTCATGGATTGCGAGATTATTCGTTGCGAATATTTTCGCAAAGATAATCGTTTTTATAATTATTAATTTTCAATGTCAGGGCCAACTACCGCAATGATATTTCGCCAACTACCGCAATATTGATTATCGCTTTGCACAAGAGACATGCGGGTATACACGCAAGCAAATAACGGGGATGTTTTCCATTATCGGGATAAGGATGGACTGGAGTCGGATATGATCATACGGTTGCGCGACGGACGATGGGCGGCTGTAGAAGTAAAGCTGGGAAGCAAAGAGATTGAAACTGCCGCAATGCACCTGTTAAAGCTCAGAGATAAAATCAATGCA
>Ga0247844_1009522_pt1 | contig 10110 bp, 9 predicted proteins | sample LaCtaG_FD_192421 | JGI IMG/M metagenome (GOLD analysis project Ga0247844, IMG submission 192421) | Freshwater microbial communities from meromictic Lake La Cruz, Castile-La Mancha, Spain - LaCruzMarch201714.5m_1 | ecosystem: Environmental > Aquatic > Freshwater > Lake | place: Spain: Castile-La...
AAATCTGTTCTTTTAATTCCTGAGAATAATGATTGCCTTTCATGAAACACTCCTGTTTAGACTAATTTTATCAAAAATTTAAAAATTAGAAAGTGTCCAAACTATATAGGGGGTTAGAAAGATTTCAGCCCGGAAAGTCATTGACTCAGTCGTTAAATATTGATGGTTTTTACAATTCTGTTGGTGCTTCTAGTTCTAAAGGTTATCGGGAATATAAAAGCTCAGGAGATAAATATCAAAATAATGTAATATGTTATACTTTTACTGAGCTTGGAAAAGTAATAAATAAGTCTCTCCGTTTGCAGGTCGAATCAACATTAAATTCAGATCCCAAATATACGGTATCAAATGGCCCTTCATCATCGAATAAACTATTTGCTACTTTCTATATAGGAGATGTTTTGATGGGATGTGAATTAAAAGATGTAGTGGAGTGTATTTCCGCAGAAAATATTAAGTCCTTTACCAACATGCCAAGATCTACAAAAGGAGTATTGCTCTATAAGGATCAATTAGTTGTAGTGGTAAATCCAACAGCTCACTTTGCAATTGTAACACCGACTTTAGATTTAGATCAAATCGTTATTATAAGAACAGATCAGGGATTTATGGGGCTATTAGTTAACCATTTAGGAGATGTCCCAGAAGTTTCAAATGAATATATTATTAAAGTAAATGAAATGTCCCATAATTTTAATTCATCAATTGAGTTAATAGTAAAGTCCACTTCTACAGAAAATGCTGGGGCAATGTTTTTTGTAATTAATCCTGATAAGTTTTTAAAATCCGTTTTATCAGGATTTTGTTTAGAGGAACTAACTTTTATGAAAAATCAACTCAAGGCAGCCTAATGCTTAAGTGGAAATTTAATAGTCTAAGGAATTCATCGACTATTAAAAATTATCCATTTAAAACAAAAGACCATTGAGTTGTATTTTCTTCTTCGTAATCTTCCACTGATTTTTCCTGTCCATAAATAAGCTCTAGAGTGTTGTCGTCCATTTGTGATCCAATCCACTGGTTATGCTTAAGAAAACATCTCTTCCAAGATATATTATTGAATTTACATGCAACAAACTTGCAGGCAGTCCATAAACAATCTCGAAAAGCACAATTTTCAAAACTACAATTTGAAAGATCTAAGCTCTCGAAAACACATGCCTGGAAGGTACAATTCACAAAAACTAATTTTTTACCCTGTACTTGTTCAAGTTTGCAAGACGTAAAAAGCGCATCTGATATCAAATAGTTATCAAGAGATAGATCTAATAAATTTAAAAAGTTATTTTCTGATTTAAAGGGGTTATGTCTAATAATTTCAGTCTTTTCCATAGTTATCTGACTGGTTAAGTCAGCTCCTAAATAAATTATATTGCAACAAGTCAAGAATTGCAAGCAATATTATTGCATAAAGCAATAAAAATTCTTTCCGATAAGAAAATTGAGGATTTATGCATGATTGAATTTCAGAAGGATTACATTGATCAATTCCTGGGGGTAGTGCGGAAATACATGCAACTTAGAGGTGGGCTCTCGCAAAAGGATCTTGCTGAAAAAATTGATATTGGTATTTCAACTCTGAGCAGGTTTTTAAATCAAAAGACAAAGGAAGTGGACGAACAAATTGTCGCTCGCATTGTGGCGTTTTTATCCATACCACTTCACGAAATAATCGAGTTTGTAGCTGAAGCAGATACTGAAACATTTAAAAAACTTGTAGGAGTCTTTAAGGAAGAAGTGAGTAGACAGGCAAAGCTTGCACAAATGCCTAAAGTACAATTTGGCGACGAGGATTATTCTGAGACCCGCACCTCTAGTGGGATAAATGTTCGTCCTGATCCAACGAGATCTGGCGTTTTTCACGAAGTAATGAGCGATTCAAGGCTAAAACAATTAGAGGATTTTAGAGAAAGGGTTGGAAAGTTAACGCCAAGACAGCGGGCATACTTAACTGATTTTTTAGACCTAGAGTCTGAAGCCAAGGAAATGGTGGTGGAAGTAGGTGAAGTGGTTATACGTTATTTTAAAGGTAGAAAAGTCAGTTTTTAATTTTGCTTCTATATATATTTCGTTAGTTTTATTTTATGAAAAAAAATAAAACTCATTCTTTACTGAAAACAGCTGAAATTTGGGAAAAATTGATTCTTTGGTCTAGAGATCATTTTTCCAAATTACCCTGGCGCCAAAATAGAAATTTTTATTCAACATTAGTTTCAGAAATCATGTTGCAACAAACCACAGTTGCAACAGTTGAAAATAGGTTTAAAGAATTCATTGTAAAGTTCCCAAGTTTAAAAGTTCTTGCAAGTTCAAGTGAAGCATCAGTATTACAGGCTTGGCAGGGTTTGGGTTATTATAGAAGGGCCAAATCATTACAAACGCTTTCTAAAGAGTTATCTCATTTAGATGAGAAAAATTTAAATCAATTAAATCTTGAAGAGTTACAGAAATTTAAGGGAATTGGTCCCTATACAGCAAAGGCATTACTGGCGCTAAATCAAAATAAAATGACCTTAGCAATCGATGCAAACATAGAGAGAGTTTTATGGCGAGTTATTGGTTCAACTAATTTAAAAATATTAAAAAAAAATAATATATCAAAATTAGAATTATATGAAAAATTAACTCATTTTTTTGAAATTAGTATTGTACCAAATATTAAACAATTTAATTACTTTAATGAAAGCCTAATGGATCTTGGAAGAGTCTATTGCAAAGTAAAAAAACATTGTACTCAATGTCCTTTGAATGAAGTGTGTGTGAGTTCTCAATGCGATAACAATGCTGATGATTGGTTAAATTGGAAAATGGAGAGTAAGGCAACTGGGCAGCAAAAAAAAATTGATGTTAAAATAAATAGAATATTAATGATCAAGAGAAAAAAAGTTTTACTTGTTAGACGGTCAAAGGGATTGTGGTTAGAAGATCAATGGGAGTTACCTTCCTTTGTATCAGGACCGATAATAAATCACCAGTATCCAATGGAAAAGGAGGTTAATTTGCTGAAATTAGATTTAGCTTTAACCTTTAAAAGCTCAATTACAAAATATAAAATTACAAATATTTTATACTATAATGTAGCTCCAAAAATATTAGAAAAAGTGATCAGTTGGAATCAGCAGGACCATCTATGGATTGATATCAAAGAACTGAAAAAAAAATCTGTACCAATGACAAGCGTGACAATGAAAGCATTGCAGGCAATTGAAGTTATTTGAGTGTAAAACGATATCCACATCTTCATAGGAATATCCAATTGTTTATAAAAATATAATATATTCCTAAAAAAAGCCAAGATCAGGAATAAGCCGGATTCTGTATTTGAACATCATTTTTCTAGGTCTGCAATTACTTGCAAACTCGAGCACTCAACCCGTTAGCATTATCGAGAAGATATTAAGCGCTAACCTATGCGAGCTTGCACCCCGTAGAGTTTACCTGGTTTCACTACAGCATTACCTGTACATACTTTCTGTTGCACTTGTCCTCATCTCACGATGGACGGGCATTACCCGCTACAGTTCTCTTTGGTGTCCGGACTTTCCTCTCGAAGATCTATTTACATAGATTTTCCAGCGATGCTCCCCCTGTTCTTGGCCTTTGATTTGTATCTAAGATTTAGGTCAGTGGCCAGTGGAAAATTTACAAAGCAGTGAAATTCACTAGTATTTCATGGCAAGTAAACTATTATTGAAATCAGTTTTATGAAAAAAATACCATTTTTATTAATATATTTACCTTTTTTTAGTCTTGCTTTTGCCGAGAGTAATAAACAGTTTATCTGTTCTTATATATATTCAAAAAATGTAATAAAAAAAGCAGAGTCTCATAGCAGTAATGATAAAAATAAACATTGTAGCGTTTCCTGCATGCTTACTTTGAGATGTCCAGCAACTGAAGTAATGGCAGTTGGAGCACTAAAAGAATTTAAAGATTTATTTGATTCTGGGAATGCAGAAGTTGCAGATTTAATTGCTGATCGTCGAGGAATTATTTTTGTTTTAAATTCCCAAGCTAATACAGACACAGAATGTTTTTTAGAATGTGATAAATTCTATTATTAATCTTTGCTAATCAAATCTTCCTGAAATCACGATTGAATAAACTGTCAAAATTAGTGGGCATATTTTTATTAAAAGTTACTTTGTGGGTTTAGATTATGTTCCTGAAAGTATTAGAAATAGTTCCTTTGTAAGCTTTAAATTTAAAAATGCTGTATCATTTTCTAACCATCACAACAAACGAGGTTGAAAAATGAATGTTATGAACTCTATGAAATCGAATATATCTTCAGGGAATATTTATTGTGATATTGGAGATAAAGATAATCAAAAAAAGAAAGATGATAAGAGAGATAATAAACAACAGAAAGAAACTAATCAAAAAAACAGTCGTGTTGTTGGGATTATGAATAAAAATGATTCTAATAAGTTAGAGAAAAAAACAGGAGGGCATCCGCCCTAGCTAGTTTTATCTTGGTTAAATTTTAAATTTCTAAATTGTCATGTTTCATTTTTTTCTTCGTAGGCTTTTAATTTGTCACATTCGTGGACATATGAGTCTCTGACAGTTTGGACAAAGTTTAAAATGGCCGTCTTTATCAATAGAATTTTGTTCTATTGAACTTAATTGCATTTTACAGGTACCGCAACTTTTGTTTTCAAGTGAGGTGAGAAAGCTATATGGGTTTCTCACCTCTGCCCTTTGTAAAAGTAGTATTACTGGTTGAGGTAATTCTAGTAAAATTTCTTCTTTTCGATTTTTAACTTGATCAAGGATTTTTTGAAGCGATATTTTTTTTGATTCTGTGTCTTGTATGATTTCAGATTCAGATTCTGTTAACCCTGATATTCGAATGGTATCTTTTTTAGAAGTTACTTCTAAATTTTCAATTTCAGTAAATAGTTCAATTGTTTTATTTTCTATTTCATCAATTTGTTTAGTTAGAATTTCTAATTGCTGATTGTATTTTTGTTGTTGATTAGTATCTACTACAAAGGAAGAGTTATTTTTTAATGATAATTCCTGGGATTTTAAAATTTTAAGAGTTTTTTCTTCACTAGTTAGTGAATCGTTTTTTAGCTTTAACTGCAATTGTGCATTTTGCAAATTTTTTTCTGATTCAGCAATTAGTTCCCGGTGTCTTGTTATTCTTTCATCCTGTTTTTTTCTATCAATAAGTGCTTGCTGTTCTTTAAGCTTTTCAGAATAAATTTCTCGAAGAGCTGGGAGATATTCTCGCATTTGTTCTATTCCTTTAAAGTATTAAGCCGTCCAACTAGAGACTCAATTTGTACGCCTAGTTGTAAAATTTTTTCTTTTGTTTCAAGAACAACTATTTCTGGCGCTCTGGACATAAAATTTTTATTTGCTAAAATTGCTTCATTTTTAGAAAGTTCTATTTTAATTTTTTCAAGTTGTGATGAAATTCTTTCTCTTTCCTTATTTAAATCAACAATGCCTTCCAGGGGTATATAAATATCAGTATGGTTTGTTGTACTCATGGCAGAAAGCTTAGGTTTTTCGGCATTTTTTGATTGAATGGATCCCTTTTTTATATTGATTAATTTTTTAAATTGACCTTTTTGAGAAAAAAGAAATTTTGCTAATTTTTTATCATCAGTAAACAAGCATAGAGACATTTTTTCCTTAGGACTAATTCCCATTGAGGCTTTAATATTTCTAACTTGAGTAATGATTTCGAGAAGTGCAGACATTTCTGTTTGCTCGTTTTCAAAATTCAATTTTGTATCAAATATTGGAAAATTTTCAGAAATTAATCTTGATTTATTAAAATAGGACCAAAGTTCTTCTGAAATAAAGGGAGAAAAGGGATGAAGAAGTTTTAGAAATTCTTGAAAACAATATTTTAAAATAAGAACTCTTTGATTTTTCCTTTTACTATCTTTTCCATATAAGATGTCTTTTGAAAGTTCAATAAACCAGGAACAAAAATGATCGTAGGTAAAGGCGTAAATGGCGCTGGTAGCTTCATCAAATCGAAAAATATTTAGTGATTTAGTCACTGTGTTAATGCATTGATTGAGTTCTGAAAGAATCCATTTTTCTTGAATATCACATTCGTGAAAAGAAAGTTTTTTTTGTGAAGATTTTTTTTCAGATTCTAAATGTGGATAAATAAACCTGAAGGCATTCCAAATTTTATTCATAAAATTTCGATGAGTTTCAATTTTAGCAGGGTCAAGATTTAAAGCACGATTATATCCCGATCCAGAGGCAAGAGAAAATCTTAAAGCGTCACAGCCAAATTGCTTGATGAGGTCCAAAGGATCAATACCATTTCCTAGGGATTTGCTCATTTTTCGGCCAAATTTATCGCGAATAATGGCGTGCAAATAAACTTGGGCAAAGGGAGATTGATCATTTTTAGAAAATTCTGTGCACATCATCATCATGCGAGCAACCCAAAAGAAAATGATATCTGATCCAGTTACTAAAATAGATTGTGGATAAAAATCATGGAATTTTTTTTCTTTCATGGCCTTTTCATCGGGCCAACCTAGGGTACTTAAAGGCCAAAGACCAGAACTAAACCAAGTATCAAGTACATCTTCATCTTGGGTGAAATTTTTATTTCTACATTCTGGACAGGACTCAGGTTCTTGTTCATTTGCCCATTGATGTTTGCAACTTGAGCAGGTGTAAACAGGGATGCGGTGGCCCCACCAAAGTTGTCTTGAAATACACCAATCAAGTGGGTTATCCATCCAGGAAAAATAAGTGCTATTCCAATTTTCAGGAAAAAAAGCTGTTTCTTTATTTTGTATGGAAAGATTTGCGCGTTTTGCTAATTCAGAAACATTTAGAAACCATTGTTTACTAACTCTTGGTTCCACTACACTTCCAGATCGCTCTCCGTAGCCAATTTGTTGTGTTTTATCTTCAACTGATTTTAAAACATTAAGTTCTTCTAATGTTTTAACTGTTCGAGCACGCCCTGAAGTTACATCTAGTCCCTCTATCTCAGAAGCAAGCGAATTAAAAATTCCTTTTGTTGTCAAGATTGTGATGATAGGTAATCCATGGCGTTTTCCTAATTCAAAATCGTTAAAGTCATGACCTGGAGTTACTTTGAGACAACCTGTTCCCAAATCTTTTTCCACATAATCGTCGCCAATAATGGGGATTTCTCTATTGCAAATAGGAATGATCGCCGTTTTTCCAATGAAATCTTTATACCTTTCATCATCGGGGTGAACTGCAATGGCAGTATCCCCAAAAAGTGTTTCTGGACGTGTTGTTGCTACGATAAGTTCTTGATCAGAATTTTTTATTCGGTATATGATTTGATAAAATTTTCCCTTAACTTCTTTTGTTTCAACTTCAGCATCTGAAATAGCAGATTCAAGAACAGTGTCCCAGTGAATAATTTTTTCAGCTTGATAAATGAGGCCCTTATTAAATAGTTTTGTAAACACTTTTCTCACTGCAAGATTGGGAATGGGATCCATTGTGAAAGTAAAATAATCCCAATCGCAACTCACACCGATGGATTTAAGTTGTTGAATGATTTCTTCACCGTATTGATTTTTCCAATTCCAGATTTCAGCTAAAAACTTATCGCGTCCAAGATCTTTTTTTGTTTTCTTTTGTTCCTGGTAAATTTTTTTTTCAACCACTGATTGAGTCGCAATTCCAGCATGGTCAACTCCAGGAATCCAAAGTGTTTGTTCTCCAAGCATCCTGTGAAAACGAACTAAAATATCGATGCAGGTATTATTTAGTGCATGTCCCATATGAAGTCTGCCAGTCACATTGGGTGGAGGCATTAAAACCGAAAAACTTTTTTTAGAAGTTGACTTTTTTGCAGAAAAAAGTTTTTCATCGCTCCAGATTTGATACCATTTTTGTTCAATTTCTAGAGGATTAAATTGCGGATTTATAGTTAGTGAATTCATTAATAGCTTCCTTCTTGAATTATAATAATTTTTTAATGTTAGTTGCGATTTGGTCATCAAGGTTCATTAGAAAATTCTCTTTGGTTTGAAGATTTCTAAGAGAAATTTTATTTGCATTAAATTCATCTTCACCGATAAAAATGGCAAAGGGATGTTTTTTATAGTCAGTCATTTGAAATACTTTTTTATTTTTTTGAACACCAGGTAGGAACTCACAGGATATATTTTCTTTTCTTAATGTTTCTACTAAGTTTAATGCTTTTATTTTAGCTTCCTCCACTTGGTAACTCACAACCATGGAAACATCAGCGGATTCAAATTCTGGGAGCAGTTGATGGGTTTTTAAGAAATCCTGCAATGTAACATCTCCAAGTCCAAATCCAACTGCAGGTATGGGTGGTTCATTAAAAATTTGTAATAGATTAGCATAGGCACCACCTCCGCAAATGGCACGGCGATTTTCAGGATTCTTATCAAAAACTTCAAAAACTAATCCTGTGTAATAATCCAGACCTCTGACAATAGAAGGATCATATTTTAAGTATTTATCAATTTGAGATTCTTTACATAAATTAGATATTTGTAATAGGTTTGAAGATTGCGATTCCAGTTGGAATTTATTGGAAAAAATCTTTAATTCATCAATTGAGCTTAATTTTAAGTAATCTAAAAGGAAATTTGTGGTTTCAATACTTAATGAAAGTTTTTCTAGGCCGTTTATTAATTCAGCAGCTGAAATTTTCTTTGATCTATCGAGTAATTTATAAAAATGAAGGCGTTTTTCAGGCTCGATTAGTTGGGCTTTACTAAGAACACCTTCGACAAAATTTCGATCATTTATTAGGATTTCAAAATGTTTTTCACTGGCTCCAAAGGAATTGAGAAGGTGGCAAATAAGTTGCAAAATTTCTAATTCCCCAAACCCATTTTCAAGTCCAAAAACATCGGCATTAAATTGCCAATGCTCACGAAGTCTTCCCCTTTGTGGTTTTTCATATCTCATTAAATTGGGAATAGCGTACCATCTCATGGGTTTTGGGATTTCTCTTGCAACTTGAGCAATCATTCGAGCAAGTGTGGGAGTCATTTCAGGTCGAATGGCCACTTTGCGCTCACCTCTATCTATGAATGAATAAATTTGTTCATTGATTAATTCTTCACCTGATTTTGCGAGATATAATTCTATAGGTTCTAAAAGTGGCCCATCGTAGGGTTCATAGCCAAAGAGATGAGCGGATTTTTTCATGGCATCAAAAAGAAAATCCTGCTTTCTTTTATCCTTTGGAAAAAAATCGCGACAACCTTTATAGGCTTCCTTTGAGAGTTTTGACATGGAAATTACCTCACTAGTGACAATAAAGTATTGTAAGTTTTTTTGAGAAGCTTAGTCATTGGTAAATGACTATTCTTCGTAGAACTTCCCCCTAAAAGGATAGTTAATTTAATTAGGAGTATCAAAATGAAAAAAATGAAGACCACCATTTTAGGTCTAATTCTAGTCAATTCAGTTTTTTTAAATAACCAATTGGAGGCAAAGTTAGAAAGTATTGCCGCACCACCACAAGCTTTGGCAAAAAAAGCACTTAAAAAAAATAGCAAGGGAACTTTTTTAGGTTTTCAATCTAATGGTTCAAGAGGGGTTACTCCAGATTGGTTTAACCTTACTCCTGCTGAGGGATCTGAGGGGATTGGTACAAATGAGGCCTATAAAAAATACGGCGAACCTAAAAGTGAAATCATTGTGGCAGTTATTGACGGTGGCACGGATGTTACACACGAAGATCTTGAGGGAAAAATTTGGGTTAATAAGGGTGAAGTACCAAATGATGGAATAGACAATGATAAAAATGGTTTTATTGATGATATTGTTGGATGGAATTTTATTGGAAATTCAAAGGGAGCAGCAAAATTTTTTCCAGTAAATGGATCATTTGCAAATGGAATTGATTATCAAGCTGGAGATAAAAAATATCAAGTAGGCACTGATACTCTAGAAGTGACTAGAGAATTAAAGAAATTTAATAACTTGATTGCCCAACGTACACTCACTGCAGCTGAAAAAAAAGAGTACGACATCGTTAAAGCTGCCTACGATAGAGGCAACGATAACTCTGGGTACTATGATTTAAATTCCGATACACGTAAAACAATAGTTGGTGATAATTATTCAGATTTAAATGAAAAAAATTAT
>Ga0247844_1009526_pt1 | contig 10108 bp, 8 predicted proteins | sample LaCtaG_FD_192421 | JGI IMG/M metagenome (GOLD analysis project Ga0247844, IMG submission 192421) | Freshwater microbial communities from meromictic Lake La Cruz, Castile-La Mancha, Spain - LaCruzMarch201714.5m_1 | ecosystem: Environmental > Aquatic > Freshwater > Lake | place: Spain: Castile-La...
GGGAGAAGATCTAGTCCATATCGATGAGCCGCAATTACCTCACCAATGCTTCCAACGAGATGGCCATCGGGTGTAAATCTGCGACTTGGGAATAGTTGCTCAAACTCATGAACGATCTTGTAGAGCTGCTTGACTAGCGTTGGGACTTCGGCAACAACGTCTGGCTTCATGTGGTCACATACCTCCATCAACAATATGACAGATGACCTTAACATGGGTTGCGTCAGGACGTGTCGCAAGGTTATCCACCATCCGGAAACCCTTGCGGTTACGGGCGATCCTCGAAGGCTCCCTCCGTTACTGGGTTTGCGGGCAGCACCCCTCTGAAAGCCTTACTGGGCAAGGCCTTTGATGGCTGGGGTGAAGGCAGTCAGTCAGTAAAGTACAGACTGGGGGACGAGACGTAACACCGTCACCACTACCCTTCGCTGGGTGTTTCTGCGTTACGGCAACGTTACCTTTGGTACTGGCAAGACGTAACGTGGGTGCCTTGAGGAAGTGGTTCAGTTACGGCTTTACGGCTTGGGAAGGGGCGTTCCTAACCAAGCTAGCTGAGGGTAGAAAGCCCTGTACCTGAGAGTGTGGCTCAGGTAGCATCACTACATATCGGACGCGACGATGGGTAGAGTGATGGGTGGAAATGTAAAACGTCCCGTAGGGCGTTGTCTTACTTGAGTCGGTGGCGGAGAGGGTGGGATTCGAACCCACGGTACCTTTCAGTACGCCTGATTTCGAGTCAGGTACATTCGACCACTCTGCCACCTCTCCGACGTCGCGAATTATAACCGTGACGATTCGCTTGTCTTCAGGGTAGCTGCGATTTCTCGAACTTCATGTTGCGACAGGCCTTTCATTCCTTGCTGCTGATCCTGCTGGTGCTGCTGGCAGCGGCTTGCACGCGCCTTGAGCCCCCGGGGCCGGATCAGCCGCTGATTGTCGGCTTGCCGACGGACCCAGTTTTTCAGCAGCTGTCGCCGCCAACCGAAGGTATGCAAGGTTTCAGTCGCGACTTGGTCGGGCTGTTTGCTCAGTCCCTTGACGTTCAAGTCAAGTTTGTTACCGCCCCAGACCAACCTGCGCTGCTAGAGATGTTGCAATCGGGACAGGTCCATATGGCGGCTGCCATGCCGGAGCGGCAGGGTGATCGCACGTTGCTTTACACCTCGACACTGAAAAGCACGCGCCAAATCATCGCGCAACACGTTGATAGCCTTCCCATCGACACACCCGAAAAGCTGGCGGGACGTGAAATTGATGTTCGGCCTGGCGCGCCGCAAGTGCAGACGCTGAATGACCTCAAGCTCACGCCGCCGCCGATCATCAACGAGAATAGCGCGGTAGATGAACTGGAATTGCTCGAAGGGTTAGCGCGCCGTCGCTTCGAACTGGTGGCCACCGATGAGTTGCATTTTGCCGTCGCTGCGAATGCCAACCCCGATCTGAACATTGCTTATGAGCTACCCGGAAAGCTGGGCTACACCTGGGCGTTTGACCCGGATCATGCCAGCCTGCAGGCGCAGGCACAGCAATTTATCGACGGGGTCATCGCCAACGGTACCCTGCGCCGACTCGACGACCGGTATTTCGGCCATATCCGTCGCCTCAACACGCGCGACATCCAGGCCTTTCTCAACCATATCCGTACACGGCTACCGGAATACCGCCATGCTTTCCACGACGCCCAGGAGATTACTGGCATCGACTGGCGGCTGATCGCCGCCATCGCCTATCAGGAATCTAAGTGGGACCCGCTCGCCACCTCCTTCACCAACGTACGCGGCATGATGATGCTGACTGGGGAAACCGCCGACCGGCTTGGCGTGACCAATCGGCTTGATGCACGCCAGAGCATTCTCGCCGGCGCGAAATACATGATCATCCTGATGGATGAATTGCCAGCAGAAATCAAGAACCCAGACCGCCTGTGGTTTGCACTGGCTGCCTACAACCTCGGCATGGGGCATTTACGCGGCGCGCGCAGCTTTGCCCCCAGCCTGAATCGCGATCCGAATGCCTGGGTGGACATGAAGCAGATACTGCCGCTGATGTCACGCCCCGAGTATTACGAACGGCTCAAGAGCGGCCGCGCACGCGGCGGCGAGGCAGTGATCCTCGTCGAGAACATCCGCAACTACTTTGACGTGCTCTCCCGGCTGGAACCGATCTGGACGCCACCGAGCATGGCCAACGAAAAGCCGGTGGCCAAGAAGCCGCCGAAGAAGAAGAAATCAGCCCAGCGGGGCTAGCCTTTCAACACCGCCCATATAGGGCGCCAGCGCCTTGGGCACGACCACCGTGCCATCGGCACGCTGATAATTTTCAAGGACGGCCACCAGCGTGCGGCCAATCGCCAGCCCCGAACCATTGAGCGTATGCACCGGACGCGGCTTGCCGCCCTTTTCGCGGCAACGCGTCTGCATGCGGCGCGCCTGGAAGGCCTCAAAGTTGGAGCAGGAAGAAATCTCGCGATAGGTGTTCTGCGCCGGCAGCCACACTTCCAGATCGTAGGTCTTGGCGGCAGAAAAGCCCATGTCGCCGGCGCACAGCGCCATCTTGCGATAAGGTAGTTCGAGTTGCTGAAGAATCGCCTCGGCATGGCCGGTGAGTTGTTCGAGCGCATCCCATGACATTTCCGGCGGCACGATCTGCACCAGCTCCACCTTGTCGAATTGATGCTGGCGAATCATGCCGCGCGTGTCCTTGCCATAGCTGCCGGCTTCGGAACGGAAACAGGGGGTGTGGCAGACAAACTTGAGCGGCAGTTTTTCGGTCTCGAGAATCTCGCCACGCACGATGTTGGTCACCGGCACTTCGGCGGTGGGAATCAGGTAGAGGCGGCTGCCATCGGCACGCTCGACACGGAACAGGTCTTCCTCGAACTTGGGCAACTGGCCGGTGCCGAACATACTGTCCGGGTTGACGAGGTAGGGCACATACACTTCCGTGTAACCATGCGCCCGTGTATGCGTATCGAGCATGAACTGGGCAAGGGCGCGATGCAGGCGCGCGACCTCCCCACGCATCAGCGTGAAACGGCTGCCGGCAATCTTCACGCCGGTTTCGAAATCCAGGCCACCCAGCGCCTCACCCAGTTCAACGTGGTCCTTCGCTTCAAACCCCAGTGTCGGCGGCGTTCCCCAGCGCGAAACCTCAACGTTGCCTGCCTCGTTACGCCCCTCTGGCACACTCTCGTGAGGCAGGTTCGGGATGCGTGAGAGGAAAGCGTCGATCTCGGCCAGCAGCACGGCAAGTTGGTCTTCGTTGGCCTTGAGCGCATCGCCCAACCCGGCCACCTCGGCCATCACGGGCGCGACATCTTCCCCCTTGCTTTTGAGCATGCCGATTTGCTTCGAAAGCGTATTGCGCTTGGCCTGCAAGTCCTGCGTCTGAGTCTGCACCTGCTTGCGCTGCACCTCCAAAGCTTCGAATGGGGCCAAATCAATGGTAGCGCCACGGCGCGCCAGGGCGGCGGCAACGACATCGGGTTGCGTGCGCAGGAGTTGAATATCGAGCATGGATGGATTCCTTGTAGATAACAGCCGTGATTTTAGCCGTCGCGCGTTTATTTCTTCCGATAGGCGGCATCCAGCGCCTGCAGGTGAGCGAGCTTTTCGCCGATTTTCTGTTCCAGCCCGCGTGGCGTCGGCTGGTACCAGTCGGTCTTCGGCATACCTTCCGGCAGGTAATTCTCGCCGGCTGCATAAGCATCCGGTTCGTCATGGGCGTAGCGATATTCTTTGCCGAAGCCCAGATCCTTCATCAGCTTCGTCGGCGCATTGCGCAGGTGTTCCGGCACCGGTCGGCTGACATCCTTGCCAATGAAGCGTCTGGCTACGCCGTAAGCCACATAGGCGGCATTCGACTTGGGCGCCACCGCCAGATACAGCACCGCATTCGCCAGGGCCAGTTCGCCCTCGGGCGAGCCGAGGCGCTCATAGGTTTCAGCCGCATCGAGCGCGATGCGCAGGGCACGCGGGTCGGCCAGGCCGATGTCCTCAGAGGCCATGCGGATGATGCGCCGCGCCAGATACAACGGATCAGCCCCGCCATCGAGCATGCGCGTCAGCCAGTAGAGCGCCGCATCGGGCGACGAACCACGCACCGACTTATGCAGCGCCGAAATCTGGTCGTAGAAGGCATCGCCGCCCTTGTCGAAGCGGCGCAGATCGGACGCCAGCGCCTGTTCCAAAAAGTCGGCGCTGACAAGACGGCATCCCAGAGCACCGGCGGCCGTGCGCAGCGTTTCCAGCACGTTCAGCAGCCGCCGCGCATCGCCATCGGCATAGCCGACGATGCGATCCACCGCGTCGTCCGCAAAATCGAGATCGGCAAACGCCCTCGTCTGGGCGCGCGTGAACAGCTCGTGCAACTCGTCCGTCGTCAGTGACTTCAGCACATACACCGCTGCCCGCGACAGCAAGGCGGAATTCACTTCGAAGGAGGGATTCTCCGTCGTCGCGCCAACGAAGGTCAGCAGACCCTTTTCCACAAAGGGCAGGAAAGCATCCTGCTGCGCTTTGTTGAAGCGATGCACTTCATCGACAAACAACAGCGTGCGCCGATCACGCTGCGCCAGCGTCAGTTCAGCCTGCTCCACGGCGGCGCGTATGTCCTTCACCCCGGAGAAAACGGCTGAGAGCGCGATGAACTCGGCATCAAAGGCATCCGCCATCAGCCGCGCCAGCGTGGTCTTGCCCACCCCCGGCGGGCCCCAGAGGATCATCGAATGCGGGGTGCGCGACTCAAACGCCAGCCGCAACGGCTTGCCCGGCCCGAGCAGGTGCTTCTGCCCGATCACTTCATCGAGTAAAGCCGGGCGCAACTGCTCCGCAAGCGGGGCATGGGGTGAAGAAGCAAACAGGTCCGTCATTCGCCCACGACATCCGCCCCCTTGGGCGGCACGAAGCGGAAGGTATCTTTCGCCAGCGTCGGGTTGGGCTGAAATTCAGTAAACAACAGCGTGGTGGTCTGACCGAAATTGTCTTGCACCTCCATCAGGCGCGGCAGGTTTTTGGCTAGCCCGATGCGCACGCGAACAAAGGTGCTGTCGGTCGCCTTGGGCGTGGCATCGACAATTTCCAGCCCGTCGGCCGCACCGGCCTCGGTCAGCGTGAAATGCCGGTCAAGCGATTCACCGGTCAGCAGCGCGGCCGGGCTGGCGCCGAGGGCCTTGTCCATCTTGCTGATGGTGACCTGATTCAGATCGGCGTCGTAAGTCCAGAGCTTTGCGCCATCGGCAACCAGCATCAATTGGTAGGGCTTCTCGTAAGTCCAGCGCAGTTTGCCGGGCCGCGCCAGCTCAAAGCTGCCGCTGGAATTCTGCGGCTTGCGGCCGGACTTGGTGGCGACGCTCTGGGCAAACGTGCCCTGTGCCGCATGGGTGCTGGCCCAGAAGGCCTTGAGCTGGTCGATGCCGGTGGCCGAGGCGATGCCGGAGAACAGCAGGGCGGAAAGAATAATGATTTTGCGCATGGGCGCATTATTGCCCATCCGCGATGCCGATGCTAGGATGTATAAGCACATAAGCGTTTATGAGGATAAACCATGACCGAAGCCGTCCGCTGGACCATCAAGGTCTCGCCCGAAACCGACCTTTCCCTGCGCGGATTTCTCGGGGCACAGGGAATGAAAAAGGGCGACCTCTCGAAATTTGTTGAGGATGCCGTGCGCTGGCGCATGCTGGATCGCACGGTGCAGATCGTCAAGGATCGCAATCAGGACATGTCCTCCGACATGCTGGAAGCGATGATCGACGATGCCGTGCGCGACATACGCGCCACTGCGGCTGGCGCGGCCGAAAGCTGACGACGCATGCGCGTCGTTCTCGATACCAACATCCTGCTTTCCGCCCTGATGACACGTGGTACGCCCCCTGATCGTCTCTATGAGGAATGGCGACACGGACGTTTCGATCTCGTCTCTACGGAACAGCAAATCGAGGAATTGCGGGCGGTGACACGCCGCCCCTTTTTCCAGGCGCGACTCAGGCCCAGTGAAATCGGGCGCATGATTAACGACATCCGGCGTCTGGCCGTGATGTGTGACGACCTGCCTGACGTGCAGCGCTCACCCGATCCCGCCGATGATTTCCTCCTCGCTTTATGCGAGGCCGCCCAAGCCGACTACCTCGCCACCGGCGACAAAAGCCATCTGTTGGGGCTAGACCAACACAATGGCACGCTGATCGTCAGCGCACGCCGCCTGGTCGATTTGCTGGAGCGATAATCTGCCGTCCCGCCACCGCCGACTTTTACTCCTGCGGCGCAGGCGCCAGCACTTCGCGCTGGCCGGCGCCGTTGGCTCGCGAGATCAGGCCAGCGTTTTCCATGGCTTCGATCATGCGTGCGGCGCGGTTGTAGCCGATGCGCAGATGACGCTGCACCAGCGAAATGGACGGCCGGCGTTCGCGCAGGACGATCTCGACCGCCTGGTCATACATCGGGTCACTTTCCAGATCGCCGCCCTCGCCCGCACCACCCTCAGCAGTTTCCGACGGCGGCGAGGCCAGCACATCAAGGACAAACTCGGGGCGACCGACCTTGCGCAGGTGATCGACGACGCGATGCACTTCGTTGTCGTCGACAAAAGCACCGTGACAGCGTACCGGCAAACCGGTGCCCGGCATGAGGTAGAGCATGTCACCCTGGCCGAGCAACGCCTCAGCGCCCATCTGGTCAAGGATGGTGCGCGAGTCGATCTTGCTCGACACCTGGAAGGAAATGCGCGTGGGGATGTTGGCCTTGATCAGGCCGGTGATGACATCGACGCTCGGCCGCTGCGTGGCGAGAATCAGGTGGATGCCGGAGGCGCGGGCCTTCTGGGCGAGGCGCGCAATCAGTTCCTCGACTTTCTTGCCGACCACCATCATCAGGTCGGCCAGTTCGTCGATCACCACCACGATGTAGGGCAGCGTCTTCAGCATCGGTGTGCCGGCCTCGGGATCGCCGACCAGCGCCAGCGGATCGGAAATCGGCGTGCCGGCCTTTTCGGCTTCCCTGATCTTGCTGTTGAAGCCGGCAAGGTTGCGTACGCCCAGCGCGCTCATCAGCTTATAGCGCCGCTCCATTTCGCCCACGCACCAGTGCAGCGCGTTGGCGGCCTTGGTCATATCCGTAACGACAGGCGCAAGCAAATGGGGAATGCCTTCGTAGATCGACAGTTCGAGCATCTTCGGATCGACGAGGATCAGGCGCACGTCCTTCGGTTCGGCCTTGTAGAGCAGCGAGAGAATCATCGCGTTGATGCCGACCGACTTGCCCGAGCCGGTGGTACCGGCCACCAGCAGATGCGGCATCTTGGCCAAGTCGGCGACCATCGGCTGGCCGGAAATATCCTTGCCGAGCGCCATGGTCAGGGGCGAGTGCATGTCGTGATAAACCTTGGCACCGAGAATCTCGGAGAGGCGCACGGTCTGGCGGCGCGGATTGGGCAACTCCAGCGCCATGCAACTCTTGCCGGGCACGGTTTCGACGACGCGAATGCTGATCAGCGACAGCGCCCGCGCCAGGTCCTTGGCCAGGCCCACAATCGTCGACCCTTTCACACCGGTGGCCGGCTCCACTTCGTAGCGTGTGACGACCGGGCCGGGATGGGCCGACATCACTTGCACTGTCACGCCGAAATCGGCCAGCTTGCGCTCGATCAGGCGCGAGGTGAATTCCAGCGTTTCGGCACTCGGCAGTTCATCGTTGCTGTGATTGGCTTCGTCGAGCAGATGCAGCGGCGGCAGCGCTTCGCCCGGCGCGTCGAAGAACATGGGGGCCTGACGCTCCTTGCCGATCCGTACCTCGGCCTTTTTCGCCAGCGGAATGTCGAGGGCCACCGGTTCGATGCGCACCGGCGGCGGCGGATTGGTTTCGATCTTCTTCAACTCTTCGGCCACCACGGCTTCGCGCTGTTCGGCTAACTGCCGGCCATAGCGCCGATCCTGCCAGCGCTCCGCCAGACTGAAGGCTCCTAACCAGGAAGCCTCAAGCAAGCCGCCCAGCTTTTCGATCAACCACAGCCACGACATGCCGGTTACGAGGCTCCAGCCCGTCATCATCAGTACCATCAGAATCAGCGTGCCGCCGGTAAAGCCGAGAAACACCGAAGCGAAACGCCCGACTTCATAGCCGAGCATGCCGCCCGGCGCCAGCGGCAAGGGGGTGGCGAGACTCCAGAAACGGATGGCTTCCAGGCCGCAACTGGCGACCAGGAGAATTACAAACCCCATGAGGGCAATAAACACCGGCCGGCGATCCTCGGCAAACAGGTGGTTGATGCGGTGATAGCCCATCCCCACCAGCAGGAACAGCAGCACCGCCCACCACCAGGCCGAGAGGCCAAACAGGTAGAGCATCACATCGGCCAGCCAGGCGCCGAAGCGTCCGCCCGGATTGGCGATCTGTTCCACCTCCGCCGCGCGTGACCAGCCGGGATCGGCGGGCGAATAGCCCCACAGGATCAGGGCAAGATAGAGGCCGATGGCGGCAATCCCTAGCCAGCGGGCTTCATGCACCAGCGCAGCGATGCGCTCGGGCAGGGGCGTGGCAGGGGTCGGTTTGTGGGGCATGGAATAGGTAGCGGTAGCCATGGGCGCATTTCCTGACGCTATGAACGTGCCGATTTTCGCGTACCGCCCGCTTGAAGAAGGGCGGAACAGCGGAATATTCCCAGTCATATCGCCATTTATAATCAGCCAACCCCATTCAAAAGGAATTCCGCATGTCTGCACGCCACATCAAGCTCTTGATTCTCGGCTCCGGCCCGGCCGGCTACAGCGCGGCCGTCTATGCCGCCCGCGCCAACCTGAAGCCCGTGATCATCACCGGCATGGCCCAAGGCGGCCAACTGATGACCACCACCGAGGTGGATAACTGGCCGGCCGACGCCGATGGCGTACAAGGCCCGGACCTGATGGCGCGCTTCGAGAAGCATGCCGCCCGATTCGGCACCGAGATGATCTTCGACCACATTCATACGGCCAAGCTCGACGAAAAGCCGCTTCGCCTGATCGGCGATACCGGCGAATACACCTGCGATGCCCTGATCATCGCCACTGGCGCCTCAGCTCAGTACCTCGGCCTGCCTTCGGAAGAAAAATTCTCCGGCAAGGGCGTCTCGGCCTGCGCCACCTGCGACGGTTTCTTCTACCGCGACCAGCCGATCGCCGTCATCGGCGGCGGCAATACGGCCGTGGAAGAGGCGCTGTATCTCGCCAACATCGCCAGCCATGTCACCGTGGTGCATCGCCGCGACAAGTTCCGCGCTGAAAAGATCATGCAGGACAAGCTGTTTGAAAAGGAAGCCGCCGGCAAGGTCACCATCAAGTGGGATTGCGTGCTCGACGAAGTGCTCGGTGACAAGACCGGCGTCACCGGCATGCGCATCAAGAACGTCAAGAGCGGCGCCACCGAAGACATGACCCTGCAGGGCGTGTTCATCGCCATCGGTCACAAGCCGAACACCGACATCTTCGCCGGCCAACTGGAGATGGAGAACGGCTACATCGTCACCAAGGCGGGTCGCGCCGGCAATGCCACGGCCACCTCGGTAGCGGGCGTGTTTGCCGCCGGCGACGTGCAGGACATGATCTACAAGCAGGCCGTCACCTCGGCCGCCTCGGGTTGCCAGGCTGCGCTGGACGCCGAGAAGTACCTCGACAACTTGAGCTAAAGCAATGGTGGCCAACAGGGCGCTGGATGAACGATCACGCGCCCTGTTCCGGGAGGCGGTGGCCGATGCCGTGCCGCTGGCAGTCGACCGGATGCATCACGAACCGCCCCCGCCGCCCGCCATCCCGCGCAGCAAGGCGCGAGACGAACGCGCCGCGCTGGACGAATCGCTCTCCGATGTCGATCCCCTCCACCTCGCCCTCGAAGGCGGCGACGAAGCGGTCTATCTCAAACCGGGCATGGCACCCAAAGTGCTCAAGGACCTGCGACGCGGCCGCTGGGTGGTGCAAGCCCATCTCGACCTGCACGGTCTGCACCGCGACGAAGCGCGCCCGCAGGTTGCGCTGTTTCTCGCCGAATGTGTGGCCCACCGCCAGCGCTGCGTACGCATCGTGCATGGCAAGGGCCATGGCTCGCCGGGACGGATTCCCGTCCTGAAACGCCTCGTCATC
>Ga0247844_1009528_pt1 | contig 10105 bp, 12 predicted proteins | sample LaCtaG_FD_192421 | JGI IMG/M metagenome (GOLD analysis project Ga0247844, IMG submission 192421) | Freshwater microbial communities from meromictic Lake La Cruz, Castile-La Mancha, Spain - LaCruzMarch201714.5m_1 | ecosystem: Environmental > Aquatic > Freshwater > Lake | place: Spain: Castile-La...
TTCCGTCAGAAGCGTGCTCTGGAATTCAGCAACTGTCTTTGAGGCGGATGGCATAACACCCCATGCCACCATTGCGCAGGGTGTTGATATCACCGAGCGCAAACAGGCCGAAGAAGGACTGCGATATAGCAACTCTCTCCTTGCAACTATACAGGAAACAATGCTTGAAGGGATACTCGCTGTTGACCCACAAAACAAAATCATCTCATACAATCAGCATTTCATTGATATGTGGCGGATACCACAAGATGTGCTTGAATCACGATCTGATGAACGTGCTCTCCAATCGGTAGTAAATATGCTGGTAGATCCTGAGCCGTTTCTTGATGTGGTGCGGCTTCACTACAATAATAAATTGATGACAAGCCACGATGAATTGACTCTAAAAGATGGTAGAACATTCTCCCGCAACTCATCCCCAATTATCACGGCGCTCGGCGCACACTACGGAAGATTATGGACCTTTGTGGACATAACCGAACGCAAACAGTCCGAAGAAAATTTGAGGTTGGCCAAAGAAGCCGCCGAATCTGCCAACAGAGCCAAATCCGCCTTCCTGGCCACCATGAGCCACGAGATCCGCACGCCGATGAATGCCGTGATGGGCAACCTGTCTCTGCTTGGCACGACACAACTAACTGGAGTACAGCAGAAATGCGTGCAGGACTGCAACAGGGCATCGCAAATTCTGCTGAGGGTTATCAACGACATCCTCGATTTTTCAAAGATCGAGGCGGGCAAACTGGAACTGGTGAAGGAAAGCTATTCACCCATGAGGCTGCTTTACAGCCTGGTTGGCATGTTTACCGCTCGTGCAGACGAAAAGCAGCTTCGCCTCATTGCGGAAGTATCAACAGAACTGCCGCACTTCATTCTCGGGGCCAGGGAACGCCTGAGCCAGGTCATTGCCAATCTGCTCTCCAATGCCATCAAGTTCACCCGACAGGGAAGTGTGACACTCTCCGCGTCAACCAGGACAACCGAGCAGGGAATATTGCAGCTTGTCGTCAGTGTCAGCGACAGCGGCATCGGTATTGCGCCGGAACAGCAGTCCGTAATCTACGACAGTTTTTCCCAGCTTGATAATTCTAGCACCCGGAACAATGTGGGAACCGGATTGGGTCTGGCTATCAGCAAACGTCTGGTGGAGTTGATGGATGGGGAGATCACTCTTGCGAGCACTCCTGCTGCGGGAAGCACTTTTACTGTAACAATTCCGATTATCCAGAGCGGGGCGCCTGCAAAGAGCGCATCTAAAAGTACCATCAGGAGAACAGCAAGAAAGATATTGCTGGCAGATGATGATCAATTGGGGAGAGAAGTCACGACCGCCATGCTGGAACGCAATGGTCACACGGTTATGGCTGTGGCGGACGGGGTTTCTGTTTTGAACTCGTTGCAACAGGAATGGTTTGATATCCTCATCTCCGATATTTCAATGCCGGGTATGGATGGCATGCAGGTGTCGCAGATCATCCGCTCCGGAAAACTTGTCGGTATCGACGCGCTGATTCCGATCATCGCTTTGACGGCGCATGCTTTTGCCGAGGATCGCAAGCGATTTACTGACAGTGGCTTTAGCAGCTACATCGCCAAGCCGGTCAATTTTGATGAACTGATGGGAATGATTGAAGAAACCTGCGGAAACGCATAAACCACAAAAAAGGAGAGTAAAAAATGAAAATCACAGAGATCAAGGAAATCGCGAAGCAGCGCAACCTGAAGGTCGGCAAAGGAACCAAGGGTGAACTTGTACGCTCTATCCAGGAGGCTGAGGGAAATCAGCCATGTTTTGCCAGTAGCCTTTCCGCAGAATGTGGGCAACACTCCTGCGCATGGCGGGAAGATTGTGACTGAACTAGATCAAGAGGCTGGTTCCGCAAGTGGAGAATAAGTGATGAAGAAGATTGTTGTTATCTTGCTGTTTCTGTCTGCATGTCATTTAACAACCTGATTAGTTCTAATTCGCCGCTAACAGAATAAAGCTCCCTCCCCTTCAAGGGGAGGGCTGGGGTGGGGATGGGGTAGATTCAGTATTTTCAGTGTCTTGCACGACTTACCCCATCCCCCTCCTAACCTCCCCCTTGAAAGGGGAGGGACTAAAAGCAAGCCAAGCGGCGAATCAGAACTAATCAGGTTTAACAATGGGATTTTTGAAACAATAAAAGGAGAAATATCATGTCAGGAAGAATGTTGATACCGTCAATTGAGAAGCGCTTGGGTGCGTTAATAGAGTCCTCACGCAGAAATACGTTAGAATATGGGGCTGGCAACCAATCCGGAAATAGAAAGCTTACCATCACAATTTCGCGTGAATTTGGCTGTGAGGCCTATCCCATGGCTGAGTGTCTGCAAAATTTGATGCAGAAAAAAACAGGAGATGTCTGGGCTATAATGGATAAAGGGTTGTTGGAAGAGGTGGCTCGAAGAAACGATCTTTCGGAAAAAATACTTAAAAACCTCGGTGCAAAAGCAGGTTTTCTGGATGAAATGCTGGCGACATTTGCGCCAAACTGGAGAACGGAAAAAGATCATTTCCGTTTACTTTCCCATCATATCATTTCGCTGGCAAATGCCGGCAACGTAATACTCGTGGGGCGCGGGAGCGCTAACATTACCCAGTCCATGAAGAACTGTTATCATTTCAAGATATTTGCTTCCATGGAATTCAAAATCCACTCTATTGCTCAACGAATGGAATTATCTGACGAGGAAGCAAAAAAACTGATTATCAAAAAACAGCAGGAACGAAACATGTTCATCAAGGCTTTTCTTAATCAGGATGGAAAAGATCCAAGTTTGTACCACATCATATTTAACAACGATAAGAACAGTGCAGAAAAAATTGCCTCGACAATAATGGAGTATCTTGTTGGCGGAATCATAAACAAAGGAGAACAAAGCTCATGCGGCCAGAGCTAATTGCAGCCGCTCGATCTTTGGCAGTGGTTTTTGCGATGCTTGCCAGAGATCCCACTTAACCTGATTAATAAGCCATGATTCGGGTGATGTCCCGGTCAGAAGGCCTATTTTTATGGACATATCAGCGGTCATGGAAGTGTGGCAGTTTAATAGTCGTGACAAATGCGGGCGTGAGACTCCCAAACGGGCAGCAACTTCTGCAATACTCATGTCAGCGGGTAAAAATTCGCGCAGAACTTCACCTGGATGTGCTGGGTTATGCATCGGTGCCATGATAGTTCTCCTTCTAATGGTAGTCCTGATAGTCGACCAGAACAGCATCGGTGTTTTCAAATGCAAATGTAAGTCGCCAGTTTCCGTTAACAATTACAGTCCAGTGACCGGCAAGGTTACCGGAAAGCTGGTGCAATTTCCAGCCGGGAGCATTCATGTCCTGCGGGCTTGTTGAAACATCAAGTCGGGTAAGTTGCACTCTCAGGCGGGAAGCGTGGCTGGGTTGAATTCCAGCTTTGGAACCAGTTTCGAAAAAGCCTTGAAGGCCTTTATGACGAAAACTCTTAATCATGGCCGTAGTGTAGCCTGTAAGCTTACAGGTTACAAGCGGAAAACAAAGGAGAACAAACAGATGGAAAACAAATGGATTCTGCTGGTGGAAGACAACGCCGATGATGAGGAATTGACCCGGCGTGCGCTCAAAAAGAACAAGATACTGAATGAACTGATAGTGGCGCGGGATGGTGTCGAGGCGCTTGATTATCTGCTGGGTGCTGGTAACAATGCCGGGCATAACATCGATAACCTGCCGGCGGTGGTTCTGCTTGATCTGAAGCTGCCAAGGATCGACGGCATTGAGGTGTTGCGCCGCTTGCGCGAAAACGAAAAGACTGCGCTTGTCCCGGTGGTGATCCTGACGTCATCAAAAGAGGAGCGCGATATTGCCAACGCCTACAAGAGTGGCTGCAACAGCTATATCCGCAAACCGGTGGATTTTAGCAAGTTCAACGAAGCGATTCAGAATATGGGGCTGTACTGGTTGATGTTGAATGAGCCGCCGGTGAAATAGGGGATGATTTTATGAAAAGTAGCGCCCCACAGACAATGGATCAGATGTACCGCAAGCTGGTAGAACAGGCTTACGATGGTTTCTGGCTTCTCGACAGAGAGTTTATGACTGTCTATGTGAACCCGGCATTGGAAAAGATGCTGGGCTACACCGCAGCGGAGATGATTGGGCGAAGCTGGTATGATTTTGGAGAACCCGCGTGGGTCGCACGAGCAAAAGAGCTGGAAAAACGTCGCGAAAGCGGCATTCAGGAACCACATCAATTTCTGTTTGTGCATAAAGATGGCAGAACCGTGCTGACGCGTATCGCAACCACGCCGCTATATGATGAAGGCAACTTTGATGGAGCAATCGGCATCGTGAGTGATCTTAAAGCGGATACCGCGCTACGTGAGAGTGAGGTGCTTTTCAAAAAACTGTTTACTGAAGCTCCGCTGGGCATCGCACTGATCGACTCTCTGACCGGGCAGATCTATGAAGTCAATACCAAATTTGCCGAAATAACTGGCAGAACGATTGAAGAACTTGCGCATATCGACTGGATGGGCATTACCCATCCGGATGATATCCAGAAAGATCTTGATAACATGGCGCTTCTGAATGCCGGGAGGATTCAAGGTTTTCAGATGGAAAAGCGCTACCTTCATCATGATGGGGCTGTTGTCTGGATCAGCATGACGGTTGCACCGGTAAACTTTGAAAATAATGCACATCCGCGTCATCTCTGTATGATTCAGGATATAACAAGACATAAGCGACTTGAAAAAGAGTTTCAAGATAGCGAAGTTGCTTACCGCACGGTGGCAGATTTTACCTTCGACTGGGAATACTGGCAGGCGCCGGACGGAACTCTGCGTTACATCTCTCCATCGTGTGAACTTCATTCCGGTTAGCGGTACGAGATAGCGGCATTGGAATCTCACCGGAGAATTTTGATAAAATTTTCAAGCCATTTGTTCAGGAAGATGGCTCCATAACCCGCAAATTCGGTGGAACCGGACTTGGTCTGGCTATCAGTCGTAGTCTGGCTGAACTGATGGATGGAAATATTTCCGTTGAAAGCACGACAGATGCCGGTAGCTGTTTCAAAGTGACCCTTCCGTTCGCAGTAGTCAAAGAGAGTAGCACGACTGAGGAGTCTCCCCAAAAAACGACCGTCTGTTGCACAGACTCACCGCTGCTGATCCTGCTCGTCGAGGACGATCAGGTCTGCATCACCTTTCAAACATCATTGCTTAGAAAGCTGGGGCACAACGTCGTTGTGGTGAATAATGGCAGAGAATGCCTCGCTGCGCTGGAGCATGGTAGGTTCGATATTGTGCTGATGGATATCAGTATGCCGGAGATGAACGGCGAAGATGCCATGCGTGAAATCCGCCGTAATGAACTAAATACAGCTCTTCATCAAAAGGTCATTGCTATGACTGCCTACTCACTGCGCGGAGATATGGAGCGTTTTATGGAGGCGGGATTCGATGGTTACGTATCCAAGCCAGTGGCAATCATTGAGCTTGTGCGTGAGATGGCAAGGTTACAAGTGAGGTAACACCATGAATAAACGTTACAAAATACTGGTTGTGGATGATGACCCTGTCAATATTACTTTTCTGACATCTGCACTGAAAAATGAGTATGACATCCTCCCGGCAGTAAACGGTCAAGCAGCCCTCCACCTGATTAAGGAGTTTATGCCGGATCTGGTTCTTCTGGACGTTATGATGCCGGATCTAAGCGGTTTTGAGGTCTGTCATATCATCAAGTCCAATGAGGCGCTCGGCGATATTCCGGTTATTTTTCTGACTGCAGTAGATGCGGAAGATGCCGAACTTCAGGGATTTGAACTTGGCGGCATCGATTATCTTGTAAAGCCGGTCAATATTGCTCACCTCAAGCTGCGGGTACGCAACCATATCGCATTGAAAGAGCGTAATGATCTCGTGAAAGAACAGCGGGATCTGCTTGAACAGCAGAACGAAGAGTTGTGCCGTGCAAAAGCTGCGGCCGAGGCGGCAAACATCGCCAAGAGCGCTTTTCTGGCCAGCATGAGTCACGAGATCCGCACCCCGATGAACGGTGTGATCGGCTTTGCCGGAGTGCTGCTGGATACCGACCTTTCCGCTGAGCAGCGGGAATACGCGGAACTCGTCCATAAAAGCGGCGAGAACCTGCTGGGTTTGATCAACGACATTCTGGATTTCTCCAAAATTGAGGCGGGTAAACTGGATATCGAAATACTCGACTTTGACTTAAGAACAACAGTGGAAGATACGGCTGAGATGCTGGCAATGCGGGCTGCGGATGTCGGCCTGGAGCTGATCTGCCAGATTAATCCTGTTGTGCCGTCGCATTTGAGAGGCGATCCTGGACGGCTCCGACAGATCATCACCAACCTGGCTGGTAACGCCATCAAATTTACTCATGAAGGGGAAGTGGTAATCACCGCTGAGACTGAGTCTGAAAGTGACGACACCGTCGTAATTCGCTTCTCTGTCCGCGATACCGGAATCGGCATACCTGATGACCGTCAAGCGGCCATCTTCGCTCCATTTACCCAGGCTGACGGCTCTACCACCAGAAAATACGGCGGCACCGGACTGGGACTCTCCATCTGCAAACAGTTGACGGAGCTTATGGAGGGGGAAATCGGCATTGAGAGCGCTGAAGGAAAAGGCTCCACCTTCTGGTTCACTCTGCTTTTTGAAAAGCAAAAAGGGGTAGAGACGCAAAATTTAGCGTCTCTACCAACCATAGACATAACCACAGCGAGAATTCTGGTGGTGGATGCCAACGCCACCAACCGGGCGCTGATGACTACCTTGTTAAGTAGCTGGGGTTGCCGGTTTGAGACAACCGGTGACGGTGAGACATCTCTTAAGCTTCTGAGTGACGCGGCAGCGCATAACGATCCATTTAGCATCGTAATTTTAGAACTGATGATGCCGGGCATGGACGGGCTGGATCTTGGCCGCCGGATCAAGGCCGATCCGCTATTGGAATCTACTTTGATGATTATGGTGAAATCCCCTGGTCAGCGGGGTGACGCCGCTGTCCTGAAACAGATCGGCTTTGCCGGATATCTGACCAAGCCGATTCGTCAGTCACAGCTTTACAACTGTATTGTGCTTGTCCTGGAGCGTTCAAATAAAACCATTGATGTATCAAGTGGCATCATCACTCGGCATACTGTCTCTGAATGTGTAAAACATGGAGCCCGTATCCTGCTGGCCGAAGATAACATCATCAACCAGAAGGTGGCTCAAGTCATGCTGAACAAGCTGGGCTACAAGGCGGACGTGGTTGCCAATGGCAGTGAAGCAGTCAGGGCGCTTGAGTTGATTAACTATGACCTGGTGTTGATGGATTGCCAGATGCCGGTGATGAATGGCTTTGAAGCAACCGCGATGGTTCGCGATCCAGGCTCTAAAGCCCTCAATCATGGTGTGCCGATTATCGCGATGACGGCCAACGCCATGGCAGGAGACCGCGCTGAATGTATTGAAGCCGGGATGAATGACTATCTGTCAAAGCCTGTGAAGAAAGTTGAACTGACTGAAGTTCTGGAAAAGTGGCTATACCGGCATTGAGCGCCTCATATTTGGATGTACCTCAGAAATAAAGGGCTTGAAGGCAATAAAATGATGTCCAGATAGAGGTGCAATAATGAAAATACCTTGGGTAGACCAGAATGCATGTATATGTTGTGGACTTTGTGTAAACAATATTCCTGAGGTATTTCATCGCGTAGACCATTGGAAATCTGAAGTCTTTGACCCGGACGGAGCTTATGAGAAGAGAATTCAGCGGGAAGCTATAGATATTTGTCCCGCTGCCTGTATTCAATGGATTAGATAGGGTTTTGAGCGTATCAGTCCAATTATGTATGCATCTAATTCAGTATTGCCGTGCAAAATATCAGAGGTTCTTGAGGTGGCAGGTGGAAAAGCGGCAATATTCAAGCCGAATTGAACCATCCAGGCTTGCCAGTAATTTTGTTTAATTCATTTTTGAGGCGCTTTATGACCAGCGAACACAGCGGAACAGCCCCCACTCTCCGAAGACAGACACTCAGTGCTGACAGGAATAACCATGATCTGCTTGACTCTGTTTGCGCTGGGTGTGATGAGATTCGGGAGTCGCTTAACAGCCATCAGGAGACGACTACCAACCAGCAGCACCTGACAGATATAGAGAAGGATATCGTAACGCTCAAGAATCTGAAACTGATTATGCTGGCTGTTAAGGAAGATATGGTGGCCGAGATAGTCGGCGCTAGCACGGAATTGTTGCTTCGGATAGCGGCCAATGATTTCAAAAACAAACTTGCCCAAATACCTGAGAAGAAGGTCTTACGTAAGAAGCTTGAGCTACAACTAAAGTGTCTCCATAAAGATATTTTGGATGTCAGAGCCGGGCGGTGGTGAGGGTATATCAATTCAGACAGTATTGAGGCAGGTAAAACTAACTTGAAATCGGTTGAATTTAGCCTGAGAGATTGCGTCAACTATACTGTAAGAAAGGAGATATTGCCATGAACCAATTTAACAAAATACTTGTAGCCATCGATTATTCTGAAAACTCGGTATACGCCTTTAATTATGCCATTGAGCTGGCAAAGCAGTTTAAAGGGGAACTGACGATAGTTAATGTCATCCACGAACCGGTTGATATGGCCGGATTTTATTTCCGTACATATCATATCAGCAGTTGGAGAATGCGATCATGGAAGACGCTGCCAAAATGATGGAGAAATTTTGTTCTGAACAAATGGGCGGCTTTACCAACTACAAGACAGTGATTGCCAGAGGCATTCCGTATCAGGAGATTGTCAGGGAATCCAAAGAGATGGGGGCGACCCTGCTGGTGATTGGGACCCACGGCTATACCGGCGTTCAGCACCTCATATTTGGCAGTACCGCAGAGCGTGTAGTACGCAGCGCATCCTGCCCTGTTCTCACCGTGCGACTGCCTGTTCTCGCCGTACGGCTCACTGTTCGAGAAGAGCTTCCTGAACCAGTTCAAGTCTGCTGAAAAAGTAATGGCGGGTTCCCATGCTGACAACCAAATGTGAACAAAATTCCCCAAAAGGCAGCCGGTGTGAACAACCGACCAATGAAGGATCCAAGCTGTGCAAATGGCATATTCCAGGTGAGCGTCCTTTGGAAAACGATGCCGATGTCAAGGAGAGCCTGGAAAAAATGTGCCGGGATGGTCAGTCGATGTCGGGATTTTTCATTCAAAAGGTCAATCTTCACAAAATTGCCCTGAACAACGCCGATCTTGAAAACGTAGACTTTTCCAAAACCGATCTGTCTTATGCCCACCTTTACGGAGCAAACATGCAGGGAGCCAACCTGTTTAAGGCCGATCTGACCGGAGCCAACCTGCGTAACGCCAACCTGATAGACTGCAATTTTCTGGGTGCCAACCTCTACAAAACCAAATTGGACAACGCCACCTGGGATCGCGACTACATTATCATTAACGAGAAGGAAGCCATTGCTGCTGAAAAAAATAATGATTTTGAACTTGCAAAACAAAAATACAGGGACGCCGAGGAGATATACCGTAATATCAAACTCACTCTTGGCGATCAGGGACATGGCCGGGATGAAAGTCATTTCTTTCTCAGGGAGATGATCGTCCACCGCAAGCAGCGGCCGCTTTTTTCATTTATGAGGATTTTATCAAAACTGTTGGATCTGACCACCGGTTATGGGGAAAAACCTGTGAATGTCATTGTGACCATGATTGTTGACATTACAATGTGTGCAATGCTTTACGGCATTTTCGGTGTCAACTACGGCGCTCAGACGTTGCGCTTCACCAGCAACGCCATGCCGATTGGCGACACCATTGGCAATCTGCTTTACTTCAGTACCGTGGTCTTTACCACGGTCGGGTTTGGAGATATTACTCCCATTGGTGCCGGCAAGGCCATTATGATGGCTCAGGGCCTTTCCGGCCAGGTGTTGATAGCCTTTTTTATCGTAGCGATTTATAAAAAAATGATGTCCAGATAGTCTCATAATAATAATTGCAATGTTGCAAATTGCAACAGGGCGATTGCTTATAATTTCGCTGATTCCGAGTAGTTGTATTTTGCATTAGCACTAATGTATT
>Ga0247844_1009529_pt1 | contig 10105 bp, 6 predicted proteins | sample LaCtaG_FD_192421 | JGI IMG/M metagenome (GOLD analysis project Ga0247844, IMG submission 192421) | Freshwater microbial communities from meromictic Lake La Cruz, Castile-La Mancha, Spain - LaCruzMarch201714.5m_1 | ecosystem: Environmental > Aquatic > Freshwater > Lake | place: Spain: Castile-La...
CGCCTCCGGGATGTACGCTGCCGCCGGTAAAATATAGGCCATTGATGGATGCGGATTCATTGGCATGCCTATTAAAAGCCGACCAAGTTGAATTGGAAGAGGGGCCGTAAAGGGCTCCATCGGGCGATCCGGTTCGGCGGGCTATGTCGGCGGGTTGCAATATCCATTCGGCTTGCACATGTTCAAGAACGTCTTTCCCTAAAATTCGACTCAATTTTTGACGTATGTGCTCCCGGGCTTGGTCAATTTGTTCTTGCGTCAAGGTGCCAATTCCGGGAGCATTAACCATGGTAAACCAGTTTTCGCTTTGTTGGGGCGCATCACCGGGTATGCGTTTTGAGGAAATGAACAGATAAATGGTTGGGTCGGGCGTAATGCCGTTTCCAGGAATACTTAGAGCCTTAAATTCAGCTTGGTAATCGTCAGCAAAAAAGATGTTGTGTACATCTAGCTCTGGGAATTGAGCTGACATGCCCCAATTAAATACCAAGGCCGAGGTAGATCGCTCGGCGGCTTTTATCCGTTCGGGCAGTTCAAGGGCTGGATTCAATAAAGGATAAAACCGCTGTACGTCGATGGCAGAAACAACGATTCCTGCCCTTTCAGTTCCTCCACTCCATTCTACGGCATTCGCTTTGCCCTGGTTGTGGTGAATAGCGGTTGCAGATCGGTTCAGTTCTATTTTTACTCCGAGTCGAATGGCCGATTCTTCCAATGCTTTGGTTATGGCTATCATGCCCTCTTTGGGAAGCCACGCGCCTTTAAAATACTCCAACGAAGGAATGGCTTGTAGGGTAGCCGGAGCTTTGTAGGGGTTGCTTCCGTTGTAAGTAGCATAGCGATCAAAAAGTTGTACGAGCTTGGGGTTTTTTAGTCTGCTTCGGTGTACAGCGTGTAGGGTTTTAAGCACATCGAGGCGGTGAATTTTTAGCATACCCTTCAAAAAATCTGTGTTTAGATAGGTTGAAAGGCGGTGCATAGATCGGTATAAAAAAACGGGGGCCGAGATGCCATAGATTTCGTTCGAGCGGCTTAGTTGTTGACGCACCGCATTTTTATGTACCTGAAAGGTTTTTGCGGCTTGCTCTGCGAATGATTCTGGGTTTGCAGGGGCATCAAAGCGGGTTCCATCGTTCCAAAAATACCGGCAAACCGGGTCAAGGCGAATCAACTCAGGCATTAAATCGCTGTGGCCGGCCAATTCAAGGAGTTCTTCCAGCAATTCTGGCAGGGTGAATAGGCTGGGGCCGGCATCAAATCGGTATCCTTGTTCATAGTGTTCGGAGAGTTTTCCCCCAACAAAGGAATTTTGTTCCCAAATCTGAACAGAATAGCCTTTTTTTGCCAGTCGGATGCCCATAGCCAGTCCACTGACCCCCGCTCCAACAACGATGGCCGAATTTTTATTTATGTCTAAACTCATTTGATGCTTTCAGTTCCACAAAAGTATGCAGGAAAAACACCCGAATTTAAAAATGGTTGTGCATGTTTTGAAAAAGGGAGAAGGGGCCGCTTTTTGCTCTTTTTTGCAAAACAGGATTTAAGGAACAACGGTAAACTCAATAACTGATATCCTGGGAATATTTGACCCTGGGGCTAAAGTTGTGCCAGACGGGAGCCAAAGGGGGAAGGAAATACCCGAGATACTGCTGCTACCACCAATTGTAACCACAACCAAATTGCCATCGATGGTTATGGTATTTGTTGTCGCTCCGCCACCCCAAGAGGGCAGGGGGCTCTCCACCTTCCAAACCTTATTTGCCGGAACCGTTTGAGTTGTGGACACCAACAAGACCTGACTAAATTGAAGGGTTTGGGCTTGGCTCGTTTTGGCCAATGAAAAAAGGGAAACAACAAAAGAAAAGAGCAAAAGGGTACGCATACAGGGGGTTTGTACCAAAACTACAAATTCCCCGGCAGCAAACTCAGGATTGAATTTAACTGAACATTAAGAAAACGGGGTTCTTTGCGGTTCAACCGAGGTGTTTTTCGTTTCCTCCCCCCCCCCCAATTGTTTTCCTATTGAAGCGAGTAAATTTAGGCTGCCATTTCCGGCTGTCATAGGTAGTAAAACCGGCAAGGCCATAGCCCACAGCGCCCTGCGGTGGCTCCCAAGGTCGCCTCCTCGGTCGGTGGGCTAATGGCCCTGCAGGCTTTAGCTACCTTATTCCATCCGGGGCAGGGCCGCACATACGTTTGATTGCTTTGCTAGGCTTGAACCGTTCTTGCCCCCGCTGTTCTATCTCTAAATTCCATTTGAAACCCCAGCCTTTTAAATTTATTTTTATTTGGTCCGCTCGCTCTTTGATCATTGGCCAGGCATATTAAGTGGATTATTCCCCGCACCGCCCCATTAAATTCAGATAAAATGTAGGCAGCAACAAACATCATCAACTTGCCAAAAAATAGGGTAATTTTGCGGCTATGTTTTTTAACCCCAAGGGCCGATTGTTCAAACATCCCCCCTTACTATTGACCATGATTGAATTGAACCCCCATCCTATAATGGGCATTGGAAATTTCAAAAGTTACCCCAATTCCAATCTGAATGTGCATTCAGCGGGTTCTAGGCACAAATCAACAACAGCAATCCCATTTTAGCATGAAATTGAAAGAAGAATTGTTGCGCAGAAGGACTTTTGCCGTTATTTCTCACCCGGATGCCGGGAAAACAACGCTCACCGAAAAATTGCTGCTTTTTGGAGGAGCCATACAAACGGCGGGAGCTGTTAAATCAAATAAAATCACCAAAACCGCCACCTCCGATTTCATGGAAATCGAGAAGCAGCGCGGCATTTCGGTTGCCACTTCGGTAATGGGATTTGAATACAAATCCGTTAAAATAAACCTGTTGGATACCCCCGGCCACAAGGATTTTGCCGAGGATACCTACCGCACCTTAACCGCTGTGGACAGCGTTATTTTGGTTATTGATGCGGCGAACGGAGTCGAAGCCCAAACAGAACGGTTAATGGAAGTGTGCCGAATGCGCGATACACCGGTCATTGTCTTTATCAATAAAATGGACCGGGAGGGCAAAGACCCTTTTGACCTGCTAGATGAACTGGAAACCAAGCTCAGCATCAAGGTTCAGCCTCTTTCTTGGCCCATCAACATGGGCAACCGATTTAAGGGTGTTTACAACATCATGCGCCGGCAATTGAATCTGTTTAGTCCCAATAAAACTGGAATATCGGATGATCTTCGTTCCTTTTCAGATTTGCAGGACCCGGCTTTGGATGTTGAATTGGGCGAGCGAGATGCAGCTCAGTTGAGGGAAGATTTAGATTTGATTCTAGGGGTGTACGATCCTTTTTCGGTTGAGCGTTACCTCTCAGGGGCCTTGGCTCCCGTGTTTTTTGGCTCGGCCGTGAATAATTTTGGAGTTCAGGAATTGTTGGATTCTTTTATTGAATTGGCGCCAACACCTAGGGGCAGGGAATCGACCGAGGGGTTTGTAGAAAGCCAAAATGAATCTTTTAGCGGATTTATTTTTAAAATCCACGCCAATTTAGACCCGAGGCATCGGGACCGAATTGCTTTCTTACGCATTGTTTCAGGCACCTTTAACCGGCATGAGTTTTACACCCACGTCCGGCAGCAAAAACAGATGCGGTTTAGCAATCCCACCAGCTTTATGGCTCAAGACAAAGAAATTATTGACCAGGCCTTTCCGGGCGATGTAATTGGATTGTACGATTCAGGGAATTTCAAAATAGGCGATACCCTGACCTCAGGAGGCTCTTATTACTACAAAGGTATCCCCAGCTTTTCGCCTGAAATTTTTAAGGAGTTAATAAATTTAGACCCCTTGAAAAGCAAACAGCTTGAAAAGGGAATAGAGCAATTAACCGATGAAGGGGTGGCTCAACTCTTTAGATTGCAACCAGGCAATCGAAAAGTGATAGGAACCGTCGGCGAGCTTCAATTTGAAGTCATTCAGTATCGGTTGGAGCACGAATACAAAGCCGCCTGCCGATTTCAGGCCATGGCCTTTCACAAAGCCTGTTGGATGACCACCGACCAGCCCAGTAGGCTGCAAGAATTTTTGCGCAGAAAAGCCGATAACATAGGTCTTGACAAAGACAACAACCCTGTTTTTCTGGCTCCCTCAGGGTTTCTATTAAACATGGCCAGGCAAGATTACCCTGAAATCGTGTTTCATACCACCTCTGATTTTAAATCTGTGGTTAGTTAACTTTTGTCTTTAGGCTCCATCGGCAATTCCTGAGGCCAACTCGTCGAGCTCCATCCAGTGGAGTATTTTCTCTTCCAATTCTGCATTCAAGGTTGCCAGGGTTTCACTCCACTGCTTCAGTTCGTTGTAAGAAGCCGTGGGATTGCTGAGTTGTTCTTCCAGCCCCTTTTTTTTCTGTTCCAGTTGTTCTATATCGCTAGGCAGCAATTCAAGGGCCCGTTTTTGCTGGTAGCTGAGTTTGGCTTTTGTTTTTTGAATCGGGTTTTCTTTTTCGTTTTCTAACCCCTTTGATTGAGCAGCCGAGGGGGATGGCTCGGCTAGGAGTTGTTCTCGAAATGCGGTGAAAGAGCCTCCAAATATGGAGGCATTTCCATTTCCGTCCAAAATGAGCAATTGGTCTGCGATGCGGTCAACAAAAAAGCGGTCGTGCGATACCATAATAATGCACCCGGCGAAATCGTCCAGGTATTCCTCCAATTTTTGCAACGTCAGCACATCTAGGTCGTTGGTTGGTTCGTCCAGAATCAAAAAATTGGGTTGGCGCAGCAGCATGTACAAAAGGGCCAGCCGCCTTCGTTCGCCCCCGCTTAATTTTGAAATATAGGTGTATTGAACCGAAGGCGGAAAATCAAAGCGGGTAAGCAGCTGCGAAGCCGTTACCCTTCCTTTCCGTTGGTTGTCAAAGTATTCGGCCGTTTCTTTTACATATTCAATAATGCGTTTATCTCCTGGAAGTTCTGCACTGTCTTGCGAGAAGTACCCAAATTCAACAGTTTCGCCTACAATCACCTTTCCGGTATCGGTTGGAATCTGTCCGGTTAGAATTTTCAGCATGGTTGTTTTCCCTGTTCCGTTGTCGCCCACAATGGCAATGCGTTCTCCTTTTCGGAAGCTGTAAGAAAAGCCCTCAAAGAGTTTTTTATCTCCAAAGGTTTTACTGATTTTAATGGCTTCAAGAATTTTACTGCCCAATCGTTTCATGGGCACTTGCAATTCCAGTTGAGAATCGTTGCGGCGGAATCGGGCTTTTTCTTTTAGCGATTCAAAGGCATTTAAGCGGCTTTTAGACTTGGTGCTTCTGGCTTTTGGCATGCGCCTGACCCATTCCAATTCGGTGGCAAATTTATTTCTATTTTTTGCCGCTTCGCTGTCTTCAGCCAGGTGCCGTTCTGTTTTTTTTTCTAAGAAATTGGCGTAATCGCCTTGATAGGAAAATAGTTTGCCTTGGTCTAGTTCTAAGATGCCGCTGCAAACGGCGTCTAAAAAGTACCGGTCGTGGGTAACCACCAATAAAGTTAAGGAAGAGGAAGACAGGGTGTCTTCCAACCATTCAATCATTGGAATATCTAAGTGGTTGGTCGGTTCGTCGAGCAGAAGCAGGTCGGGTTGCTCCAATAGCATTCCGGCCAGAGCCAAGCGGCGTTTTTGCCCACCCGATAGGCTGTTTACTTTTACGCGCAGGTCCGGAAGGCCCAATTTAGATGCAGCTTCTTGCATGCGTGCCTCTATTTCCCAAGCTTGAAGGTTGTCCATGTCGGTGGCGGCCTTGGCCAAGGATTGGGTTTCGCCATCGAGCATCGCTTCTCGGTATCGGGAAATGACTTCAAAATAAAGGCCATTTCGCGGCAGCATGACTTCTACTAGGCTAGCTTCTGGGTCAAAATTGGGTTCTTGGTGCAAAAATCCCACCCGAATGCCGTCGCGCACCACAACTTGTCCTTTATCTGGAGTTTCCAAGCCGGCCATAATTTTCATTAGGGTCGATTTTCCAGCTCCGTTCTTGGCTATAAGGGCTTTTTTCTCTCCTTTTGCCAACCCAAAGTTGATGTCGTTTAAGATGTTGCGTTCGCCAAAGGAACGAGATACGTGTTCAACAGTTAATACATTCATGAAAGTGCTTGCAATTCGTAGGACGTTGAGTCCGGTTTATTGGGCCAAAGGGGCGGGGAATACAGTGGGCGAGAGTGGAATCCGAAGCATAGGGCTTACCCTAGATTTGCCTCGGTAATTCAGGTTAACCCAAATCAACAATTCGGGTATTATTCTGTCGCCTTTTACTACGTCCGGTCGTTCGGCTTCGTTTTTTTTGACCCAGCGGCCGGCGGGGCTAGCCCCCAGTAGTTTATCCAAGGGCATTTCCAACACAATGGTTTCTTTTTTGGGTTGCAGCTCCTGAACGCTTAAATAGTTGGTTTGAAAAGTCGAGTCGGCCCAAAAGACGTGGATTCGATTTTTCCCCCGGCCCAGTGCCTCTACCTGAAAGCGTTCCCGTACGTTGGGCTCCCAAATGCGAATCGGTTCGTCGGTCTTGTTTTTAACCTTAACCCGAATGATCTGCGATTCCACGTCCCATTCAATGCCCATATTTACTTCTTTGTAGTTGGAAAAACGAAAGCGCCCTTCTTGCAAGGAAACGGTTTGATTGAGGCCTAAGGCCCACTTAAAACGTTTTTCGGCGAAACCAAAAACATGCAGATTCCCAGGATTTAACTTGGGCAACAGCCGGTCTTTTTTTCCGTGTCCGGCTTTTCGCTCTAAGCGATTTAACCTGCCCGACCAAATGCTGCCATAGGGGACTTTTACCCAAGCACTGTCTTTGAACAATGAATCAAGCGAGAACAAAGAAGGGGAGCCCTTTACCAGCCTGGCAAAGCGGCGATTTCCAGTTTGCTGCGCTATCAGCACCCATGAATTGGCCTGAACAGTAGAATCGGCTGTCAGCACCGCGGTGTTTTCGTCGCCCAAATAATACTGAACCGTAGGCCTGCTCATTCGTGGGTTCATAACGGTGCCGCAGGCAAACAGCATCACAATCCCAAAAAATCCAAATAAGCGGTATGGAAACATGGGGCAAATATAAGCAGACCTATGTATATTGCGGCATGTTAAAACGATGGATTGCCCGCAATTTGATGTTGGGGCGCGAACATGGGCAGGCATTTCCCCAGGGGGAGTTGCCCCAAGTTCCTATTCAGGACTCTGGAACCGATAGCTTTTACTTTTATTTGAGAAATTCGAGCGGGACTGCTTTGGTTAGCCGACTGGCCCTCAGAAAAAATGGATTTTGTGAATATTGGTTTGGTTTATACATGCCCGATTTAACTCCCTTGGTCATCGAAGGAACCGCCGCCCTTTTGCCCGGTATTTATTTGGGCGTCGAGGGGCTTTCTTTTGTTCCACAACCATCGGGCTCTTGGCAAATTAACGTGGATTTTCCGGCACAGAAACTGCATGCTTCTCTGCTTTTTAGCCCAATAACCCCCATTTTTGACTTTGCTAGCCTCAGAGATAAAAATCAAATTGCCAAAGCCTTGGCTTCTATGTCCTGGAATTCACATTCCTTTAAGGCATTGAAATCCATGAAGACAGAGCACATCGAACAGGCAGGAAGGTGGAAAGGCGAATTGTCATGGGCTGGCATTCATTATGCTTTAGAAGGCGTCGGTGCCCGCGACCACAGTCGAGGCGAACGCAACTGGCATCAATGGGATTCGCATTCTTGGTTCACCGGGTTTAATGACCGGGGCCAAGGGTTTAATTTGTCCCTGATTCATTTCAAGGGGCTACCCACCCTGCGTGCTGGCTATATTTCTCGGCCAAACCAAGAGGCAGTTTGCTTGGTAAATGGCCCAGATTCGCCAATCGCATCGACTTCAGGAAGTTTTGATTTGAAAGGCTTGCACGATGCACATGCAGACCGCATCGATTTTAAAACCCTGGGTTTGTTTCCTTTTACCATGGATTCGGTATATAGAATTGAAGAAGGCTATGGTTGGTTCGATTGGAAAGGGGATCGCTATTTCGGAATTTTGGAACGGGGTTTTAAATTAAACAAGTAAGGCGTGTTTTTTAATAGCAATAGGGCTCAGCCATTGGCTGGCGGCAAGTTTAATGGCTTGGTGAAACTGAAAGAAGCCGGATTTAGGGTGCCTCCTTTTTTTGGGTGGAAGCTGGAAGAGGAAACCGATGTGCAGGTGATGGACTGGCTTGCCGGAATGCCAACGGCACCCCTTGCTGTTCGCTCCAGCGGCCTTGCCGAAGATGGAGCTGTACATTCTTTTGCCGGGCAATACCATTCCATATTGCGTGTACTGCCCAAGCCAGAAGCGGTTCGGCAGGCCGCCATCCAAATCACTGCCCAGGCCAACCACAGCAGAGTGGAATTGTATGCCCAAAAGGGCGGAATAAAAATGGAAGATGAGGGGGTTTTACCCCTTGTCATTCAAACCATGGTTGAACCCATTTGGAGCGGAGTTTTGTTTACGGTAGATCCAGTTTCAAAGTTACAGGACCGCATGCTGCTTTCTTGCGTAGCCGGAGATGCCGAGGCCTTGGTTGGTGGAGAAGTGAACGGATATTCTGTACACCTACCTTGTTGGGGCGAAAAACAGGGAGTGCCCCCCGATGGCCATGGACTTCCCGATGCCTTTCTTCCTTTTATTGAAGAACTTTGGAAGGGGGCAAAACAGGCAGAACAACTTTTAGGAATGCCGGCCGATTTGGAATGGGCCATTGATGCCCAGGGAACCCTTTTTTGGCTTCAAATGAGGCCAATTACCACCCTAGATGTGGTCAATCCCCATGAATTGGACGCTCAATTAACCGATGGAGAAGCCCTCAATTCCCTTTTTACCCTTGGAAACATTGGGGAAATGATGCCCGGAGCTGTTACGCCGCTCACCGCCGAGATTTTTGGGGCTAGCATTGATGCCGGACTCATCGATTTCGCATCGAGATCGGGAGTGCCTAAGCCCAATCCGCAGGCAGAAAGAAGGTATGTTCAAACCTATTATTACCGCCTGTTTTTTAATTTAACCAACCTGTACGACTTTTGCCGATTTACAGCGTTAAATCAACGCGACAACATTGAATTGTCTATTGTGGGGCGCTCGCTGGGATTGGAGTCAATTCCTCTGCAGGTAAATAAATTTAAAGCTGTTTTGAACTTTGTCGGTCAGCTTCGCTATCTGATTTCAGCCAAGTCCCGACTAAAACAACTGGAAACCATGTGCGCCCAACCCGCCCCCAACTGGTCCATTGAAGTACCCATTTTAGTGGAACAGCTCGAAGAGGCCAGACGTGTCATGGATTTAGGCTTTTGCCATCATTTCGCCACCTCAAGCAGTTCAGGCTCGAATTACACCGCTCTGGTTCGTACCATTATGGCCAAACTAAAGCTAGATCGGCAATCGGCACAAGGATTGGCCAACACTTGGTTGACCGGAATTGGTTCCGTAGAAAGTGCAGACCCCCTTTCAAAACTGCAAAACCTAGCGGAACAGATAAAAAAACAGGTGCCTTCAAACAGCTTCGATGGGTCGGCCGATGGACTTCTGCATTGGCTGCAAGAAAAAGCACCGGCCGATCTTCAACAGGCCTGGCATGAATTTATTCTGAGGCATGGGCACCGCGGCATTCGAGAAGCTGAACTTTCTACCCCTTCTTGGGCTCAGGATTTGGAATCGCTGGCTCATTTGCTGCTGCAACTGATGGCCATACCCGACCGGGGAGACTCAAATAAAACCTTTTCAACCAAGGAATCTGATTCCGGGTGGGCCGCACATCAGCCAAAGGGGCTTGTGCTGAATTATTTTTTAAGGCAGGCTAGGCAAAGTGTAATCAATAGGGAGAAGTCTAAGGCAATGAGCATTAAACTTTTAAGTCGATTGAAAACCGGATTTAGGCAATGGGGAACATGGGCGAGCAACCAAGGAATTATTGATAAGGAAGAAGACGTTTTCTTTTTGCTGACCAAAGAAATACAGGCCGCCTCAAAATCTGGGCAATCGATGAAGAAGCAGGTTGAGCGTCGAAAGGAAGCTTACGAGCTCTGCAGCAAGCTTAATTTTTCCGATGTACTGATCGGAAAACCATTCCCTCTTTTTCCGTCAAAGTCTATTTCGACCA
>Ga0247844_1009530_pt1 | contig 10105 bp, 10 predicted proteins | sample LaCtaG_FD_192421 | JGI IMG/M metagenome (GOLD analysis project Ga0247844, IMG submission 192421) | Freshwater microbial communities from meromictic Lake La Cruz, Castile-La Mancha, Spain - LaCruzMarch201714.5m_1 | ecosystem: Environmental > Aquatic > Freshwater > Lake | place: Spain: Castile-La...
CCGATAGAAACCGGTGGGCACAACCTGCTATTTTCGATCGTGCACGACATCACGGAACGCAAAATTCTTGAAACCGAGCGCGACGCGAATCGGGACGAACTGGTCAAGGCGCAGATCGCCACTCTCAATTTGATGGAGGATGCCATTGCTGCCCGTGACCGCTCCGTAGCCGCACGCGCAGATTTGGAGAGAGAAATTGCGCAGAGAGAAATGGCCGATGAGTCCCTGCGCAAACTGTCCGTCGCCGTGGAGCAAAGTCCGGTGTCGGTTGTCATCACCAATCTGGATGCCACCATCGAGTATGTCAACCCGCGCTTCACCGAGGTCACGGGGTACAGCGCGGAAGAAGCCATGGGCTGCAATCCGCGTATTTTGCAATCAGGGCAAATTGCCAAAGAGGTCTATCTGGAACTTTGGAACACCGTCACCCAGGGTGTGGCCTGGCACGGTGAACTCTTGAACCGGCGCAAGAACGGAACGCTCTATTGGGAAGAGACCCACATTGCGCCCGTTAAGGACCCGCATGGCACAACAACACACTATGTGGCGGTCAAGCTCGACATTACCGAGCGCAAGCAAATGGAAGACAAAGTGAAGCAGCTGGCGTTTTATGACGGCCTGACCGGGTTGGCCAACCGCCGGCTGCTGGATGACCGCTTGGGTCAAAGCATGTTGGCGGGCAAGCGCAGCGGACGGCACAGTGCACTGCTGTTTCTGGACTTGGACAACTTCAAGCCGCTGAACGACTCCCACGGCCATTCGGCAGGCGACCTGCTGGTGGTTGAGGTTGCCAACCGTCTGAAAACTTGTGTGCGTCAAACCGACACTGTGGCGCGCTTTGGCGGCGACGAATTTGTGGTCTTGCTCAGCGAGTTGACAGCAGATCGGGGCACATCAACCATCGAGGCCGCGCGAGTAGCAGAGAAGATTCGAAGCACACTGGCCGCGCCCTATGTGCTGGAGTTGGGCAGTGCCGACGGCCCAGCGCCACGCACCACTGAGCACCAGTGCAGCGCCAGCATCGGTGTGGCCGTATTCGGAGCACACGAAACGACGGCTGAAGATGCAATGCGGTGGGCCGATAAGGCCATGTACGACGCGAAGGTGCTTGGCCGCAATCGGGTTTGCATTTTCGGGACCTAGCCCCCGTCGAATATAGATACCTTGCTACGTAAAGTATAGCAAACTGTTTTAGCCTCTGCCTGGCTACTCAACTGGCCGGATGATCCAGTTTGCAATGAGGTCCACCACCAGGGTCGGCACCCGAATCATTGACAGCTTTTGCGTGGGCACGGCACCCGGAACCTTGTAGGCCAGTATGGAAGACGTCAGCACCACACCGGCGATCTGCTGCTCGGTGTCGCGAATGGCCGCTGCCGCCGCAGAGATGGTGCCCATGCTGGTTCCGATCACCCAAATGGGCACGGGGCTTTTGCGCTGGATAGTTTTGAGAATGGCTTGTCTGAGCGGATCGGAAAGTTGCCGCCCCACTGATCTTGCCGCAAGTTGGTGCGAGCCGATAAAAATTGAGACAACAAGTAGCTATGCGCAGCGTGCACCTGTACCGACCATGATGTTGCCCGTCATCAGGATGGCTGCACCCCCACGTGCCCAGGCGGCATACAGGCGCTCGTGTGCCATGGTGGCATGGTCGTCTGCGTCTGCCAAGCCTTCTGTCATGGCTGACTTGCACAGCCGATTGGGCACGGTGTGGCCACAGGGCAGGGTCAGTGGTGTCTCAATCATAGAGTTGCTCCTTGGTGTGCCGGTGGTGCATGGTAGTAGCTATTGAGGATGCCAAAGCACCCTGCTCCACCATCCATCGCGTCACCGGTACCGGGTCGTGCAGTGTGCGCAATGCGCAGTAGGCCACCTCAGCCTGCGGGTAGCGGCGGCGCAGAAAGTTGAGCCACTGCTTCAAGCGCCCGGACTGCTGGCGCAACTCCAACCGTTCCACCACCAGGACCCAGAAGGCGCCAATCAGCGGTAGCAGCTCTTCCCAAGACACTTTAGGCGTGCTCTGCTGCCCATCTGCGCTGCGAATAGCCAGCGCAAGGCCAGGGTCGGTAACGATGCCGCGCCCCAGCATCAGGCTGCTGCAGCCCGAGGCCTCACGGCAGCGCAACGCGTCGTCCAGCGTCCAGATTTCTCCGTTGGCGATGACGGGAATGGAGACGCCCAGGCGGATGTCGTTGACGCGCTCCCAGTAAGCAGGCGGGCGGTAGGCGTCGGCCTTGGTGCGGGCATGCACCACCAGTTCGTCGGCGCCGCCATCGGCCAGGGCTTGTGCGCATTCCACGGCCCGCGCGTCGTCGTTGAAGCCCAGGCGCATCTTGGCCGACACCGGCACATGGTCCGGCACCGCGCGGCGCACGGCGGAGACGATGCGGGTCAACAATTCCGGGTCTTCCAGCAAGGCAGCGCCGCCGCCGTGGCGATTCACCACCTTGGCCGGACAGCCAAAATTCAAATCAATCCCGTGCGGCCCCATCCCCGCCAGGCGGGCGGCGTTCTCAGCCAGGCATACCGGGTCTGAGCCCAGCAATTGCGCCCGCACCGGCACGCCCGATGGTGTGCACCCACCGTTGGCCAGCTCAGGAATGACGCGCAGAAAAACATGCTCGGGCAACAGCGTGTGCGTCACTCGGATGAACTCCGACACGCAGCGGTCCACCCCGCCGACACGGGTCAGGATGTCGCGCAGCACAAAGTCGAGCAGCCCCTCCATGGGGGCCAGGTAAATTCGAGAAGGCACGGGGGTCAGGGCGGTCAGACGATGCACAGGGTAGGAAAACACATGCTGCATTGTCCCCTGCCCCACAGTCAGGCGTCGCCGACGATCGCATGAATTTTGAGTGTTGTTGCCCAGTTTCGTGTTGTGGCTGCCCTGCCGGCTTTACCGAGCAGCGCTTCAGCCGCCTTGCTTTCCAGGATGCCGCTCGCACAGTGCAGGTAGGCGGCATGCTTGCCAACAGCGAAGCCTTCAGGTGGCGCAACAAGCGCCTCTAGGCCTTGAGACCGGACAGACTGCGCTTGTCCTCTGTGGAGCCTCCTCAATTCCCGGGGCGATTCACTCCTCCACAAACCGGACAGGCTACTTGCAAAAAACCGGACAACCAATTTACTCCCGACACAAAATCCGATTCAGATTGCGTTTTCTGCCTCACTCAGCTATAAGTTGCCGGGTTCTTGTGCGCGGTCTACATATTTCATTAATAGGCGCTGCCTTGAGCCCTAACTTTGTTTATTGCTGCGCATGAATTCGTCTCATTCCCTCCATCAGGCATTGGATCTCGCCGCTCAAAGTCTCACGTTGACATCACCCAATCCGCATGTTGGGTGCGTAGTTGTAGGTCCTGATGGCACTTCGATAGGACAAGGTTGCACCCAACGCGCCGGTGGACCCCATGCCGAAATCATGGCACTTCGGAGCGCAGTGGAGCGAGGACATTCGGTGTCGGGTGCCACCGTGTACGTAACGCTAGAACCGTGTAGTCACCATGGGCGCACTGGGCCGTGCTGCGATGCACTCGTTGCTGCAGGCATAAAAAAGGTCGTCGCAACCATCACCGACCCCAATCCGTTGGTAGCTGGTCAGGGCTTTGCGAGGCTGCGCGCGGCCGGGGTCGAGGTGGAGGTTCTGCTGGCCGATGATCCGCTTGCCATTCAATCCCGCGAGTTGAATATCGGCTTCTTCAGCCGCATGATTCGAAAGACACCCTGGGTGCGCATGAAGATCGCGGCTTCTCTAGACGGCAAGACCGCGTTGAGCAACGGCATTAGTCAGTGGATTACCTCACCTGAAGCACGAACTGACGGCCACGCCTGGCGCGCTCGATCCTGTGCTGTATTGACCGGGATCGGTACCGTCCTGAAAGATAGACCGCGTTTGGACGTGCGTCTGGTGGAAACACCCCGTCAGCCCCATCTCGTCATAGTTGACAGCAATCTTCAAACTCCAGCGGATTCACTTTTTTTCTCGACCAACCGAAAGATATACATCTATGCGGCAAGCCAGAACGGAGAAAAACAACGTGCCCTTGAGGACGTTGGCGCGACGGTCATCCATATGCCTGGTTCGCATCCTGGTGGTGCGAGCACAGGTCAAGTGGACCTGACAGCCATGCTCGCAGATCTGGGGCGCCGTGAGATCAATGAATTGCATGTGGAGGCTGGCCATCGTCTGAACGGCGCGCTAGTCGAAGGGAGGTTGGTGGACGAGTTCGTGGTCTATCTGGCGCCAAAATTCCTAGGGCTAGGTCGCGACATGGCCACCTTCGGACCCCTGACCGGCTTGACCCAAGCGCTGCAACTGGATTTTTCGTCCACTAAGCTTGTTGGTCCCGACCTGCGAATATTGGCACGCGTTCGGGGCCGAGACGTTTTTTAGCCCCATTTCCGGGCTCGGTCCGAATCCCTGCGAAAATACGGCCATGTTTACAGGAATCATCTCTGGCTTGGGTCGAATAACAGCTGTCCAAGCCTTGGGCAATTCGAACAACCACGGCAAGCAGCTATTTGTGGAATGTCCCCCACACTATCTTGACGACGTCGGTCTGGGTGACAGCATTGCCCTCAATGGCGCATGCATGACAGTCACAACAATCGAACCCACTTCAAGTCAGTTCACTATCGACATTTCTGCCGAATCTCTCGATAAAACCGCCGGACTCGATGTATTTGGCCCCATCAATCTGGAAAAAGCACTGCGCGCCAATGACCGCTTGGGCGGACATCTGGTTTCAGGCCATGTAGACGGCATTGGCACCGTTACCCATTTCACACAAATAGGTGAGAGTTGGGAACTGCGTGTTCTGGCGCCCAAGGAACTTGCAAAATATCTGGCTTACAAAGGCTCCATCACGATCAACGGGGTCAGCCTGACGGTCAACAGAACCACGGATTTGGCATCTGGTTGCGAAATCAGCACCAACTTGATTCCGCACACCGTTGAGAACACTGCACTTGGCAGCCTGGCCGCTGGCTCCCGAGTCAATTTAGAAATTGACCTGATTGCGCGGTATGTAGAACGCATGCTGAGCAGCAACCCATCCCTGACAGTCTGACACCCTTCCAGACTACACCTTTTGTTCCAAGGACAACAATGAAACGTGTTGATGATTTTCGCTTGAAATTCGGCAAGAAAGAACTGGTGCCGATCATGATTGGAGGCATGGGCGTTGATATCTCCACAGCAGAGCTTGCTTTGGAGGCGGCCCGCCTTGGTGGAGTGGGCCACATATCGGACGCAATGGTTCAGGATGTATCGGACCGCCGCTTTGACACCGAGTTTGTCAAGGAAAAAACCAAGTTCTACAAGCACAATATCGATAACTCCGACAAGAGCTTGGTCCAATTCGACATGGGGCGTCTGGCAGAAGCTACCAAACTTCATGTTGGAAGGACCATGGAAGCCAAGCGTGGCGAAGGCATGATCTTCGTTAACTGCATGGAAAAACTGACCATGAACTCGCCCCGCGACACGTTGCAAGTTCGCTTGAATTCGGCATTGGACGCTGGCATTGACGGCATCACACTGAGCGCTGGTCTACATCTGGGGTCATTTGGGCTGATGGCCGATCACCCGCGGTTTCGGGACGCAAAACTGGGAATCATCGTGTCGTCGGTTCGGGCTTTGCAACTCTTTTTGCGCAAGACTGCGCGACTGAACCGTTTGCCAGATTTCGTCATCATTGAAGGCCCGCTGGCCGGGGGGCACTTGGGGTTTGGCATGGACTGGGCACAGTACGATCTGGCAGCCATAGTGGCCGAAATTTCGCTGTTTCTCAAAAACGAACAGCTCGACATTCCCCTCGTGGCGGCTGGCGGAATTTTTACCGGAACCGATGCCACTAACTTTTTGGAAAATGGTGCAGCTGCGGTACAGGTCGCTACGCGATTTACAGTGGCCAACGAGTGCGGCCTGCCTGACAAAGTCAAACAGGAGTACTTCAAAGCCAGCGAAGAGGACATTGTGGTGAACACACTTTCTCCAACAGGATATCCCATGCGCATGCTGCGCAATACGCCGGCTATTGGTGCCGGAATACGACCCAATTGCGAGGCCTATGGTTACCTGCTGGACGGCAATGGAGGCTGCGCGTATATCAATGCCTACAACGCACAAATTGTCATCCACCCTGATGGAAAGAACATTTCGGTTCCGGACAAGACCTGCCTGTGCACCCATATGCGCAACTACAACTGCTGGACCTGCGGCAGCACCACGGACCGCCTCAAAGACACCACCCGCAAGCTTGCCGATGGCACTTACCAGACTCTCAGCGCAGAGCATATTTTTAGAGACTACCAGTTCAGTGTCGACCAACAAGTTTTGCTGCCATGAATTCATTACAACCTGTATCAATTTCTCGAGTAGAAGACATTGTTGATGACATGCGCGCCGGGCGCATGGTTATTCTGGTGGATGAGGAGGACCGGGAGAACGAAGGCGATCTGGTACTGGCCGCTGAGCATGTAACACCCGAGGCGATCAACTTCATGGCACGGTTTGGACGGGGCTTGATCTGTTTGACGCTCACCCGGGAACGTTGCGAACGGCTGCAACTCCCCCCCATGACTGCACGCAATGGCGACAAGAAAGGCACTGCATTTACGGTGTCTATCGAAGCCGCCGAAGGCGTCACCACTGGCATTTCGGCCGCTGATCGTTCGCGCACTGTGCAAGCGGCGGTTGCAAAAGGTGCCGTGCCTGACGATCTTGTGCAGCCGGGTCACATCTTCCCCCTGCAAGCCGTAGACGGCGGCGTGCTCATGCGCGCAGGACATACCGAGGCAGGTTGTGACCTGGCTGCAATGGCGGGCTGCTCACCCGCTTCGGTTATTTGCGAAATCATGAAGGACGACGGCACCATGGCCCGCCTGCCGGACCTGCAGCTTTTCGCCGCCGAACACGGCCTCAAGATTGGCACGATTGCCGACCTCATCGAATACCGCAGCAAGACCGAGTCTCTGATCCAGCAGCTGGGCTCGCGCCCGCTTCAAACAGCTTTTGGCGAGTTCACGGCCCACGCATTTCGCGACACCACGGGCCTTGGTGTGCATCTAGCCCTCGTGAAAGGTAGCTGGGGCGCTACTGAATCTGTAGCAGTTCGGGTGCATGAACCTCTGTCAGTGCTGGACGCGCTGGAAACCGGGCGCGTTATGCACTCCTGGAGCCTAGAGGCCACGTTGCAACACATGCAGCAGGAAGGCTCGGGCGTGGTCGTCCTGCTTAACTGCGGTGAAAGTGGGGAGCAGTTGCTGGCGCAGTTTGATGGCACCGCGCAGTCAGCGCAGGCCCCTGTGCGGGGGCGCATGGATTTGCGCACTTATGGAGTAGGCGCACAAATTCTGCGTCAGTGCGGCGTACAAAAGATGCGGCTTATGGGCAGCCAGCGTCGCATGCCCAGCATGACAGGCTACGGCCTGGAGATCACCGGCTACATAAGCAAGTAAGGAATAGATATGTTTGGTGCAGACAAGGGCAATATTGCCTCTACCGATGCTCGTTTGAACGGTAAAAAACTCAAGATCGGCATTGTGCAGGCTCGCTTCAACACCGGCGTCACTGACGCGCTGGCCCAGGCATGCAAGGACGAACTGATCGTGCTGGGTGTTACTGAAAAAGACATCAACCACTTCACTGTTCCCGGTGCGCTGGAAGTGCCGGTCGCCCTTCAGGCATTGGCCGAGAAAGCCGGCTACGACGCGCTGGTCGCGATTGGGTGCATCATCCGGGGTGAAACCTACCATTTTGAGCTGGTCGCAAACGAATCAGGCGCGGGCGTAACCCGGGTATCGCTGGATTACCAGTTGCCCATTGCCAACGCCATTTTGACTACCGAAGACATGCCCCAGGCCGTTGCCCGCCAAGAAGAAAAAGGACGTGATGCTGCCCGTGTTGCGGTCGAAATGGCCAACCTCCTGGAGTCCCTTTAATGAGTGACATGAATACATCTGCCGCTGCCAAGCGCCCTCCTCGCCAGTCCCGCACGGGCCTGACGAGTACTGGGGCACGCAAGGCCGCCAGTAAGTCGGACCGCAGCCGCTCGCGCGAATTCGCATTGCAAGGGCTATACCAGAGCTTAGTAGGCGGCAATTCGGTAGCTGACATAGACTTGTTCACGCGTGACTTGGCCGGGTTCAGCAAAGCAGACTCTGTGCACTTTGATGCCCTGCTGCAAGGCTGTGTGGCAGAAGCTGCTCAGCTTGACGCATTGATCGTGCCGCTCCTGGATCGCCCACTGGCCGAGATTTCTCCCATCGAGCACGCCATCATGTGGATTGGCGCCTATGAATTCAGCCATTGCCCGGATGTGCCTTGGCGCGTGGTACTCAATGAATGTATTGAGCTAGCAAAGGAATTTGGAGGCACGGATGGCCACAAATATGTCAACGCCGTGCTCAACGGTGTAGCGCCCCTTTTGCGGGCCACGGAAATCGAGGCGGATCGGGGTCAGGGCAAAAGGCCCCGTACCTGAATCGCCGGCCCCCAAAGCCCATGCAGATATCCTCGCGCGCGCAAAAAATAGAACCCTTTTATGTCATGGAGGTCGCCAAGGCAGCCTCCGCGCTGGCTCGCGACGTAGCGAACAGTGATGCGCCCATGATTTTTCTGAACATTGGCGAGCCAGACTTCACTGCGCCGCCGCTGGTGCAGGCCGCAGCAGAAAAATCCATACGCGAGGGCCACACCCAATACACCCAGGCAACCGGGCTGCAAACCTTGCGAGACCGCATCAGCCAATGGTATGCCGATCGCTTCGGTGTAGCAGTTCCTGCCAGCCGGATTGTGGTGACTGCGGGTGCATCGGCAGCCCTGCATTTGGCCTGCCTAGCCCTGATCGAGCCCGGCGATGAAATCCTGATGCCCGACCCTAGTTACCCCTGCAACCAGCATTTTGTTAGCGCTGCCGAAGGCAAGGCTATCCTGGTTCCCACCGCGGCCGAAGACCGCTTCCAACTGAGCGCGGAACAGGTTCAAAACGCTTGGGGGCCGCGCACACGCGGCGTGTTGCTGGCATCACCCTCCAACCCTACTGGCACATCTATTCATCCGGATACCTTGCGAGATATTCACCACGTGGTGCAGGCACATGGTGGCGTCACGCTGGTGGATGAAATCTACCTGGGCCTGAGTTTCGAAGCACAGTACGGACAAACCGCTCTGGCACTGGATGATCACATCATCAGCATCAACAGCTTCAGCAAATACTTCAACATGACCGGGTGGCGCCTGGGCTGGATGGTTGTGCCCGAGCGCCTGGTGAATGTCATTGAGCGTCTGGCTCAAAACCTTTTCATCTGCCCCAGCACCATTGCCCAGCACGCTGCGCTGGCATGCTTTGAGCCGCAGAGCCTGGCGCTGTATGAACAGCGCCGCCAGGAATTCAAAGCGCGACGCGACTACTTTCTGCCGCAACTCAATGCCATGGGGCTGACCGTTCCCGTGATGCCGGATGGTGCTTTCTATGCTTGGGCCGACTGCTCCGCCGTCTGTGCCAAGCTCGGCATCAAGGACAGCTGGGATTTTGCCTTTGAGGTCATGAACAAGGCCCACGTTGCCATCACCCCGGGGCGCGACTTCGGTACGGCACAGACACGGCACTTCGTGCGATTCTCCACAGCCAGTTCCATGGAGCACTTGCAGCAAGCCGTTGCCCGCTTGCGCACGATGGTGTTGTAGCGTTCGCCCCCATATCCGCCATTTAATCCTTTGACATGAACCAAGACTTATCCATTCTCCACCTGGTGCTCAATGCCAGCTTTGTCGTGCAGGGCGTCATGCTTCTGCTCATGGTGGTATCCATCACAAGCTGGGCGGCGATTTTCCGCAAGTTTTTTGCCCTCAAACGCATCAAGGCACTCAATGAGTTGTTCGAGCGCGATTTCTGGTCCGGTTCGAGCCTGAATGACCTGTTTGCGTCGGCCTCCAAGAATGCCAGCAAGGTGGGGCCTATGGAACGCATTTTTGCCAGCGGCATGCGCGAATTCCAGAAGTTGCGTGAGCGCCGCATCGCCGATGTCGGCACCCTTATGGACGGCGCCCGCCGCGCCATGCGCGCCAGCTTCCAGCGCGAGATGGATGAGATTGAAACCAATC
>Ga0247844_1009538_pt1 | contig 10098 bp, 11 predicted proteins | sample LaCtaG_FD_192421 | JGI IMG/M metagenome (GOLD analysis project Ga0247844, IMG submission 192421) | Freshwater microbial communities from meromictic Lake La Cruz, Castile-La Mancha, Spain - LaCruzMarch201714.5m_1 | ecosystem: Environmental > Aquatic > Freshwater > Lake | place: Spain: Castile-La...
TTTTTTCCAGCCTCTGTTGAACATCATGGCATTATCTTCGATGTAAGATTTTGCGTCAGTGATTTCCTTTTCTAATTCCAGATCTTGGGCAATTTTTTCTTTCTGCTTGGTTAAATCTTTTTTTCTAAGTGCCAATTCATCTAATTTTTCTCTGATTAATGTTGATCCTGCAGAATCTGAATTCATGGAGATTTGGATTTTAAATACATTATCGATTTCCAGGGAAAGTTTTTGAACTTGGTCATCAATGGATTTTTTTAAGGCAAGTAAATCTTTTTTCTGAACCTTTAGGGAATTTCTGATGTTTGCTTCAACAAGGTCAAGGTAGCCAGCTTTTAGTAAAACTTTATCCAAGTGATTCACAACCGCTGCCTCAATGTCATCAGCATTGACCCTTTTTCTCGAGCAATTTTGCTCCACTCCAGGAATTCTTTTGTGGGAATAATAACGGTGGATCTGTTTTTTTCCGTGGGCCGATTCACCAATGAGTGCTTTACCACATTCCTTGCAGCGAATAACTCCGGACAATAGGAAAAATCTTTTATCACTATTTTCTGTTCGTGCCATGTCTTTATGATGAGTTTCATCAAGCAATGTTTGCACTTCGTAAAAGGTATCTTCAGAAATAATTCCAGGCCATGATGCGTCCACAATTTGGTAACGGTGCCATGGTTTTAGGGTATCTTGATCTTCGTTTTTATTTTTTTTATTAACTTCAAGTTTGCCAATATAAGCAAGGTGCCTAAGCAAATTTTGTACAAGATTTGCTGACCATTTATGATCTTCTTCACTGCCAGCAAATTTCTTGGAGGCGTCTTTAGGTTTTATATTTTGGGCATTTAATTTTTTTGCAACGGTGTAACTTGATCCTAATTCAAGGTACATTTCAAATATTTTCCTGACCCATGGTGCTTCGTTATCGTTTACAATATATTTACCACAATTTTGAGCATCCTTATCGAAACCTAGGATCGCGGCACTACCATTTAAAAGCCCACGGCAAGCTCTAGAGTGGAAATTCATCGATACTCTTTCAGACGTTTGTTTGCGTTCAAACTGGGCAAGATTGATCATATTGTAGATCATCATTTCACCAGCTGGTGTACTTGTATCGAATTGTTCTTTGACGGATAAAAATTTTGATTTCTGCTTTTCTAATTCTTTTAGAAGGATACAAAAATCTGGAATGCTGCGTGAGAGTCTTGAGATATCAGTCACTAAAATTAAATTAATTTTCCCAGCTTTTAAATCCTTCATCATTTTTTGATAAGCAGGACGCCTGGTATCTTTTGCAGAATAGCCATCATCAATGTAGGAGTCGACCAGTTTACCCCAGTTTTTTTCCTGCAAAGTTTTTAAATCAATGAACGATTTCAAACGGTGCTGTTGGTTATCAATTGAACCATCAATGACTTGGGCCTGCTCTTCTGTGGATACACGAACGTAAATTCCAATCTTATGAGACATACTCATTCTCCAATTCTTTTTTAAAAGGCCGTCCTCTTTTCTTGCCCGTTAGGATAATTTGGGCAACAAGGCGGTGGATCTCCTTGATCTCTTGCATGGCCGTCATGCTGGTATCAGTAACCGGAAAAAACTCAACATTTAGTTCAACAAGTTTAGATCGAATGGATGGTGAATTTTTATTTTCATCCATTCTTAAACTCCTTGGTTGATAATTTTTTTACTCTTTAAATTCCTTTATTTCTTGAATCAATGCCAATGCCTTTTTTTTAGGAAGGGAATCTAAATATCGCAAAATTTTCAACGTAAACTTACTTGGATTACGGAAACCAGTTTCAATATTGGTTAAAGCGCCGTAGTTTGCAAGCCCCATGAATTCAGCAAAATCAATCCGGTTTATTTCAAGTTTTTCCCTAATAGCTTTTATTTCATCACCTTTCATATTCCATTATATCATCATTGATGATTGCTTAAGTCAAGGCCACTTTTCTTCTTTTTTGTGACATTTCCCTCTATGTTTAGCTGCTTTTGCAAGATTGCCTTCCATTCATCAGGTACTTTGCCTTCGGCCTTGGCCCTTTTAAGGACATATTCCAGCATACTGAGTTCATCAAAATGCTCGGACCTCATTTGCTTAATTTCACTTTCACTGGCTCCTTCCACGAACTTTGATACGATCCAACTAAGTCCAGAACTCTTATTAATTTTGCCACTCACATTACCGTTATTTACCTTATCCAAAAACTCATTCATCAATTTAAAACTCAATTTACTCATTAACACCCGCACCAAATCATCATCCTTATTCTCCCTCTCTTCCTTCTTCTCTTCTCTCTTATTTATTACTTCATTCATACTACCTCCTGTCCTTCCTCCCGCCGCCTCCCTTGTCCATCCCAGCAGTAGACCCCTTCCTCGAAACATCGTTGAGGGGGAGGGGTCTACTGCGATCAGGGATGGATCAAGGGACGGCGGCGGCAGTTAAAAAGTTAATATTGTTCACAAAAATTTCAATTCATAGATTTTTATCAAACCTCCGCCCTGTCACTTTAGGTGACATGGCCGTGACACCACTATGGTCATGCAATCTTTCGCAAGTTTAAAATATTTTCAAAAGTATCAGCAAAATTTGCGTATCCACTAGGACGATTGATGCCCTGATTTAGGCTATTATCCATGATTTCTTCAAATAAAATAAATCCAATTTTTTTTTCAATAAGTGGAAATGATTTCCTGCGTAGCAGTTCCATAAATCTCTCTCTAATCATTTTGTTTTCCACAATAAAAAGCACAAAATCAATTTTCTCTAGGCAAGAATAACTTTTTAAAATGGATTCACAGCGCTCAATAGATTTGCCAGTTCTCTCGTACTCAACTGCCAATTTTAAATTTTTTCCTCGTAAATTTATATCAAGTAAAGCATCTGAAAACTTTTGATCATCAGACTTTGAATAGAAAAAATAATAGTCACGTCCCAGAGATTTAATTTCCTTTTCCACCCAAAAATCATGCACCTTAAATTTTTGATTTAGGATTAGTAATATTTTTGCCAAACTAGAATCATGATCAACTTGTCCAGCATAAGGAGGAGACACATAAGAGGAATTAATATTTTTAAGAATATCAATTCCCCTTTTGCCCAAGATCAATCTATTTTGAATCGAAGGTGAAGGATAAGTTTTAAGAATATTTGCATCAATTAATTTTTTTAGCTGCTTAAATTTCCAGTTAAGCGTCCCGTAAGAAAAATTCTCAATCCAAGTTTCCCTCTCCATGACACCAAGCTTTCCAAGTAGCTTTAGGCCATCAAGAACCAAGGGCGGAATTAAGTTTTTGCTATAGAGAGTTTTCATTCTTCTACCTCCCACCTAGCTTGCTCAGTTATAATGTGTTCATAGTGTGGCTCCACATAACGATTCCCCATAACTTTTCCCTCGACCCAAATAGTTTCCACTCTTGGGCCACTAAGTCCTGGAGCACTACTTTGTGAATTACGAGGTGATCCTGATTTTTTTCCTAAAGCAAACGCAGTTTGTTTTTCATCATCAATTTTGCTGTGCACAGCATTTCCTGCAAGCATTCCGGCCATACCGCCAATGACTGATCCCAAAATCACGTGCCTGGTTCTCGTTTTCCCATTAGCATTAGGATCAATCACCGAGCCAAGAATGGCACCAGATCCAGCACCGATTACACCGCCAAGTCCCATAGACTTCTGGGAAGTTGCGCAGCCGTTTATCAATGAAATGAAAAAGAGAGACAAAATAACAAGAACGATTTTAGAAAAGTTCTCCTCTAGCTTTTTAATAGAAACTCCTTTTTAAAAGTTAATGTTGTCGTCAACGTGTTTGGGTAAATCTTTAAGCATGTGAAATTTTACCTTCATGCAACTTGATCCCTTATCATGGGGGATCACCATCATGCCTTCCCCAACTCCTAGTTCTTTTTTAAATACATTGGGGTGAACGGAAAATTCTTCAACGTCTCTGCTTGAAATATCACCCGTTTTCTCACGTCCAAGAATTCCAATTTTTTCCCTGTGAGTTTGTTTATTTGATCCAACAGTTCCAATAACTTTTGAAAAATATTCTGCTGAATCAGGATCATTTCCTCTCATGAAAATTTTCAAGTTAGAATTTGTTAATATGGAATTTGCAATGGGATCACCGAGAACTTTTAAATCTCCAAGGGATTGATGCGCAAAAACAATTCCGACATTTGCACTTCTCGATTTATTTAAAATGGATACAAACCCTGGATAAAGGTACTCAGTGAAATCGTCTAACATGACTGAGAAAAATTTATGATCAAGACGTTTATTCAAATGCCTTTTACTAATCGCTGATTGCAAGCACTGAAGCACAAGCCTTCCGGTCATTTTACCTAAAAAAGGAGAGAGCATAACGGGGAGCTGAAAATAGATGATCAAATTTTTTGATAGAGCATCGTCCAGAGTAAAAGTATTATCACTATTAAAAATGCGCGAAGTCATTCCGTAGCAAAAATGTGAAATCATGGATTTTAGGCCACTGGTTCTCATCTCCCTTTCTTGATCTTTAAGTGATAAAAATTTCTTGGCCCAATCAAGCAAGCTTTGATCCTTGCACTTCATAGCAAGTACTAAAAGTTTTTCATCATAGGTGAGGACATCAATGATTTCAGTAAACGTTGCCACCTTTTCTTGATCAGCAAATATTCTCATTACTTGTCCAAAGACTTCATACTGAAGCGACCTGTAGTACGGATTTTCAATTTCAAAAGAATTAAATACCCGCTCCGTAATTTCTTCGGGTGATCCACCGAGCAGTGGATTAAAAGAATCTGAATTTTCAGGGGAAGCAAGACTCACTAACCTGAAATCATCCATCCTTCCCACTTTCTCAATATATCCAGTCAATTTTTTAAGAAGTGATTCATCAGATTTTCCATCAATTAAAATGAGTCCACGTCCTTGTTCAATATCTTGAATCGCCCAAGGGAGAATAACCGATTCAGTTTTACCAGCATTGGTGGTACCAATAACCTGGGTGTGCATGGATCGTTGCTTTGGTGAAACATAGACGCGATCACCTTTTTCATTAATCCCGCAGTACACAGAATCTTTACTCCATTTTGAAATTGGCTTATTTATTTTTCGCTGCTTAAAAAATCGGTAAATGATAGTTCCAACAATTGGCACAGCAAGTATAAGTGCCAAGTAAATTAATTTTCCTTTTAGTAAAAAAATGTTCATCATTGTTGCCCTCCTTCAAGGTGCCCTGGATCTCTAAATGAAAAACTTTGTGTCAGTACGGCAAAAAATTTTGTGCCACTTTTTAATTCAATCCATTTGCGCTCTTTAGATAAATCTTGCGCCCATTCATCGGCCCTATCTTTTGAAGTTTCAGCAATGGCATTTTTTATTCCGTTATTATTTCCTCCACTACTTGCTCCAAAAGCTCCACGGCTTATTGATCCTTCCGCATAGGCCCCAATGAATCTGGTCATTGTTTGCCCGAGCGAATTTTTAAGAGCGTCAGATTTTATATTCCCAGAAATTCCCACATGCCCATCACTATCCATAGAAGTAGCACTGATTTCCCTCTCTCTTCCTGAAGGGTAGATGAGCGATTTCCAAATAATATTTGCTCTATCATCACCATTAAAACTTGCATCCCCAATAATTTGTGATCCATTAGGAATGGCCACCGATTGATCTTTGAGCACATCTTCAAGAACTATAGCAATGACTGCAATACCGTCACTTCTAAGTGTGATTCCTTCTTTAAGGACTACATTAATTTTACTTCCCGCAGGTAATTGGTTCGTGTTTGATCCACCACTTCTTGGAATAATCATCGCGGCATTTTGCTTTTGAGGTTCTTCACTGGATTGACCACCACCCGCACCTCCATCAATTGATAAATAATCAAGTGACGAATGAACACTCGCAGGAACAACACTTTCTTGATAATTTCCACTTTGAACGGAATCAAGTGGATTACTTTCCTCACTTAACGATTCACCAGAACCATTTTCAATAATTTTTTCATGGAACGCGCTGGTATTAATTTCATCAGATTTGCCAAAAAAGAGTAAAAATAAAATCAAGCAAGTTAATGCAATTCCCCCAGAGCATAGTATTCGAAACCAATTGAGGTCGCGCTTTTTAGTAAAAGGAATGGGACTAAGTAGGAAAAATTCCTTTAGAGATATTTCCATTTTGAAATCCTCCTTACAGTGATTTTTGAAACTTTTTTGTCTCTAATTTCTAAATCAAATGGTAGGTTTTGGTTCAAGTCTTTTGTCTTAATTTCAATTAATCCTTGGGCCACTTCCTTTGGTTTATAATCAAGTTTAGAGAGCATGAGTGCCTGCACAGTAATAGATTTACCCAATTGCTTGATCCAAAATATTTTAGGATCAATTTTTCCACGACTTGGCCCTTGTGATTTAATTTCAAAATCAATAAGAATACTTTCACCACCAACGCCTAATCTTTTAATCGATAAAATAAATTTTCCATGATCAATCTTTTTCAAATATTTTTTCCATTTAATTTCAAAAGACCTAGTTTTTTCTTTGGCCGCTATTGCCTCTAGAATTTTTCTCTTAGGATTTTTTAGATAAACCACATAGTCGGCCTTCGGCTGATCAACAGAAACTAATTCCACGTTGTAGCGACGATAGTCGGTGTAAATATACAAATTGCTTTTGGCCCTTGAACTTAAAGGCTTAAGGGTTATGGCGCGATCAAGATATTCCACCTTAAATACTTCTGGATTTCCAACAACAACGCTATTGGGTGCATCAGGTACTTCTAGAATAGTGGCCACTCCCATAGAAGTGCGAATGAGTGCAACTTGATCACGTTGCATTTCAATAGTGCGAACTTTTGAATTTCCTAAAGCATTATCAATTGTGAGGTAAAAAAATAAAATCTTAACAAATATTTTTTTCATTGCTCTTTTTCCTTGGAAATATAAATTCCCCAAGGATTAAGTATCGTTCGTCTTCCTTCTTCAAATTCTAAAGTTAGTCGCAGATTTCCAGCGGCCTTGAGTCCTTGAATAGAAGTCACTCTATCGCCAACAAGTAAGGCAACATGTGATTTTAAATCAAGGTGAACGGATTCTAGGTAAATTTTTTGAGACACTGATTTTTCTTTGGCAAATTTCTGAAGATCATTCATGGACTTATCAAAAACTTTTTCATTTTTTGTCTGAATAAAATTTTTGGCATCCCTGATTTTTACATCAATAGACTGCGAGTCCCAGTTGTAGCGACTATCCACATAAGTTTTTAGTGCCATCTTGATTTGATTTTCAACTTGCATGTTTTTCATGGGATCAATGGCCCTTCCTGATTCATCAAAACTAAAGACAAGAGGCCCTTTAACTCCCATCCAAATGAGTCCTACTAAACTTAAAAAAAGCATGCTTGCTAAAAATATGACAAAACCAGATAGTAATTTTTGCTTTGTAAAAACTTGATCAAGGGTCTTTGGAAAATTTATTTCTGTAAGCTGACTTAGTTCGTTCATAGATCTCCTTTGTAGTTTTTGGAATTTGATTTTGAAGTAGGCGCTGGTACGTGGGGCGCTATACTCCTTGTTGCTTGACCACTCAAAAATTCCTTGGCCCTCATCGGAGCTGAGGCCATAGCCATAACACCAGCTGCACTAAAATTTTGTGATAGCGTGTGAACGCCACTTCCCACAAGAGATCTAACAATTAATGGCGTCATGAGCATCGCAATGGAAATAACAAAATTCATGACTATTAAAGTGAGATAATTTCCTTCGGCCTTATAGGCATCACCAAATGAAAGGGACGTAAGCATGGCACCTAAAATGGCCCAACAAATTTTCCAACTAGCAACTTCCATCATTCCTTTAAATAAATTTTTGGTAATGACTGAAGTTTCTTCAAAGAGGTGAAACAAAATAAGTAATGGTGCTGTGGCGACAAAAAAAGTCCAAAAAAAATAATAAAGAGCGATCGTCAAATATCTGGCCACATATAAAACCAGGTAACTTAAAAATGATAGAGTCGCTATGAGTAGATCATTAAATTGAAGCAGAATACTTTTTGGCGTAAAAGAATAATCTTTTGCTTTTTCTTGGGCCATGCGAATAATGGCATCAAGTCCACTTAAGTGATCAATTTTTTCACAAACCCCATCAGCAATGCTTGTAATCGCGTGACTAATATCAGGAAAAGCAATGAGTAAAATCATAGAAACAAGGGCACGCTTAATTGTATCTAGAAAATCAAATCCACCCCGAGGACTTTTAAACCAGGAGTACATCACACTTAATGAGAAAAAAATCGGAAGTAGCAAATAGTACATCCTCACAAACTCACTATGGAGATCTCGCATGAGACTTCCAAGTAATGTAAAATCTGGCATTGGGCCCTACCTTGTTAACGGTGTAAGTTTAGGATCTTTTGGCATTTCACCCAGAGCCTGCGAGAGGCCGTCGTACTGCATCTTAAATTGCTGTGATCCCAATTTTTCTTTGCGGTTTGTAATGGCCAAATTTTCTCCCATGATTTTTAACATCATCGAATTTGATCTCAAGACTTGACTCGTTACCCCAATTAAGATGGCAATAGACTGCGCTGTGAGTTTTGCCGCACCTTGAGGATTAACCAAGCGAGAATGAGCAATAATTCTGGCCGACTCAGCGTCCACGTCATTAGCAAACTTAAAAAGGGTTCCGTTCATGGCAATACTTTCGGCGGCCGAGCGGTCATGAATTTCTTGCAGCTTGTACTCAGCTGTTTGTGGAATAATTCCATAGAGTGTTGTGATAATCCCAAGAACCCTTTCCGCAGTTTCTAAATTTCCATAGAGACCAGGATTAAATTTAGGGTTAATAATTTTTATGATATCTAGTCCTTGCCTGATGCCTCTGTTGATATCCCTCATCAGTCCCAATGTGTCTGATCCAGTCGATAGAATTTGCTTTAATTGGTAGAGCTGCTGAATTGCATTGGCCAGAAGCTGGGTTAAAACAACGACATCCCCTCCAAAAATATCTGCTTTGACTGGCCTTGCAAAAAATAACATTCCCAAAATTAGTAATGTTGCTGGTATTTGTTTTATAAATTTCAACTTAAACCTCCAGCTCCATTTGGAAATTTTGCAGCGGCCATATGCACAGACTCAGTAAGTGAGTGGCCGTTACTTTGTAAGTTCTCAATAAAGGCATTGTCTTTGGCATCACTAGTTGCGGCCCAGTATTCAAGGGGAGTGGGAATTAATTGCAAAATTGATTTCCACTCACTACTAATGAAATAGGCTTCGGAAAATTTTCCTTTTTCCTGTTTTAAGGAGCTGATGATTTCAATTTCTCTGGGATTAAGTTTCAAAACATTTTTTAAAAGCTGACTGTCGCCGTTTTGTTTCAAGATAATTTTAGTAGCAGTATTATTAATGATCGCAGCACCAATGGGAGAATCCATAATTTCATCAAGTCCTTGCGTGATGAAGGTAATTCCTGATCCAGTTTTTCTTAAAGTCCTGGCGCAATATTCCATAAAGCTTGATGCTGCTGGTGATTTTAAAAGTTCCCACGCTTCATCAAGAATAATGCGCTTATGAAATGATTTATTTTGTTCAACCTGCATTAAAATGAAGTCAGTTAAAATTAAAATCATCGCACTTTGAAGATCTGCGTATTGGGAAAGTCCCTTCAAATCAAAGGTACAAATTCTTCCACTTGCTCCAAGATGGTTTCTTCCATCAAGTAATTTCCCAAATGGACGATTACCAGTCCACGGGTAAAGCAATTTTGCAATTTTCCCAAGATTATCATCGCCTGATTTTTCAAGCTGTAGTTTCAAATCACCCAAAATGGGATGATGATCCCGATTGGAGAATCGCTCATAGAGTTCAATAATTTCTTTTTCGAGTAATACTTTATCAAGTTTTAACAAAGTTGGTTTGTCACTTTCTGAAACCATGATTTCAAGAAGGCTTAATAAAAACTTAATTTTTTGCTCGCTAGGCACCTTGGTGCCTACAGGCAAGTGAAAGGGATTGATTTGACAGCTCCCATCGAGATGGACTTCCACATATTGTCCACCAAGCAAGTGGGTGAGTTTTTTATACGAGCCACCAACATCTAAAATATAAGTCAATTGATTG
>Ga0247844_1009543_pt1 | contig 10094 bp, 12 predicted proteins | sample LaCtaG_FD_192421 | JGI IMG/M metagenome (GOLD analysis project Ga0247844, IMG submission 192421) | Freshwater microbial communities from meromictic Lake La Cruz, Castile-La Mancha, Spain - LaCruzMarch201714.5m_1 | ecosystem: Environmental > Aquatic > Freshwater > Lake | place: Spain: Castile-La...
TTATTATTTCCTGTTTTGTGTACATATTTATCATGTCTATATAACGTAATTTGTATCACGTTATCATAATTATACTGGTACACTTTTCAGTTAATAGGTGGTATACTTTTCAATTAATATAAACAGAATGTACACTTCAATGTAAGGTTGCTTAACACCCCATTACAAATACTGGACAAATATAAGGGGAGTCAAAAAGATGGCAAAATACTGCCAATTATCTCAAACCAAAAATTAAATGAGTACCTAAAAGAAATAGCCAATTTATGCAGCATTACTAAAAACCTGACTTTTCACATGGCCAGGCATTCATTTGCCACCACGATTGCTTTATCAAATGGAGTACCCATTGAAACAGTATCCAAAATGCTCGGGCATAAAAGTATCAAGACTACTCAGATTTACGCAAAAATAACTGACCTGAAATTGAGTAATGATATGCAAAAACTGTCAGAGATAATTGACAAAGAGATAGCATGTTAGACAAATTAAAGCAATTCAGTTTCCTGAAAGCCAAAAAAAATGAGGTCACAATCTGTGACCTCAAGTATCCGAGAAATTTGAACATTGACGTAAATAGTTAGAATGTAAGTTTTATCCCAAATTTAATTAAAGCTGTATTGTTGCAACCAATACGGCTTTTTTCATACATTATGTAGGGTGTTGGTATGCTTTATCCATACTTTATCCATACACTAGGAACTAACCCGCAATAAACGGGGCAACCTGATCATTTTTTAATCCGGTGTACCGGCAGAATTCGTCAACAGTTACGAACTGGTGTTCTTTTTTTTGATTGCTATCTTTTATCTTAGCAAGCAACAACCTTCCGTAACGTTCACTCTTTCCGGTGATACGTTGGATATCTTTCGGATAGATACAAATACGTTTTACTTCCATTCTCTTACTATTTTATGCAAAAATACAAATTTTATGTATACACAACTATGCCTTTTTAGGAAAAAACGGAAAGGATAGTCAAATGCGGAAGAGCCTTTGGTAGAAAATGGTATTTGTAACTATACTTTTGTCCGTATAATTTTAAAAACATAGTATTATGGCACGACAAAAAAGTATTCTAAAATTACAGGGAACCATTGGTGGGATTTCTTTCTACAAGTCAAAAGATGGTTATCTTGCCCGCGAAAAAGGTGGTGTGGACGCTTCCCGAATCGCAAATGATCCGGGATTTGCACGAACCCGTGAAAACGGAGCTGAGTTTGGTAATGCAGCTTCTGCTGGTAAATTATTACGCGACACATTACGAACTCTTGCAAAAGATGCATCGGACGGACGTGTAACCGCAAGGCTTACTCAAATTATGGCTCAAATCAAAAACATGGACGAAGCCAACGCCCGTGGCGAACGTAGTGCTGCAGAAGGTCTGGCGAAAGATGAGGCCAAGCAATTGCTGATTGGTTTCAACTTCAATGTAAATGCCTCTCTTGGTACCGTTTTTTACAAAGCGTTTGAGTTAGACACGGAAACTGGTGAAATCAGTATTGTTGGATTGAACCCACAAAAAGATATTAGTTTGCCCAGCGGAGCTACTCATCTCATTTTGAAAAGTGGTTTTGCCAGCATCAACTTTTTGACAGGTGAATCAGAAATGATTGTTTCGGCACCGGTGCGCCTTGCGGTCAATGCTGAAGACCAGGCTGTCTCTTTGAAACCTGCTAGAGTACCAGCAATTGAAGGGACTCATTTTATCCTCTTGTCGATTGACTTTGTACAATCTGTAAACAATGTTGACTATTCTCTAAATAACAACTCGTATAACGTGTTGGCTATTGTAAGTGTGGAATAGACCTCACCCCTAACCCCTCTAGACTTCATCCGCCATGCGAACACGTTGTCCAATTGGAAAAGGAAAAAGGAAACTTGAGTTTGAGAGGGGCTTTAATTCTAATGAGAAGCAGCATCTAAGGTCACAATTTAATTCAAGATTTATGTCAACACAGAGTAATCAAACAAAGATTAACCCCAACAACATGAGTGTTGTTCAGCGGATAAAAGCTCCAACTCCAAAGTTTTTCAGAACTTTGCGTACAATAGGTTTGACTTTGGCAGCAATTGGAGGAGCAATTTTAACTTCACCGATATTACTACCTGCAAGTTTAATAACCGCGGCCGGATATGTAGCAATAGCTGGTGGGATAGTTTCAGCAATTAGTCAAACTGCAGTTGATAACAATTCAGCATCAAGCAACAATGAAACTCTTTGAAACAAACAGCGATGGCCAAGTGTATGCCGGTACTTTCGGCGGTATGTTGCTATCAGTGTTTAGCAACGTGTTTGTTGCAGATTTAGTCAAAACTTTTATACTCGCCGTCCTAAGCGCTGTTGTAAGTTTAGTTGTTTCGTTGATTTTAAAGAATTTAATCAGGCGTAAGAATCGCTAAAAACTACTACTTTCAGGTTTGTAAACTTTTGTAATAGTAAAGCCTCCCAATCTGGGAGGCTTTTTTTATGCATGATGCCATTATAAATACCTGTAAAACAGTATCCGCTTTGCCTGTGAGATTAAAAGCAGGTTTTGTTTATTTTGCTTTTCCATGGATTCCAGACTTTGTAGAGCCGCCACAGCTTTTTCAAACTGAGCCGGATTTTCATCCACTTTTTTCAAGCTATCCCGAAGGCAGGACTTTAAATCATTGAGAACTACAAAGGGAATAACCGAACCACGCAAAAAAGGATAAAAAGCTTTTAGCTGCCACAAGCTATACGATAGCCAGTAGATTTTTTCTTTTTCATCTTCGCATTGAAATTGGACTACGAAGCAATTTGGACAGGAAACGACCAAAGGCTTTCCGCTGTTATTTCCTTTGTTTAAAATGAAGAAATGGGGCATGGAATAAACAACGCCCGGACGATGTGTTTTGATACTGAAACTACTCATAAAAATGGGGATTAAATGATTAAAAAAGACTTAGAGCTGCTGCGCCCATAAATAATTTTTACCCCCAGAAAAGAGAAAGAAAAAAGAAGAAGAAAAAAAAGAAAAATATAGCTGTCTTATTAGGCGGACGGATTGGGATGTCAAGGTTTTTGAGAAAAATACTACCTGGAGCTTGCGGAAGTGTGGAGATTTTTTCTCAAAACCCGTAGGGCTTGACCTTTACTTACCAAAGCGTGGATTTGTGCTGGCCGACTTACCTTTGCTAGATTTTTTATTTTTTTTGTCGGTAAATATTATACTCAAAAAGTCCTTATTGATTTTGTTATTTGTTCCTTTAATCTTTTTGAAAGACTTATCGAATAATCAAATGGAAATATTTCAAATGGGGCAAACTCGTCGCAGAAAAAAGACATACCATTGGTTTAGCGTTGGAAAAGGGCTTGGGTAGTGAACGAATAAACGGAACTTGTGGAGTGGAAATGAGTGAGCTATCTAAGCCGTGCGGTGCTGAGGAGTATGCAATAAATGAAAGTGGAATGTAGTGCAGGGGGTGTAAGTGAATGAGTGTTGCGAAATGAACGAAACTGCCGGAACGAAATGGAGATGGAATGTTTGTATATTCCGCAGGCACTAGTAAAATCAAACTCGTCATGTATTTTTTTTCTGCACAACTAATGGGTGGTGGGGTCTTTGTGGTTTCTTGGGTTGGCGGTACGCCTGGACTTGCCACATTTCTTGATTGGTTTGAATAAAACCAATCAAGAAATGTGTTCCGCTCTGCCTATTTGGTAAATGTTTTTGATAAGCTATTCGGTTATCAATATCATTTACCGGCGACATTGGCGAAACGCCTTTCAGCTCAAGCTTTGCTTGTATTGTTCTTGCCTTACTGCCTATTGTTTGGCGTAATAAAACTCTTACCGCTCTCCCGAAGGGGTTTCAATGGGGTAAACTCGTCGCAGAAAAAAGACATACCATTGGTTTAGCGTTGGAAAAGGGCTTGGGTAGTGAACGAATAAACGGAACTTGTGGAGTGGAAATGAGTGAGCTACTAAAGCCGTGCGGTGCTGAGGAGTATGCAATAAATGAAAGTGGAATGAAGTGAAGGGGTTGAAGTGAATGAGTGTTGCGAAATGAACGAAACTGCCGGAACGAAATGGAAATTGAATGTTTGCATATTCCGCAAGTACTGGATAAATCAAACTCGTCATGTATTTTTTTCTGCACAACTAATGGGTGGTGGGGTCTTCGTGGTTTTTCTCTGGTTGGCGGTACGCCCAGATTTGTCACATTTCTTGATTGGTTTTATTCAAACCAGACAAGATATGTGTTCCGCTCTGCCTATTTAGTAAATGTTTTTGATAAGCTATTCGGTTATCAATATCATTTATCGGCGACATTGGCGAAACGCCTTTTAGCTCAAACTTTGCTTGTATTATTCTTGCCTTACTGCCTATTGTTTGGCGTAATAAAACTCATACCACTCTCCCGTAGGGTTTTAAATGGGGCAAACTCGTCGCAGAAAAAAAAAGACATACCATTGGGGTAGTGTTGGAAAAGGGCTTGGGTAGTGACCGAATGAACGGAACTTGTGGAGTGGAAATGAGTGAGCTACCTATGCCGTGCGGTGCTGAGGTGGGTGAAATGAACTGAACGAATGGAGTGTAGGGTGGACGGCTGTGAGGTACGAACGCTGTCCACCGAAACGCAATGTGAGAAGTGAATAAACCTACCGCAAGCACATGATAATTAAACTCGCAATGTGTTTTTCTTCTGCACAACTAATGGGTGGTGGGGTCTTCGTGGTTTTCTCTTGGCGGTACGCCTTGAGTTGCCACATTTCTTGTTTGGTTTTATTCAAACCAGACAAGATATGTGCACCGCTCTGCCTATTTAGTAAATGTTTTTGATAAGCTATTCGATTATCAATATCATTTATCGGCGACATTAGCGAAACGCCTTTCAACTCAAGCTTTGCTTGTATTATTCTTGCCTTTCTGCCAATTGTTTGGCGTAATAATACTCATACCGCTCTCCCGAAGGGGTTTCAATGGGGTAAACACTTCGCAGTAAAAAAAATAGACCATTGGGTAAGCGTTGGAAAAGGGCTTGGGTAGTGACCGAATGAACGGAACATGTGGAGTGGAAATGAGTGAGCTACCTAAGCCGTGCGGTGCTGAGGAGTATGCAATAAATGAAAGTAGAATGTAGTGCAGGTGTTGAAGTGAATGAGTATTGCGAAATGAACGAAACTGCCGGAACGAAATGGAGCTGGAATGTTTGCATATTCCGCAGGCACAAGTAAATAAAACTCGTCCTATTTTTTTACTGTAACCTTTGAAAGGGAGGAGGGGAAATCTGTGGTCTTCGGGCAGCGGAGCAGGGCAAAAGGCGTTGATTTTGTGCGGCTATTATACATAATTAGGTTATATTTAGCCCTATTGATTTGCCGTCAGGCAAGGGGTCGTATATAACTTCATGTTATGTATAATAGCTTAGGGTTGTTTTTTTCTGGCGCAAATCAGGTACGGTGGTGGCGGTTGGAGTACCTGATGTCTTTTTTGCCTTGTGGTTGGATTGGCTTATTGTTTTTTTTGAGGAACGAGAAAAAGCAATGTGCCAAACGTGCGTGGATTGCAAAAAGTGTGACAGAAAAAAACAACATTAGGGTGGATTGTGCGGAAGCCGACAAAAAGACCGTGCAAGCCCAGAGGTACGAGGGGCGGGGATTTTTGGCGGCTGGGGATTTGACCTGCGGAGCAGCCCGTAATGAAATTCCAGGCGAAGCCTGACCGCTTCAAAGCCGTCCGACAGTTTCGGACGATTTGCTGTTGAAATTTCTCCAGTCAGCGACTGACGATTTAGGCGGTTGGTATTTTATGTTCAGCTTAAAAAATATCCCAGTTCCAAAGACAGTAACAATTATTTTAGATTTTCTCGATTAATTCTGCTCTTACTATTTCCCAAGCCTTCAAATTGTCATATACAACTTCCGGTCTTAGAATACTGTGAATATCCTGAAGGAATTCTTTATCGGTCATTTTTTCCTCCATGTTGGCCAAAAACTGTTTTTTCGTTGGAGGACTGTCAACTGAAAAATCCATATAGGCTTTGTAGCATTGAATTACTTTTTGTGTATCAACTTCATGATTAGTAAGAGCCCAATATAAGTCGAAGAGGTCACGGCCTTTGCGGCGCTGATATAATGCTCTGAGTTTAGTGCCTAACAATTCTTCTAATTCATACCCGGTTAGATTACATTCACCGTTGAACCATGAATTTTCTACTTTGTATGGAATTTCTTTCAGACCCAGTACATTAAAATGTTCGCGGGTATTTATTTCTACCTTTAATCGCATACTAATTACTGATGTATCTTCCGGTTCAAAACGGTAAATTATAGTGTTATTGTGAATGTGTTGTTTTACTGTACGCTTTGTACCCAAAAACGAAAGTCTTTCACGTATTTGTTTAAGTATTGGATTTATCGGTTCTGAATTAACCTGCACTAAATCAATGTCTTCTGAAAATTTATCACAAGTTGTGATAACTATTCGGTATATATCGCAATGAATTACCAAACAAATTTATATAAGTTCAACCCCGTCCGGGGTTGGTGTGAGAGTGTGCGTTTCATCCCCCAGTTGCGCTTCACTTACTGGGGGTTACTCACATTAAACCCCTTCGGGGTAAAAGAGATTGCAAAGGAGAATGGTTACGCCGCACTATGTAGGATGTTATGCACATCTAGCCACTCAGTGGTAATGAAATGTGTTACCCGTGCCCAATTATAAAATAATTTGTCTTTGAAGGGTCTTTGAGGATAATGTCTTTTTCTCGCATGAATTTGATATAGCCTTTGGCGGTTCGCTCTTTTACGTCTAGGTATTCTTGCAGTTTATCGGTTAGTTCCTGATAAGTGAAGTAGCGTTTTTGTGCGAATAATGTTTTGGCTGTGGCTGTCAGTTCGTTTTCTTTGCGTTTTTCCTTTTCTTCCTTGGTTTTTTCGCCCAAATAGACGTGCATTTCTTCTTTCTTGTCCCATGCAAATTGTATAAGTGGTACATCCAGCGGACTGCCATCACGTACTTTCAGCACTTTTACAACTGATATTCCGGGTTGGTCGTCTTTTTCAATGGATAGAATACCAGCGGATTTTCGCTGGAGCTCCGAACCTAAATGGCCACGAAGCTTTAACCCGTTAGGGACAAAGTGAAGTACACAGACAATGCAGGTTTGGTATATTCCGGCCAGTCGGTAGAGTTCGTCAACTATTCGGATACTTTCGGCTTCATCGTTGGCAGAATGAATTAAATCGGCAATGCCGTCAATAATTACCAAATGGATTCCGCCAAATTCGTAAAAGAATTTATCGATACTTTGTATGATTGCTTGAAGTCTTTCTTTTCGGGACATGCCTGTCAGGCAATATGCCCTGAAGCTTTCAGGAAAATGTTTCTGCTTTGCCCGTTTGAGGCTGTTCATGGTATTTTTATACAGCTGTAGTTCTGACTGTTCGGTATCGTAAAGCAGAACGGCTTTTTTCTGCCGGTTGGGTTTGATACGGGTTCCCAAGGTATCGATGTCATCGTCTTCGGTATTCAACGTTCCTGCCACCAAGGCACAGATATAGTTACTTTTACCGGTCCCCTCTCCTCCGGTTATACAACATAAATTGCCTTGAGTTCCAAGTGGGACGTTATTGATTGAAATTGTCATTTCGGCTGATATGGGTGGTTTGGTGAAATCAATCTCGCATGATTTTAAAACAGCCATGGTTTCGGCATAAATAATGTCTAAAAATTGCATGAATAATTTTTGAAAATCTTCCTTTGTATTTCCGAGTTTGAAATAGTCGGAAATATCTTTTTCATCTTTGCTTCCTTTTAAAGGAAGTACCATTCTTTTTACTTCCAGCGAAGCTAATTGTTGTACGTGTTTTTCCGAAGCCTCCAACCCTGTTTTGTCGCAGTCGTATAAAATAACAACGTGCTTAAAACGGTAAGACAATTTCCGAATGGTGCTTTGGGGTATATTGGATGTTTCGCTGTTGAAGCATATTGCAGAAAAACATTTACCTACTAAACTTAACACATCCTTTTCACCACCAGTGATAAAGAGTATATTTCCTTTGGGTGGCAGCTGCTCCAGTCCAAAACAATACTTGTCGCCCAAATCACCCGCATACTGAAAACGAACAGCCGAAAAAGGTTTGTAAAGTTTCAAGTATCTCTTCCCCTGATATGCAAAGATTGGCTCTTTTTCTGTTGACGTAAGCTTGTAAGGTTTGCCTTCGTTATTTTCGGAAGCGAATTCTTTTAGCGAAACAACCTGGTATCTTCTCAAGATTTCGAGTGATATTCCGTAATGCTGCCAATACGTCAATTCGATTTCAGAAAACGGTTTGACTTTAATGGAAAAGGGTTTGATTGGTTTGGGTTGTTCTTCTTTTGATTCCATGATTGTGGACTTTGGGGACAATGTTGACGTTGACCTCTCCCGGCCTTCGGCCACCCTCTCCCAAGGAGATGGAAAAGAATTGTAGGAAGGGTTTTCCAAACCGAGGCTTAAATCCTGATTGATTTTTTGGAGGATTACCATAAAGCTGTCTGCGTTACTGCAATCAGTCCCCAGTATTTTTCCAACAAAGTTGAAACAATCTCCACTGTAATTGTCGTTACCATAGTCTTTCAGTTTGTACTGATTGTTTGTTCGGTCGAAATAGACATTGCACGAAGCTTTTTTGTCTTCGTACAATGGATTGAGGAAATTGCGCCCGACCCGAAACGGAAACGGTAGATAATGCTTGAATACATTCAAGCCTTTATCGCTCCGTACGAGTATTTCTTCTTTGCTCAACATAGGTTTTGTGACTTTGAATTAGGTTATCAAGTGCTTCCTGATTGCTCTTTACCAATCGTTCGTTTAACATGCGTTTTACTTCGGCAATGGTGTAGTAGGTTTTGCCTGAAATCAACGAATACGAAATTAGTCCTTTGGTGCGCAGCCGCTGCAGAGTACGCTCGCTTATTTTCAAGAATGTACACACTTCGTAGCCATCTACCCAAGATTCTTCTTCGTTGATTTCTTCGGGTTGATAGTTGACTACAAATTTGGCAATGGTATTGACCTTTTCCATAAGGTCTTTGAATGCTTTGGATTCGATAGTTATTACTTCCATGAGATTGATGTGATGATTTGGTAATGTGATAATGTGTAATTTAAACCTTTTGAGTATTTTAAATCATTTGGGGTTTTACCCCAAACCCCACTTCATTTTTTTTCTTGATAAAAAAAACGAAGCAAAAAAAATCAAGACTCCGCCCGCTTCGCTCGAAAAACTAGCGTTCAGTTGGCTGAAACCGTCCAAACTCGCTCCTTTGTCGCTCAAACAAGACAGTTTCTTACGCCAACTTCTCTTGTTTTTCGGCTCACCGGACGAGGTCACTCGTTAATAGGCGGTGAGCAGATCTACAATAGTCGTTTTATGTATAAATGCAAATTAAGAATGATATTCTAACGCACGGATAATCCAACCGTACAAATACTTTTTGTTGGTTGAACGTTTTTGGATAATGGAAATGTAGTGGTCGATTTTAGCAACCGTGAAAGCCGGTTGAAAATATCCGAAATCCAACGAATTGAGTTTTTTAAGTGTTTGTTCTCCGATTATTCCATCTGTTTTAGTTCCGACGACAGATTGGACAATGAGGACAGTGGTTTTTATTCCGGCATTTACTGCGAAATCGAAGATTGAATCGGCTGTGGTTTGATTTGCAATTAAATCACATTTCAATGGCAGCCAAAATTCATACAGATAGAAATGTTCGACTTGCTTTTGTAATTCTACATCTCTCTCGAGAATAGAGGGAAAACCGGATTTAATTTTGTATTTGTCAATACAAGTCCAACCAGACCAGTTTCTGTGATTTGCGCGGGAAATACCTCTGTAAGTTTCTTTGCCCAAATCGTCTGGGTCGTTGACGTAACACCCTTCGTGGTTGAGCGTTTTTTGGAATGCAATGTTGAATTCTGCCATACCTAAATAATCAATAATTAATAATGAAAAATGAATAATGCGAATCAGTATTTAAAAAATTAGATAAATGAAAGCCATAGACATTTTGCCAAACAAATGAATAAGTAATCCGGCAGTTGATCTGACTTTCATCGCTCTTTGAATTTTTGTTTTTT
>Ga0247844_1009545_pt1 | contig 10094 bp, 14 predicted proteins | sample LaCtaG_FD_192421 | JGI IMG/M metagenome (GOLD analysis project Ga0247844, IMG submission 192421) | Freshwater microbial communities from meromictic Lake La Cruz, Castile-La Mancha, Spain - LaCruzMarch201714.5m_1 | ecosystem: Environmental > Aquatic > Freshwater > Lake | place: Spain: Castile-La...
AATTCTATTTCCGGCTCGGTGTGAAATGCACATTTGCGAACGAGTTCCCATTGCTCATCAGTCACCAAATCCACATCAAGTTTGCGAATAAATAAATGACCTCCTTTAGGCGAGGCAATTCCGACCCTTGCGGACTCAATAGAATCCATCCAGCGATTTGTTATTTTACATTTTGCCATATTAAATTTGTTTATTAAGTGCTAACATTCTCCAATTAACATATTCTTCATTCTCACTTCGCTCCAAACCAGCTTCCATCATTTCAGTGTTGCTTTTACCATACATAAATGCTCTTGACATTTCTTCACGCAAAACATGATTAGCTAAATGTAAAATTTGACTTTTTACGTCGGGATGTATTACTCCTTCATTTTGTAACTCTTGCAGGTATTTGTTTAGTTCGCTCATATCTAGTTTTTTTAGTTTGAAAATTCTTTTGTAATTAATTCGCGACCTTTTGCATATTGCGCTTCGGTAATGCTACCAACAAGACGCCAAGCATCTAAAATAAATTTTGCGTCTTTTTTTGTGGGCGCAGAGGCCACCATTGATTTAATCTTTTTCATATTTTGGGTTTTTTAAATTAAATGCCTTGCTCCCGTCGCAGGTCATACTCTTCCTTGTCGCGTTCAGAGTACACATTAAGATTCAACCAGGTATTGTTCCAGTCTTGGTGGAATAACATTTCCTTAGCCATTTCCGGCATTACCAACATACATATATCGCGCTCTGCTTGAGTGAGTAATTCCTTATGGTACATCAACTCCCACGCCGCTTTGCGATTTAAATGCTCATTGATCAACTTCATACCAAATTCTGCAATGAATTGGTCTTCAGGATAATACTCGAGCTCGTTGTCGGCTTCATGCAAAACTTCCACTAAACGGTCTTCAAGACCTAAAATTCCTACTACCTTCATATTTTCTATATATTAATGTCTATACATAAATTTAAGTAATTACTTTCTATTTACCAAATAGTAACGGAAATCTATTCCATTGATTCTCAAGGCGTTACGATCCACCGGTATAACCTATTGATACTCAATTGGATTCATTTACGTTATACTTTAAACGTCTAAAATCCCTAGAGTATATTAAGGTATTGGGCCCGGGGAGATCGACTGTTTACGGTGTGGTTTTACAGGCGGAATTTAGTGGTCTATATCTCATTGTGTATCAAGGAGTTATAAACAGGTAACTTATTGTGTATCAATGAGTTATGCGTTTTCCATTGAATAAAGGCCTGGGTTGGGGATAGATATTCCGGAATTTTTCTTTCATTTTATTTGGTAGTTTGGAAAATTTTACTATGGAATGAATAGCCCGAATCACCATAGGTCGTTTTACACGTACATACAGTAAATGCAATTTAGAGGATTGGGCTTAGGCAAAGAGCCTAAGGGTAGGGATAAGGGCACCTTACCTTCCCAAAACCAGGTCTATATGAAAAAACTTATTGTCTCAATAGAAACGTGGTATAGGCCCCTGCGACCGAATATTTTCATTGGTTTTAAGTGAAATTCACCCTTGATTCTAGGGGGTTAGAACCCTTGATTTCCTAGGGGTTTCAAGCGATTACCCTAGATCTATGCGTTGATATTAAGGGTTTACCCTAGGTCTATACCGCTTAGAACCCTTGATTTATATAGGGTTTATATAGGTCTACCCTAGGTTGATAACCCTTGATTTACTCCTATAAGGTTCTGCCATGATTCGAAATGCTGGATCCATACCTATATTGATGTATGAACACCAATGTCTTATCCACTCGCTCTTATACATTGCAGTAAATGCTGGAGTAGCTATATTGAGTTCTCGTGCTATGTCGAGTCCTTTACTCCATGCTTGATACTCTTGCTCGATAACAATAGCTTGATCTGACTTTGCGTATCTATATATAGATAGTAGTTCACTATCGGGGCATTGAGTATGTCCTGCTTCATGTAGTAATGCACATAATAACTTCTCGGTGTTGATGTATTGTTTAGGAGCATGTATTATGTCTGTATCTGTATCTATATAATAAGAGTTGGAATCATATTTTACAGAGTAGCCCCGGGAAGTGAGATATCTCTCAATCCTTCCCAGAGCGATCTTAAATTCTATTGTATTAAACATTGCGAACGAATAATTTATTCAATGACAATGATAATTGAGTTAAGTTATTGATGTCAATCATTTCTGCATCCTTACCATACATTTCTTGAAAACGTACACGGGAACGATCCAAACCATAATTGCCATCTGATACAAAATAGGATAACACCTTGATGCCATTCTTACGCATTTTGTCTACTTGTGCTTTGGTATGCTTATTAGCATAGTCATCACCGTATTGGATATTTGAATCCGAGTATCCTGGCTCACCGTCTGATATATTAATGAAGTACATTTCCTTACCATTAGCCGATGCAATAATCTCTTTCATAACTGCTTGAAAGCACAACCCTTCAGGAGTGCCGCCACTTACACTTACTGCATAAGCCTTATGTCTAAATTGCTCGAACTTATCTTTACGTGAATCATATACAACCCACATCAAAGGAGTTTGATTATTATAGCCACCCATTGAACCTCTTGCGGATATAACTACATCCATGGATGAGATCATTGAAGCCGCTTTGGCAATAGCTACTGACGTTTTCATAGCAGCTTCCCATTTAGATCCATTCATCGATCCTGAAGCATCCACTGATATATGTATTAGTGAAGGAGTCACTGTATTGTGTATTGTCTGAGTAAATACATGATTATTACCAAAGCCTAACTCTGCAACCAATCTCCTGTCAATGCGACCTGTCTCCATTCTTGTTGTCTTAAGAGTTCTATCTTCATCACGCGTCTTTAAGCGCTTACCTAATAGTGTACCTAATACAATACCTTCAGCAACGTAATCTGTATAACCATACTTGCTAATGCATTTCTTATATTCTTCTGGATCTTGAGCTTGATTACCTAATAAGCCGGAATCAATTAAGTTATTGTTAATACCTTTAACAACGGTGCAATTAGTTCTATTTCCACTATGTCTATTGCTAGTGTCATTTGGAATATCGCCACCCACAGACTCCAAAGTCATATTGGATTCAGCTGCTGCATTTACTTTATTAGCATCTGACTTAGATAGTGATTTCTTTTTAATCTTGCCATCCAGAAAGTCTTTTTGCTTTTGTATAGCGTCTGCTAAATCCTTAGCCTTTTTAGCCTGCTTGGGATCTACCTTACCTTGTTGCGCTTGAGCATCTCCACCTTCTTCTGATGAACCTTCTCCCTGCATATCCATATTAGGATCTGCTCCTGCTCCTCCCATTTCATCATTTACATCTTCATTGATGTCAGCTCCACTATCGCCTGGATTCGTTTTATCTACTTGCTCATCGTCTTCGGGCTGACCATCTCCTTGGCCGTTTCCTTGAGGAGCATCCAACCCACCAATGTCATTGCAAATAGCTTTGAATACCTCACCGGCTACTTCAAATACTGCAGCGGTAGACTTAAGGCGAGAGATGTCTCGAATATTAATAATATCCCATATCTCTTGCAATGCTGGTAGAGTATTAAGCTGTCTATTAGGATTGGCAAAGTTAACAATATGGAATATATAATCATCCCAGGTGCGTTCGCATTTCGATCCACTAAGCAAGGCTTCATCAATTTCCTTAGCATTGAAGTACTTATCATATAAGGCTTTGTAATAACCTTGATACCCAGGAGCCGAATCATACACAAATCTGTCAATCCGTCTATCCTCAATGATGTTAACTAGGTCTTTAATCTTAGGACTAATAGTGTATCCTGAACAAGATTGCCCAGGAAATTGTGCAGCATGCCAGGCTTCTAAGTTGGATAAAAATACATTGGATGGTATCAACCATGTTTTAGTGACAGTGAAGTCGGTTAAAGCAATATGACTACCTTCATGTAATGCTAACCCCACTGTAGCGTCAAATTCCTTCTCATCCAATTTAGCTGAGATAACTACTTGCTTACCGTCCGTATAGGATTGGTTACCTGAAGAATACATAACCTTGATGTCGTCCTTATTGGTAACGATCCTAACGAAGTTACCTATTGCTCTTTTATAAGCAGCTAGCTTAACAACATTCACGGTAGCCTTTTCCTTAGTGGATAGGCTGTCATCCTTTGCTAGGAAATCGTCATCCAACCAAAAGCTGGAATTGGAATAGGTTGATTTATATGAACTCTTATACCCCGAAGAGTAATACCCTGATGTCCATTTATTTACTTGCTTAGTAAGGGCCTTGGTGCTAAATTTCTTTGCCATATGTCTTATATATTAATGTCTATACATAAATTTAAGAAATTAATTCCTAAATTCCTAATCATTTCGAAAGATTTACGGCTTGATACTCAATGAGTTATAAGTCATTGATACTCAAGGAGTTACGGTATATAAGGAAAGGGGGTTGCAACACCCCCACTCCAACCATAAAAAATATTATTTTGCTATATCATCCGCTCCGAATAAATCACTTTTGGATTCTTCAGGATTGACACAATATTTTTGCACTATTTGTTTTACATAGGTACGCTCCGAGTCAACTCCTCCATCCTCGCTAAAGAAAGGATATATACCAACCTCAGCGGCTTCTGTCAAGCTAAAGCCATCATAAATTAATGATGTCAACTCCACAGCAGCACGAGTGGATAACGAGTTAGTCAATTTAGGATTGGCTGTCTTACACTCTCTACGAGTTTGCGAAGCGATCTCTGCAATAGCTTGCACAGCTTCTGTATGCGCAGCTGGATACTTCATCTTCAATAGCGCGAACTCCATTTGCTCATCTAATTGATCCATTTCAATAGTGATGAATCGATCCTGCAACGCTCTATCCATTACACGAGTGGAAGTATACTCGTTACCTACGTTTGCTGTGGCAATGAAACTCACGCCTGGTGCTACCTTAATAGTCGGAGCTCCGTCTTTTTCATCAAGGCGTAAATACCTTTGATTAAGATCCAATACAGTCATTAAGATGTTCCAAGCTTCAGGATGAGCTCTAGATAATTCATCTAACAGGATGACTGCATTTTCTGTCTGGATCGCTTTAACGAATAATGACTCCGCAAAGTAAGTACCATCTTCTTTTGAGAAGTGAGTATTACCTATCAAGGTAGCACGTGGATCCTGAGTGGCGCCTAAGTTAAAATAAAAGTCTGGACGCTCCAATGCGCTAACTAAATACTTAGCAGCCATTGTCTTACCAGTCCCTGCAGGACCTGTCATCATAATATTCTTGCCACGCATTGCTGAGCGTACAAGGTATTTCCATTTCAGATCACTCATAATCAATTGCTCCGGTTTTAATCCAGCGGAGGCGTGGATGAATGTTTTCATTACATCATGCTCACTATTACCAGCTACCAATTCCACAGGAGTGTCTACCTGTGCTTGCATTGCGCTGGTCGCGAATACCCATTCATTGGTTACATTATCCAATACCAATTGGACTCCTTTCTCTGCCGCGGCACGACGAAGTGAGCGATCAATTTGGTTAGACACATCCTTACCTTCAGCGGTAATGGCTTTCAAAAAACGACCTTCTTGGGTCACGGTTGCAATTGTTACTTTCATATTTCTTATTTTTATGGTTAATTCCTTCTTCTTAAATTTAAGTATTTAATTCCTTAATTCCTAATCTTTAGGCAAATTAAATGCCTTAGTACTCAATGAGTTATATAACCCATTGGTTATCAATTAGTTATTTTTTCTAAAGGCATAACAGGTCCAATACTTGGATCCCACTGCCTTATATTGGGTTTGGTTATATAAGGTGCTATTAGACCAATCCTGATTGATGTGACCTATTGTCATATTAACCAATATATCACTGTCAATGGTATTAATTTTATTACCACTCCTAGAGAATACTGTCAACCAATTAGTGGATCCATCTGCTTGGAATTCTATCGTCTGCAATGCACCCTTTTTAAAGCTGCTAAATACATCCAACCCACTCTGCCATTCTGCTCTGCCCCAACCATTTTTAATACCTAAATCATCCACTACTGTCAAACCACCTTTGGTTTTAACTATCGCTCTATATAAGCCTTTACGGCCTTGGATAAAGTCAATCCGAGCTCTTTTGATCTCTGGGCTAACTATTACTACTTCCGTATTTACAAATTCCGGGTTGAATGGGGTACGCATTGCTGTCTTTTTCATATCCTTATATATTAATGTCTATACATAAATTTAAGTAATTACTTTCTATTATCCTAATCATTTGACAAAATAAGGCCATTGAGTATCAAGGAGTTACAGAAATCTGCATCTTATTGAGTATCAATAAGTTACAGTAGATTTCATATACCTGTTGGCCCCTTACTCCTACCGGGGGTTCCGGGATCGTTCTAACCGAACATGATAAAGATAAGTAATTTATTTCAAAGTACCAAATCTATTTTACAGTAGGAAAGGATGCTACCCCTAGCACCCTCTCCATTAGACATGAACAATATTTGTAGTCATAGCAGGGATCGAACCTACACCTTCCCAACCCGAGTTGGGGCTCTGCCATTGAGCTATATGACTAAGAAGTTACTAAATAATAACTCCAAAGATGTCTGCCATCTTTTCAAAATGCTCTTTAAAAATTCTACGGTTCATAATTTCCTTACCGGTAGCGTCTTTAAAGATCACATTCAACCTACGTCCAGTTGCATTAGCTCCTGTTACCTCGATTGTGTTACACTCTACCACGTTACCTTTACCCTGACGGAAATTAACCGATTTTGCATCTACCGATGTCAACTTCATTCCAATTAAGGATGCTGAAGGATTGGGCTTTGCTGTCTTAGTCGCTACTGTCTTAGTCGCTACTTTCTTAAATGCTGCTTTCAAATTTGCGCCTTGCGCTGATGTTGCAGTTACTGTTGCTGTTGTACTCATAATTGTTATTTTTTATTTTTTATTATACTTAAATATAAGGCTCTTTTTTCAAAGTACCAAATCTTTTTAAAATTTCATTTGACTTAAATTCTTCATAAATGCTGCCTCGTCTTTATAACCCGGAAGGTTAAAGGATACTCTGGATAACGATCCATCCGCATATACTCTATAAGCTATCTGCGCTCCATTTACAAACTTCACGCGAACCATATCATAGGTTGTACCGTCTGCATAACTTCTTCCATGAGCTCTTTCATATCCACGATCGGTAGTCACTTCAGCTTCAGGATAGTCAGCCTTGAAACGATCCACAGTCACCTGCAAGGCATTTTTCTTATTCTCTTCATGCTTACGTTTAGACTCAATACCTTCATTAGCAGCCTTGATCTTTTCCATTACAGATTTCACTCTGGATAAAGCTTGCCCTTCTTGTTTATATTCAATCCCAGGTCCACAGATATACATTTTATATCCTTTTGATTCTCCTCTAGATCTCCAAGATGAGCTGTATACAATTTGCTCTTCAACTTTAACCTTTTGGCCATCTTTATGGGATATGACAGCACCTTGGCGTTCATAAACTTCTGACCAAAGGATATGTCTATCAAAGCCATTTTCTCTATCAATATAGTCACCGGTTACTTGAGCAGTCTCGTTCCAGGTTTTAATATCCAGCGAGTACTGAGTGGTATCAAAGTCTAACAAATACTTTCGCGCGGCGGCTACTTGCTCCTGGTCTTTCTTCTTATTTGCAGCGATGCTATCCTGCTTTGCTTTGATCTCTTTTTCCAATTCCAAAGCCTTTTTGGCTTCGGCCTCTTTTTTAGCCAACGCTTCCTTTTCGCGGATAAGCGCTACCATTTCTAATTCTGCTGGGGTCAATTCTAGTGTCTGTGTCATAATCTAGGTTTTTGGTTATTATTAATGTCTATACATAAATTTAAGTATTTAATTCCTATTAACCTAATCTTTTGGAAAGATTTTCCTATTGGTAATCAAGGAGTTACATTTTTCCTTCCAAAACAGCCCCATAAGTGAGCACTACAAACAATATTCCGAAGCCTGCAACTGCAATAGCTGCTGTGCATATAAAGTCCTTTGGGTTTTCCATGTACGCTTGCTTTAGCGCGGTCATCATTTCTTTCATATAGTCTTTTTTTTAAAATAACACAGGAGGGGCCGATCCTTACTCTTATATGGCAGTCTCGCCTCGGCATTGATTTTTGAACCTCCTTAGGTTATTATGCTTTTTTAGTTAAAGGCATTAAAACGCCATTTACCATTTTGTGGGGCACTCCAGCCACCATTGTGTACTTGGCTACCATAGCCGAACCCGCAGGTAAAGGTACTCTTTTGTAATTCGATTTATAAGCTGTCTTATCCTTGGCACATAAGCCTAAAAAGGTTGCTTTGTCAACTTTTGCCATTTTTACCGGTTTTGAACTTTTTCCTGAATTTGCTGTCTTTGTCATAATCTTAATTATTAATGTCTATACATAAATTTAAGTAATTAATTCCCAAATACCAAATCGAACGGCGATTTTAACCTATTGATACTCAATGACTTACGTAACGCATTGATCCTCAAGGGGCTAGATTTACCATGAAAAATACATTTGGCAGAGTGGAATTAATTACTTATATTATTCAAGTATGTATGATACTATATATATAGAGACGCTACCTCCGAAAGAAAACTAAAAGAATATTTGGTAATACCGGAAGATCTCATTATATTAATGTATAATAAAATAATAAGGGGCTATTCCCTAAAAACAAAAAAAAACAAATAAGTTATGTTATCAACAGCAAACAAAGTGTATGTAATCGCGTCTCGTCAACGCCGTGGAGATGTTACTAAAACCGCAGAAAATACTGGATTCAGTGCATCTTACGTGTCTCGTGTATTTCGTGGGTTACGCAATAACGAAACTATCCTTTCTGAAGGATATCGTATTGCTTCTCGCAGAATGAAGAATATCGATCCTAACGGATAGTATTCAATGCACTATATATAGAGCGGCAGTAAGTTGATCGATCGGCTATATATAGAGCGAGAGAAGAAGAATGGGTGTCGCTAGGCACTACAGGGATTGGCTGTAATGGTCGATCCCTTTTTCACGGCCGTATGGGAAGAACTTGGGCTATATAAAAAAATTGGAGATTCGATATATATATCTATTTGAATTCCGCCTATACTACTAGTCTTAAATCCTATTCAAATCAATTGCGTATATCTACTGTAACTGTCTTACACTCTAATAAGGTAATAGATATTACCTTTTCCATTCCGACTATATTATTTAATCTATAAGGTGCTAGATATAGATTGATTTTCTAGGTTTTCCACTACATTTGACTATGAGCGCAGCTGTGCCTGAAGTATATGAGCATATATATTCTCTTTCTCTATACTCGTACTTATCTTATACTCTTTAATGTTATTGAGTTTATTATTATTATTTACTTGAGTATTATATAGAGCAATATATAGGGTTGTATATAGTGTAGTTGTATATATAGTAATAGTCTAACGAACCCTGTTCGTCTCCGCAGCATTCAGTAGAAAATATACAGTTGAAAAGCTAGCAGGGTCACTACTAGCTTTCAAAATATTATTTATGTTTTATTTTACTAAATATGCTTTTCCTCTTACTATCAGATCGACAAACCCTTCAACAGGCATAGTAGCGTCTTCACCCATAGACGATGTTAATTTAGTTAATTCTGGGGATTCTATAAAGCTCACTCCCTTATTATCTATTTTGTATATCTTTGTATAGTACTTTTTCTTCCCATTCCATGGATAAGGATAAAACCATGTTTGACCTACTTCTAATTTAGGCTGATTTGATTCTTTTAATACGCTTTTAATCTCTTCTCTAATTAGTTTTTGTAATTCTAATTTCTTCATAATTCTATTTGAATTTTTTAAGCAGCTTTTCAACTTGCATGGTAAACTCTCCTTGTTGATCCATTCCTAATTTTTTAAACTCATCAATGGTCATCAATGCATCGTATATACGATCCACTAACAATGAGCTTTGAATTTCTTCACGAATTAACTTTTGCAGTTCTGATTTCTTCACTGTATTTATTTTATATATAAATATGTAAAGACTATTTAATCTCGACATTTAAGCCTTGTCCTAACAGTGCTTGACATATAGGAGTTAGCT